>Ga0209530_1000040_pt1 | contig 102653 bp, 92 predicted proteins | sample BlaSpr_A8_Ref_O1_FD_187987 | JGI IMG/M metagenome (GOLD analysis project Ga0209530, IMG submission 187987) | Forest soil microbial communities from Thunder Bay, Ontario, Canada - Black Spruce, Ontario site 2_A8_Ref_O1 (SPAdes) (version 2) | ecosystem: Environmental > Terrestrial > Soil > Boreal...
GGTCGGCCGCGGGGGTCCGGGGGGACGGTTCCCCCCGGTCGGCCGCGGGGGTCCGGGGGGACGGTTCCCCCCGGTCGAGGACGGAGAGCAGGTCGCGGGCGGCCGCGGGATCGAACCTGAGCATCGGTATGCGCCAGGGAGCGAGCTTGCGACGCCAGCTGGCCGGGGCATCGTCCCTGATCAGCTCGGGTGAGGCGACCGGGGAGCCTGCCGCGGTGGGGAGGCGGAGGGTCAGCTCAACGTCGACGGCCTTGCGGGTGAGATCGCCGAGCGGCTCGAGCAGGTCCGCGATCTCGGTCGCCTGGCAGGCGAACGGATGCGTGCCCGTGCCGTGCGCGGGCAGGACGGAATCCTCCGCCCATACGTGCAGGGCAGCACCCACCCAGATTCCGTGCAGTACTCGCATCGCCGTCACTCCCACAGAACGCCGACTGATTGAGTACGGTAACAGCCGCTGCGCGGCGACACGCGGACATTCGCGTTACTGCTGGCTATTCGGCGCGTCGCTGGAGAGCTGGTGGCCCAGGTCGGACATGATGTCGGGGTCCGGGCCCGGGCCGATCTTCTTGAACTGCCTGTTCATCGAGCGGAACAGGAACACCAGCGCAACGCTCATCGCCGCGATGACGAGGAAGCAGACCAAGCCGGTGTACACGTCTTGCGAGGAACCTGCTGACGACGCGGCGAGCCCGGCTAGGGTCATCGGCTTACTCTCCCTGCTGTAGCTGCATTTGATGCTGCGTTCCCGGCTCCGGAGCGTATGCCCGCGAACAGGTCGTCTTCCGGCAGTTCGCTGTTGACCAGAGACCTAGCTAGATGGTAGTCCTCCGTCGGCCAGGCCGTTTGCTGGACCTCGACGGGGCAGGCGAACCACGCGCCATCCGGGTCCACCTGCGTGGCGTGCGCCCTGAGCGCGGCCGCGCGGACCTCGAAGGAGTCACCGCAGGGGATCCGGGTGGTGATCTCTAGCGGGTGCCGCTTCTCGCCTTCCTTCTCCCACCTTTCGAAGATCTCCGTGTAGGGCGACTCCATTCCGCGGCGAAGCATCTCCTCATGCAGCGCCACGTACTTCTCCTGGTGAAAGGTGACGAAGTAGTACAGCTTGAGTGGCTGCCACGGATCCCCCGCCTCGGGGTAAGCGTCGGGGTCGGCGGCAGCGTCAAAGGCCGCCGCCGTCACCTTGTGCGTCATGATGTGATCCGGGTGCGGATAGCCGCCGTTCTCGTCATAGGTCAGGATCACCTGCGGCCGGAACGCCCGGATGGCACGCACCAGCGGCTCGGTAGCCTCGGCCAGGGGCGTCAGCGCGAAACACCCGTCGGGCAACGGCGGCAGCGGGTCTCCCTCCGGCAGGCCGGAATCGACGAACCCGAGAAACCGCTGGTCAACACCGAGAATCTCGCGTGCCCGCGCCATTTCCTCGCGACGGACCCTGGTGATATCCGCCTGGATCTCCGGCCGGTCCATCTTCGGGTTGAGGATGCTGCCACGCTCGCCGCCGGTCAGCGTGCAGACAAGTACGTCAACGCCTTCCCGAACATAGCGCGCCATGGTCGCGGCGCCCTTGCTCGACTCGTCGTCGGGGTGGGCGTGGACCGCCATCAACCGCAGCTCAGCAGGCACCAGTGATCTCCCTCGTTTTGACCCGTCAGACCGGAAAACACCCCCGGACCGACCGGACATTCCCCTCGATATCGGGGCTTGCCAGACGCATCCATTTGACTAGAACGCTCTGGTCGCCGACGCTTATAGGCTCAGAAGGTTACCCCCGAGGACCGACCGTGGTCCCGCGGACTGTAAGTCCAGCGCAGTACTAGGAGTGCCCGTGACCGAGACGCGTGATGAAGCCGTCACCTGGCTTACCCAGGAGGCGTATGACCGGCTCAAAGCTGAACTTGACCATCTCTCCGGACCGGGGCGGGTGGATATCGCGAAAAAGATCGAGGCGGCCCGCGACGAGGGTGACCTGCGCGAGAACGGCGGGTACCACGCGGCCAAGGACGAGCAGGGTCAGATTGAGGCCCGGATCATCACGTTGCAGCACATCCTGGAGAACGCCCGGGTTGGCGGTCCGCCCCGCACCGATGGCGTGGTCGGCCCGGGCATGACCGTGACGATCCGGTTCATCAAGGATGACGATGAGGTCACATTCCTGCTTGCCTCCCGCGAGGAGAGCGGCTCGCCCATCGACGTGTACTCGCCGAAGTCGCCGCTAGGCGCCGCCATCATGGGAAAGAAGGTCGGCGAGACGGCCACCTACAACCTCCCCAACGGCAAGGCGACCACCGTCGAGGTCCTGGAAGCCGTCCCCTACGGCGACGGCGACGCCTGACCCTAATACCGACCCGGCACTGAATTTCGACGGAGCATTCATGCCTGGCGGAGAATAAGTGGTCGTTTTTGACTCATTTCTTTCCGTCAGGCGTGGATGTTCCGCGGAAAACGGTGGCGATCCGGTCCGATGATCATGGTTGCGCCCGCGACGCCTTCCGGGGGCGTCGCGGGCGCGGCTTTCTGGCTGGGCTGCGGTTACGGCACGAGCTCAGGCTGCTGGCTAGCGGGCTGCTCCACCGGTGCCCGCCCGCGCAGCGGGACTTCCTTGATGAACAGGGCGAGCACGAAGATCAGCACGGCAGCCGGCAATGCCCACATGAACACGCCCTGGACGGCGTGGGCGATCGCGACGAAGACATCCTGCCTGACCGGCCCGGACAGTGAGTTGACGGTGGCCGGGTCCAGGTCGGCGCCGCCGATGCTGACGTGGCCGCCGGTGCCTGCCCCGCTGGCCAGCGAATCGGTGAGCCGGCTGGCGAAGATCGCGCCGAAGGCCGCCACGCCCAGCGACCCGCCGATCTGCTGGAAAAACATCCGCGCGCTGCTGGCGACGCCCATGTCCCGCTGCTCGACGCTGTTCTGCGCGATGAGGCTGACCATCTGCATGATGAAGCCCATGCCCAGGCCGAGCACCACGTAGTACAGGCCGGAAGTCGTCCGGGTCGTGTTCACGTCGAGCTGGGTGAGCAGGTACATGCCGCCGCCCATGATGGCCCCGCCGAGGATCGGGAACATCTTGTACTTGCCGGTCCGCGTGGTGACCTGCCCGGCCAGGATCGAGGTGATCGTGACACCCAGCATCATCGGCGCCAGCATCAGGCCGCTGATCGTCGGCGAGGCGCCCTGCACGGTCTGCTGGTACAGCGGCAGGAACGTCATCGCGCCGAACATCGCCACGCCGGTGAGGAACGTGAGCACCATGGCGAGCGAGAAGTTGCGATTCCTGAACACGTGCAGCGGGAGCATCGGCTCGGCCGCCCGGCGCTCGGTGAAGAGGAATCCGGCGGTGGTCGCGACCGCGAGCAGGGCGAGGCCGACGATCTCGAACGAGCCCCAGCCGTACTCGGTGCCACCCCAGGTGGCCAGCAGGATGACCGCGGTAGCCGCGACAGCGAGCAGGCCGCCGCCCAGGTAATCGACCCTGTGCTGAACCCGCTTCGTGGGTACGTGCAGCACGGCCATCAGGTAGATCAGCGCCGCGCCGCCCACCGGCAGGTTGATGTAGAAGATCCAGCGCCAGGAGAAGTCCGTGGTGATCACGCCGCCGACCAGCGGACCGCCGATGGTGGCCAGCATCATGACGACCATCATGTAGCTCATGTACTTGCCGCGCTCGCGCGGAGAGACCAGGTCGCCGAGCGTCGCCATCGCGCTGACCATCAGCCCGCCGGCACCGAGCCCCTGCAGCGCACGGAACGTGATCAGCTCCGCCATCGACTGCGAAAGACCGGACAGGGCCGAGCCGACGAGGAAGATGATGATCGCGGTTATGAAGAACTTCTTCCTGCCGTACATGTCGCCGAGCTTGCCGTAGAACGGCGTGGTGATCGTGGACGCCAGGATGTACGCGGTAACCACCCAGGACAGGTGGGCTACGCCCCCGAGGGTGCCGACGATCCGCGGCAGCGCGGTGCTGACGATCAGGTTGTCGAGCATGGCCAGCAGGATCGCCAGCAGCAGGCCGGGCAGCACGATCAGCACCGTGCGCCGGTCGGCGAACTGCCCGCCCCCGCCAGGAGCAGCTAGCCCTTCACCGCTTCCGTTCAGGCTCTGCCCGTCCATACCAGGCCCCGTTTCCTCTGACACCGCCCGCTCCTTCTCGTCTGCGCCCGCGCCAGGTACGCTGTGCTTGCTACTTACCGGCCGGCAAGTTATTATGGTAGGCGAGTTACTAACCGGCCGTCAAGTAAAAAAACGGTCGCTAGCAAACACAAGAGGTGGGACTCGGACATGCAGCCGCGAACGGATACGCGGTCGCGCGCCCAGAAGGTGGCGCTCGAGCTTTTCGCCGAGCACGGGTACGAGAAGACCTCGCTTCGGGAGATCGCCGAGCGGCTCGGGGTGACGAAGGCCGCCCTCTACTACCACTTCAAGTCCAAGGAAGACATCGTCCACAGCTTCACCGACGACTACTTCAACGAGATCGACGACCTCATCGAGTGGGCAAAAGCCCAGCCGACGGGCGAAGCCACGCGGCGTGAGATCCTGGATCGTTATATCGCCATCGTGCTGACGGGCGCGGAGGTCTTCCGCTTCATCGAGCAGAACCGCGCGGCGATGCAGTCCATCGACTCGCATAAGGAACGGTTCACCCAGTTCCGCAGCCGCCTGGATGTCCTGGTCGACCTCATCGCCGGCCCCGACGCATCGCTGCGCGCCCGCGTCCGCGCCGCCGCCGCCCTGTTCGCGACGAGCACCAGCTGCATGTACTTCTGGGCCAGGACGGACGATCCGGCCAGCCTGCAGGCCATCGTCCTGGAAATAGCCACCGACCTCACGGCCTAGCCCCCGCCCGGGCGGGGGTTAAGGGTGGGTGGCGGCGCGGAGCAGGGGGAGGACGCGGTAGGGGACCTGGGTGGCCAGGGAGATCAGGGTGGACGACCTCGTGATGTCCTCGACGGAGACGATGGCGTCGATGACCCGCTGCAGGTCGGCGTTGGTGCGGGCCACCACCCGGCACAGCATGTCGCCCGAGCCGGTGATCGTGTGCAGTTCCAGCACCTCAGGGATCTGGGCCAGCCGCTCCGCCACCGGATCGTGGCCGCCGGCCTGGCGGATTTCCAGGGTTATGAACGCGGTCACCTCGTAGCCGAGTGCCACCGGATCCACGTCCGGTCCGTAGCCGGTGATCACGCCCCGGTCCTGCATCCGGTCCAGCCTGGCCTGGATCGTGCCGCGGGCTACCCGCAGCCGCCTGGACGCTTCGAGCACGCCGACGCGAGGCTCAGCGGCAAGAAGCTCGACCAGCGCCGCGTCGAGGCTGTCTACGGGCGTCCGAGAACCAGCTGGGGCGGCTAGCGGCGAATCCGTGATCATACTGTACAGAGATACCACAGCTCGTTCTGCTTTAATGGTCATTTTGTTTATGGTTTTGACGGTTGGTTGCGCACTTTGAGTCCAAAAGCTCATGATCGTGACATGGACAACTTCCCGATTCTCGGCATGGACGCCGTCGTCTTCGCCGTTGGCAACGCGAAGCAGGCCGCGCACTACTACTCGACTGCCTTCGGCATGCGGCAGGTCGCCTACCGCGGGCCGGAGAACGGCTACCCGGACGCGGCGGAGCACGTGCTGGAATCCGGGACCGCACGGTTCGTGTTCCGCGGGCCGGTCCGGCCGGGGACAGATCTCGGCGCGCACCTCGCCGCGCACGGGGACGGGGTGACCGACCTCGCGCTCGAGGTCTCGTCGGCGGCCGACGCCTACGAGTACGCGATCGCGCACGGGGCGCGCGGGCTCGAGGAGCCGCATCTCGTCGAGGACGAGCAGGGCAAGGTGGTGCTCGCCGCCATCGCCACGTACGGGGACACCCGGCACACGCTGGTGGAGCGATCGGGGTACTCGGGGGTATACCTGCCCGGGTTCGAGCAGGCCGACCCGATCCTCCAGCCTGGCGCGCGGCCGTTCTTCACCGAGGTGGACCACTGCGTGGGGAACGTCGAGCTCGGCAAGATGGACGAATGGGTGGAGTTCTACCACCGGGTGATGGGCTTCACGAACATGAAGGAGTTCGTCGGTGACGACATCGCCACCGAGTACTCCGCGCTGATGTCCAAGGTGGTCGCCGACGGGACCCGCAAGGTCAAGTTCCCGCTGAACGAGCCGGCGCTGGGCAAGCGCAAGTCGCAGATCGACGAGTACCTCGAGTTCTACGGCGGGCCAGGCGTCCAGCACATCGCGCTGACCACCGACGACATCGTGGCCTCGGTGCGCGCCATGTCCGCGGCCGGGGTGGAGTTCCTGCGGACGCCGGACTCCTACTATGAGGAGCTCGGGTCCTGGGTCGGCGACACCAGGGTGCCGCTTGACGTGCTGCGCGAGAACGCGATCCTGGCGGACCGGGACGAGGACGGGTACCTGCTGCAGATCTTCACCCAGCCGGTGCAGGACCGGCCGACCGTCTTCTTTGAGCTGATCGAACGGCACGGATCGCAGGGCTTCGGCAAGGGCAACTTCAAGGCGCTGTTCGAGGCGATCGAACGGGAGCAGGCACGCCGCGGCAACTTGTAACCATGTAATCAAACTTTGGCGTACGGCGCGGCGGGGACATACTGTCGTAAGGGTGCAGCCACCTAGGATCAGTACGCGCGGCGAGCTCCGCGCCAGCGGGCATGAGTACCAGACCGTCAAGGACGAGATCAGGCAGAACCTTCTCGCAGAACTGCGTGCAGGACGGGACCCGTTCCCTGGCATCATCGGGTTCGGGCAGACGGTGCTGCCGCAGCTGGAGCGGGCGCTCATCGCCGGGCACGACCTGATCCTGCTCGGCGAGCGCGGCCAGGGCAAGACCCGGCTCATCAGGACGCTCGGCGGGCTGCTCGACGAGTGGACGCCGGTTGTCGCCGGATGCGAGATCAACGATCATCCGTACGCGCCGGTGTGCGCGCGCTGCGTGCGGCTAAGCCGCGAGCTCGGCGACGACCTGGAAATCAGCTGGCGGCACCGGGACGAGCGGTACGGAGAGAAGCTGGCAACCCCGGACACGAGCATCGGGGACCTGATCGGCGACATCGACCCGGTCAAGGTCGCCGAAGGACGGACGCTCGGTGACCCGGAGACGATTCACTTCGGGCTGGTGCCACGGACTAACCGGGGCATCTTCTCCCTCAACGAGCTGCCCGACCTGGCCGAGCGGATCCAGGTGTCGCTGCTGAACGTCCTGGAGGAACGCGACATCGGGATCCGCGGGTACGCGCTGCGGCTGCCGCTTGACCTGCTGCTCGTCGCCAGCGCCAACCCGGAGGACTACACCAGCCGGGGGCGGATCATCACGCCGCTGAAGGACCGGTTCGGCGCGGAGATCCGGACGCACTACCCGCTCACGCTCGAGGATGAGCTGGCGCTGATCCGGCAGGAAGCCTCGCTGCCGGCGCACGCTGAGGTGCCTGACCACCTGATCGAGGTGATCGCGCGGTTCACCCGGCTGGTACGTGAGTCGCCGGCGGTGGACTCGCGGTCCGGGGTGTCCGCGCGGTTCGCCATCGCGGCGGCGGAAAGTGCGGCCGCCTCGGCGGTGCGGCGCGCGGCGCTGTGCGGAGTGGCCGAGGTCCCGGTGACCCGGGTGTGTGACCTGGCGCCGGTGGCGAGCACGCTGCGCGGCAAGGTCGAGTTCGAGGTCAGCGAGGAAGGCCGGGAAGAGGAGCTGCTCGCGGCGCTGCTGCGGCGGGCGGTGGCGGAAGCCTTCCGCGCTCGGCTGGGCAGCGCTGACCTGTCCGGGCTCATCGCGAAATTCGACAACGGCGGGTCGGTCGAGGCCGGCGAGGCAGTGACCGATTCCGCGCTGCTGCAGAGCGCGGGCGACGTACCCGGGCTGGCGAAGATCATGGGCCGGCTCGGCATGGACGGCGGCGAGTCCTTCGGGCATGCGGCCGCCGCGCTGGAGTTCGCGCTCGAAGGGCTGTACCTGATGCGGCGGCTGTCCAAGAACACCACCGGCGCGTACCAGCTGTGAGGTGACCGTGAATTATCGGTACGGGCGGTATGTCTACGGGCCGGACCCACTGGCGATGCCCTACGACGTGCGGGGCGCGGTGGACGCCATGGGCGACTCGGTGCTCTCCGGCGCCACGCCCAGGGATGCGCTGCGGGACCTGCTGCGGCGCGGGCTCTCCGACGACGGCCGGCGAGGGCTCAATGACCTGCTGCGGCAGGTACGCGAACGGCAGCGGGAAATCCGGCGCAGCGGCCGGCTTGACGGGATTCTCGAGCAGGCCCGCGCCATGCTCGACACCGCCATCGGACAGGAGCGCGCTGAGCTGTTCCCCGATCCGTCGGACGAGGCACGGCTGCGGGAGGCATCGCTGGATGAGGTGCCCGCGGATACCGCGCAGGCCATCCGGCAGCTCGCTTCGTATGACTGGCGGTCGGACGAGGCGCGCGCCACGTTCGAGCGGCTGCGGGAGCTGCTGCGCAGCGAGGTACTCGACAGCCAGTTCCGCGGCATCAAGCAGGCGCTGCAGTCGCCCGACCCCGCGGCGCTGCAGCGAGTGCGGGACATGATGGCCGAGCTGAACCAGATGCTCGCCGCGGACGCCCGGGGCGAGCACACGCAGGAAGACTTCGACCAGTTCATGGGGAAATACGGGGACCTGTTCCCGGATAACCCGCGGAACCTCGAGGAGCTCGTCGACTCGCTGGTGAACCGGATGGCGGCGGCGGAACGGCTGCTGCGCTCGCTCAGCCCTGAGCAGCGAGAGGAACTGGCCGACCTGATGTCGCAGGCCCTCGATGACGCCGGACTGGCTGCGGAGATGGCCGCGCTGTCGGACGCGCTGCGGGCACGGCGGCCCGAGCTTGACTACGGATCCGGGTCGGAGCGGATGTCAGGCGACGAGGGACTCGGGCTCAGCGACGCCACGTCCGCCCTCGCCGAGCTCGCCGACCTCGCCGCCCTCGAGGAGTCCCTCGCCCAGAACTACCCGGGTGCCAGCCTGGACGACATCGATGAGGACGCGGTGCGGCGCGCGCTCGGGCGGCAGGCCGTCGACGACGTCGAGTCGCTCAGGGAGATCCAGCGGGAGCTGGAGGAACAGGGCTACCTGACGCGCAATGCCGGCAAGCTCGAGCTGACCCCGAAGGCGGTCCGCAGGCTCGGCGACACCGCGCTGCGTACCATCTTCGGCCAGCTCCAGGCGGGCCGCGGCACCGGCGATCACGACCGGCACGACGCCGGGCAGGCCGGCGAGCTCACCGGGACCACGCGGGCCTGGGAATTCGGCGACGAGCAGCCCATCGACACTGCCGCAACGGTCCGGAACGCGCTGCTGCGAAACGGGCGTTCCGGCCGGGTCCGGCTCACGGCTGCGGACTTCGCGGTAGCGGAGACCGAGCGCCGCACCGCCGCGGCGGTGTCGCTGCTCGTGGACCTGTCCTACTCGATGCACACGCGCGGTGCCTGGGGGGTGGCCAAGCAGACCGCGCTGGCCCTGCACGCGCTGCTGCGCAGCAAGTACCCGCAGGACGCCATCCAGGTCGTCGGCTTCTCGAACTACGCGCGCGAGATAGGCGAGACCGAGCTGGCCGGCCTCGGCTGGGAGATGGTGCAGGGCACCAACCTGCACCACGCGCTGCTGCTCGCCGGGCGGCACATCGACCGGCACCCGGAGCACGAGCCCGTGGTCATCGTGATCACCGACGGCGAGCCGACCGCCCACCTGGAACGGGACGGTACCTACCAGTTCGACTATCCGCCAACCCCGGAAACCGTCGAGCTCACCCTCGCCGAGGTGGACAAGATGACCCGCCGGCACGCCACCCTCAACATCTTCATGCTCGCCGACGACCGGCGGCTGCACGCGTTCGTGGAGAACGTCGCGAAGCGGAACGGCGGGCGAGTACTGCAGTCATCTCCCGAACATCTCGGAAAGTATGTCATCCGGGACTTCTTGCACTCCCGCGGCGGCGTTCGGCGATAGGTTTTTCCTTTGCTGGCAGGGGATCCGCGTGGCCTGGCACCGCTTGCCCCGCCCGTGTCGCATGCCCCGTATTAGGAGGAACCGTGAGCTCAATTAGCTCAGGAAGCCCGTCGTCAGGCCGGAAGACCCTCGCTATCGTGCTTGCCGTACTGGCCGTCATTCTGATCGTCGTCGGCCTCATCTACGTGATCGAGCCGGCTAAGTCACTGCCCAGCTTCATGGGTGCCAAGAAGCCCGCTGGCCATCACGAGGCCCGGATGGCCGCCGCGTTCGTCGTCGGCGTGCTGTGCGCGGCCGGTGCCTGGATCTCGCTGGCCTACAAGCCCAAGCCCCAGGCGGCCCCGCAGAACACCACGGAGAACACCCCCGCGGGACAGAAGTAAGTCCCGCGGGGCCCGGACCTGCGCCGGCGTTTAGTCAGGCAATTAGTCAGGCAGCGCCTGGCGCAGGTCTTCGATCAGGTCATCGCAGTCCTCGATGCCCACCGAGCACCTGATCAGATCGGCCGGCACCTCCAGCTCGGATCCGGCAACGGATGCGTGCGTCATCCGGCCCGGATGCTCGATCAGCGACTCCACTCCGCCGAGCGACTCGGCCAGCGTGAACAGCCTGGTCCTTCCCACCGCGTCGACCGCGGCCTGCTCCCCGGCATGAAGCCGGAACGACACCATCCCGCCGAAGGCCCTCATCTGCGCCAGCGCCGTCTTGTGGCCCGGATGCGTCGGCAGCCCCGGATAGAACACCTCGGCCACCGCCGGATGGTCCACCAGCATCTCCGCGATCCGCATCGCGTTGGCGCAGTGCCGGTCCATCCGCACGGCCAGCGTCTTGATCCCGCGCAGCGTCAGCCACGCATCGAACGGGCCGGGCACGGCGCCGGTGGCGTTCTGCGTGTAGGCGATCTGCTCGGCGATGCCGTCCTCGGCGGTGATCAGGGCGCCGCCCACGACGTCGGAGTGACCACCGAGGTACTTGGTCGTCGAGTGCACGACAAAGTCGGCGCCTAGCTCCAGCGGACGCTGCAGGTACGGCGACGCGAACGTGTTGTCCACCGCGAGCCGCGCGCCGGCCTCATGCGCCACGTGGGCGAGCTCGGCGATGTCGGCGATGTTCAGCAGCGGGTTCGTCGGGGTCTCCGCCCAGATCAGCTTCGCCCGCGTCGCGGCGAGCGCGTCGCGGACGGCTGCCGCGTCCACGATCGGCACCACCGTGTACTGCACGCCCCATGCCGACAGCACCCGCGCGAACAGCCGGTACGTGCCGCCGTAAGCGTCGTCGGGGATGAGCACGTGATCGCCGGGCGCACACACGGTCCGCAGCAGGCAGTCCTCCGCCGCCATCCCGGATGCGAAGGCCATCGCCCGGGCACCGCCTTCCAGCGCGGCCAGGCACTCCTCCAGCGCGGTCCTGGTCGGATTCGCCGACCGGGAGTACTCGTAGCCGCCACGCCGCCCGCCCACGCCGTCCTGCTTGAACGTCGAGGTCAGGTACACCGGCGGTACCACCGCGCCGGTCAGCGGGTCAGCCTCCTGTCCGGCGTGAATCGCGAGCGTCTCGAACGCGTCACGGTCACTCATGGCCGGCCGCCAGGAACGTCAGCACGTCCTGCCTGGTCAGCAACCCGGAGGGCTTGCCGTCGATGTGCACCACCGCTGCTCCCGCTTTCTCTAGTGCCTGTACCGCCCGAGACACCGGCTCACCCGAGCCGACGGTCGGCAGCGGCGGCGACATGTGCCCGCCCACCTGGTCGCTGGGCCGGGCCCGGCCGGCGACCAGGGCGTCGAGCAGGTCCCTTTCCCCCACCGAGCCGACGACTTCGGCGGCCATCAGCGGCGGTTCTTCCTTCACCACGGGCAGCTGCGAGACGTCGTACTCGCGCAGCAGCGCGATCGCCGCCCCGACGGTCTCGTCCGGATGCACGTGCACCAGCTCGGGCAGCCTACCGGGACCGCGCTGCGCGAGCACGTCCTGCACGAGAGGCTCGGCGGTCTGCGCCGACAGGAACCCGTAGTCCGACATCCACTCGTCGTTGAAGATCTTCGACAGATAACCACGCCCGCCGTCGGGCAGCAGCACGACGACAACGGCGTCCTTGTCCCGCGCGGCGACCCTGAGGGCGGCGACCACCGCGAGCCCGCACGAGCCGCCGGTGAGCAGCGCCTCCTCCCTGGCCAGCCGGCGCGTCATCAGGAACGAATCCGCATCGCTGACCGCGATCACCTCGTCGCAGATGCTCGTGTCATAGGTGGCAGGCCAGATGTCCTCGCCGACGCCCTCGACCAGGTACGGCCGGCCGGTCCCGCCGGAATACACGGAGCCTTCCGGGTCCGCGCCGATGATATTGACCCGGTTGTCCGATATTTCCTTGAGGTAGCGCCCGGTGCCGCTGATGGTGCCGCCGGTGCCGATCCCGGCGACGAAGTGCGTAAGCGTCCCGTCGGTCTGATCCCAGATCTCCGGGCCGGTGGAGGCGTAATGGGAGGCCGGGTTCTGCGGGTTCGAGTACTGATCGGGCCGCCAGCCGCCGGGCGTCTGCTCGGTCAGCCGCCGCGCGACACTGTAATAGGAGTCGGGGTGCTCGGGCGCGACCGTCGTCGGGCACACCACCACCTCGGCGCCGTATGCCCGCAGCACGCTGATCTTGTCCTGCGCCACCTTGTCGGGGCAGACGAAGATGCAGCGGTAGCCACGCTCGGAGGCGACGATCGCCAGGCCGACACCTGTGTTGCCTGAGGTCGGCTCGATGATCGTGCCGCCAGGCTTCAGGCTGCCGTCGTTTTCTGCCGCCACGATCATTGGGAGAGCTATGCGGTCTTTGACCGAACCGCCCGGATTGAAATACTCGACTTTGGCGAGGACCGTGCCGGGGATCCCCCGGGTCACGGATCGGAGCTTGACCAGCGGGGTGTTGCCGACCAGCCCGCTCAGTGATTCGTGTACCTGCATGCCAGTTATCCTAGGGATACCAGCGAGTACAAGGATGGAGCACCATGCCAGAGGCCGTAATCGTTGCCACCGCCCGCTCGCCGATCGGCCGCGCGGGCAAGGGGTCGCTGACTTCGATCCGCCCGGATGACCTGGCGGTGCAGGTGGTATCCGCCGCGCTGGCCAAGGTGCCGTCACTGGACCCGGCCGAGATCGACGACCTCATGCTCGGCTGCGGGCTGCCAGGCGGCGAGCAGGGCTTCAACATGGCCCGGGTCGTCGCGGTCCTGCTCGGCTACGACAACGTGCCTGGTACCACGGTCAACAGGTACTGCTCGTCATCCCTGCAGACCACCCGGATGGCGTTCCACGCGATCAAGGCCGGCGAGGGCGATGTGTTCATCTCCGCCGGCGTCGAATGCGTCAGCAGGTTCGCCAAGGGCAGCAGCGACTCGCTCCCCGATACCCGCAATCCGGCGTTCACCCCCGCCGCCGCCAGATCAGAACGGGCTTCGGCTGGTGCCCTGGGTCAGTGGCAGGACCCGCGGGCAGACGGCGCACTGCCCGATGTGTACATCGCGATGGGACAGACCGCGGAAAACGTGGCCGGGCTGCGCGGTGTGACCCGCGCCGAGCAGGATGAGTTCGGGGTCCGCTCGCAGAACCTCGCTGAGAAGGCAATTGCGGATGGCTTCTGGCAGCGGGAGATCACGCCAGTCACGCTGCCCGACGGGATGGTGGTCTCTGCCGATGACGGGCCGCGCGCCGGGACCACGCTGGAGAAGGTCTCGCAGCTGAAGCCGGTGTTCCGGCCGGACGGGACCGTCACCGCGGGGAACTGCTGCCCGCTGAACGACGGGGCGGCGGCTATCGTGGTGATGAGTGATACGAAGGCTGCCGCGCTCGGCCTCACGCCGCTGGCGCGGATCGTGTCGTCCGGGGTGTCTGCCTTGTCGCCGGAGATCATGGGGCTGGGGCCGGTTTCGGCTTCCCATCAGGCCCTGTCCCGGGCTGGGCTGGCGATCAGCGACATCGACCTGGTGGAGATCAACGAGGCGTTCGCGGCTCAGGTCATCCCGTCCTACCGGGACCTCGGCGTCGACCTGGCTAAGCTCAACGTGAACGGCGGCGCGATCGCGGTGGGGCACCCCTTCGGCATGACGGGAGCCCGGATCACCACCACCCTGCTCAACAGCCTGCAGTTCCATGACAAGACCATGGGGCTCGAGACCATGTGCGTCGGCGGCGGCCAGGGCATGGCGATGATCTTCGAGCGGCTTAGTTAAATTTTGGTAACCTCCAGGGGGTTGCCAGATGGCCGATCGTCAGGCACGCTCACGGTAAGAGGAGCTAGCTTCCCTGGAGGTGCCAATGTCCCTGACCCACTCGCCGAGCCTGCACACTAGCCTCATTGCCCGCATCCCGGTCGTCACCGGCCGCGACCTCGCTGAGTGGTTCAGCCGTCTGGAATCTGGTCCCGCGTTCATGCGCCGTGAAGAAAGAGTTCACTGGCTCGCCGACGAGGAAGGTATCTCGTGCGGCTACGCACACGCCATCGTGCACGAATACGAAATCCGCCGCCGCCTCCGCCTCAACGGCGCGTAGCCCCGTCGTCGGCGCGGCCCTCGTGCCTTGCGCACCCGCGGCCCGCGCGCGGTCGACCCGCCTGCGTCCGCTACTCGTGCCCGCCGCCCGCTGCCCGCTGCCCGCGCGTAGCCACCGCTCGCGCGTAGCCGCGCCTCGTGGCCACTGCCCGCCCGTGGTCACTGCTCGTGCGCCCTTCCTGCCTTGACCGACTTCATGGTGTCCCTGTCCGCGTCGCGGCTGCGCTTCATCTTGCCTGCCCCGGCGTGCCAATTGGCCTGCCCAGTGGCGTGCCCCGATGTCGAGCGGCCGACGTCGAGCGGCCGACGTCGAGCGGCCGACGTCTAGGTTCGCGAGCCCGGCCGGGGCACCAGCCCCGGCCGGGGCCACCGGCGAGCACCCGATTAAGGCCGTAGCCGCCGCGAGCTAGAACGATTCATCTGGCAGTCAACGCTGCATTCCGTTATATGGCTTATGTCCCATATGGGCTTTCGTTTTGACGGAACATCCGTGTTCGACGGAAGAAAACGGGTCAAAATTGACTCTTTTATTTCCGCCGAACACGGATGTTCCGCTTAAATCTTGCGGCGGGGGGGCCGCTGGCGCCTCGAGCGGGGGCGGCGAATCTAGCGGGGGCGGCGAATCTAGCGGGGGCGGCGAATCTAGCGGGGGCCGCGGGTGAATCTAGCGGGCGGGAATCAGAGGTTTCGGCTGGCGCAGGCTTCTGCGAGGCGGCGGGCGAGGGCTGGGGTGGCGCTAATGATGTGCACAATACCCTGTTGGTGCCATTAATCCTGGTTGGCATTGCGTCATATGCGCATCTTGCTGGGATTGACTGTACGGCAATTGCAGTCGCACGTGCAAAAGCAACATGCATGCCTTCTCTGCGCCGGGCTATCGGAAGGCGGCATGCAGCGAGCCTGGGCGCAGACGGCACAAGAGGATGTGGAGAACTCGCAGTACCCCCGGTCGGACTCGAACCGACACTGGGGACCCTTTTAGGGGGCCGGCCTCTTCCCTTGGGCTACGGGGGTGCCTTCATAATACCGCCGGCGTATTTAACTAACTACAAAGTAACAAAGAATGCTTTGCCGCCTCTGCCAGATGTATCGCGACTCACGTGCAGAGCGTAGTAATTACCTTGATCAACAATGCGCTAAGTAATCATCGAATAGCACAGGTACGGGCACGCGTCAATACCGCGTCCATCATTTCCGGGGTCACACGTCCGGTGAACGTATTCTGCTGGCTCGGATGATAACAGCCGATCAGAAGGACACCATCCGGCTCGCCGGGTCTGCTCAGCCACACCTCGACGCCATGACCGAAGGCCGGACGGGGCCGCGGCACCGTGAACCCGGCGGCCCCCAGCGCGGGCCAGATGGCTTGCCAGGCGAATCCGCCCAAGCAGACGATGGCACGCATGCTTCCTGCCACCATGACAAGCTCAGCATCCAGCCACGGCTCGCAGGTGAGTCGTTCGGCCGGCGTCGGCTTGTTGTCCGGCGGCGCGCAGCGCACGGCCGCCACCATGCGGGCTCCGATCAGCCGCTGCCCGTCGTTCGCGGCGACGCTCACCGGCTTCTCTGCGAGTCCGCACCGGTACAGCGCGGCGAACAGGAAATCCCCGCTCCGGTCACCGGTGAAGACCCGGCTGGTCCGGTTTCCGCCGTGTGCGGCGGGCGCCAGCCCGACGATGACCACTGCCGGGTCCGCCGCTCCCCAGCCAGGGATGGGGCGGCCCCAGTACTGCTCGGTACGGAACGACTTGCGGCGCTGAACGGTCAGCTGCTCACGCCAGGCGACTAGCCGCGGGCAGGCTCGGCACACCGACTGCCGGGCGGTGAGCTCGGCCAGCGTACCGGCGGTAGCGGCCAGCCCCGTGACATCGCGCGCGTCGCGGGCAACTGGCGTGGCCGGGGTGGCTGGATCATCGGGCCAGCCGGTGCCCGGCTGGACGGGACCCGGCCCGGGATCCATTACTCGTTCCTGGCCAGGGACCAGGCGATTCCGTCCAGGATGTCGTGCTCGCTGACCAGCACCTCGCCGAAGCCGAACCGCTGCATGATGCGATCGAGGACGAGGGCGCCGCCGCCGATGACATCGACCCGGCCCGGATGCATGACCCCGATCGCCGCCCGTGCTTGCCTGGTCTGGCCAAGCAGCCGTTCGGTGATGGCATGCACGTCCGCCGCGGACACCCGGGCATGGTGGATCCGCGAGGCGTCATACCCCGGCAGGCCCATCGCGATGGCGGCGACGGTGGTCACCGAGCCGGCCAGGCCGATGAAGGTCCTGGCCTGCCGGACCGGCACCACGGCGGCTGCCTCATCGAGAGCCGCGTCGATGTCAGCCGTGGCCGCCGCTATCTCCGCCGCGGCGGGCGGGTCGCCGCGCAGATGCCGCTCGGTCATCCGGACGCAGCCGATGTTCACCGAGATCGCACGCGGTACCGGCTCTCCCGGGGAACCGAGCACAAACTCGGTGGAGCCGCCGCCGATGTCCGCCACCAGGTACGGCCCAGGATCTCCGGAACCGGCCAGTTCGCCGGTCGCGCCGTCGAAGGACAGCCTGGCCTCCGCGTCTCCGGTCAGCACATCCGGTGCCGTGCCGAGTATCTCCTTCACCCGCCGGACGAATTCCGCCGAGTTCTCCGCGTCGCGCGTCGCGCTGGTGGCGACCATGCGGACGGCGCTCACCCCGGAGCGGGCGATGTGCTCCGCGTAGCCGGCCAGCGCGACGGACATCCGGTCGAGTGCCCGCTGCGAGAGCCGGCCGGTCTGGTCGACCCCCTCGCCCAGCCGGATGATCTCCATGCAGCGCGTCACGTCGGTCAGCGATCCCGCGGCCACCGAGACGTCCGCTATCAGCAGCCGCAGCGAGTTCGTGCCGCAGTCGATCGCGGCCACCCGTGTGCTCATGTGTCCTCTCCTGGAACCGGTACGCACGGCCCGGCCGTCCACCATTGCCCGATGGCATCAAGCGCTTCCCGGCCGAATGGGTTGCCGCCCGCCGCGAGCTCATGTGCGACCAGCGCGTGCAGGCACTTGACCCGTTCCGGCATCCCGCCAGCCGACTGCGTGCCGGGCGGCAGCGGCTCGACATCCGCCGACCGGGCCGCCTCGTCCCTGCGCGTCAGGTAATCACGGTGGGCAGCGGCGTAGTCGGCGCGCAGCTTCTCCGCGCCGTCCGTGCCACCGCTCAGCCGGGCGGTCATGTCCCGCATGACGCCGGCGGCCTCAAGCGTGCTCACCGCCGCGGCGGCCCGCGGGCAGGTCAGGTAATAGAGGGTGGGAAACGGGCTGCCGTCCGGCAGCCTGGGCGCTGTCTGCACCACATCGGGCAGGCCGCACGGGCAGCGGTGGGCGACCACCATCTGCCCGCGCGGCATCCGGCCAAGCTGGGTGGCGACCGCTGCCGCGTCCAGCGGGGTAATCACCGGGCCGTACTCCCGTTCGCCTGCTCCACCGAGTGCCACAGCTTGGAGTACCAGGGTGCTGGGCCTGGGCGTGACGGCTGCGGGGTACTGATGACGGACTGGCCGTCCTCGACGATGTAGCAGTCCGCACCTGGCATGCACATGTGCAGCTCGGAACGGGCCAGCTGCTTGATAAAGGCGGGATCGATGTACTGGGCGCTCTTGGCCAGCTGGCTTTTCACCGTCGCCTGCATCATCTGCTGTTCCGCCACCAGCTCGTCGATCTGCCGCCGCTGCGCCACGTACGCCCGGATGGGGTACGCCAGGCTCAGCGCGATGGCACAGATCACCACCGCGAGCACAGCAGCCCGGCTGGTCAGCCGGGTTGTCCTGGGAACAGCGGCGGGCGGGGCCATCAGCCCTTGCTGGCGTGGGCCGCGGACCGCGGGTAAGCGGTACTGCCCGCGTATCGCGCCGCGTCACCGAGGAGCTCCTCGATGCGCAGCAGCTGGTTGTACTTCGCGACGCGCTCGCCCCTGGCCGGCGCGCCCGTCTTGATCTGACCGCAGTTGGTCGCCACAGCGAGGTCCGCGATCGTGGAATCGTCAGTCTCGCCGGATCGGTGGCTGATCACGCAGGTGAAGCCGGCTCGGTGCGCGAGGCTTACGGCGTCCAGCGTTTCGGTGACGGTCCCGATCTGGTTCAGCTTGACCAGCAGTGAGTTCGCCGCGTGGGCCGCGATGCCGCGGCTCAGCCGGATCGGGTTGGTCACGAACAGGTCGTCGCCGACCACCTGGACGCGCTCCCCGACACTGGACACCAGCTCCTGCCAGCCGGCCCAGTCCTCCTCGGCAAGCGGGTCCTCCAGGGACACGATGGGGTAGGCGTCCAGCCAGGTGCCGTAGACGCCCGCCATCTCGGCGGCGGTATGCGGCTTGCCCTCGAAGTTGTACGCGCCGTCGTCGTAGAACTCCGTCGCGGCGGCATCGATCGCCAGCGCAATGTCCTTACCCGGGACAAAGCCAGCCTTGCCGATCCCCTCGACGATCAGGTCAAGCGCCGCCCGGTTGTGGTCCAGGTCGGGTGCGAAGCCGCCCTCGTCGCCGACGCCGGTGGACAGCCCGCGCTGCTTGATCACGGACTTCAGCGCGTGATACGTCTCGGCGCCCCAGCGCAGTGCCTCGGTGAAGGTCGCCGCGCCGATCGGAGCGATCATGAACTCCTGGATGTCCACGTTGTTGTCGGCGTGCGCGCCGCCATTCATGATGTTCATCAGCGGAACGGGAAGCACATGCGCGTTCGGCCCGCCGATGTAGCGGAACAGCGGCAGGCCGCTGGAGTCCGCCGCGGCCCTGGCCACTGCGATGCTCACGCCGACGATGGCGTTGGCGCCGAGGCGCGACTTGTCCGGGGTCCGGTCGAGGTCGATCAGCGCCTGGTCAATCAGCCGCTGGTCGTCTGCCTCGTGGCCGAGCAGTTCCGGCTGGATCTCATCAATGACCGCCTGCACTGCGCGGCCCACGGCCTTGCCGCCGTACTCGCTGCCGCCATCCCTGAGCTCGACGGCCTCGAAGGCCCCGGTCGAGGCACCGCTCGGTACTCCGGCACGTCCGACCGTGCCATCGTCGAGGGCTACCTCTACCTCAAGAGTTGGGTTTCCCCGGGAGTCCAGGATCTGCCTGGCATGGATCGCTTCAATGGAGGCCACCGCCGGCTCCTTGCCTGTGTCTGTAGCGCTGTCTGCGTCTGCACCGCCGTCTGCACAAGGCGCATGTCTCGTACCGAACCCACACGCTCTGCCGCAGATGAGCCTAGTGGAGGGTTTGCACTGAGGTGCACGGGCCACGCCGACGCGGCGTCATGCGATTGGCTTACGGCGCGCGGCAGCTTCGCGGGATGCCCGGCCGATGCGGCCCCCTGCTCGTGCTGCCATCCCGCCGGGCACTGCGTGGTGACCGTGCGGTGCCTCCAGGCATGAGTGTGCGCGGGCCTGGTCCTGGCGCCATCCGGCTCCGGCTGGCCGACGCGGCCGCCGGCGAGGGGCGCCGTCTGGATCATTCCCCTGGCCGCGCTCGCCGGCCTGGCGACGGGCGACGGGGACGGGCCGGAGATCGCAGAGATCGTAGGCGCGGAGGTCGCATCCGTCGCGGGCGTGCCGTGCACGTGCTGCACGGAAACCCGCGCGCAGCCGAGGCCGCCAAGGCCGCTCGGGCTCCCGGTGGCCGGCCGGCCGGCCACCAACGGGGAGTGGCCGGGCATGCTAGCGGCGGCTGGGGAACTGGCGGCTGACGACCTGGCGGCCGAGGAACTGGCTGCGGGCGTGATCCGCGCCCAGGCCTGCGCGGCGGCCTGCTCGGCGGCGGTGCCGACGTAGGCATCGGGTACACGAGCGGACTGGAATCCGTGTGGTGCGGCCGCTCCCGCCGCATTCCAGGCGTAGGCGAGCAGCACACCGACAGCGATAGGAGCGATGGCTGAAACCAGCCCAGCACCGCCCTTTTTCCCCAGCCGTCTGCGCACGCTCATCCCCCGCTGCACGAAAATGCCCCATCGCACGAACAGTCAGGGTACCAGCGCCTTAGCACTCGGAGCCTGTGGTTCACAAGAAGGGAACCTACCCATCTAAGCGCAAGTCTACCACGCTAGGTAGCGGTTCTGACACTCTGTGCTACTTAGTGCGAATTATTCACAGCATGCCTTCTGGATGGCCCGCAGCACCCGCGCATGATCTCCGGCCAGCTCGCCATGGCGCCCAGCCAGCACCGCGCAACGTGCGAGCCGGGGCCTGGGCACGGCACGAAGCGTGGCATCGAGCAGCGACCACGACAGCTCGTTCAGCAGGCCGCGTGCCATCTGCGGGTCAGCGTTCCGCTCGCACGCATCGGACAGCGCGCTCAACTGCTTCACGGCCCCCTGGTCAGGAGCGATCTCCACCCGGAACGCGTCTACGAGGGGACACGGCGAGTCAACCAGCGTGCCAGCCTCGAATGCGTTGAGCAGCGGGCTGACGTCGCCCGCGGTCAACGGGTCGTAGAGCCCGGGGAACGGGATCTCCTCATATCCGGGGTCGTACCCGCTGAAGTAGATCGGCGTCCGCCGACCAGAACGCGCCACCACGGCGAGCGCCAGGTCCAGCAGCCCCACCGGCCAGCCGAGATCGGAGATGGAAAAAACCCGCAGTTCGCCCCGCGCGCTGCCAACGCAGGCGAGCAGCAGCAGGTGCGCCGATTCGAGCGCGGACTGCACGTAGAACCCGATCTCGGTGCTATGCAGCCGGATAACGGCGTCCTGGCCGTTCTCCGCCCAGCTCAGCAGCCGCTGGTAAATGAGGGAGTTGTCAAGAACGTGCGTGAACCGGCCGGCCGAACAGAGCATGTCAGTGCTTCCCGCCACCGTTGACGTGACCCACTCCGCCGCCCGCTTTGACGCGGTGTACATATCCGGCGAGAACGGCCGCAGGGCCTTCCCGGTGGAAGAACACACCACCTGCGGCACCTCGGCACTCGCGGCCGCCGTCAGCACGTTCCGCGTGCCCAGCACGTTGGTCGTAACGGTGCGGTGCACCTCGGTCTCGGCCAGCCCGGGATCGCGCTGGGCCGCGACGTGAAAGACCAGATCGGGCCTGAACTCCTCGAAGAGGGCCGCCAGCGCGTCGGGCTCGCGAACATCGCCATACCGGTACTCCGCACTGTCCAGCCGGGGCCATTCCGCGCTCACTCCGCGGCTCACGCTGACCAGTCGCCCCGGCTGCCGGTCCGCAATCTGCGCCATCAGGGCGGAGCCGATGCATCCCGTTCCCCCGGTCACCAGCACAGTCGCGCCACTCAGCCGCGCCCGGACTGCCGCCTCCGGCAAGCACAAGCCGCGTTCACCAATGGCCAGGAACCGCTCATGTTCCGCCCGGGCTCCGTCCTTTGCCATGATGAGCGATTCCGCCAGCTCCCAGAGCCTTCGCCGGGTCGCCGCATCCAGGCTCTGCTGCCCTGGCGGCGCCACCTCGCGCATGCTTGTGATGATTTCCGCCACTGTCTCCATGCCATTACCTCCCGCCCAGTTCGCCGACACCGGCCCCTCGAAGTGCCCTAAAGATCTCCTTAGAGTGAGATATCGCATTAATTACTACTCGATTGCCATCCTCATCTAGCTCGATAATGACTGTTTTATTTACCACAGAACGGCTAGAGGGCCGACAAGAATAGCGGAACTTACATTATCTTAAAATGAACATTCTCTTCATTTAGGACATTTTGCTTGAGGCCGGTAGCTAAGGTGCGGGTCAGGCGGCCTGGGGACGGCAGAAATGGGGCAGCCACGGAAGGCAACCGCACATTCGCGAGCTCGAAAACGCGGCCCTTAAATCTTTCGATTTTGTCACGAAGTAGCCTGGCCTATCGCGCTACCATGTCGGCAAGAGGGTGTTCAGAACGCTCGAGGATGGTGGAGAGTCTCGTGGACGTCAGTTCCGTAGCGCGCATCGCCGGAGCGCGGTTGTTCCAGCCCAAGCCGTTCCGCGATGAGCGTGGCTTCTTCAGCCGCACCTTCGACGCGGACGTGTTCCGCGCGGCGGGACTCGACCCGGCGGCCTTCGCCCAGGACAGCCTTTCCCGCTCCGCGCGCGGCGTGGTCCGGGGAATGCACATAAGGCGCGGGGAAGGCGAGGCCAAGCTGGTGCGGTGTTCCTACGGCGCGATCTTTGATGTTGTGGTGGACTTGCGGCCGACGTCACCGACCTACCGGAACTGGGAGAGCTTCGAGCTCACCGACGAGGAGCAGGTCTCGCTCTACGTGCCGGCCGGCTGTGCCCACGGCTTCCAGGCCCTAACCGAACCCGCCGACGTGTCTTACCGCATCGACCGGCCGCATGATCCGACGGAGGATGTATCGATCGCTTTCGATGACCCTGACCTGGCCATTCCATGGCCGCTTCCGATCGCGCTCATATCGCCGCGCGACCGGCAGGCACCGCCGCTCGCCACCGCCCTGGGGCTTCTAGCATGACCGGTTAAGGACCAACGCCTTGACCAGCGCTCCCCATTCATAGGCGATTTGAAAAGGCCACTGGCTTAGAGCTAGCGGGCCCGTGATCACGTAGACCGAGCCGTCGAAACAGCGCCTTACCAGCATGCGGGCGCGAGTGTCCTGTGCTCGCGTGGTCACCAGGACGACTGACCGCCAGGTATAACGCTTCGCGAGCTCGCCGATGAACTCGGCCTCGCCCCTGGTATTTGCCGGGTTCGGTTCGAAGCAGATCAGGCGCACCCCGGCCGGCTGGGGCGGACACGGACCTCCGTAGCCATCGGACCCTCGCGAGACCACAAGCATCGCGGCGCGATGGTCGCTAGCCAGCCGCAATGCCGCCGACAGGCGGTCGCCGGGGCCCGCGAGCATGACGATCGCGCTGACCTGCTCCGGCATCCCCTGGGCGGGCACGACGAAGAGCCGTACGGTAAGCGCCGTGAACACCACAACGACAGCCCCCAGCACGAGTAGCGCCCGGCGCCGGAGGACCGCTCTGCCTCGGCGAGGCGCGCCGACGCGGAACCGCAGCCTCATCCGGTGACAGGAACTTCCGGCCTTATGCGCACGTTCCAGCCGACCGGAACTTTCACCGGCTGCTTTCGGATATCACACCATTCCGGAGCACCGATCGCGACCGCCTCGCCTTGCGTGGCAGATACGAGACACGGCCCGTCGTGCGGTCCGTCGGCTCCGGGTCGGCCAGGAGTATTCCGTCGGTCTCGCGGCCGGCGATCGCCGCATTCGCGGCAGCGAGGACGAGCTGCTCAGCGGTAGCCGAACCCGCCGAAACGCCGAGTACGGTCGTGTCGGTCGAAATCGTATCGGGTACGCGCGGGTTCTTGCCATCGACAACGATTACGACCACCAGGAACGTGGCATCCAGCGGCTCGCCCAGGCTGCCGCTGTCGGCGACGATCAGGCGGAGCTTGCTGGGCAGCCTGGGTGCCGCGGCGGCAGCCGAGGCCGCGCACACCGCGCGGAGCGTGGCCGTGGCTGCCGTGTCCTGTTGCGGGCCGATGATCAGGGCCGTGGGAACCCCGAGCGTCGCGGCGAAGACGGCAAGCTGGGGACCGAGCGCCAGCGCCCCAGGATCTGATGCGAGAGACAAGACGGCGAGCGAGGGAATGTCCACGTCATCGGCGGTTCCCGGCGCGGCATCGTGGTCGTGGACTATACCGATCACCCCCAGCTGCTGAAACGCTTTACGCAGCCGCCAGGCATCCACGACCCCCGGCCGGTAGGACTCAAGCAGCCTGGTCCACGCGGCGGCGTCGGCTGGATGATCGACAGGGACGGAGGCGAGAACGGGGACGCCAAGCGCGTTGGCCAGCTCATCGCGCTCTCTGAGCCGCCGGTCGCCGCGCCCGATAAAGAGCGCGATGATAATCCCGGCAAGTGCGCCGCCTACCGCGCCGGCCACGGCGGCGATCAGCACCGACACCACTGGCTTGGTCCCTGTCGCGCTCCCCGCGGACTCCAGCAGCCGAACTGGCACGTACCCGATCGGGCCGTTGACAGAACCGACATAGTCGATGTAACTGCCGGCAACCGCGTCGGCGATAGTTTCCGCGGCGGCAGCGGTCTTGCCCTTCGCGGCGAATGAGATCACGTAATTGGTAAGACTATTGACGTGTATGTCGCCCCGCAGCTGCTGCAGTGACAGCGCAGGGCTGATCCGCGGCAGCGCCTTGGTCAGTACCGGGTCGCTCTCAGCGATCACAACCTGGGTCGCCATGCTCGGCGCTGACTGCGGGAGAACGACAAGCGCCGTGCTCGTCAGCTTCGGCGGATTCAGGACCGCGTATCCGCAGCCGCCCAGGATTCCCAGGAAGGCCACGACCGCCACGAGCACCTTGTGGCGCCGCACGATCTGAGATGACCTCCGCAGGTCCAGCGCCTGCTGACTCATGTCGCCTCCGCTCGTATTCCGTGCACCTTACGCCGCCAAGTGTCGGACACGTACCACGATACCGCCTGCCGAGAAATAACGGTTTGCGAGATTTTGTCCGGTTCCAAGAATTCGAGGCGTGTGGCGAGCGGTGTCCCAGGCACGGAACAACCGCGGCCAAGAAGGCTGAAGGCGGGAATACGGCGCCCCAAGCCGGGAGAGTACCAGCCGGCTATGGGCTCGGTCTCGCCCTTGTGCAAACTCCAGCGCAGGTCGTGCGGCAATTCCAGCCGCGCCGCCCCCGGCACGACAGCGTCGGGCCAGGCCAGCACAGCCCAGGATCCATCGAGCTCTACGTGCACGTCTGGACCGAAGTGAAACGCGAGGCGGACCTCGTGGTCGCCGCCTTCCACCTCGTCGATGATGTCGATGCTGCGGGAGGCCCGGTCAAGGAGAACCGAGCGCCGGTGCAGCGCCGGGGGATTGAGCGAGGAGTAACCATCGTGCTGGGCCGTCCACATAGCGATGTCGCCGTCGTCTATTACCTCGATCTCCCTCGCCTGCGCATGGCGCAGCCACAGGAAGGGACCGCCCTCGGCCGACTGGTTCTGACCGCCCACCTCTATGGTGTTATGCGCGATTGTCGATCGGAAATATGAGCGCCACGCGGGCTCGCCGTGATAACAATAGGTGCCAGGGTCGGCCAGGATATCGACGCCCGCGTAACGGACTTCTATCGACAAAGCGTCCGAGTGGGCGTGCGCGGCGATACTGAGGTACCCGTGCGGTCCGCCATCGCATCGGCACCAGATTTCATTATCCCCGTTTGTTCTTAGCAACGTGATTCCCGCGTCGGCGAATCGGGACTGCCGGCATTCCGGCCTTCCCCCGATATGCCGCCTGGTGCCCATCAGCGCACCGATGAGCGTGCTGGTGGCATCGGCCGGCGCCTTCGGCCACCACTCCATCCTGCCGACAAGCGCGTCGGCAAGCGCCAACAGCGAAGGCCACCGATTAGGCACGGGGGCATCAAGCAATAGGCCGCGCCCCTCGTCGGAATCGCCCTGACGAGGCGGCCGTGAGCGCTCGTCCACAAGGGCCGCCGCGCTGTCCGCCATGGCGCATAGGCGTTCCCAGACGACCGGGGTCAGCGGATGGCCGCTCGCCTCCGCCTCGACAGCGGCGGCGAATCCAAGTTCCGCGACGAAACACTGATAGTCGGAGGCGAGCTCGCGGCCGATGCCTGACGGGAACGTGTTGCGGACGATCTCTCGCTCGAGCAGCCGGGCCGACCTGCGGCGCCACCGCTGACTCTCGCGGAACCAGGGGAAAGCGCAGCTGGCCGCCAACTGCCCGGCCGCCTCGGCGATGACGTGATTGTTGGCGGAGGATCCGCGGCTCCGGAAAGAGGCGAGGTACTGCTGATGCCAGCGGATCTGCCGTACCGCGAGCTCATCGCCCTCAAACAAGCCGACGACGTCTGGCCAGTCGGCAAGGAGACGGCGTATCCAGGCCAGGCTGATCAACCGGGTGCCTAGTTCGATACCGCTGGTCCAGTTGATACCGGAGAGGAACGGGTTCTCCCGCCACCAGGACCTCAGCTGTTCCGATACCCGCTGCGCGTAGGCCTCATCGTGGGTGAGATACCAGGCCGCGGCCAGGAGCGTCAGGTGCTGCAGCCGGGAGATCTCCCAGACCTGCTTGACGTTTCCTGTCTGCCCCTGATCCCGGTGGTCGATACGGAAGGCGTAGCGGCCGGGGTCGGAGCGGATGCCGGTTACCGGGTCGCGGAACCAGTCTGGCCGCACCATGTCGGTCCTGACCGTGCCGAGCACGTCCCACTCCCCGCGCAGCAGCTGGTTCGCGCTCGCTAGAATGGCCGCCACCGCATCCCGCGGCACCCGATTGGCGGTGCCGGCAGGCAGCACGGTGGTGAACATGCGGTCGGCCCGCGCTGACCGAGTGGAACCGCGCTCGCTGCCCACGGCCCCTGGCCGTACCTGGCGGCGCGACCACGCGGTACGCAGCGCCTGGTCGCGCGCGCGATGTGCCACCTCGACGGGCGACATCCTGCTGATCCTGCGGGCATACCAGGCGAGCCGTGAGGTTTGCAGCGCAATCACAACCGTTCTGGATGGCCGCTGGTCAGGCTCTCCCGGACCGCGATCGTCGCCTTGGTGGTGGCTATGAGGGACTCGACGGAAATGGGCATCGCGGCTCCGCTAAGCGCAGCCTCGACGAACCGGGCGAGCTGCGCCCGCTGGCCCTTGTCCTGACCGCCTCGGGCGCGGGTGCTGGCCGGCCGTCGCCCTGCCCAGACGGTCGCCGTCTTGAAGTTGTCGAGCTTGCCGCTCCGGCCGGCGGCGGCAATGTCGATTGTCTCCTTCGGGTACTTGGCGTTCCCGCCGGTGGCATACGTGATCGTGCCGCTCGATCCGCTCTGGAACCGCAGCGTGACCAGCACGTCATCCTTTTCCGGGCCAGCGATTGCGTAGACCTCCTCTGGCGGGCTGTCCGCCCACCAGCTGAGCGTGTCAATGAAATGCCCGCCCTCACCGGTGAAGCGCGATCCCTCCAGCGTGTCGTTGCTGTACCAGCTGTCCGCGCCGAGCGTGCCCGCGCTGACGAGATACCGCATGACTGAGGCAGCATTCGCTGAGCCGAATTGAGACCGCAGCTGCCCGAGCAATGGCGCGAACCGCCGGTTGAAGCCGACCATGAGCCGGTCGTTGCCGGTCTCCTCAATGACATCGATAATCTGGCCGAGTTCGTCGCGGGTCAGCGCCAGCGGCTTCTCGACGAAGACCGCCTTGCCCGCACGCAGCGCGCGGCAGACTAGGTCGGCGTGGGTACTGTGCCGGGTCACGATGAAGATCGCGTCGAGTGACGGGTCCTCCAGGACCGCGCTCGCGGTCGTCGACGCGGTGCCGAAGCCGAACTTCCGCTGCGCGTTAGCCGCAGACAGGGATCTGGTGGTCGCGACATGAACCAGGTGCGCGGTGCTCATCTTGGCCAGGTGCGGCAGCAGCATCGACGATGCGTAGTTGCCGGCACCGATGAACCCGATCGCGAGCCGTCCGGAATCCGTCCCGCGGATCTGCGCGGGCTGCTGGCCGGTCAGCACGCGGCTGGTGGCCGGATGCACGCCATCGGGCGGCTCCGGATATTTGAGCAGCACGCCGATCGCCGGCAGAGTGCCGGCGCTCAGGTCCGCGTAGACCTTTGGCGCCTGCTCAACGGGGAAGACGCCAGACACCAGCGTCTCGACCTCGATCTCCTCGCGGGCGAGCAGGTCAAGGAAGCACTCGAGATTACGCCGCTCGGTCCAGCGAACATATCCCGCCGGGTAGTCGATGCCCTCGAGCTCGTATCGCTCGTCGTAGCGCCCTGGCCCGTAGGACCTGGAGAACCTGACGTCCAGTTCCTTGTCATAGTAGGCATTCCACGGCAGGTCCAGGCGCGTCTTACCGATGTCGATAACCCGCGCGCGGTCGCGGGCGAGCTGCGCGGCGATCTCGACAGGCCCGTTGGATGACCCGCCGGCGGTCAGGAACACGTGATCCGCCCCGCGCCCGCTGGTGAGTTCCGCCAGCCTGTGCTGGAGGCCTACGAAGCCCTCGCCGGTGGGCTCAGCGCACGCTAGGGCGCCGGCCGCCTCCGCTTGCCGGCAGCGGTCCATGACCACATCGAGGCCGACGACCCGCACTCCCGAAGCGATCAGCAGGCGGACGAGCAGCTGGCCGACCAGGCCCAGCCCGATCACGCAGGCCGTCTCGCCAAGCTGGACCTCTGCCCGCCGCACACCGTGCAGCGCGATCGACGCGACGGTCGAGAACGCGGCATGCTCGGGCCGAACGCCACCGGGAACCACGGCACACAGGTTGACGGGGATCCAGTTGTACTCGGCGTGCAACGCGTGCTCGTTGCCGGCCGCCGCTACTAGGTCGCCGACCTTGAACTCGTCGGCGCCGGGCCCGACCTCGACGACCACCCCGCACAGCGAGTAGCCGAGCGGGGTGTAAGAGTCGAGCCGGTTCATGACCTTCTTATACGTGGCGACCACGCCCTGCTGGGATACCGTGTCGAGAACCTTGCGGACCTGGTCAGGCCGGGCCCTGGCCATGCCCATCATCGACTTGCTCGCCTCGGACACCTTCATCAGCTCAGTGCCTGTCGAGATCAGCGAGAACAGGGACCGCACCAGGACACCGCCCGGACGGCACGAAGGGGCGGGCACATCGAGGACGGCGAGCTCCCCGGATTTGTAGTTCTGAGCTACCTGCTTCATGGATCCTTCCACTGTCACGCGGACACTCCCATTGACCTCGCGTTGCGGTACCACATCTCCAGCGTCAGCAACTGCCAGATCTGCTTGGCCCCGTCGGCCCGGCCTGCCTGCTCGTCCCTGATCAGACCGTTCAGCGCGTCGGCCCGGATCAGCCCGGACTGGACGAGCTCCCCGCTGACCAGCACGTCGTGGATGACCTCCTGCAGGTCATTGCGGACCCAGGCCCGCAGCGGCGCGCTGAATGAGGCCTTGGGCCTGTAGACGATCTCGCGTGGCAGCCACGCCTCCGCGGCCTTCTTCAGCGCGAGCTTGCCCTGACGGCCACGTATCTTCTCGCTGCCGCTGAAGGAGAACGCGGCTCGCGCGACGACGGGGTCGACGAAGGGGACTCGTACCTCGACAGAGGCCGCCATGCTGGCGCGATCGGTGTAGGCAAGGTTGAGACCAGGCAGGAATAGCCTGGTGTCGGCCAGGCACATCCTGTTGACCTCGTCCCCCAGCGAGTTGTCCTGGTAGATGTCGCGGTGCTCTCCGATGACCGCATCGACGTGGCCCGCCAGGTCTGGGCTGATCAGCGCGGCAAGCTGGGCCGGGTCGTACAGTGTGTAGCTGCGTCGGAAACGCGGCTCTTCCGGCAGTTCGGCGAACGTTAGGAAGCGTTTGGCCCAGCGGGCGTATCGCAGCCCGCGATCGCCGACGCTGACCGGAATCCGGTCAACCCCGAACCGCACGCCTGCCCGGGGAACCGCGGGAATACGGCGGTAGCGGCTCGCCATCACGCACGCTAGGTGCTTTCGGTATCCGCCGAACAACTCGTCGGCGCCCATTCCGGAGAGGATCACCTTGACGCCGCGCTCCCTGGCGGCCTCGCACATGAGCAACGTGTTGATCGCGGCCGGATCGCCGATCGGCTCGTCGAGCACGTCGACCATGCGCGGCAGCAGACTCACGATATCTGGTGAGATCTCGATCTCGTGCAGGTCGACGCCGTAGCGGGCGGCGACCTTGCGTGCATAGACGGCATCGTCGGGCATGGCTTCGAGTCGCTGATCCTCGGGCCGGAACGTGATCGTGTAGGCGTCGATCTCCGCCGCTGCGCGATGCGCCAGCACGGTCACGATGCTGGAATCGAGGCCACCGCTCAGGAAGCTGGACACCGGCACATCCGCGACCAGGTGGGCGGCTATCGATTCCTCGATGACCGCGCCGAGGTCGACCGCCGGCCCCTCCGCCGCACGCCGCGCCTCGTCGGCGACATTCCAGTAGTGCTGGACGTCCAGCCGGCCGTCGGGACGCAGCCGGGCCCACGACCCGCCTGGCAGCTTCCGCGCTCCGTCTATGGCGCACCGCTGCTCGGGCAGCCAGTAATAGAGCATTGACGCGACCAGAGCACCTGGCTCCATCCGCAGTTCTGGTCCCACGGCCGCCATCAGAGCCTTGAGCTCGGAGGCGAACAGGATGCCAGCGCCACGTGGCAGGTAGTAGAGCGGCTTGATGCCGAGCGGGTCACGGGCGAGCACAAGCTCTCCCGTGGCTGTGTCCGCGAGCGCGAACGCGAACATGCCGCGGAACCTGGACAGGGCCGCCGGTCCCCATGCGCGCCAGGCCTCGAGGACGACCTCAGTGTCGGAGTTGGTCGCGAAGCCCGCTCCCTGGGCGGCGAGCTCGACGCGAAGCTGCTTGTAGTTGTACAGCTCACCGTTGTAGACGAGGGTCAGGCCGTGCTTGATCAGCGGCTGATCGGCGGCGGTGGACAGGTCGATGATCGAGAGCCGCCGGTGGCCAAGGTGGATGGAGACCCTCTCGTCCTCGTGGTTCCAGGTCCCGGCCGCGTCGGGTCCTCGGTGCGCGATCCTGTCGCTCATCACGTCGACGAGCTTGCCGCCGTCGGCTTGCTGGTAACTTCCCGCTATCCCGCACATCTCAGCTCCCCGCCCGTGCGAGGGGCGCAACGGCTCCGGTCATCCGCCGGTACACCTCCAGGTATGCCTGCTTCTGATGGTCCCAGGCGAGTTCGTCCTCGATCCTGGCCCGCCCCAGGTCACCGAGCCGCACGCGTGCTGGCTCGTCGTCCATCAGACTCACGATCGCCTCGGCGTACTCGCGTACGTCGTTAGGGGTGGCGTAGACCGCCGCGTCACCGGCCGAGACACGCGTCTCCCTCAGGTCGAACGCGACGACGGGAAGCCCGAACGCCATGTACTCCATCGTCTTATTCATCGTCGACAGGTCGTTGAGCGGATTCTTCGGATCCGGGGACAGGCCGACATCGGCGGTCGACAGCACGAGCGCGACCAGGTCATCCGGCGCCCGGCCGGTGAACTCCACGTGACCAGCCAGGCCCAGCTCGTCGCGCAACGTCACTAGCTCGTCGAAGCAATCCCCTGAACCGATGAGCGTGAAGGCGATGTCGGTCCGGCCCAGCTCACGTACCACGATATCGGCGGCCCGCACCACGATGTCCACTCCGTCCTGCGGGCCCATGACGCCGATGTAGGCGGCGAGGAATCGGCGGCCCCGCCGCTGCTCGGGATCGGCGGGGCCGCGCCTCAGGTGCTCAGGGTCCGGGCCGGTGCGGACGATCGTCACATCAGCAGGCGACTTGCCGCCCCGCGTCAGGGCCTTCTCCCGGTAGGAGCCGTTCGTGGATATCACGTGATCCGCGGCTCGGTGAGTGCGGCGTTCCAGCGCGCGCAGTCCCCGGTAGGGCGCCGTCGGCCCGTCCGGGAAACGAGACTGGTAGAGCTCAGGGCACAGGTCGTGGTGGTCGAAGACGAAGCGAGTCCGCTCGATGGCACGGAAGGCCATGGCGATCGGCCAGAAGATGTCGGGCGGGTTGCACGCCTGGATCACGGCGAACCGGCCCGATCGCCTCGCCTTGAGCGTCAGGCGGGCCGTGGCGAGGAACGAGTACACGTACTCGGCGATGAAGCTGAGCTTGCTGCCACCGGGCGCGTATGGCTTGTATTTGTACAGCTCGACCGTGTCCACCACCTCGTACTCCGGATCCCCGCTCCCCTTAGGGCAGACCACAGCGACCCGGTACCCGGCGGATACAAGTGCCTGGCACTCCAGCCACACTCGCCGGTCGAAGGGCACCGGAAGATTCTGGACGATGATCAGGACTCGGTTTCTCACCCCTAGTTGAGCGTCCAGGTACCTGCCCTGATACGCATGAAGAACTTGAACCCGGAGGTATCACGACACTGCCGCAATCGCTCTCATAGTTGTTAGAAGAGTCGTCTTTCACATCCCAGACCTTGAGGAGATCGATGAGAGTCCTCGTCGCGGGCGATCGCGGGTACATAGGTGCCGTCCTCGCCCCATTCCTGCGTGCCTCCGGGCATGAGGTAGACGGCCTCGACCTCGGCCTCTACGAGGGATGCGACCTCGGGCCGCCGCTGCCGGACACCACGGCACCGCTCGACATGAGGGACACGGCGCCCGGCCTGCTTGCCGGTTACGACGCGGTGCTGTGCCTCGCCGCGCTGTCCAACGACCCGCTGGGCGATCTGAACCCCGCCGCGACGTACTCGGTGAACCTCGACGGGACCATCCAGCTCGCCCGTGCCGCCAAGCAGGCGGGCGTGCCGAGGTTCCTGTTCTCCTCGTCTTGCAGCCTGTACGGGGCGGCCGGCTCCGCCGCGGTCGCCGAGGACGCGGAGCTCTATCCGGTCACACCGTACGGCGAGAGCAAGGTGGTGGCCGAGCGGGAGATCTCGAAGCTGGCCGACGACAACTTCAGCCCCACCTACCTGCGTAACGCCACCGCGTACGGCGCGTCGACCAGGCTTCGGCTCGACATCGTGGTGAACAACCTGACCGCGATCGCGCTGACCACTGGCCAGGTCAGGCTGGAAAGCGACGGAACCCCGTGGCGGCCGCTCGTGCATATCGAGGACATCAGCCGTGCCTTTCTCGCGATGCTGGAAGCTCCGCGCGAGCTCGTGCACGACCAGGCCTTCAACGTCGGCCGTGCGGAGGACAACATCCAGGTCAAGGACATCGCCGACATGGTCCGCGCAGCCGTGTCCGGATCGACGGTGACCCTCGCCGACAAGGCAGGGCCTGATCTGCGGAACTACCGTGTGGACTTCGCCAAGCTCACCGACACCTTCCCCGAGCTGGCCATGCGCTGGCGGGTCAGCACTGGGATCGACGAACTGCTCAGGGCCTACACCGAGTACGGCCTGACCTACGACGACTTCACCTCGTCCCGGTTCGTCCGGCTGCGCAAGATCCGTGAGCTGCTCGATGCCGGCGTGATCGACGAGATGCTGCGCCGGACGACGGCGCGCCTGGGTCACTAATGTCGGCTAGACCGCGAACCAGGGCACAGCCAGCGTGTTTAGCGGCCAGAAGGACGTTCTGGGCCGAGCCGCTCGTCGGCTCGGCTGGGGGGTAGCGGACCAGGCGGTGTCCAGCCTGAGCAATGCCGCGATGAGCTTCTACATCGCCCGTGAGCTCGGGGCCATTCAGTTCGGTGCGTTCAGCCTGGCCTACGTGACCTACTCGGTCGCACTCAACGCGTCACGCGGCCTGGCCACCGACCCGCTGCTCGTCAGGTTCAGTGGCACCGACCTGGCGACGTGGCGACGTGCCATCACCAGCTCTACTGGTACCGCAGCCACGATGGGCTTCGTTACCGGCACCGGCGCGCTTATCGCGGCCGCGGTGCTGCCCGGCACCCCTAGGCTCGCCTTCCTCGCACTAGGGCTTTTCCTGCCCGGGCTGCTGCTGCAGGACAGCTGGCGATACTCGTTCTTCGCGCTCGGTCGCGGCAGCCAGGCGCTGCTGAACGACTCGATCTGGACCATGGCGTTGCTGCCAGCGATGCTCATACTGCGGATCACGCATCAGCACAGCGTGTTCTGGTTCGTCCTTGCCTGGGGCGCGACGGCGACGTTCGCGGCGTGCATCGGGCCGCTGCAAGCACGGGTTATTCCCCGGCCAGCGCGAGCCTTGAGCTGGGTGTCACAACACCGGGACCTCGGCCCTCGTTACCTCGCGGAAAACACATCGAACAGCGGTGCCAGCCAGCTGCGGATCTACTGCGTCGGCGCCATCGCCGGGCTGGCCTCAGTCGGCTATGTCCAGGCGGCCGGACTGCTGATGGGGCCGTTCCTAGTCATCTTCATGGGGATCTCGCTGGTCACCGTGCCTGAAGCCGCACGCGTCCTGCGCCGGTCACCGCGACACCTTCAGCTGTACTGCGTGCTGGTCGGCGGCGGACTCGCCATCTTGGCGGCGGTGTGGGGTGGCGTCTTGCTTGTCTTGCTGCCCAAAGGGCTCGGAAACCTGCTGCTAGGCAAACAGCTGTGGCGGCCGGCCTCACGGCTCGTGCTGCCGTACACCGTCTCGGTCATGGGCGGATGCGTGATCGACGGGGCGGCGGCGGGCCTGCACGCGCTCGGCGCGGCTCGGCGCAGCTTGCGTGCGATGATCGTGGCGTCGGTGCTGTTCCTAGTCTGCGGCGTGGTGGGTGCCTACTACGGCGGTGCGATGGGGACGGTCCGCGGCGCCGCTCTCGCCACGTGCACCGGCGCGCTGGTCTGGTGGTGGCACCTGCGGATGGCTATGCGGGAAGCCGGGCACCTGCCCGCACGAGGCCAGCCCTCCTCGGGCGAAGGGGAATCGGAGCTCGCTGCGGGTGGCCACCCAGCGCCGCGGCACGCCAGCCCCAGCGAGGCTGCCTGAGGCTGGTCTTCTCCGTTGCCAGGCCACGCCGATATCAGGCCGTGGGAGGCCGCGGGGAGCAGAGGACGAAGTAGTCCACGGCTAGCTTCGGGCTGACCAGCGGGATATTCGCCGTCACCCGCATGTTCGCCGCCTTGAGGAGTTTCCCGGCGGGCTGGCCTCCGTGCCAGTTGTGCGAGGCTGGGAAGTAGCGACCCACGACAAAATGATGCGCCAGCTCGCGCAGGAAATCATCGAACGGCTGCACGTTGTTGAAGGGCTCGTATATGTGCGCATCACGATGACCGAAGTTGGTATACGTGACGAGGAATGTCCCGTGGTCCTTCAGCAGTCCCGCTACCTCCGTGAATTTCTGGGACTGGAGACCGCCGAGATATTCGAACACGCCTTGCATCACGACGATGTCGAAACGCTCACCGCCGAACTCGATTGGATTTTCCGCGAAATCGATCTCACGCAGATTTGGCGCAGGCTCATGGATGGCGATGTCGATTCCGTGGTACCGGATGTTGCCCGGAAGCAAGCGCATGAGCGTGGCAGGCCCGCAGCCGACGTCGAGCAGGTCGCAGTCCCGCCCGCCCGCGATGCCGTTGATGATCGGCGCGGATTTCCGCAGCCGGTAGTGCGCGGGAATGTGCTTGGTGTTCTCGTTGATCCAGAAATCACGCTTGCGAAACGTGACACGGCCTTCCGTGCTGGCTGATTCATCCACGGCTCATCGCCCCCCGCCGACCTCGGTAGTGTCCGCCACATTCGGCCCCGTCCCACGGCCGGCTACGACCGCGTCCACCTCTATGGCCGCTATGGCCGGGGATTCGACGGAAACCGGATCCGGCGCCTGGCCGTGGCCAGGGCGCATGCGGCTAGTGAACCACTCCGCAAGGTAGCGATAGCACTCCCGCCGGTCCGCGGGCGTCAGCGGAGACCGCCTGATAGCCGCGATGTATCCCCATACATATTCGCCGTAGAGTCGTACCGCCGGGTTGCGCAGCCTGTTCGCCCGGCGGGGGTCCATGACCGAGCACCGGCTGCGCATTGTGGCACGACCGCTCTGTCCAGGGTGATCCCGCCGGAAGTACAGCCACTCTGGTACCTGGTAAAACGGGCCATGCAAGCCGATCTCGGCGATGATGGTGTGATCGGCGTGGTGATAGCTCTCCTTCATGGCGGTCCGCCGCAGCACGTCGATTCGCATGACGCCGTAGTCGTCGTCGCCGCCGCTGTCGAACAGGATACTGCGGAAGCGTTCTGGCGCCCGGCCAGACGCGGTGGTCATCGGATACTCGTACGCGTCCGTGACGTTCCCCGTACCGTCGATCTTCGCCGTCCACGAGTGGGCGAGGACCACATCCGGCCGCTCGTCGAGGGCGGCCACGCACCGGGCGATGAGGTCGCGCGCATAAAGGTCGTCGTTCGCCGCCCACTTGAACAGTTCGCCTCGCGCATGCTCGACGACGAAATTGTGGTTAGGTGCGAGTCCGATATTATGCGGCTGACGATAGTAGCGAACCCGGGAGTCCTGCTTCTCGTAACGACGGCAGATTTCACCGGTGCTATCGGTGGACGCGTTGTCGGAAATGATCAGCTCAAAGCCCGTGTAGCTCTGGCCAAGCAGCGCCTCAATTGACTCGGCAACGTACCGCTCGCCGTTGTATACCGGAAGCCCGATCGTGAGCCTGGGCGCCTTACTCTTTTCATCCCCGCCGCGGTCCCCCGCGTGGAATGCCATCATCGATCCTCCGGATCTGGCGACGAGTGCGTCGGCGACGACGCGCAGCCGTCCCCAATAAGAGGATCGGCGGCGGCCCCGCTGTGATACATCCGCGCCCTAGTTCCGCGGCAAAAGCGGTTAAGGGACAAGGTTGAGCGCCGGAGACGGGGCGGTCGCGACGGGCTTGCTCCGGTAGACGCTTCCCGCGTCCTGGCCGAAGGGCCCCGCGCAGCCTCCGCTCTCGTGCTCTTCTGACCCTGAGCACTTGTCGCCCGCAGCTACGCTTCCCGTCCATTCGGCCCAGGTGACCGGGTTATCGCCGTTCCCCTGATTCCAGGCGTAGAACGTCGAGGGGCCGTTGTAGACGTTGCCTGACCACTTGTCATTCTGGAAGAACGTGAGCTGGCTGAGGATGACCCAGCCTCCGGGCGAATTGTATGGCGGCGCCACGCTGTACTCGCTGAAGATGCCATTCGCGCCGCAGTCGGACCAGTCGTCATGATCGCAGTACGGCACATCCGCCCGGTCGAAGTCGATGGTGTTGCCCGTGACGCTTACGTTCGCCGTCTGCCACAGGCAGCCATCCCACCAGTCCTCCGCGGGCGAACCGCCGACGACACCAGCATAGGTACTGGTGTCTATGGACGCCGCCGGCAAGTGGGAGTGACACGAGGCCAACGTGAACGGTCCAGCGCTCCCGCCGTCCACCAGCGTGCAGACGCTATCGAAACCGCTCGCGCAGTGCCGATCGGAGTTCTGCCAGAGGAGGACTCCGCCGCCGTTGTCGACCATGGTGTTCCCCTTGATGACGGACTGGTCCGGGTACGAGCCCTGACCGGCGCAGGAAGACTCCTTACAGGCAGGTATGCCCCCGAACCTGGTCGTGCTGCCGCTCTCGCTGACGTAGATGGCCGGCGTGGGAAAGCCGGGGTTGCCCAGCCCGACCGCCCAGCCGTTGTCTGCGAGATAGTTGTCGACTATCGAGAAGTTGTAGGAGATCTCCTCGATGATGGCCTGGCCGTCGTTGTCGGTGATGACATTCCCGACATAGGTGGTGTTGGCGTTGTCAGTGTCGGCCCAGATTCCCGGCCCCCAGTTGTTGTGGATGTAGTTGTCCTTGATGGTCACGCCGTTCGTCTCCCAGAGCTTGAAGCCGCCCTGGTTCCCGTCACCGACGACCTTGCCGCAGCGGGGATTGCGGTATTGCGCCGGGACCGGATCGTAGCCGGACCACCCGATCGCCGAATTCGTCATCAGCCCCTCGAAGTCACAGGTGTCGTTGTAGCTGATCTCGTTGTCCTCGACGGTGACGTCGTAGGGGCCGCCCGTCAGCGAGTCCTTGCCCCACGTGCCGACGTCGGATGACTGGAAGCCGTACTGACCGTTCAGCGTCATGCAGTCCTGTCGCAGGGTGTTGCCGGCGCCGGCGATGAGACCGGCCCCAGGTACGTTAAGTGTGATCGTGTCGTTCCTGATGGTCCAGTCCGTGTTCGAGCCGTTGTTGATCGCGGCCGCGTTGCCGTTCGGCTGGAACTTCTCGATGGTCAGGTACTCGATCGTCACGCCGAGCTGATCGCCATCTGAGTAATTCGAGTCGATGGCCGTGCTGTATCCGGAGTAGTTGCCGCTGAGGACGCTGCGCACACCGTCCGCAAGACCTCCCACGAAGGCGTCGCCGGTGTCCGCCTGAAGGGCACCGACGTGGACCCCGGGCAGCAGGTAGTACACGGTCTTCGGGTCGAGTTCGTAGGAGGCGTAGCTGTGCGGGCCGGCGGGCAGCACGACTCCCGCCGTCGCGTCAGGGAAGTCCGATCCCGGTTTGCCGTAGGTGGGGAGCCCTGGCGCGCCGCTCTTGAACCGGCCGGCGGCACCGTCGTAGCTGTAGGGCGAGTTGAGAACCTGGCTGCCGCAGACCTGTGGCGGCTGAGCGGGGAGAGCTACCGACCCACTATGCGCTCCCGGACCGGCGCTCGCGTGCGACGAGGACAAGGGGTCGCAACCGGCGACGAGGACCATGAGAACGAGCGGCACGGCGACCGCAGCCTTGGCCGGCCCACGAGGGGCTGGCCACAGCCCGGGACAATGCCACGACCTGCGTTTGGCCGCCATTACTTTGCCCAGGCGGCGCCGATTCCGTCTCCTGGCCACCAGTGGTTGAGTGGGTGCTCCTTGAAGAAGAGATAGTGCCTGCTGGTCCGTTCCGCCCAGTCCGACAGCGCCAGGGAATCGTGGGCGTTGTCGGACAAGACGATGGCGTCGGGTCGCAGACGCGCCTCGACGGCGGCGAGTTCACTGGTCTCGTATTCATAGGTGTGCAGGCTGTCGTGGAGGAACAAGCCTACGTCTCGCAGCTTGGCCAGTTCGTCGACCGAACTTCCTGTGCGGCGGTCGATCACGCTCGCCCATGGCTCAGCGATGAGATACCCGGCGTCTGCGTCGACGTCGATCGTGGTTAGGCGGCCGTGTCCGTTCTTGAGCAGCGCGGCGGCAATTATGCAGGAGCCGAGGCCGAGGTGGGTGCCTGTTTCCACGACAAGCTCGGGCTCGGCGGCACGGATGATCGCGTACCAGCCGAACCGGCGCGCCCAGTGCGGCTCTGTCGCGCAGATCCGCCGGAAGGGATTGGACGACAGGCGATTGGTCAGCTGCTCGATCAGGTGCTGGTCTGACTCCAGCTCGCGCATCCACACCCTGACCTGGCCTATCTCGGCACCGGTGACCGCGGACACGAACCAGCAAAGCTGATCGCGGTTGAGCGGGTCCAGGTCATACGTGAAGTTCGTCGTCTCGCGGCTCCGCACCAGCCAGTCGAGTGACCGCCCGATAAGGCGGGCGTCATAGCGCGCGACCGCCATGGTGCGCAGCGGGAGTGCCGCGCCGCGTGCGAGCGGCGAGGTAGCGATGCGGCGCTTCAGTTTCGACTGCATGGTCGTAGCTCTCCGTAGCGATCGCTGCCCGGACGTCCGGGCTCGGGTGGATGTGGCGTCAAGCGGGGTGCGCGATGGCATAGCGGTAGATCTCAAGTAGCTGCTTAAGGCTCTTATCCGGGTTGAACCGCTCTTCGTAGCTGTCACGAGCTTGCCTCCCGTAGGTCTCATATTTTTCCGGGTGCTCATCGACCTCGGCGATGATCCGCGCGAGCGCGGCGGGATCGCCGGGCGGGACCAGTACGCCGTCGACGTCAGGTGTGATGAGCTCGACAAAGGAGCCGTGTGCCGCGGCGATGGGCGGTGCGCCCATGGCCATCGCCTCCACGACGACAAGCCCGAACGGCTCGGCCCAGATGGACGGGATGAGCGCTGCCCGCGCGCGCGACATCAGCTCGGCACATCGTTCGGCCGAAACTTGCCCGAGCAGCTCGACAGAAGGCCGCGATGACGCCCACTGGGTCACCTCTCGCTCGAGCGGCCCGGAGCCGGCCACGATCAGCCGCAAGCCCGGCACGGGCGACAGCTGGCGGTACTGGTCCCAGGCTGCCATCAGCACCCGCACGCCCTTGACCTCTTCGAGCCGGCCGGCGTAGAGCACGGCCGGCTCCCGCGGTACGGGCCGCATCTCCCGGCGCGGGATGAGGTTGTGCTTGACGAAGACCCGTTCTTTCGGCAGGCGCAGCGACCTCAGCAGGTCGCGCTGCATGGCGCTGATGAATACGTACGCCGACACCAGCGATGTCCACGCCGGACGGTGCACGCTAATGGCTAGCGCTGCCGGTGCGGTGGCCACCCGGGATCCCCGGTAACACCCATGCAGGAGCGCCGGCAGGGGGAACCGGGTCTCGCAGTCACGGCAGACGCTGCCGTTACGGAAGAAGTCTCCACTGGCGCAGGCCAGCTTGTAGTTGTGGATGGTGGCCACCAAGGGAGTCTTGGCGTCACGGCACGCGTACAGCACGGCCGAACTGAGCAGAGGGAAGGTGTTGTGCACGTGTACGACGTCAGGGTTGTGCCTGCGCAGTGTCGCCGACAGGTCACGATGAGCCTCGTGACTCCAGATCACCTTGGCGGGCACCATGGCCTTTTTCAACGCGGGCAGACGCTCGATATCGTCGCTGTCCCGCTCAAAGCGGATGACCTCGTGTCCTTGCTCTGTGAGTGCGGTGTATTCCTGGTCGACGACTCGGTTCTCTCCGCCCGGCATCGTCGACCGGGTGCGGTTGTGTATTTGCACGACCTTCATCCCGGTGCTCTTTCTCTGGCGGAGGGCATGAGCAGCGACGCGGCCAAGGCCAGTTCGAGCATGTACACCGAGGCGTCGCTCAGCCCTGTCTCTGTGAGCGCCGTGATGAACAGGTAGGTCACCAGGAACAAGGCGATAGCGCTCTGTGGACCCCGCGGCTGGAAGTAGGCGCTGATCAGGACGAACAGCAGCAGCGAGACACAGATGATCACGCCGATGACGCCTAGGTCAAAATAGGCGGCGAGCCAGTTGCTGTCGATTGGGAGGCCGTCGAACGACTTGTTGGACAGGCCATAGCCGAACAGCACCTGGAACCCGTCGCGCGGGGCGTTGAGCACCTGGGTCCAGACCGTCGTCCGGCCGGTCAGATTGGTGAGCTCCTGGGTGTTCTCACCGCGTGCCAGCCAGGTCGTGAGCACGCTGGAGAACGCGATGACCCCCAGTGACACCAGGATCCCGATCGTGGCGAACAGCCTGCGGACCCGGGGCTCCGCCGTGAACATGCGCAGGCCGGCCACTAGGACTCCCGCGAGCAGCGAGATCAGCTCGGTTCTGGTGTGGGTGAGCACCAGCATGAGCCCGGCCATAATGACAACGGCGAGCGTGAAGCGGTTCTGTGCCCGCCCGCAGAACCAGAGCACCACCACCAGGCCGAAGGTGACCGCCGCGAAGTCCGCGACCTGCACAGGGGTGATCGGCCAGAACTCACCGGAGAGCCTGCCCTGTGACATCGCCCTGCCTGGCGACACGAGCAGGCCGAGCAGGACCGAGCCGAGCACCAGCGAGAGCGACACTAGATGGCATTTGACTAGGATCAGGTCCCGCCGACCCCACCAGGGGGTAAGGAGCCAGAGCGTGGCCACGAAGCCGGCGAGCCGACAGGTACGGTACAGCGTACCGATGATGTGGCCCAGCGGATGGATACCCGAGATGAGCGCGTCGGCGACGAGCAGGCTGAGCAAGCTCAGGAACACGCTCGGCCGGATCAGTACCCGGCGATTCACCGACAGCGCCACTGCCAGCGCCGCAGGCAATGAGCCCTGGGTGATGAGCTTGCCGATGACCGACGGGATCGGCACGATCAGCGGCAGCCCGTTCCACGTCCCCTTGTAGAACGTGAGCACATTTATGAACAGCAGGAACCAGGTGAGCCCGATCCGTATGCGAATGCCGCGATCGTAAGCCTCCTCGGGCAGTGGCGGCGCCACATTGGGCCGCAGCAGCCGCGTGCCACGACGGGGTTGAAAGGCGACGACCGACGAGCTCATCGGGTTGTGGCACCTACCCTATATCGCTAACGCCGAGCAGCGCGTTGAGATCCTGCGGCACTCCGAGGCTTTCGTCGGCCTTGTCCGCGCCGACAAGTACCGCGGCGACCAGCGAGGTTCCAGCCATCCGGACCATCTCGCCCACCGCGCGGACTCTGGTCCACGACGACTGACCCGCGATCACCACCGCTGCCGCCGTGCCGGACCATGTCGCGAGGTGTTCTGCACCGATCGAAGGATCGAGAGTAACAAGCGTGAGCAGTACGTCAGCGGCGTCATTGGCGGCTTTGACCGCGTCGGTGAAGGCCACGTGCCCAGGCTCGGCGAACGGATCGGCCCCGCTGGACGGCCCGGCCGGCGCCACGTCGTTCCGATCGGGGACCGCGACGACCAGACGCGTATCACCCGCTGTCACCTGTCTGACACCTGGGTCGCGGGCGTTAAGCAGCCTAGCCCCTGGGGTGCCGCTGACTAGATCCGCCAGCACGACCCTGCGCCCCTCCCGTGCGTACGACAGCGCCAGCGCCGCGACGGACAGCGCCGCCACGCGAGGATCGCCGACGGGCACGACGGCGAGCGAGGCAGTACTCTTGCCATCCTCGTGTATGAGACCGCGCAGGTGACCAGTGATCCTGCGGACGTCGGCATTGTTTGCGGACGCGAGTCCGCGCCGGCCGGGCCGCCAGCGGCTCAGCTTCACCGCACCGACACTTAGCCGCACCGGGGCCCCGAGCGCTCGTGCCACGTCGTCGCGCCGACGCAGCCGGTCGGAGATGACGGCCCGCACCAGGACGATGACCAGCGCCAGTATCAGGCCTCCGACAAGCCCGACGGCGGCGTAGATCAGCAGGTACTTGAGCCGCGAGTGGGCAAGCGGCACCGCGGGGTCAAGCACGACGCTGCCGGTAATCGCGCCCAGCGTCGCAGTGCTGGCCTGGGTGCCTGCGACGGTCTGCTCAAGCGCGGACAGTGTGCCATCCGCCTGATCGAGCTGCCCACGCAGCTCCTTGAGCTCGGCTTTCCCTGCCGGTGAGCTTGGCGCGGCTTCCAGCCGACTGACCTGCGAACTAAGGGAGTTCTGCTGGCGCTGAGCCTGCGTGACCTCCTGCTGGAGCGACTTGATCAGCAGCTGCTGCCCTGCTCTGAGCTGTTCGGCACGGAACTGCAGGTACGCCGAGGCCAGCGCATTCGCGCGGCTAACCGCGTCGCCGCTGGAGGGCGCGCTCACTATGAATAGCAGCACCCGATCGGTGACGATCGAAACGGTTTCCGCCGCCGCGAAGCTGGCCAGGCTCGCCTTCACCCCTAGTTTGCTCATCGCAAGCTGAGCGACCGTGCGGCTCTCCGCGATGGCCTGCTCGTCGAGGATTGCGCTAGTGGGGGTTTCCTCGGGGCTGTAGGTAAGCAAGACAGAGGTCGACGCCTGGTAGGCGGGCGGTTTCTTAACGCTGACGGCTACGCCGATCACCACGCCCACGATGGCCAGCACGGCGCAGAGCCACATGGCACGCCGGACGGCGGCCGCCAAGAATCCCAGGCTGACCAGCCCCGTGGCGACATCTGCGGGCTGGTACTCGGTCTCCTCGGTCAACGGAAGATCCTCATAGGCCGCCAGCCGCACCGGCTGGCCTTTGTCTCCATTTGTTGAGAATATGGCCGTCCGCTGGCTGTCGGTCATATTCTGCTCTCCGTAACTGCTCCGGTCATGCGCGTTGGCATGGTGGTCTGGTCTGCCGGTACCAGCCGAGGTAGACGCCCGGTCGTCTGGTCCGTCCGGCTAGGGTTCGCGACGAGGATCCCGGCTATGTCCCGGCCGTCGCCGGCAGCGCTGGCGGCGACACGCGCCAGCTGATCGGCTGTGACCGCGCCGGACGTGACGCCCAGCAGCGTACTCCTCGCTCGCATTGTCCGCGCGATCATCGGCGACTGAGGATCTACGACAGCCACGACAATGCTCAGCCGACCCTCCAGCTGGGGGATGGCGTCGTCATCGTCGCTGATCACAAGATCCGGCCTGCCTGCTGCGGCTGTCGTCGCGGCCGCGCACGCGGCTCGCAACGCGGCTACTGACCGGGGATCTTGCTGCGGACCGAGCACGAGGGAGGTCCGGATGCCCGCCGAGGCCGCGGCGACGGCCAGTTGGGGGCCAAGCGCGAGAGCATTCCTGTCGCCAGACAGGGAGACCACTGCGAGCGACTCGTGCTCAAGGTCCGGGCCAAGCTCACGCAGAACCTTGCGCAGGCGCCACGCATCGACGCCCGCAACGCCATCATGCCGCAGCGGCTTCTTCCAGCCAGCGGCTTTAGCATGGTGACGGGCTCGCACCGAAGCCAGCACCGCTACCCCGATCGCGCCCGCGATCTCATCGCGCCGCCGCAGCCGGCGGTCACCGCGTCCCGTGGCGAGCGCGACGAGCATCCCGATCAGTACGCCGGGCAGGGCGCCCGGCAGTATGGCTTCAGCCAGCCGCGTGGTCGGTGTCGGTCCGGTGGCCGACGTCGCGCGCGCAAGAAGCCGCAGCGGTACCTGCCCCGCCGGGCTGTTCGCCGAGCTCGCATACGCGATGTACGCGGCGGCCACAGCATTGGCCAGCAGCTCCGCGCGAGCGGGAGTCGTATCCTGAGCAGTGATCGACATGACTTCAAAGGCCACGTTCGTCGCTTGGACGCGGCCGCGCAGCACCGCGATAGGCGCACTCAGCTGGGCGGCGCGCTGCGCGCCAGCCAGCACCGGGTCACTGTCCGCTATAACAGCCTGGGTGGCGACGTTTGCCGTATACGGAAGCGCGATATAGGCAGTACCGGTGTAGTAAGAGGGATAGATCAGGGCGAAACCGGCGCTTACCATTAGGCCGAGCACGCCGACAGCACCGACCAGGATCCCGTGCCGCCACACGATCCGCGCGGACCTCCGCAGGTCCAGAGTCTGCCCGCTCACTTAGCCTCCGCTTGAACACTGGCCGCCCTTTGAACACTGGCTGCCTCCGCTGGGGCCTCCGTTATGAGAGCATCCTGGGCTCTCCCTGATACATCCCACGCGAACATTGCGCTCGCCTGACATGTATCAGGCGCGGAGGGTCGGGCATCCTGTGAACCGGATGTAACTCGTCGGGGCCACCTGATGACGAGCCCGCATGAGGCAGACCCGGAGGCTAACCGACGATGACCACAGCGCTACGCACCGCTCCCAGGGTCGGCCTGTTCGGACTCCTCGGGTCCGGAAATTCGGGCAACGACGCGTCGATGGAAACCGTGCTCGCCTATCTCCGCGACGCCCATCCGGACGCGGTTGTGGACGTGATGAGCGGAGGCCAGCCCGACCGGGTGCGATCGAGCTACGGGCTCCGCGCGACGCCGATGACCTGGTACCAGACGCGCGAAGGGGGAGCCTCAGGTGCGGCGTCAGACCTGCTCAAGATCCTCGGCAAGTGCCTAGACGTGTTCCGGGTGGCATCCTGGGTGCGCCGGCACGACGTCGTGATCGTTCCTGGTGCGGGAGCGCTCGAGACGACGCTGCCCCAGAACGCCTGGGGCTTCCCACTGTCCTTGTACTGGCTCTGCCTGTCGGGCAAGCTCTTCGGGACGAAGGTGGCACTGGTCAGCGTAGGCGCGGACGCAATCAGCAGGCCCGCGACGCGATGGCTGTCCAACTGGACGGCGCGGCTCGCCTTCTACCGTTCGTACCGCGATGGCTACTCCCGGGATGCGATGCGCCAGCGAGGCATCGATGTCTCGGCGGATGAGGTCTATCCGGATCTCGTCTTCGGCGTGCCGACACCACCGTATGACCCTGGTGATCAGGGAATCGTGGGCCTGGGCGTGATGGCGTACTACGGCGGTGACGACGATCGGCAAGATGCCGACCGGATCCACGCTTCCTACGTAGAGAAGATGACGCGCTTCACCCGATGGCTAGTTGATAACGGTCACCAGGTCAGGCTGTTCGGCGGTGACGGCAAGTTCGATGGCGAGGTCGCTGAGCAGATCGTGGCCGACCTGCGCGGCTACCGGCCGGATCTGGCCCCCACCTGGGTCACCGCGGAATCGGCCACCTCTTATGGCGAGCTGATTGCGAAGATGGCGCCCGTCGGCATCGTCGTAGCCACGCGTTATCACAACGTGATGTGTGCGCTGAAGCTCTGCAAGCCGACAATTTCCCTTGGATACTCGCGAAAGTTCGTCTCTCTTATGACGGACATGGGGCTCGCCGAGTTCAACCAGTTCGCGCACTCGGTGGACGTAGACACCTTGATCAAGCAGTTCACGGAACTCGTGAGCCGCCGCCCCGAACTCCAGCAGCTGATGGCAGAACGCAACGCCGCTAACCAGCAAGCCCTCAACCGTCAGTTCACCGTGCTGTCTGCCCAGCTGTTCCCGGCGGCCAAAGCGACGCACCTGGGAACCGGCAGCCAGGCGCCTACGGGGTGACCTCCACGTCTACCCAGCGAACTTCTCCTTCATCGGCACTGTCGAACGTATACGGGTAGAGGAACGTACCGGTGTTCGACCCATTGTTGAGCTGGTAGGTACTGTTTCCATGCACAGTCGCCCCGGGGGCAATCACGGGGACGGTGCCGTTGGACTGCGCGACCGCAGCCTTGGCCATGCTGGGTGAGTACAACGGCCCGTTCGTGATGCCGTTCGGCACCATGGCAGGCCCGATCGCGACGCCAGTGGCGTCGTTTATGATAGGGCCGAAGTAGAACCGCTGCTCCTGGAAAAAGTAGTACTTGTAATCCGTCTCCATGCCGCCCCCGTAACAGTACACAGCGGTCTTGTACTTGCCGGCGGGCAGCTTGACGCCCTCGTAGGCGCAGTAGATCCAGCCGTCACCCGCCTTCGCCGCGCTGCCGTTGGGCTTGCGCCAGTCGGGCACCTTCGCTGGGCGGGGGCCTGCCGTACCCCGCAGGGTGCCGTTGACGATGCCCTGGGTCGCGATGTCGAAGATCGCGCACGCGCCCGGCAGCAGAGTGGCCGCTGGGGCTCCGACTAGTGGGTTCGGGATCGGCGAGAAGAACCAGATCTTGTTCAGCGTGCACTTGGTGGAGAGCCAGAACTCGGTACCGCAGGATTGTTCGCTAGTGTCCGCATCGTCGGAGTCCGTCGTCTTGGGCGGCGCGGCGATCAGCGGCATGCTAGGCCAGAGACGGTACGAGCTGCCGGCTGGTGCCTCGGTGGTGACCTGCACGTCCAGCCAGAAATAGGGGGACTCCGAACTGTAGGCTGGCACGACCTTCGTCGGGTTGGCGCCCGGGGCGACCGCGCCCTGGTCTGTCGAGTTGGGTCCAGCCGACGGCGCCACTAGCGGGCCGCTGGTGACCCCCCTAGCCCAGGGATCACCCGTACCCCACCTGTTCTGGGTAAGGGGAACCCCGCCGATTGCACCGGTCGCAAGCTGGTACGAGGTGGCGATGGACAACGGCACGGCATGCGGCAGCGGGACATAGTTCCACCGGCCGGGCACGAGTTCACGGGAGGTAACAGTCGTAGCGGGGACGATCTCGCCCGTGTTCACATAGTTTGCCCCTTGATAGGGCAGCCACAGCGTGAACGTCTGGGGCGCGGTGGGCTGCCCCTGGTCGCAGACCCAGAGCCAGTAGCCCTCCAGCCGGCCGGCGCCCGTCGTCAGCTCGAAGGTGAGGCTGGTGACCAGCCCCTTGCTCCCGGTCGGCACGGCGGTAGCCGGGCCCCTGCGATTACCGAACAGCCGGTAGGTCGTTGCAGCGGCTGCTGGCCGCTCAGCGGTGGTTAGCTCGGCTGTCGTGGCGGTCTGCCCTCCGGGTGCGGCAGCCTGCGTGCTGCGCTCCGACAGCGCTCTCGTACCGACAAGGCCCGCGGCGGCGCCAACCAGCGCCACGCCGACCGCACGGCGGCTGAAGCGCTGTGCGCCCGCGCGTCCCGCCGGCCCGCCAATGTCCGCGGTACAGGACTGCGCGTATTCCACGGTAACGCCATCCGCTTGCGCCGCCTCGACCGACAGTTCGGCCACCTGGCGGCGCAGTTCTGCGTTCTCCTGGTTCAGCTGAGCACACAGCCGTGCCAGTTCGTCCACCTTGGCCGTCAAGGCGTCAATTGCCCCAGCGTCATACATCGTGACCTCACCCCACTCAGATCAGCTGTCTGCTCAGTGGGGACGGACGGTATCAGCGAAGGACGGCAGGATTCGGTATAACTACATATATTTTTTGATAAATCCGCTCATGTGTCGAATTGACTCCGAGCGGTAGCCCAGGCAGGCGGAAGACAGCCCAGCCGAGGGTTTCCTGGACGGCGATGAGTTCTGCTGTGTCCGCCACGCCACTCGGACCTGCGGTCCGGTCGCATACGCCTCGCGCCGCCAGGATGAGCAGCGCGGTAGGAATGGAGCGAGAAGCGAAAGCCGGCGTGGGCGGCAAGGAACGCGAGCGCGCCAAGGCCGACGGGCAACAGGAAGTGCACCTGCTGGCCGCCGGCAAGGGTAACGAGGCGTTAGTTCTGAAGGTTTACATCGAACCTGGACATCGAGAGAGTCACCGGGTTACCGCCCGTATCGCTGACCTCCCAGCCGAACGGGATCTGGGTCAACGGGGATGCAGCCGGGATGTAGCCGAGCGAGACCATGGTCTCCAGCATCGCCTTGAGATCTACCGTGCCGGATGTCTCGTTGTGGTCCAGCAGGAAGACGTAGAAGCCGGTGATCCCGCTGCCGCTGCGCCAGAGTGCGAAGTTCTGGCCCTCATAGGTGTACGTGCCGACCTCGGTCATGCCGTCGTCGGCGAGGTTACGGTCCTTGCCTGGCGAGGTGTCGACCCAAACCATGACCTCGGTCTTCCAGTTGTTCAGCCACATGTCGTATGCGGCCTCGGCGTCGAGGTCAGTGAGCTGCGGCATGGACTCGGTGAAATCACTGGTCAGCGACGTGATGTTGTTCAGGTCGTACTGCGCCGGGGGAACGGTATATCCAGAAGCAGCCGTGTCGAGCTGGTAGTAGTTGAAGCTCGCGTCAGGGTATGTAAGGACCTCGCCGGGCGCGTTAGACGGGTCCGTATCGGTCGCGGTGACCGACCATTCCTGGAAGGATGACGCGCCCAGTACCTGCGGTCCCTGCCCGCCAGTCCACGGGTCCTGGTTAACCCCGAGCAGGTTCGGGGACGACTGCTGTCCCGTGGCAAAGCCCGGCGCCTGGCCCGAGGACGCACCTGCGTCCCAGGATCCGCAGCCGGACGCGCTGGTCGACCCGTGAGCCGGGCAGCTCGCCGTGAACACGATCCCACCGGTAGGTGTCTGCGTGGGCGTGGTTGGGTCTGCCGCGGGCGCGGACGTGGCTGGCGCGGGCGTGGTAGGGTCCGCCGCGGGCGCGGACGTGGCAGGCGCTGGGATTGTCGGCACCGCTACCTGGGTGGGGGCCGCAGTGGATCCCGTCGCCGTTGGCTGGGCCGTCGGTGACTGGGGCGTCGTTGCTCCTGGCCCAGTCGCCGATGCGGTCGGCGCTGGACTCCTGGATACGGAAGTCGGGGATACCGGCACGGCAGCCGTAGTGATCGGCGTGGCCGGCGGACTACCGGCCGTCGGCACGACGCCCCTGCAGCCGGCGGCTGCCGCAATAATAAGTGAAGTACCAAATATAACGCGTATCACTTTTCGGCCATTGCGCACCAGCCGTATGCTCATTGCCATTTGCTGCCTTCCCTGCGTAGCTCAAGGAAGAGACTAGTGAACAGAGCAAGAGGATGACTGGCGATTTGGACTTGTTAAGAGACCTGTAATAGTTGCGCCGCAAACCGGGATGCGGCGGTTTGATCTTCATGACAGTGCACGACGACGCCCGCATGGTAATGTCCGCGCGTGTCCTGGGTTGTTAATTCGTTGGCAGCAGGCGGCGAGGTTTCCAGGAATCTGGTCGGTCATGCCGCAGTGGGCTGGCCGAAGAAGTCCAGCCAGCCGGGGCTGTCAGGTCTGGGCCGAGGTCAGCGGCGACCGTACGGACCCGGTGCCACCGGCGCTGGCCAGGATGATCGGGGACCGCAGCGCCCGCGCGGTCTTCCGGCATCGTGTCCGGCCTTCCAGGACCCGGCACGCGTCATCGGAAAGCACTAGCGGTGCAAGCTTTGGACTTGCCATGAGCAAAACCTAGATAGTGATTGGCATTTCTAATGCTGAACAGTAATGCTGAACGCTAATGCCGGGGGCGCGCAGGGAAATGCCGGTCGGGCGAGGGCGTTACGCGGCGGTGAAGGTGATCCCGCGCGGATGTACCGGCTTTACGCCGCGACGTCGCTGCCTGGCGGCGCAGTGGAGCCAGACCAGCACGTTATGTGCTCACTGGGCAGGGACATCCGCCAGGACTCCCGACCGGCGAGACGCGGCCGACACGATCCACCACGCGGCGGCGCCTGACCTGCTAGTATGCACCCAAAACGCCGCCAATGCTACCAAAACGGCAGCTTCGCGCATTCGCGAATGGATTCACCTAGAGTGACTACGTATCGACTTTTCCCCACGACAAACGGGCCATCAACCGCCGTCTCCTACACCGGCACATTTCAGGCGGGCATCCTCTTCGAAGTAACCGAGGGTGGTTGCTGGTTCGAGGGCTACTGGTGGTGGGTCTGCAACACAGGGCAACCCACATCGCCACAGAAATTCGCCCTATGGAACATCACGGGAGAAGCCGAGGCGACGCTCGTGCCAGCGTCTGTCGTAACCTCGGGAAAGCTGGCGGCGGGCCAATGGAATTACATCCCGATTCCCACGCCGATCCCCCTGGCGATAGGCACAGCCTATGATGCATGCACCGGTTTCACCGGAGGATTTCCCGACACCAACAATAGTTTCGGGGCCTCACCCGATCCGTATAGCGCAGGCATCACCAACGGGCCGTTGATGGCTTACTCCGGCTCGGCCGGAACTAACCCGCCGCCGTACACCAACGAGAATGCCGTGTTCGGCACGGGGTCAGACCCGAGTGCTGCCCCTCCGTTCGGGCAGGACAGCTCATACGACAACTTCTGGATGGATCTCCAGGTATCCAATACGGCACCCGCCGGCTACAGCGGCTCGTGGCGGCTGTGGCCAACCAAGACCGACTCCGATCCGTACACGTCTGGCGACTCCGAAGTTAACTACGTCGTCGGCACGGAAATACACCTGACGCAGGCGTGCGCCCTCGACAACATCTGGTACTACTCGCCAGGCGGCACGACTCAGCTGGCCACGGCATGCGACGTGTGGTCGATCGCCACTCAGCAGGCGATAGCGTCAAGCACCAGCCCCTCATGGTCTGGAGCCCCAGGATCCGGGTGGGTCGCATGCCCGTTCACGGGCGTGACACTGCCGGCTGGAGCCTACCGCGTATCCATTTACAACGGTGCCGCGTCCCCTGACAGCTGGTCGCCGAAGCGGCTCGGCTACTGGGGGGTATACGAGGGCGCCCCGGCGCCGGGCGGGAACGGCATCACGACCGGTCCCCTCTATGCTCCGCAGACAGCAACTGCGTCCATGGCCAGCGAATTCGAAAGTTCAGGACAGGAACCAGGTCAGTCCATTTTCGCTGTAGGGCCGCCGAATCAGTACCCGGACCTGTACGTTGACGGACTGTTTCAGAACTACTGGGTGGACATGGAGGTTACCCCCGCGTCCGCAACCTCGAGTCCCGAGCCACCTCCGACTGTGACTACTACGCCAGCATCGACTCCTGAACCGCCCGCCAATTCTCGGACTTTCCTGACGTTCTTCCCCTAGTGAGATCGCATCCCGCTTCCGGCACCGTAACCAGGCGCCCGGCCGCAGGCATGCGGCCGGGGCCGGGTTTACGCCGAAGTCACGGGAAGAACACCAGGAAGGTACCGGAGTTGACGGGAGTGGTCGGCGGTGGTGACGAGGGTGGCGGTGTCGAGGGTGGCGGTGACGACGGCGGCGGCCCAGATCCAGGAGTGACCTCGATGTCTATCCAGCGGTTCTCTCCGCCGTCATGGGTGTCCCACGCGTTGGGGTACGTGGGAACGGTACCGCCGACGTAGTAGCAACTGTTTCCGCCGGGCGGATTGAAGGCGTTCGCCTGAGCCGGTGAGGTCAGCGGCCCGGTGACCATGCCGTTGGTGGCAGGGCCCGTATTCCCCTGATACGCACCGAAGTAGCCGCGCGACTCCATGTAGAACACCTTGCCGCCACCGTAGTAGACGGTGGCGATGTAATTCCCGGCTGGCAGGACGATGTTCGCGTCGCCGTAGGAGTTGGAAATCCACCCACTGGCCGCCGCGCCCGTCCAGGATGCTGTCAGGTCGGTGCCGGTGACCACGGCCTGGGTGGTCGCATCCCATATCTGCGTGCTGGCCGGCAGGTCTTCGGCGAACGGCGGGCTGTAGAACCAGATGTTATCCACGGTGCATGGCTCGGACAGCGTGAACTGCGTCCCCATCGTCTGCGCCTGGGTATCGATGGTCGGCTGGGTAGGAAATACCGTCGGATAGTTGGGCCATAGCCGGTAAGAACCGCTGTAACCGCCGGGCACGGCGTCACTGACCTGCAGGTCCATCCAGAAGTTCGAGGAGTTCGACCCTTGCGAGGGCATGCTCACCGAGGGGTCGCTGCCCGCCACTCCGTACGCACCCTGGAAGGAGGTCGCGCTGGCCGGGCACGGCGCCGACCCGCCCTGGTCCGAGTAAGCGAACAGTGGGCCGTCGGTGATGCCAGCGGCATATGGATCGCCGACCGTGAACTGGTTGTTGGTGTCAGGGAAACCGCCGCTGAATCCGGTGGCTGCCTCGTAGACCGCCGCGCCGACACCAGTCACGTTGCCGATGCTCAGCGGGATCGGCGTCGGCAGCGGGATGTAGTTCCATTGCCCGGCTGTCAGGCTGCCCGATGTGACGACACTGCCGGGCACCAGGTTGCCCTCTCCAGCGCCGTACACCTGCCAGAGCGCGAACTTCTGCGGTCCCGTCGACTGCCCGGCCGGGCACACCCACCACCAGTAACCCTCGAACCAGCAGTTGCTGGTCACGCAGAACAAGACTCCGGCCTCGAAGGGGCCCGTGTAGGAAACCGGGCTGGCCGGCCCGTTTGTCGAGGAGAAGAGCCGGTACGTACCCATCAGCTAAATCCGTTCACGTAAGCGGCGAACAGCCACGTACCATTGCCCGCGTTGTAGATGAAGCCGAGCAGGTCCGTATATCCGGCGGTCGTGCTCAGCACTGGCTGGGCCAGCGCGCCCGAGAATTCATAGCCGCTCGCCCACGACAGCGTGAACGGTCCGCCAGCGCCCTGGGTCACCTGAAAGATGATCTGCTGACCGTTGGCGGGATTAGCCGGCGTCCCCATCGTCCGGTTCCCGGCGATCGTCACCCGGTAGTCGTTGCCGAGCGACGCGTCAACCGCGATCGTCGCCGCATCGGTCAGCATCACTACGGCGGGCGCCAGCGCACCCGATTCAACCGTGGTCGCCAGGGTGGCCGCGTGTGCGGACGACCCCTCCGCCAGCATGGCACCAGCCGCGGCGACCCCCACCGCCCCCTTGAAGACCTTCCTCCGGCTCAGAACCTGCCCCTGGTCCGGATCCCGGCGACGATCCAAGGAACGCTCGCTCATGATGCCTCGCCCTCCTTCAGTTCAGAAGACCTTCGAGCCGCCGCAGAACCCTGCCGCCCGTGCGGCGCTGATATCGGCTGTGACCGACCCGTGGTGGTAGATGCTGAGGCTGCCCGGCCCGTAGTCCCAGTGGCCGTTGACGTCATTGAATACTTGTTCTGACACGCTTCCGGCGATTGACTCCGTGATGATGGCCGCGTCGCCGAAGACGGTGACCGCCGTCACGGTCATCGGCTTCGAGGCACCGCTCGCCGAGCAGCCCTCATGGACACCAACCCAGATCCGCGCCGTAATCCCCTGCCGCACCGTCGGAGCGAGCAGTTTCCACGTGGCGGAGAACTGACCCTCCGAATACAGGCCGTAGAACCGGATGGCGGCCGCGCGAGCGCTTGCCGTCATCCCACGACCCGCCGGTGCGGCCGCGCTCGCGTAGCCAGTGGGCTTCTCGGTGGCGGCCGCGTTGACCCCGGCCTGCGGGACCTGACCGCCGGGCACCGCCGGCCCGCCCGTACAGCCGGCCAGCGCGGCCAGCCCTGCCGCTACAGCACCGATAAGAGGACCTCTTCGAGCACGCATCGCCCGGATCCTTTCATTGTGCCCGCTGGCGGCTTGGCTGACTGGCCGGTCAGGTAGCTGGAGTGACCTGGACATCGACCCAGAAGTTCTCGCCGTTACCGTTGGTAGCCGGGTACGCCCAGGAAGCCTGGTTGTACGTAGCCTGTCCAGGGCTCGTCGCGGCGGCCGCGCTTGGCGCGGTGAGCGGCCCGCTGGTGATCCCGCTACCGCCGGCGCCGGTGGTCCAGTAGCCGGCCGCGACCTGGTACCACTGTGACCCGCCGCCGTAGAAGACCGAGACTTTGTAGTCGCCCGCGGGAAGCGTGACGCCGCTGTACGCGCAGGACACCCAGCCGGATCCAGCCGCACCCGACCACGAAGGCGACGTGTTGTCCGTACCCGAGACGACGGCCTGCGAGCTCACATTCCAGATCGCGCACCTAGTCGGCAGCGCGGCGGCACCTGGGGCGGAGTAGAACCAGATCTCATCCAGCGTGCAGGACTTCGACAGCCTGAACTCGTTGGCGAGGGTGTAACCAGTGGTGTCGGAGTCGATCCCGCCAACGACTGTGGGATAGCTGGGCCACAACCGGTAGGACGTCCCAGCAGGCGGGCTGGTGTCGACCTGGACATCCAGCCAGAAGTTGCTGGAACTTGAACCGTAGAACGGCATGTTTACCGTCGGATTCGAACTGGCCACGCTAAAGACACCCTGGGCCGCGCCGTGCGGCGCAGGAAGCGACCCCGTCGTGTCGGAGAACGCGGTCAGCGGACCGTTCACGATGCCGGCGCTGTACGGGTCACCGCTGCCGAACTGGCCGTTGGTGTCGGGGAAGCCGCCGCTAAAGCCGGTCGCGGCGATATAGGTGGCGCCGATCGCCAGCGGCACCGGCGTAGCCAGCGACACGTAGTTCCACTGCCCGGCGATCAGGCCTCCTGACGTGACAGTGCCACTGGCGACCAGGGTGCCCTCTCCGGTGCCATATACCGCCCAGAGCGCGAACTCCTGCGCCGAGACCGACTGACCGGACGGACATACCCACCACCAGTAGCCGTCCAGCCAGCAGCCGCCGGTGGTGACCTCGAAGGCGACGCCGGCGATGAACGGCCCCGAGTAGCTGACCGCGCTGGCTGGTCCGTTCGTGGCGGCGAACAGCCGGTAGGTACCCGTCGCCGGTGGCGGAGACGACGGCGGCGGAGTGGGAGTCGGGGATGGCGACGGCGACGGGGAACTGCCGGCCGGCGTACTGAACCCGGTGATGTAGGCGACGAACAGCCACTGCTGCTTGGCCGCGTTGTAGATGAAGCCGAGCAGGTCCGTATATCCCACGGTCGTGCTCAGCGTCGGCTGCGGCAGCGCCGCAGAGAACACGTACCCGCTTGCCCATGACAGCGTGAACGACCCGCTAGTCCCCTGCGTCACCTGGAAGGTGATCTTCTGACCGTCGGTGGGGTTGGCCGGGGTCTGCATCGTCCGGTCCCCGGCGATCGTCACCCGGTAGTCATTACCGAGCGACGCATCGACCGCGATGGCCGCCGCATCGGTCAGCATCACCACGGCGGGCGCCAGCGCACCCGACTCGGTCGTCGTCCCCATCGTCGCCGCGTGCGCCGATGACCCGTCCGCCATCACGGCTGCGCCTGCCGCCCCCGCGGCGACCCCTACAGCCCCCTTGAAAATATTCCTCCGGCTGAGAACCCGGCTTAGGTCCGGAGCCAGACGGCGAGCCGAGGAACGCTCACTCATATTGCCCTCCTCATCGGCGACAGGACAGGAAGCAGCGATCCCGGCAAAGCACATCGAGAACCCACCCGCAACGCCTCACACCTAAATACGAAAGCCTGATCCCAGCTAGCCAGGCTAGCCTGGTAGACATATGACGCCCATGTCAACACATAGGTTCACATGTCAGTTAATAACTTTTTGACCGGATCTTCGGGAAACGGCGCCTTGATCAAAAAAGCCATAGAAATCAGGCATTTGGCGCCTCGAAAACCAGCATGGCATCCGATGGGGGTGCGCCGTACAGCTTCGTCACCAGCTCCTCGTCGAAGGCCGAGCCGTCCGCTACGTTGAGGAAGTCCCTGATCGCAGTGCCGGTGCACTGGACGTCTACCAGCGGCGCGGCGCGTCCGGACAGCAGATCGGGAACGTCGACGGTACGGAAGTCCACGCTGTACCTGGCCAGCCCCGACGTATTCGGGATGGACACGTGCAGCTGCGTACCCGAGAACAGCAGGATCTGGCCTGGAGCCGGAATGATGACCAGCTGCTGCTCCGGCTGATGGCTGAGCGCGGCAGGCCTCGCTTGCTGCTCACGGGTCACCTGCTGAGCGGTGGTCAGCCGGCTGGCGTTATTCCGGTAATAGTCGAAGGCGCCCGAGCTGTTCGGGACCGCCCGCGCGAAACTGGCCGGATCGAAGCTCATCGCATTGTCCTCGCGCACCGGGAAGATCGGCAGCCACCAGTTGATCTGCTGGGCGGGTGCGCTATACCACGTGTCGCGATGCCAGGGGAACGCGAACGCGACGCCAGTCGTCAGGTGCCCCTGCGGAAAGGAGGTCCGTGGCTTGGGCAGGTCGTAGTGAGTCTGCTCGGCTGGGAAGCCCGCCTCCTGGATGATCTCGCGGACCAGCTTCTTCGAGGTGTCCGAATGGATGAAGCGAGGCTTCCAGCCGCCGAGGATCCTGGCCATCTCGGCCGGATCGATGTGCTCATGGACGTGCTCGGGTTCATAGGGCCTAAACAAATCGATGAGCTGCTCGCGCGTATAGTCAACAAAGTTTTCGAGCGCCCGCAAGTGGGTCAGAATAATCAGGTTCCCGGCATACAGCTGCCGCCGCAATTCCTCGCCGGATACTTTTGGGTCGATGATGATGTTCATACCGGTACCTCTCCTACGCGGTGCCAAGGCTGTGCAGCGAAGGCATGATCACTGATTTCGCGCAGCTGAACGCTTCCGCGTACCGCGCTCTGCATTCCATCCCGCGCAGCCGCGCCAAGCCAAGGAAGACCTCGTCGCCCCACCAGTCACGGCCGATCTGGGACGGGAAACACTTGTCCAGCAGTTCGACCTTGCGGCGCGCCACGTCATCCGGTAGCGGAACGTACATCGAGGGGCGGCTGATATCGCCGTCCCATTTCGGGATTTCGTACGCCAGGTAGAGCTGATCGCGCAAGACGGTCGGCACGAGCTCGCCGATCGTCCGGTGATCCTGGTGCGCATCACCGGACGAGGGCGCGATCACGATATCGGGCGAGCAGGATCGCGCAACGTCCGCCAGGATGTCCTTGGCCTCCCCCCAGACCGTCGGCAGGCGCCCATCCGGCAGATCGAACAACTCGATGGTCAGCTCCGCGTCTCCGAGGAATTGCCGGGCCGCGTTCCTTGCCTCCTGATGGCGTTCCGGAGAGCCGGTCAGCACGACGTAGCGCACGCGCGGCCGGCTCGCCGCGAGCTGGAGCAGCAGTCCGCCCGCACCGATCTCGATATCGTCCGGATGCGCGCCGATAACGAGCATCGACAGCGGCCGGTCCGGCGGCGACGGTAGCTGAAGTGGCAACATGCGCGTTATCGCAAGGCCGGTGGCACGATTGGAGCGTCGCCGACGGCCCGCGCCGCGCCGGATCGTTCTGGGTCCCAGACCATCCAGGGGCACTCGCCGCGGTAGTACATCTCCTCAAGCTGCGCTCGCTCTTTCACCGTGTCGGCGGGCGACCAGTACCCCTTGTACGGGTAGGCGAGCGCCCTTCCCAGGGGGATGAGCCTGAGCAGCGCGTCGTCCACGAGGTCCTCGCCCTCATTGAGGTGATCGAATATCTCCGGGCGGAGCACGAAGTACCCGCCGTTCTCCCACTGACGCAGGTCCCGCACGGGAGTGACCTGCGTGATCAGCCCGTCCTCGCCGATGTCGACGACGTGGTGTGAGGACTGAGGAGGAACCGCGAGCAGGCTGACCACCGCATCGCTTGCCACGAACCGCGTGATCATGTCCGGGAGCGACGCGTTCGTGAAGACGTCTGCGTAGTTGGCCAGGAACATGCTCTCGCCCTCGACGAAGCGGCGGACACGGCGCAGCCGTTCGCCGATCGGCGAGTGCAGGCCGGTGTCGACGAAGGTGATCCGCCAGTCAGAGATGTCGGTCTTGAACAGCTGAACCTGCCGGTCACCTCCCTCAAGCACAAAGTCGTTGGATCGCGTCTCGTCGTAGTTCAGGAAGAAGTCCTTGACCGCGGAGGCACCGTAGCCAAGGCACAGCACGAAGTCGGTGTGACCGAAGTGCGCGTAATAGCGCATGACATGCCAGAGCAGCGGGCGGTCGCCGATAAGCGCCATCGGCTTAGGGCCGCTAGTGACCCCATCGCGCATCCGCATCCCGAGTCCACCGCAGAACAGGACGACCTTCATTGCTGATACCTCGTTACACGACTTCGAGTACAGGGATCGGGATGACGAGCTTCGCGCCCCACGACCGGACATACTCGAGCTGGTGGCTGATTTCCGTGCGCAGATTCCACGGAAGGACTAGCACGAAGTCGGGCCTTGTCTCGGCGAGGTGCTCGGGCGGGTAGATCGGAATATGGGTACCTGGCAGGTACTTTCCCTGCTTGGCAGGGCTGCGGTCAACTGTGTACGACATCAGGTCGGACCGGATGCCGCAGTGGTTCAGCAGTGTGTTTCCCTTGCCGGGCGCGCCATAGCCGACGACAGACTTGCCGTCTCTCGCCGCCGCGAGCAAGAACCCGAGGAGATCACTCTTAATGGTGAGCACCGCGTTGGCGAAGCCTTCGTGACCGGCAATCACGTGCAGGCCAGCAGCTTCCTCGGCCGCCAGTACCTCCTTCACCCGTTCGCCGGGCTCGCCAGCGCTCTCGGCCGGCCGGGCGAAGACGCGGAGCGATCCGCCATGGGTACTGAGTTCCGCCACGTCGACCACGCGCAGCCCGGCCGTGGCCAGGACACGCGACGCGGTCAGCAGTGACAGGTACGAGTAGTGCTCGTGATAGATCGTGTCGTACTGCCGCCGCTCGATGAGTCGGGCCAGATGCGGGAATTCCAGCGTGACCATGCCCTCGTCCTTGACCAGGGCACGCAGGCCGGCCGCGAAGCCCCGGATGTCGGGGACGTGAGCGAAGACGTTGTTGGCGACGACAAGATCGGCCTGACCGTGCACGCGGGCGATCTCCCGGCCGGTCTCGGGACCGAGGAACTCTACCTCGGTCGGGATTCCGCGCTCGCGGGCGGCCGCTGCCACGTTGCCGGCCGGCTCGACGCCGAGCACCGGGATGTCCCTTGCCTTGAAGTGCTGGAGCAGATAGCCGTCATTGCTCGCGACCTCGATGACCGAACTGCCCGCCGTCAGGCCCAGCCGGTCGATCATCGCCTCCGCGTAGCGTTTCGCGTGCGCGACCCACGAGTCGGAATAGGACGAGAAGTATGCATAATCAGAGAAAATACTCTCACCTGATACGTACGCAGGCAGCTGGACGAGTAGGCACGCGTCGCAGATTCGGACCCGGAGAGGATAGAAAACCTCGGGCGCGTCGAGATCGGATTCGGCTACATAGCTCTCGCAAAGCGGAGACATCCCTAGATCGACGAAGTTACGCGTAAGCGTGGCGCCGCATAGACGGCACTCGTACTGCGGTGACATGGCCCCCCAAATCGCTCGGCCGGTGGATGTGTAGGCTATCATCCAGTTGTCCTGATAAAGAGATTAGATTCGAGAAATCATGGCTCAAATGCATAATCACACGTGCAGGGCATGTCACGGGGACGCTGGTCACCTGATACTGGACATCGGCGAACAGCCCGCTTCCGACTTCTTCCCGCGGCAGGAGGATCCGGGTCCGGATCCGCTCTACCCGCTGCAAATGTGGTTGTGTTCCACGTGCGGTCTGGCCCAGTTGCTCGCCGATCCGACCGTGCCGGAAGAGCCAAGGGGCGCCGAGCCAGCCGCCCTCGTCACCCAGGCGCAGGACGCCGTGGACCGGGTTGCCGCAGCGGACCTGCTGCCGCCGGGCGGTACGGTCTGCGAGTACGGCAGCCCACATGGCGGTTCGTGGCTTGACCTGCTCGCCGCGCGCGGGCTTGCGGTCCACGACGACCGTCCGGTCGACGTGGTGGTCGACTGCTTCGGCCTGATGCACGCCGCCGATCAGGGCGCCGCTCTCACGGAGCGCGCAGCGCGGGTAGCACCCGGCGGCCTGCTCCTGCTCCAGTACCACTCGCTGGACACGATACTCACCCATGGCCAGTGGAACGCGCTCCGGCACGGGCACTACGCGTACTACTCGACCACAGCTCTGCGCGGCATGCTCGCCGCGGTCGGCTTCTATCCCCGCACCGCCTGGTGGTTCGATCTGTACGGGGGCACCGTACTGCTGGCCGCGAACCGGGTCGGTGAGGGACCCGGCACACCCGATGGCGCGGTACTGTCGCTGCTCGGCGAGGAAACCCGGAGTGGTGTCACAGATCCGGCCATCCTGTGCCGGCTGGGGCATTCCGCGCGGGTCCATGCAGAGGCGCTGCGCGACTGGTTGGTCACCATGCGCGACGCGGGCCAGACCGTGCTCGGGTACGGCGCCGCTTCCCGCGCGGTTGCACTGCTGTGCCAGGCACGGGCCGACTCCGGTCTGCTGCCCGCGGTCGCCGATGCGTCCCCTGCGAAGCGCGGGCTGCGCATGCCAGGTACCGATATCCCGATCATCAGCCCGGCCGAACTCAGCCGACGTCGTCCCGACGCCGTGCTGCTGTTCCTGCCCGACCTGCTGAAGGAGGTCATGGCCGCCCTGCCCGAGGTGGAGGCTACGGGCGGGCAGTGGGTGGACGCCGAAGCTCTTGGCGATCGAGGTGACCAGGTCCATCGGCGCGACTAGGTCCATCAGCAGGCCCGCAGGAGCACACGAAGCTGGGCCAGGCATCTGCCCCTGGTGGGGCCGATGCTGCCGATGGGAAGCCCGAGCTCGTCGGATATATCGGCGTACGAAGCTGGCGGATCGGCCATGAGCATCTCCAGCAGCCGCTGGTGCCGGCGGGGCAGGCTGGTGAGAGCGTCACGGACGACCTTATCCCGTTCGTCGGCAAGCAGTCGTTCATCAACCTCAGGAACGCTGGTGACGTTGTCCTGGAGATCCTCTACGTCGTGCCCGAGCACGACCCTCTTGCGCATGGCCAAGCTGCGTAGGCATTCATGCCTGGCCGTAGCGGCCAGCCATGAACCCAGCCGGTCGGGATACTCGATGCGGTCGATGTGCTCGAGCAGCCGCAACCAGGTGGTCTGCGCGACATCGGCCGCGTCGCCCTCAGCCAGCTTGAACTCCGCGGTAATCGACCAGATGAGCCTCGCGTACTTGTCGACGAGCCTCTCCCACGCACGCATATCTCCCGCCGACGCACGCCGCACCAGCTGCACCGCATCGGAAACAGCGGAATCATCTTCAGACATCGTCACGTCCAGGCTCGCCATCAGTACGCTCCGGAGCCGTTGAACAGCACCGAGATCGTCTTCCACAAGATCTGCAGGTCGAGTGCGAACGACCAGTTTTCGACATAACGCAGATCGAGCCTGACCGATTCCTCCCAAGATAGGTTAGATCGTCCGTTTACCTGCCAGAGTCCGGTGAGTCCTGGCCTGACCACGAGCCTGCGGCGGACGTGGTCGGCATATTTCGCCGCCTCGTCGGGGAGGGCGGGCCGCGGGCCTACCAGCGACATGTCGCCAAGGAACACGTTGACGAGCTGCGGCAGCTCGTCAACTGACCAGCGGCGCAGATGGACGCCCACGGCGGTCACACGGGGGTCTTTCCGCAGCTTGAACAGGATGCCGTCGCTGTCGCTCCTTGTGAGCAGCTGCGGCCGACGCTGCTCGGCGTCCACCACCATGGTCCGGAACTTATAGATCCGGAACACCCTGCCGTCCTTGCCCACCCGGACCTGGGTGAACAGCACGGGCCCGCGGTCATGCAGCCAGATCACCGCGGCTAGCACGATCATCAGCGGAGAGAGCAGGATCAGCGCCGCGGCGGCCACTGCGCGATCGAACAGGTCCTTGATCGCCAGCCGGACGCCACCGAGCTGCGGGTGATCGACATGCAACAGGGTCAGCCCGGCCGTTTGCCTGATCGTCGTCCGCGGCCCCGCCACGTCCAGCAGCGCCGGCGAGACGCAAAGGCCGGTGCCGGTCTTCTCCAGGTCCCATGCCAGGCCGCGGAGCCTGACGCCATCCATTTCGGGACAGGCGAGGACCGCCACCGTCTCCGCACGAAAGGCACGCACGGCGGCGCCGACATCGTCTAGGCCGCCGTAGACCGGGACCCCGGCCACCTCGTCCCGACCCGACGGCACTGCCAGGCAGCTGGCGACCACGCTGAACCCGTGATAGTGGTCCCTGCGCAGTTCGTTGATCAGCCCGGCGACGGCTGGCTCGTGCCCGACGGCAACCAGGTTCATCATGCAGTGGCCCGCCTTGCGCCGCCGGTGCAGCTGCTTGCGCATCACGAACCTGGCGAGCAAGTCCAGGACAGTCATGCTGGGCAGCGCGATCAGCAGGTAAGCACGCGACAGCTCGATATTGAACAGGTACGAGAAGATCGCGACCGTCGCGGTCAGGCTCACGCTGGCGTTCATCACCTTGCGGAACTCATCCGACCCCGTGCCGATGTAGCGGGGATCGTAGCCGCCGGCCAGCGACAGGGCCACGAGCCACAGCAACGGCAGCGCCACGCTCAGCGCTACGTAGGTCCCAGTAACGTCCTGAGGAAACCGGAGTTCGACAGCGGCGAACGCGCCGATACAGGCACAGCCGAAATCGGCCACTCCAGCATGTAGTAGATAACCGCGCACCCAGCCAGCCAGGCGCCCGGTCAACGGGCGGCTATAGCGACCGCGGACAGCAGTGACATAACCAGACATAACCACTACCCCCCGCGGGCCGCACCAAAGAATTACTTGGCACTTCCCACGCTCCCACTCAGCTTGCCTGAGCTTGTCCCGCTACTAGCTTGCCTGAGCTTGTCCCACTATTGAAGACGTTCAGGCAAATTGTTGGGTTTACGTGCGCGTACCACAACTTGTAGTAACAATGCTGTAACTATCACACAAGTCACTCTGGCAACAGGAGTTCACTCACGTAACAGAAAAGCGGGAGAACTAGGGTTATAGTGTGAGATATGACACATAAGGGGGGATTGTTACGATTGATGCAAGAATGGCCGTATAAGGGATGCGAACGTTCCCAGGCCTGCACACGGTCCCTGTACCGCCTCGCAGCCGCGCGCAGCTCCAGCTCAGGGTCAAGCCCAGCCAGCCGCGCCTTCGTGACCAGCCCGAACAACTCCGCACCAAGTTCAACACCAGGATCGGCGCTGAGCTCCTCAGGCACGCCAGCTCGCGCCGCCCGCCGCTGCAGCTGCGCCGCCAGCGCGAGCGCGGGCTGTCCGAACGGCACACCGTCAAGCACTGGCGGAGAAAAGACCTCTGAGCCGTTAACCAAAGCCCGTTCTGATCTTTCCTGCTTTTTAATCTCGTCCCAGTTGCGCTTGACTTCGTCGGCATCAGCGACGGTGACCGAACCGAATACATGCGGATGCCGTCGCACGAGTTTCTCCACAATTGCGTCGGCAACGCCGTCAATATTAAAGTCGTCAGCGATCCTCGCGTGAAAAACCACCTGGAGCAGGACATCCCCGAGCTCCTCGCGGAACGCGGTCATGTCGCCCGCCTCTAGCGCCTCCAGCGCCTCATAAGGCTCCTCAAGGAGATGTGGCGCAAGAGTCAGGTGCGTCTGCTGTGCGTCCCACGGGCACTCGGCGCGCAGCCGCTCCATGGTCGCCACCAGGTCGAGCAGGTGCGCACCTGGCAGATCGCTGGAACCAATGACAACGTCAGCACCCGGATACCCATCCGCCCCGGGCGGCGCGAGCCACACGCCGGCGTCGGGGGCAGATGGAACGATCTCGCAGCGGATCCCCGCCGCTTCCAGCGGCGGAAGCTGCGGATGTCCGGCCGGGGCCAGCACCACGTCAGCAGACCTGAGTACCTCCCAGGCCTGCCACGACAGCAGTCCCGGCGCGACGCGCGGGCTGGTTGCGACGACTGTCAGCCGCGGGGGTCCGGGGGGACGGTTCTCCCCGGTAAGCCGCGGGGGTCCGGGGGGACGGTTCTCCCCGGTAAGCAAGCTGGCGTCAGCCCGGAGACCGAGGCAGGCTTTTTGGTTCCTGACGCCCGGGACACGGAGTCCGGCGTGTTGACGACGGAGTAGCCGTTGGTGTAATTCAGGACGCCGTACTGCGGGTTGACCTGAATGTTCAGCGACTTCGCCGCCAGGCACGTGGCGCGGGTCAGCTTGGTGACGGCCGGGCTGGTCTCCGAGGTCGGCGGCGTGCCGCCGTTCGCCGCGTCCACGAAGGCGTTATTGATGGCCAGGTACACGCCAAGCTCGGCTTGCTGGTTGGGCGGGATGCCGTTGGCGACCAGGAACTCCCGGGTGCTGAGGTTAGCGACGCCGCTCTGCGCGGCTTCGGACTTCGTCTCGTCGTAGACCGACGTGAACGCCGCCTGCGAGGCCGCCGGACTGACCGAGATGCCGGCCTTGCTCGCGAGCTGGTCGTTGATCCTGAACCGGATCAGCCAGCTGAGCGTCTCCTGGGTTGCCTCCTGCGACGTCAGCTTGTAGACGCCCGGATACGCCTTGCCCGAGCTCTCGAGCTGGTACGTCTCGTTGGTCAGGCTGGCAACCGAGATCGCGTTGTTGCCGACGATGGCCGCGGCACCCATCTTGAGCGGCTGCGACCCGCAGCCCGTCAGAGCAAGACCCGCCACTGTCATTCCCGCAGTCACGACTGCAAGCCTCCGCAGCACGCCATCTTCCCTTCTGTTAAACCAGCACGGCCCGGACGACCTCGCCGCACCACGCCAGCAGCTCAGTATCCCGGAGCGGCTGGCCACCAATCGCCGCCGTCTTCGGTACCGGTACGAGCATCGTACTGACGGCCGGCTTGAGGATTGTCTTCGGGTACAGCCGCTGCACCCGTACCTGCCGGGAATCCGGCAGCTCGACCGGTGCGAACCGCACGTGGTTGCCCTGCAACGTGATGTCGGTGAGCCCGGCGCCGCGGGCCATCATGCGCAGCCGCGCCACTTCCAGCAGGTTAAGTACCGGCTCGGGCGGCGCACCGTACCGGTCGGTCAGCTCCTCCGTCACCCCCGCGATGTCCGCCTCGGCGTCGATCGCGGCGATCCTGGTGTAGGCCTCAAGCCGCAGCCGCTCGCCCGGCACGTAGTCGTGCGGGATGTGCGCGTTGACCGGCAGCTCGACCCGGACCTCGGGCTTCTCGGCCGGGCCGTCACCCCTGAGCTCGGCCACGGCCTCGCCGATCATCCGGACGTACAGGTCGAAGCCGACCCCGGCGATGTGCCCGGACTGCTCGCCGCCGAGCAGGTTGCCCGCGCCGCGGATCTCCAGGTCCTTCATTGCCACGTACATGCCGGCGCCGATCTCGGTGTGCTGCGCCACGGTAGCCAGCCGCTCATGAGCGGTCTCGGTCAGTGACCGCTCGGGCGGGTAGAGGAAGTAGGCATACGCGCGTTCCTTGCCCCGCCCGACCCGGCCCCTCAGCTGGTGCAGCTGCGACAGCCCGTACATGTCCGCACGGTCGATGATCAGCGTGTTCGCGTTGGGAATGTCCAGCCCGGACTCGACGATCGTGGTCGACACCAGCACGTCGAACTCCCGGTCCCAGAAGCCGACCATGATCCGCTCAAGCTCATGCTCGTTCATCTGGCCATGCGCGACCGCGATCCTGGCCTCCGGCACCAGTTCCTGCACCGAGGCCGCCGCCTTGCGGATCGAGGTGACCCGGTTGTGCACGAAGAACACCTGGCCGTCCCGCAGCAGCTCCCTTCGCACCGCCGCCGCGACCTGCTTGACGTCGTAGGCGCCGACGAACGTCAGCACCGGATGCCGCTCCTCCGGCGGGGTGAGGATGGTGGACATCTCCCTGATCCCGGCGATGCCCATCTCCAGCGTGCGCGGAATCGGCGTGGCGGACATGCCGAGCACGTCCACCTCGGTGCGCAGCCGCTTGAGGTACTCCTTGTGCTCGACGCCGAACCGCTGCTCCTCGTCGATGATCACCAGGCCCAGCTTCTTGAACCGGGTCTCGGGGGACAGCAGCTTGTGGGTGCCGATCACCACGTCCACGGTGCCCTCGTGCAGGCCGCGCAGCGTCTCTGCGGTCTCGGTGGCGTCCTGGAACCTGGACAGCGGCGCGACCTTCACGGGGAACGGCGCGTACCGCTCGGAGAACGTAGTGAAGTGCTGCTGTACCAGCAGCGTCGTCGGCACCAGGATAGCGACCTGCCGGCCGTCCTGCACCGCCTTGAACGCGGCGCGGACCGCGATCTCGGTCTTGCCGTAGCCGACGTCGCCGCAGATCAGCCGGTCCATCGGCACGGCGCGTTCCATGTCGCGCTTGACTTCGTCGATGGCGCCAAGCTGGTCGGGCGTCTCCACGTAAGGGAAGGCGTCCTCCAGCTCCCGCTGCCACGGCGTATCGGGCCCGAACGCGTACCCGGGCGACGCCATCCGGGCCGAGTACAGCCTGATCAGCTCGGACGCGATCTGCCTGACCGCCTTGCGCGCCCGGCCCTTGGCCTTGGCCCAGTCCGCCCCGCCGAGCCGGTGCAGCGTCGGCGCCTCGCCGCCGGTGTACCTGGTCACCTCGTCGAGCTGGTCGGTCGGGACATACAGCCGGTCCGGGGGATGCCCGCGCTTGCCTGGCGCGTACTCGATGACCAGGTACTCGCGGGTCGCCCCGCCGGTGGTCCGGCTGGTCATCTCCAGGTACTTGCCGACACCGTGCTGCTCGTGCACCACGAAGTCACCCGGCTTGAGCTGCAGCGGGTCGACCCCGCCGCGGCGCCGGCTCGGCATCCGCCGCATGTCCTTCGTGGTCCCCGACCCGGACCCATGCCCGGCCAGGTCACTCTCGGTAAGCACCGCCAGCTTGAGGGCCGGCCAGACGAAGCCGTCGGTAATCCGGGCGGTGGTGACGTAAGGGACGCCCGGTTCCGGCGGGGCCGGCGGGTCCTCGGTCCGCGCGCCGATCCCCTCACCGCGCAGCATCTCGGCCAGCCGCTGGGCCGGCCCGTGCCCCTCCGTCACCAGCATGACCCGCCACTGCTCATGCAGCCACCGGCGCACGTCCGTGATCATGGCGTCCGTATCGCCCCGGTACGCAGGTGCGAGTTCCGCATGAATCCAGAACGCCTCGTGGTCCCCGCCAGCAGTCTCCTCGTCAAGAGCGAACGGGGTGACGGACCACCAGGGCACATCGCGATCACTCGCGGCGGCGCGCACCGCCTCGAGCGGCGCGAACGCGGCGGCGCCGAGGTCGATCGGCGCCTCCCCGCCGGCCGCGGCGTTCACCCAGGACGCCTCGAGGAACTCATGGCTGGTGCTGACCAGTTCCTGGGCGCGGGCCCGGATCCGCTCCGGGTCACACGCCAGCACGACGCCGCCATGCGGCACGTAGTCGGTGAGCAGGTCCATTCCCTCGGCCAGCACCGGAGCGAAGGCTTCCATGCCCTCCACCACGATGCCCTCGGCCATCTTGCCAAGGACATCGGCCAGCTCGGGGTGCTTGTCGGCGAGCTCCTTGGCCTTGCTCCTGACGGCCGGCGTCAGCAGCAGCTCACGGCATGGCGGCGCCCACAGGCCGCCCTCTGCCGGGCCGATGCTGCGCTGGTCGGCGACCTTGAAGTAGCGGATCTCCTCGACGGTGTCCCCGAAGAACTCGATCCGCAGCGGGTGCTCCTCGGTCGGCGGGAACACGTCCACGATGCCGCCGCGTACCGCTATCTCCCCCCGGCCGCCGACCATCTCGGTGCGGGTGTAGCCGATCTCGACCAGGTGCACGATCGTGTCGTCCAGGTCAGCGGTCTGGCCGATGTTCAGGCTGACCGGCTCCAGGTCGCCAAGCCCGGCCACGATGGGCTGCAGCAGGCTGCGGATCGGCGCGATCACCGCACGCAGCGGGCTGCCGAGGCTGTCTTCGGCTCGGGGATGCTTGAGCCGGCGGAGCACCGCGATGCGCTGTCCCACCGTGTCGGAGCGCGGCGAGAGCCGCTCGTGCGGCAGCGTCTCCCAGCCGGGGAACGTGGCGATGCTTTCCTGCGGCAGGAACGAGGCCAGGCCCGCCGCCAGCTCCTCCGCCTCACTGGCCGTGGCGGTGACCGCCAGCACGAACCCCTCGGCCTGCGCGGTCCTGTTCTCGTTGGTCCCGTTCCCGCCGGCCCTGTTCCCGCCGGCCAGGGCGGCGGCGATGAACGGTCGGAGCGGCTGCGGCGCGACCAGGTCGCGGTCGGGCCCGCCACCGTCGCGGCGCGCGAGGATCTCGTCCAGTTGTTGATCGTCGTTGAGGATACTGAGCAGTCCAGCGAGGCTCATGATGTCCCTGTGATCGCTTTGTCCGTGTCGTGGCCACCCCGGGCAGCACGAAGCATCCACGCATGAGCGGAGACGTCCACTGTCTCCCACGCGGAAACGCATCTAAGTTTACGCGCCCCCGCCGATCCCGCCGCCCCCGCAGGCCCGTTTCGGCGATACCGCTGGCGCCATTGGCAGGCTGGCTGCGCCGGCACTAGTGCACGCAGGGCTTCCGCTCCGCTACGCTTCGGAGTTATGACTTCTGGGGGTCCCTCTTCCGCCACGCTGAGTAAGGCCGCGGTCGAAACCAGCGCCGCGGAGCAAGCCGAGTCCCGCACCGATGAGCAGACAGCCACCCGGCCACGGCGGCCAGCGCGGAAGACGCGCGCTAGCTCCCGCCGGACGCGCATCGAGGGCTTCTTCGCGCAGCCGGCTCACGACTACGCTTATCACGCGCCCGGAAGGCCGGTCACCGTGCTGCAGGCCGGCTGCCTGACCTCGCTCGACGAACTCGGGCTCGACAAGCTTCGCAGCGACGGCTTCTCGATCAGCGTAGTGAGCGTCGAGGCCGATCCTGGCCGGCTCCGCGACCTCGCGGCCGACATCATCATCGGGGATCTGCGGACCATTCCGCTGCCGCCGCGTTCCTTCGACATCGTGCACTGCTCGCTGCTGCTCGACCGGATCAGCCACGTACCGCTCGTCCTTGACCGGCTCGCCGCCGCGTTGCGACCCGGCGGCCTGCTGCTGCTGCGCATCAGGGACCGGGACTGCGCGGCCGGCTTCCTGGACAGGAAGCTGCCCCGCCTGGTCCGGCGCGCGCTCTGGCGGCGGCTGTATCCGGGGCAGCCCGGCCCGTTCCCGGCTGTGTACGAGGCCACCGCCTCGGCCCGCGGCATCGCCGCGTACATGCTCATGCGCGGCCTGGTCATCGCGCAGCGCAAGACGTCCAGGACCCTGCCGCACCAGCCGGAACGACTGTGCCGCTTCCTCGCGACGGCACGCTGGCTCGTCTCCCGCCTCAGCCGCGGGCAGCTGACAGACGACCACGATGAGGTCCTGTTCGTGGTAAGAAAGCCAGAGGACCGCTTCGCGCGAGTCGTGTAACCCCCCAGGCGCATCGGAGGCATGCTTTCTCGTGAGTGACACTTCTCGTGACTGACACCTTCTCGTGACTGATATAGACGGGTCTGCCCGGCTGCCCCAGGATCTCCCGGCGGAGCTCGCCGACTGGCCCGCGTGGACGCTCGACGACGCCCAGCTCGGTGACCTCGAGCTCATCACGTCGGGTGCCTTCGCACCGCTGGACGGGTACCTCGGCGCCGCCGACCTCGCGGCGGTCGCCGCACGCGCCACGCTGGCCGACGGCACGCCGTGGCCGGTGCGGGTGGAACTTGACGTGCCGGCCGGCGCGGCGCCGGCCGGCGCCGGTCATCTGGTGCTGCAGGATCAGGAGGGATCCCCGCTGGCGGTGCTTGCCATCGCCGGGCGCATCCCGGCCGGTGAGATCACCCTGCTGGCCGGCCCGGTCACCGCCCTGCGCGCGCCGGAGCACGGACCGTTCCGCGCGCTGCGCAGGCTGCCCGCCGACGTTCGCGCCGAGCTTGCCGATGACATCGCCGCGGCCGCTCCCGGCCGCGCTCCGGCGGCCATCCTCGCCTACGCGACCAGGCGGCCGCTTAGCCGGCGGCACATCGGCCAGCTCCGGCATCACGCTGACCTGCTGAACGCGCGCCTGCTGCTGCTCCCGCTGGTCACCGGGCCTGCCGACGTGGTCAGCCGCCCCGATGCCCTGGTCCGGACCGTTCTCGCCGCGAGCGCGTACCTGCCCGCGAGCACTCTGGTGATACCGGTACCGCTTGCCCGCAGGGCCGAGGGACCCGACGCCGACCTACGGGCCAGCGCCATCGTGGCGGCCGCCTATGGTGCGACGCACCTGCTCGCCCCCGACATGCCCGACGCCGGCCGGACCGGGACCCTGTCCCTGCCCGGCGTACCGATTCCGGTCATCCGTGAAGCGGAATGGGCCTATGACCCTCTTCCCGAGGTCTGGCGGCCGCTCTCGCTGATCGAGCCGGGTGCGGAACAAGGCGAGCTGTCCGATGACGAGCTCGGTGCGCTGCTCGATTCCGGTGATTCCGTACCTGCGTGGTTTGCCCCGGACGATGTCGTCGCCGAGCTGCGGCGAGCCCGCCCGCCGCGCCGCGAGCGCGGTCTCGTGGTGTTCTTCACCGGGCTTTCCGGGTCGGGCAAGTCCACCATTGCCCGCGGCCTGGCGGCAGCTCTGGGGGAACGCGGTGACCGTACCGTCTCACTGCTTGACGGTGATCACGTGCGCCAGCTGCTCTCCGCCGGGCTTACGTTCTCCCGTACCGACCGGGACCGCAACATCGCCCGCATCGGGTACGTCGCGGCCGAGATCGCCCGGCATGGCGGCATCGCGATCTGCGCGCCGATAGCCCCCTATGCCGCGGCACGCGCGGTGGCAAGGGATATGGCTCAGCAGACGGGGGACTTCCTCCTGGTCTACGTCGCGACGCCCGTCGAGGTGTGCGCGGCGCGCGACCGCAAGGGCCTGTACGCCAAGGCGCGGGCTGGACTGCTGGATGGCTTCACAGGCGTGTCCGATCCGTACGAGGAGCCTTACGACGCTGACCTGGTGCTTGATACGTCCGCGATGAAGACGGCCGATGCGGTCAACGCGGTGCTCCGGCTGCTGATCACCGGCGGCTGGCTGACCGGAAAGCCGGGTCAGCCGGACAATGGCGCCGCACCGCGCACGGCCAGCAGACCTGGCCCGGCGGTACGTCGCCTGTAATCGGGTCGACTGGAATCGCGGCGCGGTCGCGCTACTCGTCATCCTCCACGCGGGCGCCCTCTTCGAGCCGGGCGCGCAGGCCGCCGCCGCGACGTGGCCGGCCCGCACCGACCCTGTTCATGAGGGATCCGGAGATCCGGTCCCGCTGTCGCGAGAGCAGCACGTAGCTGGCCAGGGCGCTGATCACGAGGGCAAGCGCCAGCAGAAGGAAACTGCGCGCGCCCAGCAGGTAAAGCAGGACCGTCGCGACGACGAACAGCAGTATCCGTGCTGTCGAGTAAGCAAAGACGCTACGCATAAGGCCTTTATCTTACGCGCCCTAGGACGGTGGCCAGCAGCGCCGGGTCGATGTTGCCGCCAGAAAGTACCGCTACCCTGGTCCGGCCGGCGGGAAGCTCGCCGGCACGGAACAAGCACGCGGCGACCGCCGCTGCTCCGCCAGGCTCGGCGATCAGCCTGGCTTCCGTGGCCAGCCGGCGCACCGCGTCCAGCAGCTCCTCCTCGGTAACGGTGATGATGGCGGACACCAGCTCGCGGATATGCGCGAAGGGCAGCGCACCGACCTGTTCAACCCGGAGCGCATCCGCGGCGGTGCGCTGGACTTCCGCGGCCGGCCACGCGACGCGTTCACCGCGCCGCAGCGACTCCCTCGCGTCGGCGGCGAGCTCAGGCTCCACGCCGACAATCACGGCCCGCGGGTTGCTGGCCAGGACGGCAGCGGCGATACCCGAGATAAGCCCGCCGCCGCTGACCGGCACCACGACCACGGGATCCGGATCAGGGCAGTCGGCCGTTATCTCCAGCCCGATCGTGCCCTGCCCGGCGATCACCTGACGGTCATCGAACGGCGGGATGAGCACGTAGTGATGTTCCGCGACGAGTTTCTCGGTGGCGGCGATACGTGCTGCCAGCACCGGCGGCACGGTGACCAGCTCGGCACCGTAATAGGAGATCGCCTCGGTCTTGACCGCGGGTGCGTTCTCAGGAACCACCACCACGGCGCGAACGCCAAGCAGGGCGGCGGCGTAGGCGACCGCGTGCCCGTGGTTGCCGCTCGAGTGCGCCACGACACCGTACTTCTGGGCAGCCTCGATGTTCGCGGTAATCGCGGCGTAAGCGCCGCGCAGCTTGAACGACCCGGTCGGCTGCAGCGACTCGGGCTTGATCAGGAGGCTCGGGCTGATCCGGGGGAATGGCACTAGGGGGGTGCGGACGACCACCGGCGCTATCCGCGCTGCCGCGTCCGTTACCTCAGCTAGTGATACCAGCTCATGATCACCTGTCCGCATCTGGCCATCATCTCAGTGCGCAGCACGCAGCGGCCCATACAGGCACAGTGGTAACAGATCGCATACATAAGTTCCCGCTGGTGACATCTTTTCCCGGGAGTCCGCTAATCTGAGACCTCTAATTTCCAGAAATCTAGGCAGAAAGTACTCGTTGGGCGCCAAACTAGAGGCATACCTGACCGGAGGCTCAGGCGACACAGTCGGAGGAGACTGAACGTGGACGGCAACAACGAGCGCTTGCTCACGCCGGGAGAGGTGGCTGCCCTGTTCCGGGTAGATCCGAAGACCGTCACCCGCTGGGCGGCTTCCGGACGGATAACCAGCATCCGAACCCCCGGCGGACATCGGCGGTTCCGCGAGTCAGAGGTGCGCGCGCTGCTTCGCGGTGACAGTGAGCCAGCACCGCAAGGACACCCAGCGGCTTAGCACCCACGCTCTTGATATGGCCGCCGCGGCACAGCGCCCCGGCGGCCATCTGGTGCTTATGGCCCTTCGCCATCGGGCGTCCTGCCGTTATCCGGCCACGCGGCGTCACCGTTCATCCTGGCGAACTCCAGGAATTCCTGGCGGAGCGCCTCATCGTCCTGGCGCCATCGTTCCTTGCGCTGCTGTGCCTCCTCCGGCGTCAGCGCTTGCGCAGCCAGGCGGGCGTAATCGGCGTCCTGCGGGCCGATTTCCACATAGGCGTCACCGATGATCCGGCCATCATGACCGATCGCGGTCTGCGGGACCTTGAGGTTCCCGTTCGGTAGTCGAATGACAAACATCGCACGATCACCTTAGATGTCGTAGCGCCGGTTGAAGTACAGCATCACCCGCAGTGCTGTCCGTGTTTCCCCGCTGAGCATGTCAACGAGGGCGGGACGCTGCCCGGATGCGATCGCAGCGAACGCGTCCGCGAAGAACTCCTTGCGTCCGAGCCCGCCAAGCTGACGGTGAAAGTCACTGGCGAAATGTGGCTGGCACTGATCGTAAAGCATTCGGAACTCTGCGGAGTCTGATTGCCATCGACCGGGCGGGCTGTCTATGTCATCAAGCGCATGTCCGATCTCATGGCACATCACGTCTGGTGTCGGCGACGGCTGCGAGCCCACCACGATCTTGCGCTCGCCGTACGCTCCCGCGCACGCGTCCCACGATGCGTGCCCCGAGGGCAGCGCGACCCCGCGCAAGGCGGTCATGTCGTCAAGCTCCGGCACGCCGCCCGGCCCGATGAAGATCGCGTCGAGGCCGTCGGCCAGCCGCGCCTTGATCCGCTCGGGAAGCTCGGCGAGCCGGTCAATCGCGGCGACAACCTGGGCAGGTGGCGGCCGCCCGGTGTCCCATTGCCGCCAGATAAGGCCCTCGATCGATCCGCAGTTCCTCCTGCCGTCCCCCATGGCCGGGCGGTCCCGACCATGCGGCGCCGTGAAGGGCAGCCGGGCACGCAGTGACGCGTGCGCGGCGCGCCAGACCGGCCTGCGCGGAGCCGGGGCAACCACGCCGGCGGCATCACTCCGCCCGACCGCGGCCGTCCTTGCCACTGCCCGCGCACCCGCATCGGGCACTGAGACAGCCGCGGCGCGAGGACCGGGAATCCCCTGCTCTTGTGCTGGAGCCGGCCGAACCCTCGCCCGGGCCCCGCCTGCCCGCACCGTAGCCTGCGGGGGTCCGGCCGGACGGTTCCCCCCGGTGGGCCGCGGGGGTTCGGGGGGACGGTTCCCCCCGGTAGAGACGGTGGCGCCGTCGCCGCCGGTAGCGCGCCCGGCCGCCGCACGGTGCCGACCGGATGAAACGGCCCAGGACTCGGGGCCATCCGCCTGGTAGCCGACGGGGGCCTGACCCTGCGCGGGCATGCTCGCATGGACGCCACCGGTACCCGCCTGGCTCCCGTACCCGGCTGGCGCCGCGGGTCCTGGCTCCGCTGACCGCGGCGAGCGTCCGGGGAAGCGAAGGCGGGTGAGACGGCGAACGCGGTCCATCAGGCCAAGCCGCATAGTAACCGTTGCACCTGCTCTCTCTGCCTTCTACTCCTCTACTGCCAGCGTAAGCCCAGATGGCACGGCATGTCACCCGAAGTGATCGATTGCGGCGAGTAACGCTCGCGGAGCCTACAACTTGATCAATTCGGGCACATGCCAGACATTCCTGAGGTTAGGCTTCGGCCATGTTGCTGGCCAGCGCCCTGTTTGCCCTGTTTCTCGGGGGCTTCTGGCTGTACTGCCTGACGGACGCAATACTGACACCCGCATCGGAGTGCCGGGGGATGCCCAAGCCTGCCTGGATCGCCGTGATAGCGGCGACTTTCATCGGCGGTGCCGTCGCGTGGCTTGTCGTACGCCAGCCCTTGCGTAACGCGCCGCCGCGGCTCGCCCCACTGCCCCTCCTGGAAGCAGACGAGGGCCTCGACGACGACAGCTACCCCGACGGCCAGCGGTGGACGGACGCCGACGATGCCGTGGCGCGTCACCCAGCCGGCCGTTCCAGAGCCGCGAGCAGCGCCCCCAAGGGCCCCGACGACGACCCCGACTTCCTCCGGGCCCTGGACCGCGCCATCCGCAAGACCACCTTCGAGCCCGACGACGAAACCCCTTAACGTCGGCTCATTGGATCGGCTCCTCGGATCGCCCCGTTGGCTCGTCGGATCAGCTCGCGGTCGGCCCGGCTCGTAGGCTCGGCGGATCAACCCGTCAGATCGCCCAACGGGGGCTGCACGACCAGATTTGCACGGAACATCCATGCTCGGCGGAGAAAAAGGTGCCAAATTTGACTCTTTTTCTTCCGCCGAGCGCAGATGTTCCGTCAAGACTTGCGCCGGGTTGCGGGTGCGCCGCGACGGCGGGTGCGCGGCGCCGGGAGTTATCCGGAAACGCCGGCGTAGGAGTGGAGGCCGGTGATGAAGACCTGGACTACCAGGATGTTGAAGGCGAGGGTGGCGAAGCCCAGCAGCTGGACGTAGTGGGCTCGGCGGCCACGCCAGCCGGCGGTGGCGCGGGCGTGCAGGAACGCGGCGTAGACGACCCACGTGATGAAGGCAAAGGTCTCGACCGGGTCCCAGCCCCAGTAGCGCCCCCAGGCCTCGTCGGCCCAGATCGCGCCGGCGATCACGCCGAACGTCCAGATCGGGAAGCCGAACACGATGGTCCGGTAGGCCAGCCGGTCAAGCTGGTCGATGCTCGGCAGCCGCTCCACGATCCCGTTTCCTGCCACGGCCTTGCCGGCGGCGACTCTCCGGTTGTACCTGTCGACCATCAGGTAGACGACGCCGAGCACCGCCGAGACGAAGAAGACCCCGGTTGACACGGTCATCGCGGTCACGTGAATGGACAGCCAGTACGACTGCAGGGCGGGGACGAGCTGCCCGGCAGTCGTGTAGATGAGCGTCTCGGCCAGTCCGAGGATCACCACCACGGAGCCCATCACGAACACGCCAAGCGCCCAGGCCCGGTAGCGGACCATCACGCCGAGGAAGAAGATCGCGGCGAAGCAGGTCAGCGCGGTGACGAACTCGTACATGTTGCCCCACGGCGCCCGGTGTACCGCCAGGCCGCGGGTGGTCACCGCGATTGCGTGGGAGAGCACGGCAGCGGTGCTGAGCGCCATCGCGGCACGGACCCAGGGCCCCGCCGCCATGATCGCGCGCAGGACCGGGACCTGCAGCTCCGGCATCTTGTCCCCGGCACCCGCACCCGTCGCCACGCTTGCCTGCGAAGGGCCGCCTGGATCATCCGGGAGAGCACCCCCAGCCGCACCAACGGTGGCGAGCGTACGGGCCGGAGCGCTGGCCACCGCGGAAGTCCGTCCGGGCCGGCCGAAGGCGAAGTCTCCGGCGAACGCGAGCACGGCAAGTGAGTAAAGCAGCAGCGCCGCGATCATGAAGTCGTTGCTGACGTGACCCAGGGCTACGTTGACGGGCATGATCCTCAGTCTCCGACATCTTCTCTAGGCTGCAGAGCTTGCTGGGTTGGAACAGCTTGCCTTTGCGCGGACCTCAGCTCGTTGGCCAGCTCGGCGAATTCGGCCTCGAAGCCGCCGCTGGCGTCGGTCCTGGCAAGCCCGCCGAACTGGACGACAGAGCCACCCTGATTACCGCTGACGGCCCGAACGAACACCCGCCGGCGCCGCACCATGAACGAGAGCAGCAGTCCGGCCAGCGCCGCGATCCCGCAGACCAGGGCGGGCAGCTGACCGGGGTCGTGAGTGATGGTCAGGCTCACCCACTGCTGGTAGCCGGTGAACGTGATGGACCCGTTGTTCCCCGGCAGCTTCCAGGTCTGCCCGGGCAGGAGCAGCTCCGGCTTGGACGCCAGCTGCTTCAGGCCGGCCGTGCTGAGCTGGTACACCGACTGGGCGGTTCCCGAGTTCATGCCCAGGTTCCCGTCGTACGCGATCAGGCTCACCGCCGGGTTATTCGGCGCGGGAAATATCGACTCCAGGATGCCGTCGGGCTCGACCGCGGTCGGCACGAATACCCCGCTGAACCCGAGCTGTGACGGCTCCGCGTCCGGGACCTTGACCACGCCTTCTGACAGCTCGTTGCCGGTCGCCCCCGCGAGGAACGGGGTCGCCTGATCGTAGACGACCTTCCCGCTGGCGTCGGTCACCTTGAACACCGGTGCGTAGCCGTGCCCGATCAGGTAGATCTTGGCACCGTCGATGGACAGCGGGTGGTTGACCGAGATGTCATCGCTGCGTTCCGGACTGCCCGGGGACGTGGTGTAGCTCACGTACGCGTTGAATGAGGCGGGCTGCCCCAGCTGCGGGCCGGAGGTGATGTAGCTAGCGTCGAACTTGTTCAGCGTGATCGTGAACGGGGCCAGATCCGCGTCGGTGACCAGCCGGCCAGGGTAGATCTCGTCGAGAGCCGAGGCTGTGTCCGCGAAGCTGGTCCCCTGCACCAGCAGCCGGTCCGCCTTGTAGCCGAACAGCCCGCCGAGCGCTATCGACACCAGGATCCCGAGCAGCGCCAGATGGAACAGCAGGTTGCCCGCCTCGCGCAGGTACCCCTTCTCCGCGGAGATCCAGTCCTCATCCCGGCGCATCCGGAACCGGTGCTCGCCAAGCACCCGGGTCGCCACGTCCAGTGCCACATCCGGCGGCAATCCAACAGAGTACGACGCCGCGTGCGGCAGCCTGCTCACGTTCCGCGGGGCGCGGGGCGGCAGCGTGCGCGCCGAGCCGGCCAGCTTGAACGTGCGCGGTACCACGCAGCCGACCAGGGAGGCGAACAGCAGCAGGTAGATGGCCGCGAACCACGGCGAGCCGAACACGTTGAACATGCCGATGTGGTTCAGCAGCGGGGCCAGCGTCGGATGTGACTTGTAGTACTGGAGCACGCCCGCCGGGCTGGTGCCCTCCTGCGGCAGCAACGATCCGGGCACGCTGCCCAGCGCGAGCAGGAACAGCAGGATCAGCGCGATCCGCATCGAGGTGAGCTGCCGCCACCCCCAGCGCAGCCAGTCGAGCAGGCCGAAGTCGGGACCGGCCGGGCTGACGGGTTCCTCTTGCGAGAACGCGTCCTGGTCCGTTGCCGGGGTCCGGAGTTCGGTCATTTCTTGCCCGTGACGTCGTCGAGCATGGTTGTCAGCTCCGAGTAAGTCGCCTCGTCGAAGATCGCGCCGGCGATGTGCCCGGTGCGGTCGATCACCAGTGTGGTCGGCGTCCCTGAGATCGGTACCACCGAGGTGAAATCGAGCGTGATGAGATCGTCCGGATCGCTGACGCTTGGATACCCAATGTCATGGCTCTGCGTGAACGCCAGCGCGTTTGCCGTGCTGTCCCGCACGTCTACCCCGAGGAACGACACCCCGTCCGGCTGGTACTGCTCGGCCACAACCGCCAGCGTGGCGGCCTCCGACCGGCAGGGCACGCACCAGGAACCCCAGAAGTTCAGCACGACCACCTTGCCACGGTACGAGGAAAAGTGCAGCGTCGATCCGGTGAGCGTCGTCCCGGAGAACTCTGGTGCCAGCGGCCGGTGCCCGTCGGGGTAGAGCACCGCGTTGGTATTGCCGTCCAGGTACACCGGCCCGCCGCCGCTGCTTCCGGTAAAGGCGGTAACCAGCAGCACGACGGCCAGCACACCAGCGCACGCTGTCGCGGCAAGCATCACCGATTTGCGCGTGGGTCTGGGCACAACCAACTCCTACAGGGGGTAGTACAACCCTTATTGTGCCGCATCCGGATCGAGTACTTCACTCCGGGGCGGCACCGCGTATGACACGCCGGCTAGCCGGTCCCCGTCGAAGGTGAAACTCGTCACGCTGCCGAGGGCGCACTGGCGGACTGCCGGGTTATGCCACAGGTGGCGGCCCTCCGCGTTCCGCCTGGTCACCCAGATCGGCAGCTGATGGCTGACGCACACGACTTCCTGGCCGGCCGCCGCTTCCCTTGCCCGCTCAATCACGGCGGACATCCTGGTCACGACGTGCAGGTACGGCTCGCCCCAGGACGGCTTGAACGGATTCCGCAGCGCCGCCCAGTGCGCCGGACGCAGCAGCGACCCGTCCCCCACCCCGAACGTCAGGCCCTCGAAGTGGTTCCACGGCTCGATCAGCCGCTCATCGGTGACGATGTCTAGACCCAGCTGCTCGGACACCGGGGTTGCCGTCTCCTGCGCACGCTGCAGCGGGGAACTGAAGACGGATACCACCGGCCGTTCTGCGAAGAATCTCGCGGCAGCAACCGCCATCTGGCGACCGCGATCCGACAGATGGTAACCGGGCAGGCGCCCGTAGACGACACCCGTCGGGTTGTACACCTCACCGTGCCGGAGCAGGTGAACGACTGTTTTCTCGGCCATGGCCAGGTCAGCTTACCCGGCGTGTCCCGTCCTGCCACCGCCGCCATAGGCCGACGGCTGCGGTGGCAGGACGTGGCACACACATCGTTCTGATTTGTCAGGCGAGGATCTCCAGGTAGCGGCGGCGCTCGCCGATCACGTCCCGGAGCCGCTTGATCCTGGCCTCGGCGTCCGGGATGTCGACCTCATCTAGCGAGTACCAGCCGCCCGCCGTGGTGGCGAACGCGTCGGACTCGCCGACCAGCGTCCAGTCGAACTGGAGCAGCTCGTCCAGGCCGACCTTGCGCACCCGGTCCCACACCCGGTCCGCACTCAGCAGCGGCAGTCCGTTGATCGTGGTGGCGGTGTCCTCGATCGAGCGGAGGATCCGCTCGGCCTTGCGGATCGGCTCCATGACCTCGGCGGGCGGGAATGGCTGCTCGCGGGTGGACGGCGGAACACGATCGGTCCGCCAGTCACTGATGAGCTTCTTCAGCTGGCTGCTGGCCTCACCGAGGCCACGGGCGACGCGCTGGCGGACCAGCTGGTCGTCCGAACGCAGCCTGCCCTTCTCCGTATATACATCGGTGGCGAGCAGGCCGCGCAGCCGGTTGGCTAGAGGTTCGGACACGTCCTTATTATTGCCCGGTCTCGCCGGTATAAGCAGTACCGGCGGGCAGGCCCGCGATGCTGCCGTTCGCCGAGACGCCGGGGATCGCGTTGGTGAGCGCGGCGGCGGTCAGGCCGATGTTGAACGGCTCGCCGACCGCCATGTTCGGCGCGGACAGCAAGCCGTGCTCGGCCATCTTCATCGCACAGTAATACCGCACCGCGTCGATCTCGGACAGGCCGAACGCGCGCAGCGAGATCAGCTCCCGCATCCGCTCGTCGCGCGGCCGCATAAGGACCTTCACGTCATTCAGCGTGATGCCGTAAACGGCGAGGAAGTCCTGCACGTGCCCGCGGACCAGCTCGGTGATCTCGTGGATCTTCTCGTTGACCTGCTCCAGCGGAGTGACCTGGACCAGCTGGTTGACCGCCTGCTCGATGACCGGGCCGACGTATTCGTTCAGCGCCACGGTGGTCAGCATGTGCCCCTGGTAGGGCATGTGGGTCACGAGCTTGATCGCGTCGTCCGCGGTGTCGATGTGCACGTAGTAGTCCACGTCGTAGACCAGCTCGGCAAGCTCGCGGGACAGCGCGACGCCCTTGGCCTTGGCCACGCTCTTCGCCTTGGCGATGAACAGCGCCTCGTACTGCCACGGCGACTGGCCGCCGTAAAACGCCGTCTGGAAGCTGCCGATCAGCGGACGCTGCGGCGTCTCCACCGGGTACTGCCCGGTCTCGTAGACGTTCAGGATGGCCCCGCGTGACTTCAGCACGCAGAAGTGGTTGCTCTCAACGGTCAGCAGGCTGCCGTTCATGATGTCGTTATTGGGATAGTGGTACATGAGGATTCCTGGCCCCATGACCTCGGTGCCGTCTGGGTTCAGGGTACTGATGACATTACGGACAGCCATGGCTGTTCCTCCCGTTCCCCGGCTGCGCTGCCGGGTGTCTTGCCAGTCTGGCGCCTGGCCTTGTCTTTATTGGCCCGCGCCGGCCTTTGGCCAGACGCTAAGCCTTATCCTCGCAGCCGACCGTGGCTTGCCGGTGCGCGGGGGCATAATCGTGACAATTATCGAGCATGCTCCGCATCCAGCAGGTTCAAGAGCGCTACGTCACGCCCAATACACAACCTGTGGATAACATCTTAACAACTCGGCATACTGTGGATAACTTTCTGATGTAGGTCGGGCGATCTGGCTGTGATAGCGACCGTATCGACCGACGATTCAGGCCCTGGCAGCGAGCGCTTGGCGGATGCTGCGGGCTACGTGGGCGAGGTAGCGGCGGACTAGCCAGGCGGGGAAGCGGAGCACGTCGTATCCGCCGCTGATCTTGAGGTCGTTGTCCCGGTCCATATCTTCCCAGTAGTCCAGCGGATTCGTGTGCTGGCTGCCGTCGATCTCGACGACGATCCTGGCCTTCTCCCAGACCGCGTCCAGATAGCGGTTCTTGCCGTGTGAATCCTTGCGCCGCCGCTGGCGATCTGGTTCGGGCAGGTTATACGGGCGGATCACCATGCGCATGAAGTCCAGTTCAGACAGTCGCTGCGGTCAGGCCGGCGAGCGCCGCGCCAGGACCTCCCCACATCACCGCCGCCCACAAACGCTGCAGCTCGGTCATCGGTCCTGAATGCGCCACGACGACACCGCGGCACGGCTGCTGCCACCGACCGCTCGATAGCTGCCAGCGAAGCGCGCTGCGGGACATGTAGTCCAGACCCGATAGGGCGTCGAGCACCTGATCCCGCTCGCGCAGCAACCGAGTCAGCCCAGGAGGATAGTCAGTCACAACCCAACGTTTGCTCGCGGGTAAGCGCATCGTCATCTCAAACTCACAGCCTGTGGATAACCCCGCCGTAATCCACAGATCCGCATCCAACGCCTTGCGTACAGTCACGCTGCGCGCAATAATGCGCGCCCGGAGAAGCCGACTCCTGCATTTGTCGGTCGTTCTGGCCGTGATAGCGACCGTATCGACCGAAACATCGAGTTCAGCGGCGCCTGTCGTGCGACTACACCTTCAGCGCGCTGGCGGCGGCGGAAGCCGCGGCGGGCAGCGCGTCAGCGATGCGCGACAACGCGGTTTCGTCGTGCGCAGCGGAGAGGAACCATGCCTCGTAGCCCGAAGGCGGCAGGTACACGCCACCGTCCAGCATCGCGTGGAAGAACGCGGCGTACGCGGCGCTTGACTGGTCCTTGGCGTCGTCGAACGACAGCACCGGTGACGTCCGGCCCAGGAAAACGGAGAACAGGTTCCCCGCGACAGACAGGTAGAACGGCACACCGGCAGCGGTCAGCGCGTCGGCGGCAAGCGACGAGACGGTCTTCGCGGCCGCGTCCACCGCGGCGTACACATCCGGGGTGCACGCCTGCAACGTCGCCAGTCCGGCCGCCGTTGCGAGCGGGTTCCCTGACAGCGTGCCCGCCTGGTACACGGGCCCGGCCGGCGCCAGGCACGCCATCACGTCGCCGCGCCCGCCGAACGCGGCGCAGGGCAGCCCGCCGCCCATCACCTTGCCGAACGTCACCAGGTCCCCCGCGACGCCATCCACGCCGTACCAGCCGGAGGAAGTCACCCGGAACCCGGTCAGCACCTCATCCATGATGAGCAGCGCGCCCGCCTCGCGGCACAGCGAGGCGAGCAGGGCGTTGAATCTCATCGCAGGCGGCACGATCCCCATGTTCGCCGGGCAGGCTTCGGTGATGACGCAGGCGATCTCCGCACCCCGGTCAGCGAGCACTTTCCTGACGGCGGAAGCATCGTTGTACGGCAGCACCACGGTATCGGCCGCGGACGCACCCGTTACCCCAGGCGAATCCGGTAGCGCGAACGTCGCCACTCCCGATCCCGCCGCCGCGAGCAGGGCGTCGACGTGTCCGTGATAGCACCCCGCGAACTTCACCACCAGCGACCGCCCGGTGAAGCCGCGGGCAAGCCGCACCGCCGACATCGTCGCTTCGGTGCCCGAGTTGACGAGCCGCACCTGGTCGACCGGTGTGCGACGCACGATCTCCTCGGCGAGCAGCACCTCACCGGGCGTGGCGGCCCCGAACGACGTCCCGTTGCCCAGCGCCGATGAGACCGCGGCCAGCACCGCGGGGTGCGCATGTCCCAGCAACGCGGGACCCCACGAGCACACCAGGTCGACGTACGAACGCCCGTCCACGTCATACAGGTAGGCCCCGGCGCCGCGCGCCATGAACCGCGGCGTCCCGCCGACGGATCCGAACGCCCGGACCGGCGAGTTCACCCCGCCAGGCGTGACCGCCAATGCCCGGTCAAACCATTCGGACGAGCTCACGGGGCCTCACACGCGTCGACGAGGTGCTCAAGCAGTCGCAGCGCATCCGGCAGCGGATGATCCTCGGGGGTGCGCATCCACCGGCAGCCGGTACCGGGTCCGTACCGCGACGGCGGCGCGAGCACGTAGCTGTCGCGGCAGTGCCAGCGCAGCCCCGGCGTCACGGCCTCCGGCTCGGAGTCGAGGCCGCACGACCACCATTCGTCCTCGTCGGCGGGCGAGCCGCGGGTCAGCACGAAGAACAGCATCCGGTCTCCGCCGAGCGCCGCGACCGGCCCGCTGATCACCCCGGCCCGGCTCATCCGGGCGAGCGCGTCGGCACCGATTACGGCCGGCACGTCCAGCACATCAAAAACCCGGCCGGTGACGAGCAGGACGTTCGCCTCCGGCCGGGTTTCCCACCAGCCCTTGATCACATTGATGTCTACCGTGGCCTGCATCTGCCAGGCAGGCGACGCGGGATGCGCACCCGGCGCCGGGCACCCCATCCGGTCGCACGAGCAGGCCCGCCCGGCCTCACGGCGCGGATACGCGCCCATGCATACGGGCCAGCCCATGGCCGCATAGCGCACTGCCGCGGTGGCGAGCGGCTGCTGCCGCTCCGCCGCCCGAGCGCGGCCTCGGCGCCGTACTACTTCGACCATAAATTCAGACCCCTAAGATCAAAACGGGCTGTGTGATAACCCCTGCTATGCCTGCTACCTATGCTAGGGGAGGCGGTAAGATCATCCGGGCCGCTTCGGTAGCCCAGTACGTCAGCACGGTGCCGGCGCCCGCACGGCGGATCGCGGTGAGGGTCTCCATGATCACGCGGTCCCGGTCCAGCCAGCCATTGGCGGCGGCGGCCTCGGCCATGGCAAACTCCCCGCTGACCTGGTACGCGGCGACCGGCACGGTCACCATGTCGGCAACCCTGCGGATGATGTCGAGGTAGGCGAGGGCCGGCTTGACCATCACCATGTCGGCGCCTTCCGCGATATCGAGCTCGACCTCACGCAGCGATTCAAGGGCGTTGGCCGGATCCTGCTGATGGCTGCCCCGGTCGCCGAACTTCGGCGCGCCCTCCGCTGCCTCGCGGAACGGGCCGTAGAAGGCGGACGCGTACTTCACGGAGTACGCGCAGATGCCGGTGCCCTGGTATCCGGCATCGTCGAGTGCGGTCCTGATGGCGGCGACCTGGCCGTCCATCATGCCGCTCGGCGCGACCATGTGCGCGCCCGCTTGTGCCTGGGCAACCGCGATCGACGCATACCGCCGCAGCGTGGTGTCGTTGTCGACATAGCCGTCACCCGTGACGATGCCGCAGTGGCCATGGTCGGTGTATTCGCACATGCACAGATCGGCCATGATCACGAGGTCGTCGCCGACCTCGGCGCGCAGGTCTTCGAGCGCGATCTGGGAAATTCCATGCGGATCGTCAGCGGCCGTGCCGCGGCCGTCCTTGACCGCCGGTATCCCGAACACGATGATGCCGCCGACCGCTGCCTGCGCCGCCTCGGCGGCCGCCTTGCGCAGGCTGTCCCTGGTGTGCTGGACGACGCCGGGCATGGAGCCGATTGGCTGCGGCTCGGCCAGGCCCTCCTTGAGGAACACCGGCAGGACGAAATCGCTCGGGCGCAGCGTGGTTTCCGCGACGAGCCGTCGCAGAGCAGGTGTCCGGCGGAGCCGGCGGGGGCGGACCTGCGGGAAGCCGGTCATCGGGTGCTCAGTACCTCCACTGCTCTGTAGCTCAACTGCTCAGCGCCTCCTGCGGCCGCCGCGACGGCGCTCGCTTGGGCGGCGGACCTGCTCGCCGGCCTCGACGGCGGCGTCGCGCAGGCTGGCACCGTACTCGGCCATCGCGTCGACCAGCGCGGTCATGGATGGCTTCGCCGCCGTCACGTCTACCCGGAGCCCGAACTCGGCGGCCGTCTTGGCGGTCTGCGGGCCGATGACGCCGATGACGGTCACCGCGTGCGGCTTGCCGGCGATGCCGACCAGGTTCCGCACGGTCGACGAACTGGTGAACAGCACCGCGTCGAAGCCCCCGCCCTTGATTGCCTCGCGGATCGGCGCGGGCGGCGGCGCGGCGCGCACCGTCCGGTACGCCGTCACGTCCTCGGCTTCCCAGCCGAGGTCGGTGAGCCGGGCCAGCAGGGTTTCCGTGGCGATATCGGCCCGCGGCAGCAGCACGCGGTTGATCGGGTCGAGCAGGTCATCGTAGGGCGGCCATTCCTTGGCCAGGCCCTCGGCCGACTGCTCGCCTTCAGGAATCAGGTCGGGCCGGATGCCGAAGTCCTGCAGTGCCTGTGCCGTCTGCTCACCGACGGCGGCGACCTTGACCCCGGCGAACGCCCGGGCGTCGAGCCCGTACTCCTCGAACCGCTCGCGCACCGCGCGGACGGCGTTCACCGACGTGAAGGCGACCCACTGGTACCGGCCAGTGACCAGGCCCTTGACCGCCCGTTCCATCTGCTGCGGGGTCCGCGGCGGCTCGACGGCGATCGTGGGCACTTCCTCGGGCACCGCGCCGTACTCCCGGAGCCGGTCCGACACGGCTGCGGCCTGCTCCTTGGTGCGCGGCACGAGGACCCGCCAGCCGAACAGCGGCTTGGTCTCGAACCAGGACAGCTTGTCCCGGTTGGCGACCGCTTCGCCGACGACGGCGATCGCCTGTCCCTGCGTGTTGGCCAGGCTGATGCCCGCCGCCTTCAGGTCCGGGCCGATCCGGCCCAGGCTGGAGGTCACCGTCTGCTGTGCGCTTGTCGTCCCGTCCCAGGTGATGGCGAGCCGGGTCGTGTCCGGCCAGCCGGCCGCGATCAGCATCTTCGCCAGGTCCGCCGGGCCGGCGTCCGCACCGAGCACGACGAGCGGCGCCGGGCTGTACGCCACCCGGCTGGCCTCGGCGGCATGGATGACCCGCAGCTCCGCGGAGCGGTCGCTGGCCAGCGGGATGCCGGCGTAGGCAGGCACCGCCGTGTGCTCGGGGATGCCGGGCACGATCTCGAACCTGACACCCGCCTTGGCGCACGCCAGCGCGTCCTGCACGGCCCCGTTCAGCAGCGGGTCTCCCTGGTACAGCCGGACGACAAGCTGGCCCGCCCTGGCCCCGTGGATGAGCTGCCGCGCGCCGGACGCACCGTCGGCGGGCTCTTCCACCTGGGCGTCCACGGACTTCAGCCGGTTGACCACGGACTCGTGCTCTGGGGCGGCCACAATCAGCGGCGCCATGCCTAGCAGCTCGGCCGCGCGTATCGTTAGCAGGCCCTCGTCGCCGGGGCCGGCCCCGACCAGAGCTACCCAGCCGGCCGCCCGCTCGGCAGCGCTCTGCTGATCAACTGCGTGCTTCCCCGTATCTTGCTTAGCAGTCACTGCACATCATTCCCGAGACTCGCCGGTGCCTGCGGCACCCTGATCAGATCTGCTGCCCCCAAACGCTGCAGCTCAACCGCACATTCCCGGCCGAGCTGCCGCGCGTCAGCCATTGCGGCCGTTCTCCGGTGCGCCCGCAGCATGACGCCCCCATCCCTGCTCATCGCCAGAGCGCGCATCTCCAGCCCGCCATTTCCTGGGACCGCGTACCCCGCGACGGGCGCGCTGCATCCTGCCGCGAGGGTCTCGAGCAGGCTGCGTTCCGCGGTGATCGCGGCCACGGTCGCCTTGTCGCTGACCGTGCTGAGGAGGTCGGCCAGCTCGAGGTTGGCCACCGCGCATTCGATGGCGAGCGCTCCCTGCCCAGGCGCGGGCAGCATCTCCTCCGGCTCGAATACCTGGGACACGGCGCTGAGCTGGCCGATCCTGGTCAGCCCGGCGTAGGCGAGCAGCACTGCGTCGACCTCACCCGCGTCGATTTTTGCCATCCTGGTGTCCGCGTTGCCGCGGATCGGCACGCACCGCAGGTCGTCGCGCAGCGCGAGCAGCTGCGCCGCTCGGCGCGGCGATCCGGTACCCACCCGCGCACCGGTCGGCAGATCAGCCAGCTTGGCGCCGTCCCTTGCCACCAGCGCGTCCCGGGGATCGTCCCTGCTCGGTACCGCGGCGAGGCTTATATCCGCCGGCTGGACGGCCGGAAGATCCTTGAGTGAGTGCACCGCGAAGTCGACCTCGCCGCTGAGCAGGGCTTCGCGCAGCGCGCTCACGAACACCCCGGTGCCACCGATCTGCGTGAGCTGTGCCTTGCTGACATCGCCGAGCGTGGTGACGCCGACGATCTCCACCTCACGGCCGGTCGCCCGCGTGATCTGCTGCGCCACCAGGCGGGATTGCGCGATGGCCATCGGGCTGCGCCGGCTGCCGAGGCGTAGCGTTACGCCAAGCCGTAGCGTCACCGCTGTCACTGTGCGTCCTCCTGCTCCTTGGCGGCGCGGGTAACCGCTTCGACCGCCCGGGGATCGAGATCGAAGAGGACCCGCAGCGCCGCGGCGTACTCCTCACCCCCTGGTGAGCCTGCGAGTTCCTTCACCCGTACGGTCGGCGCGTGCAATAGCTTGTCTACCACCCGGCGCACCGTCTGGGCTATTTCATCAAGCGCGTGGCCGCTCAATCCGTCCCCGCTCAGCCGCCCCGCCAGCCGGGCCAGCTCGGCATCGACCACTTTGGCGGCCTTTGCCCGAAGCGCCACGACGGTGGGTGCCACCGCGGCCACGTCGTTCGCCTGCCGGTAAATGGCAAGCTCATCGTCGATGATGGCCCGCACGGCGGCCATGTCCGCGGTGACCGTGGCGGTGGCATGCTCACCGAGCTGGTCCATGCCGATCACGGTGACGCCGGCCAGGCCTCCCACGGCCGGGTCAACATCTCGCGGCATCGCCAGGTCCAGGAACACAAGCGTGGACCGCCGGGCGGGCGGGATCATGTCCGCCGTGATCACGTGGCCGGACGCCCCGGTGCACGAGATCACCACGTCGGCCGCGGCCAGCGCTTCCGTGAGGTCATCCAGCCCAGCGGCGGTCGCGGTCAGCAGGGATGCGGCTAGGCGTTCGGCATGCTTGCGGGTGCGGTTGGCCACCACGATCCGTGCGGCCCCGGCCCTGGCCACGGTCGCCGCGGCGAGCGCGCTCATCGAGCCGGCGCCGACGACCAGCACGTTCCGGCCGGCGATCCCCTCCGGAGCCGGCCCTTTGCCCGGTTCAGCCTCGGTTTTGTGCAGTTCAGCCGCGGCGAGCTCGAGGGCTACGCTGACCAGGCTGGCGCCCACCTGGTTGATAGCGGTTTCCGCGCGTACCCGCTTGCCGGTCCGCAATGCGGTCCGGCCCAGGTCGCGCAGCACCCGGCCGGTCGTGCCGAGCTCGTCGGCGAGCTTGAGCGCCGACCGGACCTGGCCGAGTATCTGGCCCTCGCCGACCACCATGGAGTCGAGCCCGCTGGTCACGGCCAGCAGGTGGCTGACCGCGCTGTCCTCGTAGTGCACGTAGAGGTGCTGGGTGAGGTCGGCGGGTGCTATCCCGCAGTGCCGCCCGAGCAGCTCGCAGATGGCGGTCACCGCGGCATGGAACCTGTCCACGTCGGCGTATACCTCGACCCGGTTGCAGGTGGACACGACGAATGTCTCCGCCACCGGCTCGGCGTGGGCTATGTCATGGATCAGCTTGGCGAGCGCGTCACCGCTTACCGCGGCCAGTTCCAGGGTGGCGACCGGCGCGCTCTTGTGGCTGAGGCCTACGACTAGGACGCTCACCGCAACCGCCGCCTATGCCTTTGCCGCGAGCCGGACATCGGAGCCGTTCATCGGCTGGCCCTCGGCCTGCTTGCCCTCCGCAGACCGACGCTGGGCATGAAAGGCCAGGATCTGCAGCTCGATGGACAGATCGACCTTTCGCACGTCAACCCCTTCCGGGACGCTCAGCACTAGAGGAGCGAAGTTCAGAACGCTCGTGACACCCACCGAGACGAGCCGGTCACAGACGGCCTGGGCGGATCCTGCCGGGGTGGCAATCACGCCGATCGCAACTTTATGCCGTGCGACTACGGCTTCAAGCTCATCGACATGCCGGACGGTCAATTTCGCGATCCTGGTGCCAACGATAGCCGGATCTGCGTCCAGCATTGCGGAGATACGGAAGCCGCGGGTAAGAAACCCGCCGTAATTCGCCAGCGCACGGCCGAGGTTACCGGCACCTACGATGACCACGGGCCAGTCCTGGGTCAGCCCGAGCGTCCGCGAGACCTGGTAAACGAGGTAGTCGACGTCATATCCGACGCCCCTGATGCCGTAGGAGCCCAGGTGCGAGAGGTCCTTGCGCAGCTTCGCCGAGTTGACCCCGGCGGCGGCGGCGAGTTCGTCACTAGCCACCGTGCTGATGCCACGCTCCGCCAGGCCGTACAAGGCACGCAGGTAGACGGGCAGCCGCGCGACGGTGGCCTCAGGGATCCCGCTGGCCTGCTCGCCGCCCGCGGGCGGCGGCTCCTGGCGCGCGCCCGATGGCCCCATGCCTGATGGCACAGCGTTACTTTGCATGGCTGCAGCGCTCCCGGGGGGGTTGGCGGCGCTCCTGGGGGTCAGGAGCCTGAGTCAGCCGACGTGATTCCACGCTACGCCTTTGTGCACAGATTCACAAAGTCAGCGTTTGTCCCCGCACCGGCCCAGCGTCCCAGCGTCCCAGCGTGAACGTCCCAGGATGGCGGATCTTTCACGGAACATCCGTGTCCCACGGAAGAAAAAGAGTCTCAAACGACCTGTTTCTTTCCATCAAGCATAGAAATTCCGTGCTAATTGATCTTCAGATCAGCGGCTCACACATCAGCCTCGCTGTTTACGCCTCAGCCTCGCGGGCCCCCGGCCGTAGGCCCGCGTCATTGCGGCTGGCTCAGCGCCGCGCGAAGGCGGCTCTCGCTGATCCGCCAGAAGTCGATCTGCTCGCCATCGACGAAGGTGACCGGGATCTTGTCCCAGTACTCGGCGAGATCCTCGGGAGATGCCTCGTCTATGTCCCGTTCTTCCCAGCCGACGCCCAGTTCCGCCGCCACCCGTTGCACGACGGCACGCGCGTCATCGCAGAGATGGCAGCCTGGACGGCCAAGCAATGTGATCCGGCTCGGCATCTAGACCCGCCCGTTCCGAGGGTCGGCCGGTCCCGGCCCGGCAGCCCCCTGCCCGGCCGGCGCCGGCGGCAGCTGGGCACGGGCGGCAGCGCGGCCCGTATCCAGCGACCTGGGCTCCTGAGGGAGCGGCGCTACCTTGGCATATTTGAGCCGCAACTCGATGACGTTGGTGGCAAGCACGTAGGCACGGCGCTCGGTTACGAATTGCTGCATATATGACTTGTTCTCGTGACTATCGAATGCGGCACGGTCCCGGTAAATCTCGTAGAAGATCCGCTGCATTGGTGCGTTCGGTACCAAATGAATGACGTAGACGAGGGTGTCCGGCTCCCCTGTCTGCACCTCTTCCGCCGTTTGCTCGGCGAGCCGGTCGAAATCCGCGGCCTTATCATCAAGCAAAGTGAAGATCAGGATCCGGCCATACGGCCGGGACGCCGGGCCGCGGGACGAGGCGGCCGCGTCCGCCCCGAATTCGGCAGCGGACCGCATAGCTCCGCCGTTCCCCGTCGCTTGCTGAGCCCCGGACGTCGCCTGTCCGGCAAAGCCGGGTGCTCCGACGGGACCAGTCCAGCCGGCAGGCTCCGCGACGCCATCGCCCGCGCGCCGGTAAGCATCGTCCCGCCGTCCATACCGCGGCTCCTGCCGCGGACCAGGATTCCCGTGTGGTTCGCCGGTCCGGTACTGGCCGCCCTGGCCGGGCGGACCGCCCGACCCGGGCCTGCCCCCGGGCCCAGGCGAACCATCCGGGCTGTACTGGCCGGAGCCGGGGCCAGGACCATGAGTGCCGGGACCGTAAGGACCAGGGCCATAAGGACCAGGGCCGTACTGACCGACGCCGTACTGGCCAGGACCAGGACGTTGCTGACCTGGGCGGGGACGGTCATCCCGCCGCCCTTGATCGCCTACGCGGGCCGACTCGCCCACCCGGCCCTGATCCTCGCGCCTGGCCTGATCATCGCGCCTGGCCTGATCGTCGCGCCTGGCCTGATCGTCACGCCGGCCCTGATCGTCCCAGTGCTCGTGGTCGTCCCGCTGGTCCGAGCGGCCATGCCGAGGCCGGGCATCTGGCCGCGGCCTGCCTGCCTGCCCCGCCTCGTCCCACGACTCGCTCACGGCCCTCAGATCCCTCGTCCCGCCGAACCAGACCAGCCCGGCCGCCAATCCTCCTAGCAGGGGATACGCGGCGCGGGCCGGCAATGAGAAACGCAGGCTCACCACTACCAGGATCGCCAGTCCGACCGGGATAACGCAAGCCTGCGCGGCGCGCCACTCCGGCTCATGCCTTGTCCTGGCCCATGCGCGGCACGCCGCCGCCACGGTGGTGATGACCGCTACCGCCTGCACCAGTAGCAGCACATCCAGCGAAATGCCCTGGTAGTACTGGCCAACCATTGGCCACGCCGTTGAGAACGGCTGCGTGGTCAGCGTGTCAGTCGCCAGGATCAGGCCCGCCACGATGGTCAGTGCTCCGCATATCAGCCGAGCACCAAATCGGACAGCCTCGCCCCTGGCGACCAGCTCCACCAGACCCCAGGCTAGCCACAGCGGAGCCAGAAGCTCCGCATCCAGCTGCACCGCACGGAATGTCAACGGCCCGAAGCCGCTGGCAAGACCCATGGTCATGGCGCCGAGAGCTACCGTCAGGCTGAGGGTCGCCACGGTCCACGCCAGAAGCCAGACGTGCGGCCTGCGGACGCAGCGCCCGGCGAGCATACCGGTTGCCACGGCCGCGACCAGTACGCCCGCGAACGCGACGAGAACCGGAAGCGACATCACTTCCTATGGTGCACCCGCGCGTCCGCCGCGAGAGCTACTTCTTGTTCCTGCGCTGGATGCGCGTCTTCTTCAGCAGCTTGCGGTGCTTCTTCTTTGCCATGCGCTTGCGGCGCTTCTTGATGACAGAGCCCATGAGACCACCCCTTCCTGGGCGTTGCGGATGACGGGCACGCCAACACGCTCGCCCGGGTACGGGCGGCTGGACACACAGGCTACCCGTGTCGCGGGGCGATCATGCGCTCAGCCCGGCGCCAGACTCCGGCGAGCGGGCGCGGCCCCCGGACTCCTGGCCTGAAACTCCAGGCCAGTGCCGGGCTGAGCCGAGCGCTCGCTGCCGGAACCAGGCTTGCCTCAGACGGTACCGACGAACGCAGCCTTAAGGTACTGATTGACTGCCTGCTCGGGTACCCGGAAGGAACGACCTACACGGATCGCTTCCAGCTCACCGGAGTGGACCAAGCGGTACACGGTCATCTTTGACACGCGCATGATCAAAGCCACTTCAGCAACCGTAAGGAACCGTACGTCGCTTAGGGGGGTTTCGCCAGCCATAGGTTGCCTCTCCGCACGAAGCCGTGCACTTGACCGGATACTTCGCACCAGTCACGTACGTCTCCAGAGTAAGTCCCGTACAGAAAAGAGCAAGACCGTCGATAGCCTCATTGTTATTACTCTTTGGCTGCAATCGCTGAGACAAGGTACATAATCGCGCTGACCTGCACGGCTTCCCAGCGGCATTCCAGAGCAATCCACGCAACAGCCGCGTCACGACACGCCGACGACAGCGGGGACCCAGGGCGGCAGGCTCATTTGGTATACCAGTGCACACATTTAAGCACCTCCTGCATTGCGCCGCTCACAGAAAATAACGAAATAGCGGTGCGGCTACCGAGGGACATCGAGCCCATGCGAGGGGAAGACCGCCTGCCAGGTGCTCAGGATTGCCCGGTCTACCGGATCCCCCGCGTCAATGCCGGACCGCGTGACTGGCACGAACGACGCCGAGGCCCCGTCCGTCATCGACAGTGGCGCCCGCTCCCCGGTCAGCTGGCTAGCTTGCGACCGCCATTCATCTGGAGTAGCGACATCAGCGGCGACCGGCTGACCCGCCGCCACCGCGAGCAGGTGCGTCCAGCATCGCGGCACGACCTGGACGCGCTGATACCCGCCGCCGCCGACCAGGACCCACCGCCCGCCCGCGTGCGCATGCGCGAGCTCATGCATCCAGATCGCCGCCTGCCGCTGCGCATCCAGCGACACGTCCAGGTGGGCCAGCGGATCCAGCCGGTGCGTATCGCACCCATGCTGGCTCACCAGCACGGACGGCTGGAAAGCCCGCAACAGCGGAGGCACCACGGCGTCAAGAGCGCGCAGCCACCCGGCGTCTCCCGTCCCAGCCGGCAGCGCGACGTTGACCGCGTAGCCGCGTCCGTCCCCGGTTCCGGTTTCCGACGCGAGCCCCGTTCCCGGGAACAGGGAAACGGGATGCTCATGCAGGCTGATGGTGAGTACCCGCGGATCGTCGTAGAACGCGGCCTGCACGCCGTCACCATGATGCACGTCGAGGTCCACATACGCGACCCGCGCGGCTCCAGCCGACAGCAGCCACGAGATGGCGATGGCCGGGTCGTTGTAGATACAGAACCCGCTGGCCTGCCGCGCCATCGCGTGGTGCAGCCCCCCGGCCACGTTCGCACCATGCTGACACTGACCTGACCACACAGCACGCGCCGCCGCCAGCGTCCCCCCGGCGATCAATGCCGACGCCTCGTGCATGCCCGGGAACACCGGATTGTCCGCCGTGCCGAGCCCGTACCATCCGTTCCCTTGCCCGTCCGTGCCGGCCTGCCGCACCGCGGCGATGTACTCAGGGGTGTGTACAAGCGCTAGCTCATCGTCAGTGGCGGCAGAAGGCGTCACCACGGACACCGAAGGATGCGACAGCACCCCCAGCGCTTCGGCGAGGGACACGGTCAGGGCGACCCGTACTGGTGCCAGCGGATGGCTGGGCCCGAAGTCGTAGGACACCATCGACGGATCCCAGAACAGCGTAAGCACAACACCCAAGATAACCCCGCGCCGAGCTCCCTGCCCCTGTCCCGCGCTGCCTCTATGGCGGCGAGGAACGCGGCCCGCACCCCGTGCTTCTCCAGCTCACGGATGGCCGAGATGGTGGTGCCGCCCGGCGAGGTGACAGCCTCACGCAGGATTACCGGATGCTCACCGGTCTCGCGCAGCATCGTCGCAGCCCCGTACACCGCCTGGATGACCATCTCCAGGGCAGCCGAACGTGACATGCCAAGCAGGATCCCCGCGTCCACCATGGACTCGACCAGGTAGTACACGTAAGCCGGCCCGCTGCCGGACAGCGCGGTCGCCGCGTCCTGCTGCGACTCGGGGATGCGCAGTACCTTCCCGACCGGCCGCAGGAGCTCTTCGGCCCGGCGCAGGTGCTCCTCGCCGGCGTGCTCGCCGGCGGAGATCACCGACATGGCCTCGTCGACCAGCACGGGCGTATTCGACATCACCCGCACCACCGGCATCTCCCCGGCCAGCTTGGATGCGACGAAGACGGTAGTGATCCCGGCCGCGACCGAGATCACCAGCCGCCCGGCCGGGACGACGGGCGCGATCTCATCCAGCAGCTTGGCCATGTCCTGCGGCTTGGACGCCAGCACCAGCGTGTCCGCGAGCTTGGCCGCGGTGACAGCGTCGTACACCTCGATGCCGTACCTGGCGCGCAGCTCCGCGGCCCGCTCCGGTCGCCTGACGGCGGCGACCACCGACGACGCCGGATACCCGGAGCGGAGCAGCCCGGACAGCAGCGCCTCGCCCATCTTGCCGGTGCCGAGGATCGCGATCGTCATGACCTGGACCCCAGGGACCGCAGGAAGAACGCCAGGTTCGCGGGCCGCTCGGCAAGCCGCCGCACGAGATACCCATACCAGTCGCCACCGTAGGGCACGTAGATCCGCATCCTTGCCCCGGTGTTGGCGAGCCGCCGCTGCTCACCCGGCCGGATCCCGTACAGCATCTGGTACTCGAAGCTGTCCGGCCCGCGCGCGGCCAGCATCGCCAGCGACCCGGTGATCTCGATCAGCCGCGGGTCGTGGGTGGCCATCATCGGATACCCGGACCCGTTCATCAGCACCTTCTGGCAGCGTGCGTAGGACAGGTCAACATCCCGCTTGGCGACGAACGCGACGCTCTCCTCGTTGCTGTACGCGCCCTTGCACAGCCGGACCCGTGATCCGTACCCGGCCAGCGACCGGCAGTCCGCCTCGCTGCGCCGCAGTGCGGCCTGGATCACGCAGCCGAGGTCAGGGTGTGCGTCCCGCAGGGAAGCCACGATGCGAATCGTCGGCTCGATCGCGTCGTAATGCTCGGCGTCCAGCGTCACCGTGGTGCCGGCATCCCGCGCGGCCGTGCATATGCGGGCGATATTCTCCGCCGCCAGCCCCTGGCTGAGGTGCAGGCCCACCGCGGTCGGCTTCACCGAGACCTCCGCGGCGCCACCCTGGGTAAGCCCGTCGGCGCTGAGCTTCCCGAGCAGCTCGACGTACTCGTCGACGACGGCCGCGGCCTGCGCCTCATCGGTCGTGTCCTCGCCCAGGTAGTCGAGCGTGACAAGCAGCCCCGACGCCCGGAGCATCCGGGTCACCCGCACCGCGTCGTCGGCGGACTCCCCGGCGACGTACGAGTCGACGATCGCGCGCGTCTGCGGCGCGGTGACGATGAGCTGGCGCAGCTTAGGGCTGGCTGAAGCGGCAAGCAGTACCCGGCGCAGCACGGCAGGCGACCTCCCTGGTCGTAGACTTTCTCAGCCTATCTTCCGTCACCGCCGCGCCAGCGATCCCATCAGGGCATAGCCTCCCCGGCTAGAGCAGCCGCCGCTTCAGCGTCACCTTGACGTTGCCCCCGGCATCCGGCGGCACGATCACTTCCTGGGTCGCCGCGACGCCACCCGCCAGCAGCGTCGCCTCCACCGGCACGGTCCGCTTGACCAGCGCGAGCCCGATCGGGCCGAGCTCATAGTGCCGCGCCGCCGATCCGGTAAACCCGACCTCCGTCTCGTCAGCCTCCACCGGATCCCCGTGGCGGGGCAACCGGTCGACGCTGCCGTCCAGGTCCAGGAACACCAGCCGCCGCGGCGGATGCCCCAGGTTGTGCACCCGCGCGACCGTCTCCTGGCCGCGGTAGCAGCCCTTGTTCAGGTGCACCGCGCTCTCGATCCAGCCGACTTCGTGCGGAAGCGTGCGGTGATCGGTATCCAGCCCGAGCCGCGGCACGCGCGCCGCGATCCGCAGCGCCTCGAACGCCCACATCCCTGCCGCGACTGCCCCCCGCCGTACTAGCTCGTCCGCCGTAGCGGCGAGCCGGTCCCGGCGAACCAGCAGGTCACAAAGCTCAGAACGCCTCGCGGTTCCCGCCAGCACCACCGCTTCCCCCGGGGGGAACGGCCCCCCCGGACCCCCCCGGCCCAGGTCAAGAATGAGCCGCTCACGCTCGGAGCCGAGCACCGTCAGCACCGCGTAGTCCGAGCTGACGTCGGTCACCTCCACCCGGAGCATGAACCGCATCGAGTTGAGGAAGCCAGCCAGCGCCGTGGCGGTGCCTGGTTCCACGTGGATCCACAGGGTTTCGTCGACATCACTGAGCGTCAGGTGATGCTCGACGTGCCCGTTCGGGTCCAGGATCAGGGCCTCGGCTGTCACCCCGGAGGCCAGGTTCATCAGGTGCTGGCTGGTCAGGCTGTGCAGCCAGCTGAGCCGGTCCTGACCGGTGATGGTGAGCACGCCTCGGTTGGACCGGTCAACGAAGCCACCGGTCCCGTCGAGAGCACGCTGCTCGCGGAACGGATCACCGTAGTGGTCAGCGACGCCCTCGTCGGGCCAGCTGGCGGGGACCGCACCGGGCCAGGTCAGCAGCGGGCTTGGGCTGGCGTCGACTTCAGTTTCAGGCATGCCTACATCAGCCACGGTCGCCCGCCCTGCATTCCGCGCAGCGGCCGAATACCGTCAGGTGCCCCACGTCAGTCTCAAATCCGTGCTGGTCCTCAAGCACCGTAATCAGCGGCCGGATCGCGTCCGGGCTGATCTGGGTCACCCGCCCGCAGTCCCGGCAGACCAGGTGCACGTGGTCCGCGTCGGTGGCCAGGTGATAAGTCGGCGCGCCGTGACCCAGGTGAGTGTGGGTGACCATGCCGATCTGCTCAAGCAGCTCGAGCGTCCGGTAGATCGTGGAGATGTTGACCCCGCGGGCGGTCTGCTGCACCTGGACGCCGATTTCCTCGGGGGTGCCGTGGTCCAGCTGCGCCACGGCCTCGAGCACGAGCTGGCGCTGCGGCGTGACGCGGTAGCCACGGGCACGAAGCTGCTCATCCCACGTCCGGTCCATTGCCCCATATTAAATCCCTTGCCTGTCCGCTCCGAGCCGGATAACGTTCGAGTTACACGGGAAAGGAGGTGGTCTAGTACATGCATAGTTCTAGGACTCGTGAGGTGGCGGCCAGCTAGCCGCCTTCTGCCGGTCTAGTCCGCCAGGACGGCGGCCGGCTAATTTCTGGCAGTCACCGGATCCCCGGGCTGACCGGCCTTGTCCAGCCGGTCCCCGCGCAGCTCTCAGAGAGCGCGCGGGAGTCACCCGGGGATCGCCCATTTCCGCCCCGCCTCGCAGCTCCCCGCCCGGACCCCCGCAGCCCCATCCCAGCGCCCCGCCGCCGCGCCCCGCCAGCCCCACTAGCCCACTGGCCCGCCGCCCCACTGGCCCGCCGCCCTACTAGCCTAGGGCCCGCGCCCCGCCAGCCCCTCTAACCCCGCCAGCCCCGGCCCGCGCCCCGCTAGCCCTCGCAGTCCGCCTGCGCCGCGCCCTCCGAGGCACACCGCCCAGTTTCGCGGAAAATCCGTGCTCGGCGGAAGAAAAGGGGTCAAAAACGACTAGTAAGTCTCCGTCGAGCATCGAATTTCCGTCAAAACTGGGACACAAGGTTCCCCTGGGTACATCGGGTCGGGTGGGGCTGGCGATGCGGTGCGCGCTGGAGCGCACTGGGGGTGCTCGGGAACTGAGAGTGTTCGGGAACTGGGGGGCGCTCGGTGGCTCCGGCGCTCGGTGGCTCCGGCGCTCGGTAGCTCGGGGCGCTCGGTAGCTCGGGGCGCTGGAGAGCTCGAGGGGCTAGGGGACTCGTTGGAGCATGGCGGATAGGTGGGACTGGAGTGGCTGGCCCATTGCGGCCATGTCGTAGGCCCAGGCTAGGTCGGGGCCGACCAGGCCGTAGATGCGGCGGCCGGCGGTGACTTCTTTCGCGGTCGCGGTGCGTGCCACTACGTCGGTGGCCAGGTCGATCCGGGTTCCGGCGATCTCGCCTAGGTAGATCTCAATGATTCCGGTCGGGTGCGCCAGCGTCACCTCGACCTTGTTGTCCGGCTGCGGGCGCCAGTACCCGGTCTCGGTGCCGAGCGGCCGCCCTATCGTGCCGTCGTCCTCCAGCAGCCAGGTCTTGCTGACGTAGGACAGGAACGGCTTGCCGTTATGGCCGAAGGTGATCTCCTGGCCGAACCGGAACGACTCGATGGTCGGATACCCGCCGACTCCGGCTCCTTCCCAGCGCCCCAGAAGGAACCGCAGCGGCGCCACGCTCGGGTGCGGCTCGGTCCCGGCCTCACCCGGCAGTGAACCAGCCGGCAGCGAACTGCCCGGCAGCGATCCGCCATCGGGTAGTGGCGAGTCCCCTGCGACGTCCGTCATGAAGCCTCCTGGTCTGCCTGCGCCATCCGCTGATCCATCGTGCCTTCATCCACCGGGCGCTCGGCCACTTGGCGCTTGCCCGCCTTTCGCCGGGTGCCCCCGGCGAGCTGGATGCGGATCGCCACGTACAGCCCGGCGAGCGCGATCGCGGCGAACACAGCGATCAGGATCGACGCGCTCACCATCCCGTGCATAGGCCGCAGTTTAGGCCCTCGGCCGGCGGAATCGGCCTGCGGCACGCCCTATCGCGTCGACTCCCCGCACCGATAAAGTCCAGTTATGGCCGAACGGTCCCTCGTCATCAAGGTCACGGCGGGCAAGGATGACCCCGAACGCTGCAACCAGGCATTCACCGTCGCGGCTGCCGCGGTCGCCAGCGGTGTGCCTGTCTCACTGTGGCTGACCGGAGAATCCGCCTGGTTCGCGCTGCCTGGGCGCGCCGAAGACTTTTCCCTCCCCCACGCCGCGCCGCTCGCCGACCTGCTGGCCGGCGTCATCGCCGCTGGCACCGTCACTGTCTGCACGCAGTGTGCTGCACGCAGGAACATCACGCCGGAGGACCTCATCAAGGGCATCCGCATTTCCGGCGCCGCGACCTTCGTCGCCGAGATCATGACGGAGAACGCGCAGGCACTGGTCTACTTACGCAGCGACGCACGCCCAGTTGTACGGAAAATCCGCGCTCGACGGAGAAAAACGGGTCAAAAACGACTAGTAAGTTTCCGCCAGGCATCGAATTTCCGTTGAAACCGGGGCACAAGGTGTCACTGGGATCAGTAGGACGGGTGAGACTGGTGATACGCCGGGCAGGTCGGTGATGTCTGATCGTGGCTTAGGCGGGGGCGGGGGTTAGGCGCTCGCGACGGAGGGTGGCGACCAGCTCCTCCTGGCGGGGGTTGATCGCGGGGAGCGGGGCGCCGGTGACCCAGCGGAGCAGCAGGTCGGCGAGGGACGGGTTGCGGACTAGGGCGGGACCGTGCAGGTAGGTGCCGAGGACGCGGCCAGCATAGGCGCCTTCCGTGCCGTCACCGTTGCCTACTCCAGACACCACGGTGGCCAGCGGTTTCACGCCGGGGCCGCGGCGGGTGACACCCTGATGGTTCTCGAAGCCGGTGAGGCGCTCCACGCCGAGTTCGGGATCCACGTCGGCCAGTACCTCACCGACGCCGCGCCTGTCGCCGCGGCCGCTGCTGATGTCGATCAGGCCCAGACCAGGCTCCGGGTCGCCGTCCACGCCACCGAACTCGGTGCCGATGATCTGGTAGCCGGCGCACACCGCGAACACCACCGCGCCACGGGCTGCTGCCTTCGTCAGGCCGCCATCAGAGGCGAGCCTGCGGGCAGCGAGGATCTGCGGCAGGTCCTCACCGCCGCCGAGCAGGTAGACGTCACCATCGGCGGGGATCCGCTGGTCGGAATTGACCTGCGCGACCTCCACCGCGATGCCGCGCAGCTGGGCACGGCGGGCGAGCACGAGCAGGTTCCCGCGATCGCCGTAGGTGCTGAGCAGGTCGGGGTAGATCCACACCAGACGCAACGCTGCCATGACCTCTCCTAAACGGTGCGGCCTAGAACCGCGCGGATCTGCTGGAATGCCGTGTAGTTGGCGATGACTTCCATGGACGGGGCGCGAACGAGGTCGATCGCCTCGTCCACCGACCCGACGAGACGGAACAGCACCTCATCCGCCTCCAGCCGGACCGCCAGGTCCATCCGGCGCTCCCCGGTAACGAACACGGGGCGGTCGCGTAGCCTGCGGTAATCTACATCCCATAGCCAGGAGGTATCCCGGCCGTCCGGTGTCTGCGCGTTCACCGACAGCAGGACGGGACCAGGCTCCAGCACGTCGAGCGCCTCCAGCCAGCCGGCCGGGTTCTTGGCCAGCAGCAGGCGGACCGCGCAACCGTGGCGGTCGACCTGGGTGTAGCGGCCCGCGACCGAACGGACCCCGGCGACCGCGGGCAGGGCGTGCGGCACGGTAACACCGAAGACTTCGGCGACGGCGAGCGCCATCACCGCGTTGGAGCGGTTAGCCCGGCCAGGCAAGACGAGGTCCAGCGTCGTGGACCGGCCCGCGGGGTCGATCACCTGATCGCCGACCAGCATCCAGCTCACCGGCGGACGGCGGTACGAGCACTCCAGGCAATGCCAGTCGTCCCCCTCCCGCTGCAGGTGCGCGCCGCACTGCGGGCAGCACCACGAGTCGTCGTGCCAGCGCTGGCCGGCCGCCACCCACGTCACCTGGCGGGCCTGGCCCGCCGCCCATGCCACCAGCGGATCATCCGCGTTCGCGATCACCCGGCAGTCCGGAGCCGCCGCGATCGCCTCCCGCCAGCGGCGGGCAAGCATCCAGATCTCCGCCGCGCGGTCCATCTGATCTCTGCTCAGGTTCAGCAGCACCAGCACTCTGGGCTGAGTCTTCTGCAGCATCGAGGGGATGTATTTCTCGTCCACCTCGAGGGCCGCAAGGATGGCGTCCGGCGCCTTCGCCAGCGCGGACACCAGGCCGGCCTCCATGTTCGCGCCGAACGCGTTAGAGGCGATCGGCTGGCCGAGCGTCCCGAGTGCGGCGGTGACCAGCCGGGTCGTCGTGGTCTTGCCATTGGTCCCGGTGACCATGACGATCTGGCGGCCCTGGGCGAGCAGGGACAGCAGATCCGGCTTCAGCCGCAGGCCGATGACCCCGCCGATGACAGAACCGTCACCCCGTCCGGCCAGCCGGGACGCGGTGCCGGCCGCACCACCCACCGTGGTGGCGAGCCGGGCGCGGAACGGGAGCCGAGCGCGGGACGGCAGACTTGAAGTGCTCATCGGGCCTGAGCCTATCCGGTTCCTTGATCGTTAGCCGGTCGCGGCCTCGAGGTGTGGCTCCCAGCTGGCTGCCGTCAGGCTCTGGGGCCAGGGGAGCATCAGGCGGTCCGGCCACGACAGCACCGCCTCCAGCCAGCCGGTGCCGAGCATCCGCGCCGCGTAGCGCAGCCGCTGCTGCTTGTCCTGACCGATCCCGGCGATCGCGAGGTAACGGTCGAAGCTGGACTCATCCCCCTGCAAGGCGGTGATGGCCAGCATGCGGTTCTCCTCGCGCTCCATGGACAGCCGGTGACGGCGCAGGCCCTCGAGGCGGTCGGCTACCTTGATCCCCGGCCAGTCCAGCAGGCCGGCGAGCTCGAAGTCCAGCGGGGGGGCTATGTCGTCGGCGCTCAGGTGATTTGCTGCGTGCGGGTAGAGGCGTTCTGCTTCATGGAGCCAGCGCAGCTGAGGGATGACCCAGATATGGCCGGCCCGCAGCGGAGGGACGGGACGGTGGACCTGAGGTGGCTGCGCCGCCGGGGCGACTGCGGCCAGCAGGCCCGCCGCGGCTGAGGCGGCGACCGCGGTGAGCCTGCTCGGGTCGTAGCTGTGCCGTAGCGCCCGGGCACGGCCGGACACCGCGGCGTCCACGACGGTTGCCAGCAGGCACTCCCGGCTCCTGGCATCCAGAGCGGGGCGGCAGCGGTGCAGCGGCTGCGGCACATGCGGCAGCGGATTTCCGGTGAGAAATGCCAGGACCAGCGTCTGCGCCCACAGACGCAGCCACACCTGGCCGTCCGCGCCTGCCCGCAGGCCCGCCTCGTGCAGCTCGTAGCCGGAGCACGGGCGCTGACGGCATTGCAGGCCGCATGCCACCGACCTGCGGCCCGCCAGCAGGACCTCGGCGGCCTCCGAGCGGACCAGTGGCAGCGCGCTCGGGACAGCTGCGGGCGTGGCGTGGATGACTTCGGTGCCGGACGCGCGGATCTCATCGAGCAGGCGGCGCAGGCGGGCGGATGGAACCGCGACCACCACGGCGGTGTGGCGGGCCGTCG
>Ga0209530_1000041_pt1 | contig 102453 bp, 101 predicted proteins | sample BlaSpr_A8_Ref_O1_FD_187987 | JGI IMG/M metagenome (GOLD analysis project Ga0209530, IMG submission 187987) | Forest soil microbial communities from Thunder Bay, Ontario, Canada - Black Spruce, Ontario site 2_A8_Ref_O1 (SPAdes) (version 2) | ecosystem: Environmental > Terrestrial > Soil >...
GTGCGTTGTCGCCGGAGCCGGCCAGGCGGCCGGAGCGCGCATAGGGGCTGTGGTTACGAGTGTGACTTCTGAGGGCACCGTTAGGCGGAAGATCCGTGCTTAACGGAATAAAAAGCGTCAAAAACGACCAGTTTCCTTCCGCGGAGCACGGATCTTCCGCCTGAATCCGGGACTGACGGCTCCACAGGCCGTTCTGAGCTGGAAGCGGTGCGGACAGGGCTGTCAGGTTCCTGGTGCCCTAGCCGCGTGACCACTAACGCCCGACGGAGGATAGGCGGTCAATTCTGACCGGGTTTCCCTCCGTCGAGCGCGGACCTTCCGTCCAGTCGTGGTTCAGTAGGTGTCGTAGTCGTCGGAGTTGAGCTGAACGTACTCGCGTGACATGCGGCCGCCCGCCTCACCGGTCAGCATGTCGCGCAGGTGGTGCAGCTTCCTTGTTCCGCTCACGGCGGCGAGTGCGACGGCGGCCCCCGCGGCCAGCACCGCGGCGCCGATCAGGATCAGCCCGCCGATGATGTGCCCGAACAGCATCATGAACAGCGCGACGATGAATGCGATGGGCAGCGTGATGATGAGAGCGACCGCGAGCAGCGCCGCTGCGATCACCACCTTGGTGGACCTGTCCAGCATCCGTGTAGTAGACCACCGTGTAGTAGACCACCCAGCCATCGTTAACCTCTTCCTGGCAGCCCGCCCGTTTCCTTCACGATATATCGCGTTGGTCTTACAGGCAAATCCTGGTGGCCTTTACGCGCGCTGGGCTGCGAACACCAGGAAGACTCCCGCTATCGGGAACGCTTACCCCGCGTTGCGGGAACGCGCCGATCGAGTGAGTCTCGACGGCTGCGGCGACGGCCAGACGATCGGCAATCTCGGAGGGGGCTGTCCGCGGCCATCTGCGTATGTTGGTCCTCGAAAGCAGGGTCAGCGAGGACGGTGACCAGCTTGCAGAGCGCACACGTACGGTCAGCGGCGACCCGTGCGGGCGCGCCGCGATATCTCATACCGGACCACCCGTTTCGAAGCGAAAGGGCTGGGCGCGATCGATATGGTGTCTAGGGCGCTGGCGACGCTGGATCTCGTGAGCCACGACGACGCGCGGCCGGCATGCCCGGCTGTACACCTTGAGGGTCGTACCGTCCTGTCCTACGGTGAGCTGGCCGAGATGGTCGGCGATTCCGAACGGGCGCTGCGCCATGACAGCAAGGCGCTGGTGCTGTGCGCGGGAGACCGTGATCTGCCCACGCTGCTGGCCTATCTCGCCGCGCTGCGACTGGGCCACGCCGTCGCGTTCCTGCCCGCCTCGGATGAGGTTCTCTCGGCGTACCAGCCCGAGTTTGTCATTCCGGCGCCCGGCTCGCAGGCCCGGCTGGCCGATCTCGGCTACCGTCCGGCCGCGGAACCGATCGCTGGCACAACGGTCTTCCAGCGGGACAGTCAGCCGGACGGTGAGATTTACGCCGACATGGCGCTGCTGCTCGGCACGTCGGGCTCGACCGGCAGCCCCAAGGCGGTACGGCTGTCGTATTCCGGGCTGGCCAGCAACACTGCCGCTGTCATCCGCGCGCTGGGCATCACCGCGGCCGAACGCGCCCCGACCACACTGCCGATTACGCACGCCTACGGATTGTCCGTGCTGAATACCCACCTGCTGGCTGGCGCGGGCGTCGTGCTTGGTGACCGGTCGCCGTTGTCATTGGCGACGTGGGACCACCTGATCCGCTCGGGTGCCACGTCGTTCGCCGCGGTGCCGACGACCTACGCTGCGTTCGGCCCGGCGCACGTCAACCTGCTTGGCCGCAGCAAGATCCGCACCATGACCCATTCGGGTGCGCGGCTAGGCGATGACCTGACCATGCGGCTGGTACAGATGATGGACCAGCTGGACGGCCGGTTCTTCGTGATGTACGGCCAGACTGAGGCGACCTCCCGGATCGCCCGGCTGGACCCAGCCGACCTGCCGGAGCGCCTGGGATCGGTCGGCACCGCCGTACCGGGCGGCACCATCACGATCGCGCCAGTGCCGATCCACGCGCGGGCCGTGCCCGGTGAGGGAGCGGTTCATTACCGCGGCCCCGGCGTCATGCTCGGCTACGCGGCCCGCCGCGCAGACCTGTGCCGCGGCGCCGAGGTGGACGTTCTGGATACCGGTGATCTCGGGTACCTGCGCGAGGGCTACCTGTACCTGACTGGCCGGACCAAGCGGATCGTCAAGGTGCTCGGCGTCCGCACCAGCCTGGACGACCTGGAGCGGATGGTGGAGCGCCCGGGCCACCCGAGCGCGGTGATCTGCGGCACCGATGACGTGGTGCAGCTGGTCGGCGCGGGTGACGGGGAGGTGCATGAACAGCAGCGCAGGCAGCTGGTCGAGCTGCTCGGGGTACCCAGCCGGCACGTGGTCTTCCTGCACCTGGACGGTCTTCCCCTGACGCCAGGCGGAAAGGTCGACTACCAGACATTGGCGACAGTCATGGACTCGCACGGGAGGCCGAGTTGATGGAGCTGACGAATTGGCGGCAACTGTCCGACCGGGGACCTGATCTCATCCCCTGTCTCGACTTTGCCGGGGGGCGCGCGGCGGCGGGCTTCGCGGACCTGGCCGCGGGGGTGCCGGTCGACGCGTGCTTCCTTCACTTCAGGCAGGCCAGCGCCGGCCCGCTGGCGGCATGCGTCGGCCACTGGGCGGATGAGCTCCTGGCAACCGGCCGCCCGGTGCGTGCCGTACTGGGATACTGTGCCGGCACGGCGCTCGCCACCCGTCTCGCCGACGCGGTCGCCTCGACCGGGCCGCCGCCCATCGTCGTGCTCCTCGACGCCGTCCCTACGACCGGTGACTCGCTGGCCGGCCAGTTCACGCTGGCGCTGGAGTCCAACGCCAGGCACCTGACCGCGGACGAGCTGGCGGACGCGAACAGCCTGGCCGAGCAGCTGATGGAGACCTGCCCGGACGATCTGCCGCGGATGGCGGTCGCCCTGACCGACCGGTACAACCTGCTGATGGGCGCGGTCGCTGACCGGCTGTCCGTGCGCGGCTCCCTCCGCCAGGAACTCATCGGCACGTTCTCCGCCTACCTGGACTACCTGATGCTGGCGAGCGAGGGCGGGTTCGACATGCGCACCACGACCCCGCTGTTCCTGACCTCTACCGGCTATGAGCCGCCGGTAGAGGGCGCGCGAACCATCGCGTTCGACATCGACCACGACGACATGCTGCGCGCCCCCGACGTGCACAAGCTCGTCACCGATCTGCTTACAGGAGAGCATCCGTGGTGACCCTGCCTGAGATATCCGAGGTATTGTCCGCACATCCCGGTGTCCGCCGGGCCGAAACCGCGTTCGTGCGCCACGACGGCCGGGACGTGGCCGTCGCGGCCGCCGAGCTGAGCGGGTACGTGAGCGGGCCGATCCTGCGAAACCACGTGCGGCACGAGCTGGGCGAGGACAGCGGACTGGCCGGCGTGGTGATCGTTGAGCAGATGCCGATGGCGGACGGCGCGGTGGACGTCGAGAGCCTCGCGTCGGCCGTGGCCGATGGCCGCTGCACCCTGTTCGAGGATCCGCGCGATGACGTGGAACGACGGGTGGCGGCGATCTGGTCGGCGCAGATGGACGTACCTTCCGTCGGCGTGAACGACGACTTCCTGGAACTGGGCGGCGACTCGCTGTCAGCCCTGGGCATCATCGCCGCCATCGAGACGGAGTTCGGCCGGTCGCTGGACGTGTACGAGTTCATGAGCGCCGCCAGCGTCCGCCGACTGGCAGAGATCCTCCGGTAACGATGGCCATCTCCGTGCGTCAGCGGATCGCCGAGATCGCCCGTGCCGAGCCGGACCGGACGGCCCTCGTCGGTTTCGACTCTCACCTGGCCGAGCAGCTCCTGTCCTGGCGGGAACTCGGTGACCAGGTCACGGACGCGGCGGACGCACTACGCGCGGCGCTGGACCCGCGCACGCGGTCGTGCGCCGTAGTGCCGGCCGGCAATACGCTGTCAGCGGCCATCGGCATCGCGGCGGCGCTCGCGGCCGAGGTGCCGGTCTTCCCGCTGAACCCGGCCACCCCGCCGGCCGAACGGGACGCCCTGCTGCGCCTGCTGGGCCGGCGGTTCGCGCACGGCTACCTGATGGACGACCAGCTCCGGCCGCAACGGATAGACCTGCCCGCCGGATCCGAAGGCCCAGGCCAGTTGAGCACCGTGGCGTACATGCTGGCAACCGGCGCGAGCACGGGCATTCCTAAGATCTCCGCCCGACCGGGACCACTGCGCTACGACCCGCTTCAGACGCCGTCCCTGGTGATCCGGCAGACCGGCTGGCGCACCGCGCAGCGGCAGCTCATCGTCGGGCCGCTCTACCATGCCGCCCCGTTCACCGCGTACCTCGATGGCCTGCTGGACTGCAACACCGTCGTCCTGCAGCCGGTCTTCGCACCGCAGTGGACGGTCGAGCTGGTGCGCCGGTACGCCATCGAGTGGCTGCAGCTGACCCCGACGCATATGCGGGAGATCCTGCGACTGCCGGATCTGGACCCGGCGGGCTTCGGCAGCCTGCGGGGGATGCTGCACACTGCGGCCCGATGCGACGCCGACACCAAGCGCGGCTGGATCGATCTGCTCGGCCCGGAACGGGTCTACGAGCTATACGGCGCGACCGAGGGGGTCGGCGTGACGCTGGTGCGCGGCGACGAGTGGCTGGCCAGGCCCGGCACGGTCGGCCGCGGCGTCCTCACCCAGGTCCGCATCCTGGACGGCACCGGCAACCTGGTACCGCTAGGCACGATAGGCACCGTGTTCATGCGGACCCCTCGGGGGGCTGGCCGCTCCGACTACGTCAACGCTCAGGCCATCCGCACCACTGCGGACGGGTTCGCCACGGTCGGCGATCACGGCCGGCTGGACCGGGACGGCTACCTCTACCTCGAACCGCGCGACCACGACATCATCAACGTGGGTGGCGAGAAGGTCGACCCGGATGAGGTCGAGGCGGCACTGCGGGACCACCCCGCGGTCGCCGACGCGGTTGCCGTGGCCGTGCCGCACCAGACGCTCGGATCGGTGGTCGGCGCGCACGTGGTGCTGCAGCGCGGCGCGAGCGTGCGCAAGGCCGAGCTCGCCGCGCACTGCGGACGGCGGCTGGCAGGCTACAAGATCCCGAAGCACTTCACGTTCATCGACCAGGTCCCTCGGTCCGCGGCCGGCAAGGTTCAACGCTGGCGGCTGGCCCCCCATCACGAGAATGGTGCGACCCCGCCATGAATCCAGCTCTCAACGAGACGACCGACACCGGCTACCAGCGGCCCAGGGACCCAGTGGAGATCTGGCTGGCCCGGCAGTGGCAGCACATCCTAGGCTTCGCTGTCGGCATCCGGGAGAACTTCTTCGGTGTCGGCGGTAACTCGCTCGACGCCGCCAGGGTGATCGACGCGATCCTGGTGGAGTTCGGCGTCGAGCTCCCGCTGAACGTACTGGCCGAGCACCCGACCGTGGAACGCCTGGCTACCTTGCTGCGCGACCAGGCCGAGCGGCTGTCCGGCCCGCTCATCGCTATCCAGGACGGCGACGGCACCAGCTCTCCGCTGTTCCTGGTTCACCCGGACAACGGGCAGGTCGGCCTGTACTGCCGGCTCGCCCACGCACTGGGTGAGGAGTTCGCGGTGTTCGGCGTCCAGGCGGTAGGCCTCTACTCGGACGCGGAACCCCGTCAGACGGTGCAGGCGATGGCCGCTGCCTATGTCGACGCGGTCCGGGCGGTACGCCCAGCCGGTCCCTATCTGCTCGGCGGCTCTGGCATCGGTGCGGCGATCGCCTACGAGATGGCCGTCCGGCTCGATGATGTGCGGCTCGTGGCAGCGATCGATGCTGGGCTGCTGGAACCATCGGACACCGTCACCGAGTCCTGGTTGCACGAGCCGCCCAGGCAGTGGGACCTGCCGCTGATCCTGGCGAGCTGGCAGGAACGCGATCTGGTACCGGGGGATGCGGCACCGGAGTTCGTCGTGCGCTCGCTGCGCGTGTGGCGGGCTAACCAGGACGCCGTGCGGGACTGGCGGCCATCACCGTACACCGGGGCGGTCGACGTCTTCGGCCAGCCGTCGGCCACGGCCCTGCTGGCGACCGTTGTCCAGCGGACACACGAGTCCAGCACGGACGGGCAGATGGCCGACGCATTGCGTGAGCTGATCGGCTGACCAGCGATGAACACCGGCACCGAGACCGGTCAGCATCGGCGCCGCGTGCTGCTGACCCCGATGCGGTCGATTCCGGTCGAGTTCGCCGGGGGCCGGGCCGGCGAGGGACCGCTCACCCTGGGTCAGCTCAACATGTACTTGTGGCTGAGCCGGGTACCCGACCACACCCATGCGATCTTGCGCGTCGAGCTCCCGGTGCCGGCGGTGGTGTCGGTCGAGGACGTGGCCGAGGCGACTGGGGTGCTGATCGCGCGGCACGAGAGCCTGCGCACCACCTACGTGCCCTGCGAGCAGCCGCGCCAGCGGGTCGCGGCGGCCGGAGTCCAGCTGCTGGAAGTCTGCTCGCTCGGCGCGGGACAGTGGGGACCGCAGGACCGCCCCGCGGTAGCCGAGGCACTCGTCCAGTGGCTGCGCCAGTCCCCCGATCCGGAACGGTGCCCGGTGCGCGTGGTGGTGGCCATCGCTCCCGAGGCGGGCGATCGGGTCATCGCGTGCGCCGCCGCGTTCTCGCACCTGGCGGTGGACCACAGTGCGATCGAGATCCTCAAGGGCGACTTCGCCGGCCTGCTGGGCGATCCCGCGCGACGGCAGGCCGGGCGGCCCGCCCATGAGCCGCTGGACCAGGCCGAGCTGGAGGCGACCCCGGCCGAGCAGCGCAGGGCCGGCGCGGCACTGGACTACCTGCGGGAGCAGTCCTGGCGGATCCCCCGCTGCCTGTACGCTTTGCCGGGCGCCCGCACCAGCGGCGAGTCGCTGGCGGTGGAGCTGTCGTCGGTGGCCGCCGCGATGGCCGTGCGGCGGGTAGCGGCACGCACCCGGACCAGCCGGCCCAGCATCGTGCTCGCGGCCATCTGTGCCGTCATCGCCCGCCGCGCCAGCTACCCGGAACTGGTGCTCCCCCTCTTGTCCAGCAACCGGTTCGAGCGCCACCTGGTGAACTACGTCGGCGCCCTGGCCCAGGCCACCATCGCCACCATCGAGATCGGCGGGAGAAGTTTCGACGAGCTGGCCGGCCATACCTGGATGAGGGCGGCAGAGGCGAGTCGGCACGGCAGGTACGACGCGGTTAAGCAGGACGCCATGGACGAACTGGCCGAGCACGAACGGGGCCTGATCTTCGACTACGGTCCGTTGTTCAACAGCCTCGTCCCTGAGTCGTGGTCCGGACTGACCGCGGGCGTCCGGTTCCAGCTCGAGGAGATCGGCGGCGCGCTTGCCCGGACCGAGCTGCGGTGGCGCCCGCTGCCATCCAGCGGAATGCCGCTGCAGTTCCGCCTCAACCAGATCGACGGCTGCCTGCGGCTGGACGGGTGGACCGGTGACACCGGCCTGCTGCCGAGGGCCGAGCTGGAGTCGGTGCTGCTGGCCGTCGAACGCCTGCTGGTCGCCGCCGCGCACGGTGACGTGCCCGGCGCCCGGATGCCGGGGATCATCGGGCTTGAGCCCCTCGCCAGCTGCCCGGGCCGGATACTGGTGGACTCCTGCTGGGTGGACGTAGCCGACGTGCAGCGCCTGGCGGAGGACGCGGTCGCGCCCGCGGTGGCCCGTGTTTTTGCCTCGGCCGGGGAACGCACGCTGGTCGCCTACCTGGCCGCCACCGACGCCGTCTACACGCCGCGGCAGGCACACGCCCGCTGCATGGCTGCACTCGCGCGCCATCCGACGGCTATCACCCCGCGCTATTACGTCATCTGCCGCACCGCACCGTCCGACCCGGCCGATCCCGCCGCCTGGTCCGCACCGGTGGTCGCCGGTACCGGTCGGGCCTTAAAGCGCTAAGTGGTGCCGGGCTTGCGGGCGAATGGACCGGGATCGCTATCGCTATCTCGAGCCGCGCGACCACGACAACATCATCACGAGAATGGTGCGACCCTGTCATGAATCCAGCCCTCAACGAGACGACCGACACCGGTCAGCGCCGCCGGCGCCGCGTGCGGCTGACCCCGATGCGATCGATTCCGGTCGAGTTCGCCGGGGAGCGGGCAGGCGAGGGACCGCTCACCCTGGGCCAGCTCAACGTCTACGCATGGGTGAGCAGGATCCCGGAGCAGTTCTACACGGTCCTGCGCGTCGAGCTCCCGGTGCCGGCGGCGGTGTCCGTCGGCGACGTGGCCGAGGCGACTGGGATGCTGATCGCGCGGCACGAGACCCTGCGCACCACCTACCTGCCTGGCGAGCAGCCCAGCCAGCGGGTCGCGGCCGCCGGAGTCCAGCTGCTGGAAGTCTGCTCGCTCGGCGCGGGACAGTGGGGACCGCAGGACCGCCCCACGGTAGGCGAGGCGCTCGTCCAGTGGCTGCGCCACTCACCCGATCCGGCGCGTCGGCCGGTACGCGTGGCGGCGGCCATCGCCCCTGAGGCGGGCGATCGGGTCATCGCGTGTGCCGCCGCGTTCACGCACCTGGCGGTGGACCACGACGCAATCGAGATCCTCAAGCGTGACTTCGCCGGCCTGCTGGGCGATCCTGCGCGACGGCTGGCCGGGCGGCCCGGCCACCAGCCGCTGGACCAGGCCGAGCTGGAGGCGACGTCGGCCGAGCGGTGCAGGGCCGAGGCGGCACTGGACTACGTGCGGGAGCAGTCGTGGCGGATCCCTCGCTGCCTGTACGCCCTGCCGGGCGCCCGGCCCAGCGGCGAGTCACTGCTGGTGGACCTGTCGTCGGTGGCCTCCGCGATGGCCGCGCGGCGGGTGGCGGCGCGCACCCGGACCAGCCGGTCCAGCGTCGTGCTGGCGGCCATCTGTGCCGTGGTCGCCCGCCGCGCCGGCTACCGGGAGCTGGTGTTCCCCGTCTCGTCCAGCAATCGTTTCGAGCGCCATCTGGCGAACTATGTCGGCTCCCTGGCCCAGGGCACCATCGCCACCGTCGAGATCGCCGGGAGAAGCTTCGACGAGCTGGCCGCCCACACCTGGATGAGGGTGGCAGAGGCGAGCAGGCACGGCAGGTACGAAGGGGCCAAGCGGGCTGCCGTGGACGAACTGATCGAGCACGAACGGGGGCTGTGCTTCAACTACGACCCGCTGTTCAACAGCCTCGTCCCCGAGTCGTGGTCCGGACTCACCGCGGGCGTCGGGTTCCAGCCGGAGGAAGTCGATGTCGCGCTCGCCGGGACCGAGCTGCGGTGGCGCCCGATGCCAGTCAACACAACGCCGATCCGGTTCACCCTCAACCAGATCGATGGCTGCCTGCGGCTGGACGTGTGGAGCGGCGACACCGGCCTGGTGCCCCGGGCAGAACTGGAGTCGGTGCTGCTGGCCGTCGAGCGCCTGCTGGTGGCCGCCGCGCTCGAGGATGTGGCCGGCGCTCGGATGCCAGGGATCATCGGGCTTGAGCCCTTGGCCGGCAGCCCGAGCCGGATCCTGGTCGACTCCTGCTGGGTAGAGGTGGCCGATGTGCAGCGCCTGGTGGAGGACGCCGCCGCGCCCGCCGTCGCCCAGGTCTTTGCCTCGGCCGGCGGTCGCCCGCTGGTCGCCTACCTGACCGCCACCGACGCCGTAGACACGCCGGAGCAGGCCCACGTCCGCTGCATGGCAGCCCTCCCGCGCCACCCTACGGCTATCACCCCGCGCTATTACGTGATCTGCCGCACCGCGCCGTCCGACCTGTCCGACCCTGCCGCCTGGCCCGCGCCGGTGGCGACCGGCACTGGTCGTGCCTGGAACCGCTAAGCGGGGCTGGGAGTTTGCGGGCGAGCGGTACTCGGTGCCGAGTGCTTTGAGCGCGCGCCGGGGGTGTCGCCGTGGCTGGTACCGGCGGGCCGCAGGTCCGGGTGGTGCCCGAGGTTCTTATCGGTGGAGCTGTGCCGGGTCCTGGACACGGGTGGGGGGAGTGGTGAGCTGTTTCCAGTCCTGGTCGGGGTCGCGGGCGGCGCTGGCGAGGATCTGGCGGAGGCTGGTGGCCCACCCTGCGACGGTGCTCTCGTCGAATTCGTCGAGGTTGTACAGGATGCTTCCCTTGAGCTCGCCGGTGACTGGTACGGCGAGGTTCCATACGGTGCCGCTGGGGATGTCGTGGACTTCCTGCCCTTCGAGCATGCCGTCGCCTGCCCAGCGGGCGCCGTCGGCGATGGTGAAAGGGATACCCTCGCCGAGCTGTCCTTGCTGGTTGGCGAGGATGAACTGGGAGGTGGCCAGGTTCTCGCGTGAGGTGGTGAAGTGGGGGAAGCTCTGCTCGAGCACGTTGACGGGGAGCTCGTAGGCCATGGCGTCGACGAAGGTGTCCCTGGTGGCCTTGACGATGTCACGGAAGCTCGTGCAGTCGGCGATGCCGGTGCGGAAGGGCACGCAGTTGAGGAACAGGCCCATGGTGTCCTGGAATGCCGGCTCGTCCCGGCCGGCGGTGAAGGCCCGGATCGCGGGGTCAGTGGTGCCGGTGAGCTGGTGGGCCAGGACGTAGAACGCCGACAGCGTGACGGTGAACAAGGTGCTGCGGGTCGCGGTGGCAAGGGCGGACGCCCCGGACATGATCTCGGCCTCGATGTCGTGGACGTGCATCGAGTAGGGCCGGGAGTAGCTGTCGGGGTGCCCGTGGTCGTTGGGGATGGTGAATTCGCGCGCGCCGTCGAGCTTGCGCTGCCAGTAGGCCGGGGCGCCGTCTTCGGCGGTGCTGGTGGCCTTGGCCCGCTGCCAGGCGGCGTACTCGCGGTACTGCCGCATCGGCGGGAGCACGGCCGGGGTGCCGGTGCTGCGGGCCGCGTAGAACGCGGCAAGGTCACGGAAGGTGACGTGCACGGACCAGCCGTCGGAGACGGAGTGGTGCACGGTCAGGAGCAGGAGACTGTCCCGGTCATCGAACCGGCACAGCAGCGCTTTCATCAGCGGGATCTCGCGGGCGCTGATCGACCCGGCCTCGGCCTCGCGGATCAGGTCCGTCACGGCCTGGTCCCTGGACGCGCCGTCAGGCAGGGGCAGGTCCCGGATCTCCAGCGGCATCGGGCAGGGCGGGTACACCACCTGGCAGGGCGGGTCGGCGTCCCGCAGGACTAGGGTGCGGAGCAGCTCATGGCGGGTTACCACGTCATCCAGTGCGCCCTGCAGGACCGTCAGGTCCACGTGGCCGGCCACGTGCAGCGCGGTGACCGTCATGAATCGGGGGCCGAACGTGCCCCCGTCATCCCCCTGGTCCAGGGTGATGAACCATTCCTGGGTGTACGACAGTGGGTACCGCGCCGGTTCCTGGTCCACCGCGAGCAACGATTCCGTCATGTCCGCCCTTCCCTTCACCACCTGCAGGCCGCGACATTACGCTCGCATGACCCAAAAGCCAGCGCACCTTCCCGGTTGCGAGGCCTGGCGTCACGGACAGCGAGCCCTGAACGCTGGTCCAGAAGAGTCCTCCCTGCTACTTGCAGGTATGCGGTTGCTAGGGCGGGGACGTCCCTGAGAGAATCCCGCCATGATGGATGACATTGGAATATTTTTCGAACAGGCCGGTTGTGAGGCGGCATTGTGCGTCCAGTCGCTCGACGAGGACGCCGAGTTCGCCATGCGGGCCGATGAGCGGGTGGTCCCGGCCTCGGTGTTCAAAGTGCAAGTCGCCTTGGGGGCGGAGACCTGGTTTGCCGGCGGCCGGCTTGATGCTCACCATCAGCGACAACCACGCCACCGACGCGTTGCTGCGCCGGGTCGGTGTCGATGCGCTCAACGCGACGGCGGCGCGGCTAGGGCTGAGCAGTACCGTGGTGGAGTCCGATCTGCGGACCATGCTCGATTCCATCGGCCAGGACATGGGCCGCGCCGGCTGGCACGACGCGGCCGCCTGGTCGGCCGCGGCGACATCGGACGAACTGGCTCAGTCCACCGAGCGGATGCTGGCCTCCCGCGCGCTGGACCCGGACAAAGGGACCCGCACCACCCCGCGCGACATGGTCACCCTGCTGCGGCTGATCTGGAGCGATCAGGCAGGCCCGGGCGGCGCGTGCGCGAGAGTGCGCCAGGTGATGGGTCGGCAGCTGACCCAGCAACGGATCGCGAGTGGCTTCCGGCCGCCGGTGCGGGTGACGGCCAAGAGCGGCAGCCTGCTCGGCGTGGTTCGCAACGAGATCGGCGTGATCTCCTATCCGGACGGTCGGCGGTACGCAGCTGCTGTCTTTACTCGGTCCCCTCCTGGCTCGGACCAGGTCTCGATCAACGCCGCCATCGGCATTGCCACTGCGCGCGCCGTCGCGGCGCTGCGCGAGTAGGGAACCGGAGCACGCCATCCGCCCCGCGTCTGGTCCATCACGGTGATGAGCTAGTACAGCGGTCGCAAATATATCCCGCGCGGAGCACATCTGCGCGGTGGTCGGCCTTCCTGACCCATGCGGGTAGCCGGGCGATTATGCCCATGGTGGGAGTGAAATTCGTACGTTCACGCAGTTCAGCGGCGATATAAGACTGCAAGGTGTCGAGGTCACAGCGGCTGACCGAAGAACGGATCGTTCGGGACGCCCAGAGCGGTGGCTGCTCACCTGCATTTTTGTCAGGGCGGCGGGGCGGCGGGGACCGGGCCGCCGGCAGGGTTGAATCGCCGGTCCTTGGCCTCCTCGGACAGGAGGCTGATATAGCGATAGGTCCTGGATGCGGCCAGGTTCTTCAGTCGCAGGTATACCAGCAGGTCAAGCAGCACGGTGTCGTAGTGGACATGGGGGGTCGCGTCCCCGTAAGCCAGCCGCCCGGCGACATGTGCGCGGACGGCTGCGTTGAGTGAGGGATCTGCGGCCGCTAGGGCACCGATCTGCTGGAGGTTGGCTCTTACCGTGTTGCCCTGGGCGGCATAGTGATACGCCGCCGCGGCCCCGTAGTGATAGTTGACGCTCTCCAGTCCCGCAGCCAAGGGCGACCCGGCCGGCGGGTGGGTGTATTGCCATTCGACGCTGAAGTGCATGAGCTCGTGAAGGATGCAGGCCGTCCGGAACGGGGCGTCATCGGTGTTCGGCGTGTTCGCGGTGTAGGCCGGGTCGTAGGTGACCCTGGTTGTGGCGAAATCCGCCCGGGCCACCAGCCCGTTGTTCACCCGGACCGTGGTGAGGGAGCCGAGGGCGTCCGCCATCTCATCGAGCAGCCCCCTGAGGTGGTCATCCAGCAGGTTGTCATCGGGAAGAGCCTGACCGCCCGCGTCCGCGATGAGCCTGTCGAGGGTAAAGCGCCGCAAGGGAAAGGTCACTGCCGCTCCTTGGATTGACACGATGGACCGCAGCCACATTCAGCACCCGGTGACACTAAACGTCGCGTAAGTAGTAATCCGGTTGGGGCCGGGCCGGCACTCTCAGTCAATCACAGGGCTGGGCCAGGTCAAGGCCGCGAAGTCAAGCACCGCTTCCACGCTAGCGAGCCGCTTTCGGTGACTGCGAACACGGTAAGTTATTGATGATCACATTTTTGCTGGCAGGTGTAGGAGTCCGGTAGTTCGCCGTGGTGTTTGACCTGGGACATCATGGCTGGGCTGGCGAGTGTCATGCTGCCCGCTGGTATTCGTGGATCAGTCCGCCGAGCACGTTGCGGCGTTGTATCCGTGCTGTCGCCAGGCTGGCGGCAGGTGCTGCGGCGGTGCCGTCGTGATCTGGTGGTTCTTGAGTAGCGACAGGTTCACCGTGGGCTGCTCGCCACCGGAGCCGTCGGCCGCAGGTAGTCGCGCTCGTCAGAGGAGATCTCCGTATGACCAGTTCATGGCATCCCATGACATGGAGTCATGACTTTAGCCGCCGTCTGGCTGCCCGGAGCTATGAACGCCTATCGGTCGCTGCGTGTTTCGGACCCCGAAGGAGCCAAGCATATCGCCCGCAGGATACTTGCGCTGGCCGCCGAACCGTGCGGGCTAGGGATCTCTCCAGGTCAGCGAATGCTCTGCGGATAAGGCGCTGGTTTCATGGTCTGGCTCCGTCGGCGTGGCTTCTCGCGTCGCGTCACGTCAAGCTCTGGTCATTCGGTCATGAACTGGTAGGAGCCGGCGATTGCCGCGTCCGCCGCGGCGGGCCCTTCGACGCAACGGTCCTGGATTCCGGCCTGGAACCTACCGAACGCCGCCGACTCCGACAACGGGTTCGTTGCACCGTCGATCACGGCGACGTGAAGAAAGCTAACCCCGTCGTCGAGGCGGAAGGCGGCGTAGCGCAGGCCCGCAGGTTGCTGCTCCGCCAGTTCGGCGAACACGTCACGGATCAGGCGCTCGTTCTCGTCGGCGCTTTCGGGATGGGTCTTGTAGCGGATCACCTTGGTCACTGCCATGGTCAGCTCCGTATCGCTCGCATGCTGTTGTTGCGGGGGTTGTGGGTGAGGTCGGCGAGCCCGAGTGCTTCCAGCAGCGGCGGGAGGTACATTCCGAACCGGCCGCGGTAGCCGTTGCGCAGGCCGTACCAGCCTCCGACGGGGTTGTCCGGTGATCGCCCCCATTTCTCGACGGTGCCCGGCATGGCGGGTTTGTTCTCGTCTGCTGCGCCGAGCGGCACCCAGTCGCCTTGCCCGGCAAGCCAGGCATGCAAGTCCTCGATGGCCCGGAGGCGGTACTTCAGCGTGGTGGAACCCACTTGGCAGACAAGGGCGGGCGGCTCGCCCTGCTCGTCCCTGTACATGGTGTAGTGCGAGGTGCCCGGCGCGGTCGTAAGCACCCAGGGGTCCTGTTTCGTGCCAGCGGTCATCGGCTGCCTTCTCTCCCGATCACGGCCTGTTTCTGGATTTCGGCCAGGTAATGCGGTAGCAGCGTCTGCCAGCCGACGCGATTCCGTTCGCGCCATTCTCCGGCCGTGCCACCCAGCCGCTCCCAGCCGCGGTGCTCGATCTCGATTCGTGCGGCTTCGGCTCTCTGGGCGATGAACCGGATCTCCACCTCGGTGGCGTCCGCCCGGTCGCGCCGGAGGTGCCACAGGTAGACCAGCCGCGCAGGAGGTTCCCAGACCGTTACCTCGCCCCAGTCGTGCTCGACGCCGTCGGATGTGCGCTCGTAGATCCGACCTCCGACGCGACCCTCAAGGACGATGAGGTCGGCCTGCCCGGTAGCGGTGTGGTCGGGCGGCCACCAGATACCGATCCGACCGGTCCATACGTGGAACGCATGCTCGGCCGAGCAGGCGACGTCGAAGGACTTCAGCAGTGGCGCCGTCACCGTTCGGGCCTCTGGTCAGTGCTCTCAGCCAGGTTCTCGGCCAGCAACCGGAACCGGACGGCGGCCTCACCCCAGATGCCCTCAAGATAGGCCTGCACGGCGTGCATTCCCTGCTCCTGCAGGTGATAGATCCTGCGTGTGCCACGAGCCTGCTCGGTCACCATCCCGGCGTCTTTCAGCACGCGCAGGTGGCGCGAGACCGCAGGCCGGCTGATGGTCATGGCGTCGGCGATCTCTCTGACCGGCTTGTCGCCGCCGCTGAGCAGGCGCAGGATCTCCCTCCGGTTCGGGTCGCCGAGCGCCTCGAACGGGTCGCCTGCTTCAGGCGCCTGGGCCATCTGCTCAGCCGCCCGACTCGACGCGCAGCTTGAGCCCGCGGGCAAACCGCTCGAAGGACGGTCCCAGGTCGGGCATCGACCGCCAGATCAATCCCAGCAGCGGGCCGGTGTATTCCTCGCGCAGGTGAAAAGCGGTGCCGCCACCCGCGGCCGGTGACAGCGCGTAAGTCCGTACCCCCCCGAAAAGGCCCAGTGGCATGCCACCGCTGAACTGCAGCCGCGCGAGCGGCTCGAACGCCGTAACCGTTACCGGGAAGGCCCGGCCCGGGGCTGCCTGGCTGCGTATTTTCACCGTCTGGCCCAGCACGATACGGCCCTCAACCGCCTCGACGCCTGAATCCCAGGCTGCCCAGCCCGGCCCGTTGCTCAGCACCGCCCACACTGCCTCCGCGTCAGCGGCGATAACCGACGACGCCTCGTAATACCGCATCCTGCCCCGCTCCCGAGTATCGGTAACATCAAAGCTACCGTAACACGGAAGTTACCGATACGGGAATGCTCCATGCGCCGTTCCAACCCTTCACCGCTGCTGGCCCTGCGCAGCGGCCAGGTCAGGCGAATGAGGCCCTACATCCAAGAGCCACCCACACCGCCCGTTCTGAGCAAAGATCTTTCTTCCAGAACGGGCGGTGGTGCGTGTTGCCGCAACCGCGACGTGGATGCCTACTGGTCAGAGTGCGAGAATCTCGGCATGGGGAACACGAATGGCTCACTGCGGTCGGCGGGTTCAGCAGGCTCGCTGCTGAGTATCGGATCGAGCGGGTCGATCTTGTCCATCGGCTCCACTGGCTCGATCTTGTCCATCGGCTCTGCGGGGTCGATCCTCTCGATCGGCTCGGTCGCCTCAGTCGCTTCCATTTTCTCTGTCGGTTCGGCCGCGAGTGCCGGCTCGATCTTGTCCGCGCTGTCCCGCTGGTCCCTGCTCGCGTGGCGCAATACGGGGAGGGGGCGGGGGCCGGGAGTCCTCAGAGGAGGAGCCAGAGCCGACGGGCCCTTAGCGTCCAGATCCGGAAGTAGTACCAGCCGGCGGGTACGGCGATGACGAAGCACACGACGGCTCCGCCGATATTGCCGATGGTCAGCTAGGCCACGCCCCCGGCTGCTATGCCAGTAGCGATGACCGCCCAGATTATGCCGCAGATGATGCGGTAACCGCTCAGCCGGAGTCTCGGCTCGGGCGGGAGCCTGCCTCCGAGCGGCATCGGAACGATGGTTGGCGTCAAGGAGCCGGACGGAGCCTTCTAAACGCCACTGGCCGTTCCAATGTCGCTTGGCGAGCCAGGCCACCGGGGTCAGGTGACATCAGGCAACTGGTAGCGCAGCCCGGGATCGTAGCCGCCGCGCCGTACTTGGCTGAACATCGTGTCGTTGGCCCACTAGCACCGCGGTGCCCCGCCAGGGGGACAGCCGGACCGACGGTGGGGGCAAACTGGGGGGGGGCAGGACGGTGCCCCTCGCGGCTCGGCGCCGCTCGCGGCCGCCATTGGCCGCTAGCGTCGCCCCAGGTCAACGGCCATGTCGCCGTTACCGCGACCCGTTGGGGATCCTTCACACCGAGGAGGTCACTGGTTCGATCCCAGTATCGCGCCCAGAACTGGGACGACCGCTACAAGGCACGCGCTGGTGTCGAGGGCACCATGGGCCAGGCTGCCAACGCCGTCGGGCAGCTGCCGAGCTGGTAGCGGTGTGAGTCGCATCCGAGTACCTGCAGGTGGTGACAGCCAGGACAACAGCGCCCTCCAGGGCTTCATGCGCCGATTCACGGAACTTCCGGCTGGTATCCCAGCGCGAATGACAATGCACGAACCGGAGCCAGGGACTGTCACGGCCGGGCCGCAACGTGGTGATGTACGACGCGCAGGGCAGGCCGTCGCAGGGGGAGGTGTTCGGTGATGACATCGCGCACGTCCAAGCGACTGACACGGGCGAAATCTGGGTCGGCTACTTCGACGAGGGTGTCTACGGCAATTACGGATGGGGGAGCAGCCGGTTGCCGATCGGCAGGAGATGGACCCGTCCGCTTCTCTCCGATCTTCATCCGGACATCACAAGCGACTTCAACAGTCGCCATCAGACTGCACAGGGCGGCCTGTGATCGAGGTCACAGATCGTTTCTAACGAGATTTCTAACCAGCGGTTAGAACTCCCTTAAGGCTCCTGTCGAACCCGCAGGTCACCCGCCGTAAGAGATGGGGTGAGTGAGGGGACTCGAACCCCGACACCCAGGACCACAAAATCGTCTTATAGTACGATTGGCGTTGGCGTGTTATCGTCAAATGTCCTGGTGAGCAAGCAAGTTTGGACTCTAGTTCAGTCCGATGGAGGCGGTTGGAGCGGGGTGTTTCTCATCAAAAATCTAATGAAAGCAAGGTCCTGAGGAGAGCGTATGGCGTATGTCTTCGAGCAGTCCCGCAAGGACGGGCCGGCCTTCACGGCGATGTACAAGGCTGAGAATGGTCGGTACCGGAGCGCCGGGACATACGACGTCCGGGAGCGCGCTCAGGAGGTGGCCGAGGAGTCAGAGCAGCATGCCCGCCTTAGGCTGGCCGAGACAAGCCCTGCAGATAGGGCCACGGTAACGATCAGGGAGTTCGCTGTGAAGTTCCTCCGTGAGCACCCTGTCGAGCCCAACACCAAGCAGACCTACGCCCAGCTGCTCAATCCTCACGTGCTGCCCTACATCGGCGGGCGCCGGGTCGCCGAGATCTCCCGTGAGACAGTGCACCGCCTGCTCACCGTCGTGCTGCCAGAGGCCGAAGCCAGCCAGGTCACCGTCATCAATACCCGGACCTGCTTGTCGGCGATGATGCAGATGGCATGGGATCACGGGTACCGCAAGGACAACCCGGTGCAGGGCATCAGGCTGAAGCGGCCGCCCCGAAAGTCGATCGTCGTCGCTACCACGGACCAGTTCGGGCGGGTTTACAAGGCGCTCCCGCATGAGTCGGCCAAGGTGTTCGCCCGGCTGGGTGTGGCCAGCGGCGCTCGCTACTGCGAGCTGATCTCCTTCGTTCCGGAGGACTTCGACTTCGGCCGGTGCATGCTGAGCGTGAACAAGTCCACGGTCGAGGTGTCAGCGGAGTTCCATCCTGACGGCTACCGGTTCCTGACAAGGGCGTACACCAAGAACGGCGAGCACCGGCGGTTCAAGCTCGATGCCGCGGTCTGCGAGATGGTCAGGCAGCACATTGCGGAGCACAGCATCGGCCCGGGCCAGATCATCTTCCCCATACGCTTGTTCGCGACCAGGAAGGTCGGCATCCGCCCGCGGCTGAGTGAGGAGGAGATCGAGGCCTTCGGTTTCACCGAGCCGTTGCCAAGCGGCAGGGTTTACCGGCACGGCACGCTCGGCGGGTACGTGACGGCCGGCTGCCGGTGCGAGGCCTGCGGGCAGTGGAGCGCTGACTACGGGCGTGATCGCAAGCGCCGCAAGACAGGCCGCAGCGAACGCGAGTGGTCAGCTGGACGACGTCGGGATCCGACGGAGTACATGGGCAAGCACAGCTGGCGGCGGATCTGGAACAAGGCTGTCGAGGACGCCGGCCTGCCGTTCGCCTACACGCCGTACCAGGTGCGGCACACGCATGCTTCGTGGCTGATCGATCAGGGGGTGGACATCGAGAGAGTGAGGACCCGGCTCGGCCACGGCGACCTGACTACGACGACCCGGTACGTGAAAATACTGGACGAGGAGGACTCGGCGGCCGCTGACGTCATGGGCGACTTGCTGAAGTCGATTGCGTAACCGTTCGGACCAGCTGCGGAGGCTCCGCATGGATCATGCCGGCATCCCGAACACTGCAAGGTATCACAGCTGGCCTGGCCACACCCACACTCGACTTCGTCCCGTCCATCGCGACGCACTGCGCGATCAGTAGCATGTTGCGCAGGTCCAGCGCCAGGTGCCAGCCCGGGTTGTAGGCGGTGCCGCCCGGTGCGCACACCTTTGCCGCCCGGTCGCGCAGCTTCTCCAGCTCGGCGAGGGCTGTCTTGATCTCGTCCTCGCGGCGGATGATACCGACCAGGCTGCTCATGCCCTGCTGGACGCCGGCGTGGACCGTGTAGGGGCTCACGCCCCCGGATAGTGCCAGCGGGGTGAGCGCCTTGGTCCGGGCCGCTGCCAGCTCCTCGCCGTAGACGACCGGCCGGGTGCCGCCAGGGCCGTCAAGGTAGTCCGCGGCACCCGCGCCGACCCGGCGGCCGAAGACGAGCAGGTTGGACAGCGAGTTGCCGCCGAGCCGGTTGGAGTCCTGCATGCCGCCGGACACCTCGCCGGCTGCGAACAGCCCGGGAACCAGAGCCGCGCCGTTGCCGGCATCCACCTCGATCCCGCCCATCATGTAGTGCTGGGCGGGGCCGACCTCCATCGGCTCCCTGGTGATGTCACGTCGGCCAGCTCCAGGAACTGGTGATGCATCGACGGCAGCTTGCGCAGGATCTCCCCGGCCGGGAACCGGGAGGTGATGTCGAGGGAGGCGCCGCCGCGCGGCGAGCCGCGCCCCGCCTTGACCTCGGCGTTGATCGACCGGGCCACCTGGTCACGGGGCAGCAGCTCAGGTGGCCGCCGGTTACTGGCCTGGTCGGTGTACCAGCGGTCGGCCTCCTCCTCGGTCTCCGCGTACTGGGCGCGGAACACGTCGGGCACGTAATTGAACATGAACCGCTTGCCCTCGGAGTTGCGCAGTACCCCGCCGTCGCCCCGTACCGACTCGGTCACCAGCAGGCCGGCTACCGACGGCGGCTAGACCATGTGGGTGGGGTGGAACTGGACGAACTCCATGTTCAGCAGCGTCGCCCCGGCCAGCAGGGCCAGCGCGTGCCCGTCGCCGGTGTACTCCCAGGAGTTCGAGGTGACCTTGAATGTCTTGCCGATCCCGCCGGTGGCCAGCGCCAAGGCGGGCGCCTCGAAGTACACGAAGCGACCGGTGTTCCGGCTTCGCCATCGCGAGCGTGACCGGGAACCCGGCTGTCACCCAGACCGGGACCGTACCCGGGACCCCTGGCACCTGGCGCCGGAGAGCGCGCAGGGCCACCCGGCAGCCCGGCCGCCGACATGTGGTCGCTGGGAGCCCCGCCGTCGCCGGGCACGGTCACTATGACGGTTACGACGGGACACTCGCGACCCTGTCCGCAGTCACCACGCAAGATCGGCCTGCCTTGCCCGCCGGCAGGCCGCCAGCCGGGATCATCCGCGCCCTGGTCAGGCGCCGTCTGTATCAGGACTGGCAGACGCGCCGGATCAGGTCCTCCCAGCCTCGGCCTAGGCGTTCAGAGACTTGTGGGTCGGCCTGGGTAAGGATGGCGGACGATAGGTAGAGCAGGAGCGGGCCGTCCAGGGCCGCGGTCAGCTGGGTGGCCAAGACGTCCAGGTCGGCGGCGCCGAGGCTCATCTTCCCAAGCAGGAACCGGATGTGTTGCCTCGACAAGGGCGTCTGTGATCCGGCTGGTTCTCGCTCCCTGCCGTCCAGTGCGGCACGTGCGATCTCGCGGTGGCCGATCAGGAAATCGACCCTGGCACGGCCGTATGCGGTCATGCGATCCAGCGGCAGGGCGCCAGGGCCAAGCGGCGGCGGTCCGGCGAGAACCTGCTTCTGGAAGTCCTGCTCGTCGTCTTCTAGCAGCGCCTGGAAGATCCCCGCCCGGGTGCCGAACCGGCGGAACACCGTTCCCTTGCCCAGGCCTGCGCGTTCGGCCAGCCCGTCCATGGTCAGCTTGCCGCCCCCCTGGCCGGCGATTATCTCGCGCGCCGTGCCCAGCAGAAGCCGCCGATTGCGGGCGGCGTCGGCCCGTTCGGTGTGCGGCGATCCCCAGGTCACAGGCGAGCTCATGGCTCCTACCCTACGGCCTGGAATATAATCCGGGGTAAAGTCCGTTTATGTTGCTAGTGCAGAACTTCTGCCAGGGAAAGGACCAGCTGATGACTACGACACCTGACCTCTTCACCGCGCTGCCTGATGACCAGAAGCTCGCGTTGGCCGTCACCGCTCTGGAGGAGCATGGGTTCAGCGCGGAGGTCGTGGATGACCTCGACGCCGCGCGCCAGGCAGTCCTCGCCCGCATTCCCTACGGCGCATCGGTAATGACCAACACCTCGGTGACCCTGCAGGAGACTGGCATCGCGGACGCAGTCAACGACGGCGGGCCGTATGATTCGGCGCGAAACCGGATGTTCGCGCTCGACTTCGCGACCCAGGCGCAAGAGATGAAGGCGATAGGCGGCCAGCCGGATTACGCGCTCGGCAGCGTCCACGCGGTCACCAGCGACGGAACACTCGTCATCGCCTCCGCCTCCGGAAGCCAGCTCGCTTCCTATGCCTGGGGCGCAGCCAACGTCATTTTCGTGGTCGGAGCGCAGAAGCTCGTCCCAACTCTCCAGGCCGCGCACGAGCGGATCTACCAGCACAGCCTAGTGCTGGAAGACGCCCGCGCTATCGCCGCCTACGGGCAGCACAGCTCGGTCGGCAAGATCATGGAGATCCGCCAGGAACTGCCCGGCCGCACTCACATCGTTCTCATCCGCCAGGTGGTCGGGTTCTGACGAGGGAGCTATGCAGGCTCGCAGTCCTCGGGCCTGCCATGTCGGGCCGGTCATCGGACGGCTGGCCATCACGGGATCACGCTAAGGCGGACAGCAGCCCGGATCAGGGACCAAGGTCCCGTAGACGGATGGGGAGAAGGGACCGTTATTCGTCCTGCTTCCGGTTTGAGAGCAGGCCGGCATGTGGGCCTGACCCGTTTTGACGGTCACCAATCATCAGGGGGGTCTCATCCCCGGAGAGGTGTCCGAGATCATGCAGAGCATGGGGAAGCCAAGAGGCCCCCGGGCGCGCCGTTCGTCCACGCCACAGTTCAAGGCGGAGATCGTGGAGCTGTGCCTTCGCGGCGACCGGGGAGCGGGGCCAAGGGGCAGGATGGAGTGGTCGAGCCCGAATGAGCAGCCAGGTGCCTTTCAGCGCTGAGTGCCGGCGCCAGCCCGTCAACCGTCACCAGGCCACCCATGCGGCCAGGCTGATCCTGCGGACAGCCGGGACGACGATCGATGGCGCCGCGCTGTCCCGCCAAGTGTTCTCTAACGCGAAGGCCGGGGAAGAGCGTGGCGCTTCCCCGGGACAACGGCCGTTCGTCAGGCTGGCGTCGTGAGCCAGTCACGCGGCTTCGGGTGGAGCTCAAAGGTGACGACCACGACGCTGCTGCCAAAGGCGCTGCCGCCCTGGCCCTTGCCCGCCGGCCGCGGATCGACCGACGTCGACACGATCCAGCCCTCCGCTGAGCGGCGCTCGTACAAGCTGTCGGCTGTCCAGGCCGGTTTGTTCAAGGTCCCGGCCGGCCCGCGCAGGTAGATAACGGAGTGGGCATGAAACCCGGGCGGCTTCAGTCAGGGGCGCGGTTACCCCTTGGTGGCCCCGGCCAGCAGGCCGCGGACGTAGTAGCGCTGGAGGATGAGGAACAGCACCAGGCAGGGGACCATCGCGATCACCGCGCCTGCCTCGAGCACCCCGTAGTTGACCTGCCCGAACGCGCCGAGCTCGACGTTCACGAGCGCCACCGGCAGGGTGTAGCGGGTGTTCGTGGTGATGAAGGTGAGCGATGCCAGGAACTCGTTCCAGGCAAAAAGGAACGTGAAGAGGGCGACGGTCACTGTGCCGGGGAAGACCAGCTTCCACATGACGCGGCGCAGGATGGCGAAGGCCGAGGCGCCGTCCAGGATGGCGGCTTCCTCGAGGGCCCGCGGCACCTGCGCGAATGAGTTTCGCATGATGAACACGCTGAGCGGAAGCTGGAAGGTGATGTAGACGACCGCAAGGCCGGCCAGGGAGTTGTCCAGATGGACCGTTTTCAGCACGTACAAGAGCGGGGCGAGCAGTGACTGAAAGGGCACGAGGAAGACGGCCAGGATGAGTACGAAACTCAGGCGCTTGAACGGGAAGCTGAATCTGGCGAAGCCGTAGCCCGCCATTGTCGCCAGTATGACCGTGACGATCGCCGACGCTATGCCGACCAGGAGGCTGTTGAGGGCGTACTGGAGAATCCCCGAGCCGACGTTCAGCAGATTGCTGTAATTCCTGAACGTGAGGTGGACGACCGATCCCCAACTGGGCGCGCTCAGGAATGCCCTGGATGTCTGCAGCGAGCGGATCAGCGACCAGATCATCGGGAATACGAAAAGCACCGCGGTTGCGCCGCCGACTGCCCAGTACGCGACCGTCGCCGCACGCGACCGCCACACCGTCCTGGCCCGCAGCCCGCCGGACGCGGCCGCGCTAGCCATCGTGCTCACCGGCTTCGTGCCTCTCCGGCAGCCATATCCTCATCGGCCCCGCGCCTCGATTGCCCCACGCGAAGTAGGGGACGAGCAGGTACCGTGCCGGTTCCCAGGTACCCGCGGGCGCGGACCCCAGGTCGTGGTAGGGCCAGGTGCCTTCGGCCTCGTCGGCCTCGTCGTCCGCGATGAATCGCCGCCCCCGGATCTCCAGCCCCGCCGCGCCGGGCAGCCAGTCCGCCAGCGCCCCCTCAGCTATGGCTGAGACCGGCCGGACCGCGATGTCGTCGTCGGCTTGCCCGCCTCCCGTACCTGCGGGAGCTGGCGGCTCTTCCAGGCAGTAGACCACCGGACCGCGCTGAAATGCCACGCAGTCCCGCACCGCGTCGATCCGCCGGTCGGCGACGATAACCCGCGGCCGCAGATCAAAGGTGATGGTCACGGTCTCGTCCTGCCACCGGCGCCGAAGCCGGATCCCGCCGGATGCGCCCGCCTGGAATGACTCGGCGCCGCCGTCCGCCGACCGGATCTCAACCTGTGCCGCCTGGCACCACGAGGGAACCCGCGCCGCGAGTGTCCATTCACGCTCCCCAGCCGACCTGACACTGATCTGCACCGAACCGGACCAGGGGTAGCCGGTCCGGACCTCAAGCGACCGTGGGTAGCCGTCGTCGTCGGGCGCCGCGATGTCAGCGCTGGCGTACTGGTGGATGTGCACGGTGCCGGGCGAGACCGAGGCGACGCACTCGGCGATCGTGGCCAGCATCCGCATGAGGTTCGGCGGACAGCAGGCACATTCAAACCAGGGTGCGCGGACGGTACCGGGAATCTCGTTGACCCCACCCACATGGCCGCGCCTGATCTGCAGCGGGTTGACGTAGCTGAAGGTGTCGCCGGCCAGCGATACCCCGGCCAGCATCGCGTTGAACATGACCCGCTCGATCACGTCGGCGATGAGCTCGTCGCCGGTGGCGAGCTGCAGCCGCCAGCCCGCCATGATGACCGCCACCGCTGCGCAGGTCTCGCAGTAGGCCCGGTCGGGGGGCAGCTCGTAGTCGTCCCCGAAGCCCTCCTCGTAGTGACGCGAGCCGATGCCGCCGGTTAGGTACATCCGCCGCGTAATCATGTCAGACCACTGGGATCGGGCTACCTCGAGCATTTCGCGGTCGCCGGTCTCGACCGCGACGTCGACCATGCCGGCCATCAGGTAGAGCGCCATGACCGCGTGCCCGCTAGCGGACCTAGCCTGCCGGACTGGCACGTCGTCGCGGAAATAGCGCGAGCCGTACCCCCAGCCGTCCAGCGCGCCGTATCCTCGACGGCCGAGGAGGACACGAGCGAGGTCGAGGTGCTCCCGCTGCCCGGTCAGGCGGTACAGCTCCACCAGCGCGGTCTCGATCCCAGGATGCGTCGGGACGACCGGCGTCCCGTCCGGCGCCCTGGCGCCGGAACGGTGCAGGTAGCCGGCTACCCCGGTGGCGATGCGCAGCAGGTCGTCCCGCCCGGCACCGCGGCTGACGGCCACGGCGGCCTGGAACAGGTGGCCCCAGCAGTAGAGCTCGCCGCCGAGCCGCCAGTCGCGGAGCCTCGCCTCCGGTTCGTGGATCTGCATCCAGGAATGCAGGTACCCGTCCGGCTGCTGCGCCGCCTGCAGCAGCCGGATCACCTCTTCGAAGCCCTCGGTCACAGTGCCAGGCACCGGCCAGGACCAGGCCACGGCCTCCAGCCACTTGTAGATGTCGGAGTCGTAGATCTTCTCGACGTGCTTGTCCCGCACCGGCGGCGCCGGCCACCGGCCGGATGCGTCCCCGGCGGCACGCTTCAGGTGGTCGAGCGCGCCGCGTCTGCTGAGCATTGCAAAGCCGTGCGGCAGCGAGACGTTCCTGTTAACGGAGGCGCGCTCGCCGAGCAGGCCATCACATAGCGTCACGGAACCAGCGCCGAGCGGCCGCTGCGGGCTGATCGCATCCGGTGTCGGTACTGCCGTTAGCTTCATCGTCTCCCCGGTCATCAGAGTTCGGTGGTGTCGCGCAGCAACCACAGCTGCACGTTGGTCATGAAGAGCAGGATGACCAGCATGATCACCGACAGCGCCGCCGCGTAGCCGAGCTCGAAGCTGTCGAAGCCGGTCTGGTAGATCATGAAGATCGCCGTCGTCGTCGCGCCCTCGGGACCGCCCTGCGTGAGCACGAAGAACTGGTCGAACGCGAGGTACGCGCCGACCAGCGTGAAGATCAGGACCAGCGCGATAGCGCGCCGGATCAGCGGCAGCGTGATCCGCAGCTCCCTGCTCAGCCAGCCGGCGCCGTCAACCTGGGCCGCCTCGTACACGTCGCCGGGTATGGCCTGCATGGCGCCCATCAAGATGAGCATCCCGAAGCCCGCGGTCTTCCACGTGACCATGACCGCGATGGAGATCAGCGCGCTCGTCGGGCTGGTGAGCCACCCCACCGGGTTATGCGTGATGCCGAGCCCGTTGAGGATCTTCGAGTACACCCCGAGCTGCGGGTCGAACTCGAGGATGAACATGTAGCCCGCCGTGGCCATCCCGAGCACCACCGGCAGGAAATAGATGGTCCGCAGCACCCCAACGCCTCGTCGTGCCCGTCGCACCAGCATCGCGAGCGAGTATGAGCACAAGAACACCATCGGCGTGACGATCGCCGCGTAGATCGACGTGAACTCCAGGCTGTGCAGGAATATCGGGTCGTTGAACGCGTGCCGGTAGTTGGCCAGCCCGGCGAACTGGTGCGGCCCGAGCAGCGGCCAGTTCTCCATAGACATCCAGATCATGATGCAGAGCGGGATGACGAAAAACGCCAGCGCCACCAGCAGCGATGGTGCGACAAGCAGCATGCCCGTCCGCCGTCGGCCACGGGGGAGCAGGCGGGATGCCAGGCGCCTACCTGGACGGGTCCGCGCTGCGGCGGACTCGCGCGCACCCGGCCTTGTCACCTGCATAGACCTTCCTTACCTGTTGGTGGATAGGCGATGCGAGCCCCGGTGGCCCATGGCGCGGACTGGCCCGGGCCCACCGGAGCTCGTCAGGTAAGCCTCCCAGGGTCGAGTTGAACGCCGCCTCGGCGGTCTGTTCAGCTCCGGACACGTTCCCGCGGAAGATCGCGGTCTCCCACATGTCGATCCACGGGGACGACGGTGCGGTCAGCGACTCGATCTTGGCCGAGACCGGGTCGTTGCCGTAGGGCAGCGTGGCCAGCGACGCGGCGATCAGCGGGTACTTGGCCTTGAACGCCGCGGTCACCATGTCGCTGCGTACCGGTGAGTACCCGTTTTCGGCGATGATCGTCTGCGCGCCGATCCCGAGTGCCCACTGGGTGAAGGTCCAGGCGGCCGCCGCGTGCGGGGTGTTGGCCAGGATCACCATGTCGTCGCCGCCGGAGAAGGTGGACTCGCCGCCGTTGGGGCCGGGGATCGGCGTGATGCCGACGTCCACGCCTGCCTTCTGCGCGGCCAGCCCGAGACCGGCGTCGAAGGGCTCGATGCCGATCTTCCCGGCCTGGAATGCCGCGCCCCAGGTCGCGCCGGTCGCGCCCTGGTCGGACGGCGGGGTGACCTTGTCGTCCCAGAGCGTCTTGTAGAGGTTCAGCGCCGCCGTCACCCCGGCTGAGGTGAGCGTGGCGTGGGTACCGTTCGGCGGCATCATGCTGCCGCCCGCTGCCCAGATGAACGGCAGGCCGGTGAACGTGAAGCAGCCAGAGCAGTCGCCCTGGAAGTCGAACCCGTAGTCGCCGTTCCCGAGAGCGGTGATCTTCTTGGCGTCATTGATGATCTGCGGCCAGGTGGTCGGCGGGTCGTTCGGGTTGAGGCCGGCCTTCTGGAACAGGGTCTTGTTGTAGTCCAGGATCGACAGGTCGGCGTCGAACGGCACGCCGTAGAGCTTGCCCTGGTAGGTCCCGAGCGAGAGCTGGCCCGGGCTCAGGTCCTTGTAGAAGGACAGTGCGTGCGCCTGGGAGGTGATGTCCAGGAGCTGGTCCTCGGTGGCGAACTGCGGGACATCGATGTCGTTGAGCGCCACCACGTCCGGTGCGTTGCCGCTGGCGATCGCGGTGCCGAGCTTCTCCACCTCGTAGGTGTCAGGAGTGACGGTCAGATCGACCTTGATGGTGGAGTGCGTCGAGTTGAACGCGCTCACCAGCTGCTTCGCGATGGTCTCGATGTCGGATCGCACCCAGAACTGGAGCGTCGTGGTGCCCGAGCTCACGGCATTCCCCGAGCCCGACGAGACCGCTGAGGGCGATGCCGATGAGCACGCGGAGAGCGTCACGGCCGCGAGCGCCGCCGCCCCAAGGAGGGTGAGACTACGCCTCATAGCGCTCATCTCCCCACGTATCCGCCGCAACGGCCGCGGTCGCCGCCGGCGAGCGCGCCGACTTTCCTTCTGCCACAAACATTCGCAGGGCTCCTCGTCTGCTATTGATTCTCGTGTTATCCGGGTTACCTGAGCGTCGCCACCTCGACGACGGTGAAGGACTGCGGGGGAAGGGTGAGGGTGAGCGTCGAGTCCTTCGGGGTTTCTGACCCTTCTTCCAGGCACGCGCCCTCGACATCGGGCAGGATACGGCTACCCGGGTCGCGTTCCGCGGTGACGCACTGGATCCGAGCCTCACCGCTGAACACCAGGTCGCGCAGGACGAGATCGACCGTTTCCGGCTCGTCCGGGCTGCGGTTCACCAGCGTCACGGCCAGCTTGTCCCGGCCAGCGGACATGGTCGCCGCCGCGTCCACCAGGCTGAACGGCCCCAGGTCAGCGATCCGGTGCGGCCACCGGCCGGGCTGGTCAAGGCCCGGCGGGCTGACCACCGGCCCGGTCACGTGCACGTCAACCGCGACGTCGAGCGCCGCCGCGGCGTGCAGCAGGACCGGGTAGTAGATCGGCTGGAAGGCGAGCCCGGTCGGCGTCGTGACGACCGGGGCGATGACGTTCACCATCTGGGCCAGGTTCGCCATCTTCACCCAGCCAGCGTTCCTGAGGAAGATGTTCAGGTAGGTGGCGACCGCGAGGGCGTCGGGGAAGGTATAGCGCTCCTCGAGCGTGCTATCCTCGGTGCGGAACCAGACATTCCACTCGTCGTAGGCGATCTGCGGCGCGGCGGGCAGTTTCTTCGTGTACGCGGCGCGCTCAAGAAGCGCCCGGGTGATCCTGATCGCCCGCTCCGCCTGATGCGGCTGAAGCACGTCGTTCCAGTAGTCGCCCGATCCGGTGTAGATGTGCAGCGAGTGGTAATCGACCAGCGGGGCCAGCTCGTTGATGACGACCCGGTCCCAGTCGTTCCAGCCGTTCATCCCGCAGCTGATCAGCTTGGCCTGCGGGTCGAGCATCCTGATCGCCTTGGCCCAGCGGGTCGCGATACGTGTGTATTCCCCGGCGGAAAGCGCACCGACCTGCCAGTCGCCGTACATCTCGTTGCCCAGGCCCCAGTAGCGCACCCGGTACGGTTCCGGATGGCCGCCTTCGGCGCGCCGGCGGGCCCACTCGGTGTCGCCCGCGCCGTTGCAGTACTCGATCCAGGCGAGTGCTTCCTCGAGCGTGCCGGTGCCCATGTTCAGGCAGATGTACGGCTCGGTGCCGAGTTCGGCGCAGTAGGCGAGGTACTCGTCGGTGCCGAACCGATTGGACTCCTCGCCGCCCCAGGCGAGCTCGGGCCGGCGGGGCCGCGTGTCCTTGGGCCCGATCCCGTCGATCCAGTGGTAGTTGCTGACGAAGTTGCCGCCCGGCCAGCGCAGTACCCCCATGCGCAGCCCGCGCAGCACATCAAGCACGTCGCGGCGGAAGCCGCTGGCGTCGGCCAGCGGCGAGCCCTCCTCATAAAGCCCGCCGTAAATGCATCGCCCGAGGTGCTCGACGAAGCCACCGAACACGTTACGGTCGACGTCGCCGAGCGAGTGTGCGGGATCAACGCTGACGCGGGTCATGAAGTCTCCTCCTCTGGTACGGCTTCTGGTGCGGTCGCCGGCGGCCGGCCGGCGTTCGCCGTTGCGCGGCCACCGCAGGAGTCGCGCACGATGAGCTCAACCGGCAGCCGGACGGTCTCGGTTGGCATGGGCTCCCCGGCGATGCTTTTCAGCAGCAGCTCCACGCATTGCTCGCCGGTCTCCTCGAACGGCACCCGCAGCGAGCTGACCGCCGGTATCAGGTACTCGGCGAACGGCATGTCGTCGCAGCTGACCACGGCGATATCGGCCGGGACTCTGCGGCCTGCTGCCGCGAGCGCGCTCAGCACGCCGATCGCCATCGTGTCGCTGTGCACGAAAATCGCCGTCATCCCCGGGTCGCGTTGCAGCAGCAGCCTGGTCGCTGCCGATGCTGCGGCAGACGTCCAGTCGCATTCGATGGTGAGGTCCTCGCCTGGCTCGATGCCCGCCGTGCGCAGCGCGTCTTCATAGCCGTGCAGGCGGCTGCGCACGACATGGCGGCGGAACGGGCCGGTAATCGTGCCGATCGAGGTATGGCCGAGGCCGATGAGGTGACGGGTAGCGATTCGCGCGCCTTCGCGGTGATTGGAGCCGACCAGCGGGAAGCCGCCGCCTGGCACGTTGTACAGGCTTACCGCCGGGACGTAGCGGCGGAGCATGTCGGCTACCTCGGGATCGCCTTCGAGCTGCGGCGCCGCGAGGATGAGGCCGTCTACCCGCCGGTCGATAAGCTGCCGCACTATCGCGGCGCTGTCCTCTTCGCCCTCGCCGAGGTTGCCCACCAGGAACGCATGGCCGTGATGGCGAGCCATCCGCTCTGCGGCGGCGGCGAACCTGGCCAGCGCCCCGTCTGTGATGTCCCCGGCTATCAGCCCGATCGTGGCCGTGCTGCGCTGCACCAGGCTCCGGGCGATGGTGTTCGGTCGGTAGCCCAGGCTCTCGGCCGCGGCCATGATCCGCGCCGCGGTATCGGATGACACCCTCACGTTGCCGCCGTTGAGCACCTTGCTCGCAGTCTGGAAGCTGACCCCGGCACGCGCAGCGACATCCTTGATCGAGACGTACCCTCGTCGTGCCACGTACATCCCTCGCAGCTTCCAGGAACCATTGATGAGCGAGCTTGTTCTCAAGTGAGCGAACGTTCGGCCACTGTATATCGGGGTCGGCTTGGGAATCAAGATCAACTTTGTCTCGGTTCCGCAACCACGTACTGGGCAAACATCCGATCCAGTTGCTGCCGGGCAGGCGCCGATCGGCGGATGGCCGCCCGCTCAACCAGCAAAGGCTCGCTTTACATTGAGCGAACGTTCGCTCAAAATAAGTGCTGTCTGCAGGCGCAACGGCGCCCGGTCGGCCCCAGGGGGCCTCGGCAGGCACGCCGGTCCTTGCATGAACGCCCTGGCCAGTGACTTGCCGCCCCTTGACACTACCGAACGGCGGCCAGTATCGTCCTAGATACCGGATGGCGTTCGATATTTCGAACGGCTTTGTCTGGGCGCGGCGTCAGCCAGGAACAAGCCGGCCAGCCGCCCGCCCGAGGATCGGCTGCGCAACGCGTTACGCGACAAGACCAGACCACCACCCGTCTACGGCGGGTGAAGAAGCGCATGTACTGGAGATGCCAATGTCACTGGTGATGCTGGGTCAGACTGATATGGCCATCTCCCGCATCGGACTGGGTACCTGGGCCTTCGCCGGCAGTGAGGACGGATGGCCCTACGGCTGGGGTACCCAGGACGAGGAGAGCTCGATCGCGACGATCCAGGCCGCGGTCGAGGCCGGCATCAACTGGATCGACACCGCAGCCGTCTACGGGCGCGGCCGGGCCGAATCCATAATCGGCCGCGGACTACGAGGAATACCAGAAGCGGACCGGCCCTACGTGTTCACCAAGGCCGGGCGCCAGTGGCAGGAGGACGACCTCAGCGCCCCACTGCGTTCTGTCCTCACCTCCGCCACCATCCGCCACGATGTGGAGGGTTCGCTGCGGCGCCTGGGCACCGAACGGTTGGACCTGCTCCAGCTGCACTGGCCCGCGACCGATGGGACGCCCGTCGAGGAATACTGGTCCGTGCTCGCCGACCTGCGCGCCGAGGGCAAGATCCGCGCCGCAGGCCTGTCGAATCACTGGGTGGCCCAGCTAGCGGCGGCGCAGGCAGTCGCGCACGTCGACAGCGTGCAGCTGCCGCTCTCGCTGATTAAGCCGGCGGCGGCCGCCGCCAGCCGCGAGGCACCCTGGTGCCTGGAGCATGGCGCCGCCTTCCTCGCGTACAGCCCGCTTCAGTCGGGGCTGCTGAGCGGGCATATGTCCCGCGAGCGGATCGCGCAGCTACCGGCGGATGACTGGCGCCGGAAGGGCGCGGACTTTGCCGGCGAGCGCCTTGAGGCCAACCTGCGGGTCGGCGAGCGGCTGGCGCGAGTCGCGGGCGAACGCGGGGTCGCCTCCGCGGCCCTGGCGATCGCCTGGGTGCTGGCATGTCCTGGCGTCACCGCAGCGATCGTCGGCGCCCGCCGTCCCGGCCACCTGCGCGAGTCGCTGGCGGCGCTTGAGTACCAGCTGACCAGCGACGAAGCTCACTGGCTGGCCGAACTGGCGGCCGGCACCAGCGACTCGGCCGGCCTGGCCGCCGGAGCGGCGGATCCCGGCACCGGGACGGGCGCGTGATGGCGGGCTGGCCGAGCCCGTCCCTCGACGGCCGCGCGGGGATGGTGGCGACTCGCGAGGCGCTCGGCCGGCTGGGCTTGCCCGGTCAGGATCCGGCGCAGCTGCCGACCTCACCCGCCCGCTTCCCCGACCAGGGTCAGTGGCGGGTCGAGATTCCCTCCGTCGAAGGTCCGCTGGCCTTCCGGGCCGTTACCGACGAGGCGGCGCGCCTTCAGGTCCCGGTGCACCGGATAAGCCAAGGCAGTGGCATCATGATGCTGACCGGCGCTGAGCTCGACGAGATGATCGAGATAGGCCGCTCGCACGGGATAGAGGTGGCCCTGTTCGTGGGGCCGCGAGCCTCCTGGGACGTCGGCGTGCAGGCAACCTCGAGCTCCGGGCGCGTCGTGGCGGGCTCACTGCGCGGCACTGACCAGCTTGTCTACGCAATCGAAGACGTCCGGCGTGCCTGCGAGCATGGGCTCCGGTGCGTGCTTGTCGCCGACGTTGGGTTGCTCTGGGTCCTGGCCAGGCTCCGCGGCAGCGGCGACCTCCCGGGCGACCTGCGGCTCAAGGTGTCAATCTCGCTTCCCATCGCCAATCCCGCCACGGCCAGGCACCTGGAGGATCTCGGGGCGGACTCGCTCAACCTGCCGGTCGACCTGTCGCTGAGCCAGATCGCCGGAATCCGCGCGGCTGTCAGCGTGCCTCTCGACCTATACGTCGAGGCGGCGGACGATTTCGGCGCCACCGTCCGCCACTACGAAACGGCCGAGCTGGTCCGGGTCGCCTCGCCCGTGCACCTGAAGTTCACCGTCCGCAACGCGCCCGGCCTTTATCCCTCCGGCGCCCATCTTGAACCGCTGGTGGTGTCAACAGCCCGCGAGCGAGTACACCGCGCCGCGCTCGGCCTGGAGCTGCTGAGCCGCTACTACCCCGACGCCGTGCCGAGCCAGGTCCACCTGGGTGATCCGGCATGACGACACCCACGCCACCGGGACCCGTCCGCGTGGACGTCGACGCGTCCGCGGTCGAGGGCGAGCTGACCAGGCTGTGGACCAGCATCGGGTACGACGAGATCAACTGGACGTATACCCCGCGCGGAAGGGACGTGCTGGCCACCCTGGCCGGCTTCGGGGACGGTCCTTACCTGATTCGCAGCCACTACATGTTCAGTAGCGGCACCGGGATGGGGCTACCGCACTGGGGTGCGGGCAACGTGTACCACGAGCGCGCCGACGGCACGCCCTGGTTCGACTTCCAGCTGCTTGACCGGGCCTACGACACCCTGGTGGAGATGGGGCACGTCCCGATCGTGGAGCTCGGTTTCACGCCGCGGGCCCTCGTGCCTGCTGGCGCCGCCCAGCGGTTCGCGTTCCAGGCAGGCAGCCCGACCCAGTACAGCGAGTACGAGGCCGGGTGGTGGTCCTTCCCGCCTAAGAGCCTGACCCGCTGGGCGGAACTCGTCAGCGCGACAGCGGAGCACTACGCCCGCAGGTACGGCAAAGCCCGCGTCGCCGACTGGTACTGGGAGGTATGGAACGAGCCGGACATCGGCTACTGGCGAGGCAGCGTCGAGGAGTTCCTGCAGCTCTACCGGGTGAGCGCCGAGGCGGTCAGGTCGGTCCTGCCTGACGCCAGGGTCGGCGGGCCCGCGACGACCGGCGACCTCACGCCCGTGGCGGGCCTGTCCGCCCAAGGCCCGGACTTCCTCGACTCCTTCCTGGACTTCTGCACCGGCCAGACCGGGCAGTCCGGGCAGACCGTGCCACTGGACTTCGTGACCTTCCACACCAAGGGGGCGTACTTCCAGCCCTGGCGCAGCTACCTGCCTCCCGGTGAGCTGTCGGCACCGCAGTCCCCGTCCATGGTGAAGATGCTGCGCGAGATACGCCATGCGCTCCGTCAGGTGGCGGCGCGGCCTGGCCTCGCGGGCATCGAATGCCTCGCTGACGAATGCGATGCCTCGGTACCGGCTCACCACGGGCGCTATGACAACGCGAATTTCGCCTACCGCAATACCGAGTACTTCCCGGTCTTCCAGTGCAGCCTGATGAAGAAGCTCCTTGACCTCGACCAGGCCGCGGATGAGGGCAGCGTGGCCCGGCTGCGCGCCGCGACGGCCTGGGCCTTCTATATCGAGGGTGAGCGCTGCTTCGAAGGCACCCGCAGCCTGGTCACCTACGGCGGAATCGAGAAACCGGTACTCAACGCCTACCGGCTGCTCAGCCGGCTCGGAGGGCTGCGGCTGCGGGCAACCTCCAGCGCCGCGTGGCCGGTGCGCCTGATCGACGAGGCTCGGTCCGTCCCCGAAGAGGTCGACGTGCTGGTGGCAAAGTCGGAGGACGGCGCGGTGACCGCGCTGGTGTGGCGCCACGACGACGACCAGCATCGCGGCCAGCAGGCAGGACGTCCCGTCCGGGTGACGATCCGCGGCCTGGACGCGGGGCCCGTCCTGGTGCGGCAGTGGCGGATCGACTCCGCGCACGGCAACACCTATCAGGCCTGGCAAGCCCTCGGCGCTCCCGATTACCCGAGCCAGGCGGAAATCGAGCAGGTGGCCGACGCCGGCCGGCTGCGGCTGTTCGAACCGGAGCGCCTGGAGCTGCCATCCGACGGGGAGGTCGTCCTGGACCTGTCCCTCCCGCTCCCGTCGGTATCGCTGCTGGAGCTGATCCCCGCTGGAGAGGCAAGAGGACGATGACGATCATCACCGGGATAAGGGCCCGCAATGTCGGCTACTCACGGGATCCGGAAACTCTGCGTGCCAACCTCGTTTCCAACACCGCGATCTTCGAGGACTACCGCGACCGGCCAGGCGGCTGGTTCGGCGAATCGTTCTGCACGGTGGTCGAGGTGGAGACCGGGGATGGGGTCATCGGCGTCGGCACGGCGGGCGTGTTCTGCGGCGCGGCTAAGCACATCGTCGAGGACTACCTGGCCGACCTGGTTCTCGGCCTCGACGTGCGTGACCACGAGCGGTTGTGGCAGCGCATGTACCGCACCACCGTCCGCTTCGGCCGGCGTGGCGCGGCGGTGGCGGCGATCTCCGCGGTGGACATCGCCTGCTGGGACGCACACGGGCTCACCGTCGGCTGCCCGGTCGTCGAGCTGCTCGGCGGCTCGACCCGGACGAGTGCTCCTGTCTACGCCTCGCGCCTGTACGCGCTTGAGGATCTCGACGCACTCGCCGCGGAGGCGCGCGGCTACGTCGCGGCCGGGTTCACCCGGATGAAGCAGCGGTTCGGCTTCGGCCCGAAGGACGGGCCGGCCGGGATGGCCCGCAACGTGGAACTGGTGGCGACCGTCCGCGATGCGGTCGGGCCCGACATCGAGGTCGCGGCGGACGCCTACATGGGCTGGGACTTCGGTTATGCGCTGCAGATGGCGGAGCGGCTCAGGGAGTTCGGCCTCTCCTGGATCGAGGAGCCGCTGATGCCTGAGCAGACCGACCGGTACGCGGAGCTCCGCGAGCGTATCCCCTGGCAGCGGTGGACGTGCGGCGAGCACTCCTACACCAAGTGGGACTTCGCCGAGCTCATCGCCAAGCGGGCGACTGACATCCTGCAGCCCGACCTGAACCGGGCCGGCGGTATCACCGAGGGGCGCAAGATCGCCGTGCTGGCCGAGACCGCCGGGCTGCCGGTGATACCGCACTCGAACGAGGCGCACAATCTGGCGCTTGTCTTCAGCCAGTCCCCGCACGTGTGCCCGGTGATCGAGTTCTTCCCCGACGTCGAGCCGGATACCGGGAACGAGCTGTTCTGGAAGCTGCATGAAGGCAATCCCCTGGCGGAGGGGGGCGAGATCCGCCCGCCGGCCGGCCCGGGTCTCGGTGTATCTCTCAGGGCCGACGTGGTGACAAGCCTGCTCACCGAAGACGGCACCTGGCACAGGCAATGAAGCGATAAAGGGAGGCTCAGTCAGCCATGAGAAGTCGCGCGAGAAGAAAGACCGCGGTAGCGGCCGCCGCCGTCATAGTGGCCACGTCCGCGTTGGCAGCCTGTTCGTCATCGAGTGGCGGCGGTGGCGGCAGCAGCCAGAGCTCGGGGCCGGTCACCATCGATGTCGTCTCCAACTTCACCTCCGACATCGCTCGCGGCCAGGAGCTGAACGACCTGATCAAGCAGTTCAACGCCGAGCACAAGGGGAAGATCACGGTCGTCTCCCAGACGACCGCGGACTGGCCGACGCTGCAGTCCAAGATCCGGACCGAGATCTCGGTCGGCGGCGCGCCCGACGTGTTCCTGTACAACTTCAACCCGAGTGACCTCAGCCTGGAGAAGTACGGGTCGAGCAGCCTGATCAACTGGACCAAGTACCTGAACGCCGACCCGTCGTGGAAGGCCAGCTTCACCGGCCAGGACCTGAGCACGGTTACGTACAACGGCGACACCGTGGCCATCCCCGACGACCAGTCCTCAGCGCTGATCTACTACAACAAGTCGCTGTTCGCGAAGGCCGGCATCAGCACCTTCCCGACGACCTGGACGCAGTTCTTCGCGGACGCCAAGGCGCTCCAGGCGGCGGGGATCACCCCGATCTCGCTGTATACCGCGGACGACGCCTGGTACGCCATGAACGCGTACAGCTACCTGGCCATCAGCGACGGAGGTACCGGCGCCTACTACGCGACCAAACTGCAGACCGCGCCGATGACCGAGGCGGCCGCTTCGCTGAAGGAGCTGTTCAGCTACGCGCCGAAGAACGCGGTCGGGGCGAACTACGCAGTTGCCTCCGCGAGCTTCCTTGACGGGAAGTCCGCCATGGCCATCGACGGCCCCTGGCTGATCAGCTCGATCCAGCAGGACATGAAGAACTACTGCACCGACGTGGGTGTCGCCACCGCGCCGACCAACGGCAATTCCACCGAGCAGCCCGGCACGATCGTCACCGACGCGCTGACGGTCTGGGGTGCGGCCGCGTCCCCTGACCAGGCCGAACAGCAGGCGGTCGTCGACTGGATGAAGTTCTACACCTCACCAGACAGCGCGGCGGGGATGGCCACGACCGGCCAGTTCCCGCTCGTAGTGAAGACGCCCACCAGCGGTCCGGCGTTCGCGAACTCGAACTGCCTGATGAAGCCGTTCGTGGACCTGACGAACGCGGCACCGGCGAAGTCCGTCAACGTCGAGCGGTACATGACCACGGAGGCGCAAGCGCAGCTGCCGAGCCTGGTCGAAGGGCTCGCGGTTGGCAGCATCAGCCCGGCCAAGTTCGTCTCCGAGCTGCAGCAGCTGAACACCACGGCACCATAAGCGGCCGGCATGGTCAAGGCCCGTCAGCTTGTCGTTTACCTAGGCCCGGCGGTGGTGTTCGCCCTGGCGTTCATCGTCTTCCCGCTCATTTTCGTGATCGTGCTCAGCTTCACGCAATGGGCGGGCATCGGTCCGGCGAAGTACATCGGGATCCAGAACTACACCTACCTGTTCAAGGACCCCGCATTCAGGTCGGCGATCTATAACACGCTGCTCTGGGTGGCGGCCGGGATCTTCGTGCAGACGCCACTGTGCCTGCTTACCGCGTTGATCATTTCCCGGCGGCCGTTCATGTGGAAGTTCTTCCGCACCGCGCTGTTCATCCCGAGCGTGGTGTCGACGACGATCCTGGCCCTGATGTGGTATTTCATGCTGGACCCCACCGTGGGCCTGGTAAACGGCACGCTGAACTCGGTCGGGCTCAAGTCGCTGACACGTACCTGGCTGTCGGACCCGAGCACGGCTCAGTGGGCGATCATGGTGCCGTTCGTGATCTACATCGGCTTCGGGATGGTGCTGTTCCTCACCCAGATCTCGACCATTCCCCGTGAGCTGCTCGAAGCCGCGCACCTGGACGGCGCGAATGTCTGGCAACAGGATTTCTTCATAACGATCCCGGCTATCCGGCGTGCGATTGCGCTCTGGATCCTGTTTCTCGTCGGGTACGTGCTGAAGATGTTCGAGTATCCGTTCGTGATGACCGATGGCGGGCCGGTGAACGTCACCATGAACCTGCCGCTGTATGTCTACAACCAGATGGTGACCGCGAACGCATACGGCCTGGCCATGGCGGCGGGCGTGGTCACCGTGGTGCTCGGCGCGCTGCTGATGCTGGTCGTCCTGCTCGGCCTGCGCTGGATGGAGTCGCGATGACGGCGATGGAGACACCGGCGGCGATGCGGGTAATCGCCAAGACGGTGAAGTGGCTGTTCCTCATCGTGCTCACCGTGCTCACCCTGGTGCCGCTGCTGTGGCTGCTGCTTTCGTCCTTCAAGACGACGCCCGAGCTGTTCCGCGGCCCGTTCAGCCTGCCCGCGCACTGGTCGTTCGCGAACTTCTCCGGTGCGCTGGACGCGCAGCCCCTCGTCGACTACTTCCGCAACAGCGTGGTCATCGCGGTTACCTCGACGGCGATGACGATCGTCATGTCGACGATGGCCGCGTACGCGCTGCGGCATCGCTTCCGGCTGCGCGGCGCGGTCAACGGCTTCCTGATGTCGGGTCTGTTCGTGCCGTTCACCGCGTTCATGACCCCGATCTTCTACCTTGTCTTCCACCTCGGCCTCTATAACACCGTGTGGGGTATCGCGCTGGTCTACACCGGCACCACGCTGCCGGTGGGGTTCCTGATCATCAAGGGGTACCTGGAGACGATTCCCGAGGACCTGCTGGAGGCGGCGCGCATCGACGGCGCGTCGTTCCACAGCGTGTTCTTCCGCATCGTGTGCCCGCTCGTCGTTCCCGGGCTGGCGACCGCCGCGATCTTCTTGTCCATCTCCGCGTGGAACGAGCTGCTGTTCGCCAACCTGCTGAGCACGAGCACCAGCTCGGAGACACTGCAGGTCGGGATCCGCAACTTCCTGACCTCGTATGCGGCCAACTATCCGGAGGCATTCGCGGGGACGGTGATGGCCATGGCGCCGACGATCCTCGCGTACGCCCTCTTGAGCAACCGAGTGGTAGAGAGCATGGCAGCGACGGGACTCAAATGAGCGAATCGGATTCTGGGCGCTTGGGCCTTGGCCCGGTCCTGCCGCGGAACGTGCGTGCGGGTGGCCTCGCACCGCTGGTCGGCCAGGTCTCGCTGGGCCAGGTCTCGCTAGGCCCTGGCGTGCTCGGCGGGCGCCAGGAAGCCAACGCGACGCGCGGCCTCGAGCATGGCTGGCGGATGCTGGAGGCGGCCGGTACGACCGCGAACTTCGTGCTGGCGGCGCGAGGCAGCGGGCCGGCCTACAGCGGCGACAGTTACCTGGACTCGGACTTCTACAAATGGCTCGAGGCGGTGAGCTGGCAGCAGCAGCGCGGCCTGACCGAGCCCGTGCAGCGGGCGTTCGACCGGGCACTGGACCTGCTCGCCGCTGCTCAGCTGCCTGACGGGTACGTGAACACCTACGTGCAGGTGCACGCGCCCCACCGGCGGTGGGCGCCGACCAACCGTCATGAGTTCTACAACCTGAGCCACCTGATCCAGGCGGGCGTGGCCGCGGCGAGGAGCGGCGGGAGCGAGCGGCTCTTCGGCATCGCGCTGCGCGCGGCCGACCAGCTCGAGCGGACCTGCACGGGAAAGGCGAACGTCTGGAACGTGGGCCACCCCGGCATCGAGATGGCGCTGACCGAGCTGTACCGGGTCACGGACGAAGAGCGCTACCTCAGCCTGGCGGCGCGGCTGCTGGAGTTCCGCGGCGAGCGCAAGGATGTCCTGGTCGGCAGCGGATTGTCGGAGTGGGAGGACGTGCTGCTTCCCATGCCCTGGGAACCCGAGCTCACCGGTCATGCGGTGTGTGCCGCGTACCTCACCGCCGGGATGACCGACCTGCTCGCCGAATCCGGCCAGCAGCGGATCGAGGACGCCCTCGATGCCAAGTGGCAGGACATGGTCCTGCGCAAGTCCTACCTGACCGGCAACATAGGCTCCCGGCACGCGGGAGAGGCCGTCGGCCCCGCGTATGAACTCCCGAGCGGACGTGCCTACTGCGAGACCTGCGCCGGGATCGGCCTGCTGATGTGGTGCTGGCGCATGCTGCTGCTGCGGGGGGAGGCGCGGTACGCTGACCGCTTCGAGCAGGTGCTCTACAATTCCGTGTTCTGCGGAGTGGGGCTGAGCGGGGACCGCTTCTTCTACGCCAATCCGCTTGAGGACTCCGGCGAGATCGAGCGCCTTCCCTGGTTCCGCTGCTCGTGCTGCCCGACCAATGTCATGCGCCTGCTGGCCCAGCTTGAGCACTACATCGCCACGCAGGATGCCTCGGGGATCCAGCTGCATCAGTACGCGCCGGCATCGATCTCTGCGACGGCTGGTCAGGCCGGCCAGGTCAGGCTCAGCGTTATGACCGAGTTCCCGCTTGACGGCACCGTGCGGGTGCGGGTCGAGGAGCCGGGCAGCAGCGGCTGGACGCTGAGCATCCGGCGGCCAGCCTGGTGCGTGGGGGAGCCGGCAGCCTTGGTCAACGGCGGGCCGGCCGAACTGCGTCCTGACGGCCGGGCAGGCTACCTTGCCGTGCACCGGGACTGGGCCGCGGGAGATGCCCTGTCGGTGGAGTTCGGCATGTCGCCTGGCTTGGTCGAGGCCGACTGGCGCAGCCGCGATCAGAGGGGAGCTCTGGCCGTCGTGCGCGGGCCCATCGTGTACTGCGCGGAAGGGCACGACCAGCCAGAAGGGCTTGATCTCGCCTCGGTGCGGATCCTTCCCGAGGTTCCTCTGGAGACCTCCCGGCGGGCCGGGCCGCTCGGCGATCACGTGGTGCTCTGCGCACGGGTGCGGCGTGCGAGCTACGGCCCGGACGACGGCCTGTACCGGGGATGGGAACCCGGCCGCCGGGCGGCCGGCCGAGCGGCCGTGACCGATCAGGAAGAGGAACTCTCCCTGATCCCTTACTACCTGTGGGCCAACCGCGGCCGGTCGCAGATGCGGGTCTGGCTGGACACGACAGCCTGACCAGCCGGCGGTCAGGCGGGCAGGTCGCCGGTGACCGGAGGGCTGATGGCGATCGCATGGTCGAAGTCCGGCTCCCGCCGCGCCGACGAGGCCCCGAGGCGGCTCGAGAGCAACCACGCCTGCTCGCGGACCACCCGGGCGTACTGGGTCGCCGTCAACGGGGACCATCGCACGATCGGCACGGAGACGCTCATGGCGGCGGCCGGCCCGTTCCGGTCGTAGACGACGACCGCCACGCAGCACACGTCTTCGTTCGACTCGCAGAAATCCCAGGCCAGGCCACTTGCCCGGATACGCCGAAGCTCGGCCTCCAGCGCGTCGAGCGAGGCGAGGGTTCGCTTGGTGAGGATCGGCAGCCGGTCGCCGCCCAAACGAGCGCGCACCTCGTCCTCGCTGAGAGTGCCGAGAAGCGCCTTGCCGACGCCGGTCGCGTGCGCCGGCAGCCGACGTCCGACCGCTGACACTGTCTTCACGGCGTGCCCGCTTTCTGCCCGGGCCACGTAGAAGACGTCGGTGTCCGACAGCACCGCCGCATGCGAGGTCTCGCCCGTCAGGTCGGTGACCCGGAGAACGGCCTTGCCCGCTTCGCGTACGAGGTCGATGCCCTCGCCATAAGCAGTGCCGAGCTCAAAGGTCCGCAGCCCCAGCCGGAATGTGCCTCGAGATCCGGCTACCGGCTCAAGGTAGCCCCGCGCGGCGAGTGTCTGCAGGAGCTCGTAAGCGGTTGTTCGCGGCAGGCCCAGCCGCGCGACGACATCGGGCGCGCCCAGCTCTTGATCCCCACTGAGGAACAGCTCAAGGATGTCCAGCCCACGGGACAACGCTGGGACCATCGAACCCATGGGCAGCGCACCTCGCTCCTTGACGTTCCCAAAGACCAAGCCAGGCCATCGGTCCGGCCCGCCAACATAAATCGTATCTGCTCACCGCATCGCCCGGCCGGCTCCAGTGCTCGCTCAGCTCGTCCTGGGACGGTGCGGTCCATCCCGGCGCACCGTCCGCGGTGTAGCGGCCGATAATCCAGCGCACCTGCGCTAGGACGTGGCCATGTTCGGCCTCAGCGGCGGCGATGTGCTCCTTGAGCGCGGCCCAGCTGAGCGAGTGCCCGTGCCCGTGCGCTCGCCCGTGTGCTCAACGTGCTCATAGCCGAGAACGACAAGCTGCGCAGCCAGATCAGCCGCATGCCGCCGGCGCCCGCCCCCGCCCGGCTGGCACCAGTGAGCTGAGCACCGGCACGGGCCATCACCGCTGTCGCCGGGAACGATCGCGTTCCACGGACGTCCGACGGCGGTCCGTCAGAGCCGCCGTCGGCACAGCTCAGCCGCTGCCAGGCAGCCGCCGGGACCAGGGCGGCGAGCTCATCCGCGCGGAAGGAGCCCGCCGGCAGCGCTGGTGGCGGCCGGCACGGCGTCGCTAGCTGGGCTGGCCGGGGTTTACCTGTTCATCTCCGCGGACGGGTGCGTCGCGCCGCTCGGCACCTTCGCGAAGTCATGCGCATGGCGCCCAGACGTGGCCTGGGGCTTCGTACAGACGTTCGGTACGCTTACCCTGTCCATCGGTGGCGCAGCAGCAGCCGCGGCCGCACTGCTCATCCTGACTGCCGGCCAAAAGGACAGTCATCGTGCTGCTCAGCGCAGCGGCTGTCACGATGCTCGCTGCCGGTTTCAGCACTCCCGGAGCCAGCCTTCCCGGCCCCCAAGGCAGCGGGACCACCGCCGCTGCATCGGCAGAAGGCCAGCTGATGCCGACAGCCACGTACTCTGTATCCCCGCAAACGACAGGCGTGATGGTCGCCGAATGGCTGCACTACGGCGGACTCCAGCAGATCACCGTCCTCAACGACGACTTGACGAGACTCGGCGTCGTGGTCGAAGCGGCCGGCGCCAAGATGCAACGCGAGGCCAACAAACACGGCCTCGTGACCGACACGCAAGCCCGGTCAGCTTTGGCCCCGGCCGCAGCAGCATGCGTGTCCGTAATGGACGCAGACCGGAGCGCCGAGGCATATTTCCCGATACCTAGCACCGGGCTGCAATCGCAATGGCAGTCCATGCTGACCGGGCTCAGCGCCGACGCGCGACGCTGCACAGCGAGCGTGAGCAAGGCAAACGGGGCACAGTTCCTAGCCTCCGTCAAAGGCATGGGCCAGGAAGGCAGGACTCTCTATGATCTGGCCACCCAACTCAAGTCCGTAGCAGGTCGCCTATGAAGGATCCGCTGCTAATGCGGGATGAGCATCAGGAAGAACGTGAAGCTGCAGGTGGCGTGCTGTGGCAGGGCAGTTAAAGGGACCGGCTCCTATCCTATGAATCCGCTCCAGTACTACACGGCGCATTTTGAGCGCTCATGATCATCCGAAACGCCAGCAAGACCATTTTGCTCGCTGGCCGGAACACCCGCGGGTCAGCGACATCTGATTGCTCTTGATCATCGGGATCCAACAGCCTGCCCGTGCGAGACCACCCGGATAGGAACAGCACTCTGGCTGCGAAGAGCAACTCCCTTGCGTCGCTGCTGTGGACATGAACGCGACCACCACGGCCACTCGCACACCGCACCGCCCGAGAAAACGACAAGTATGTGAGAAGAAACCCGACGACTGACCGATGAGAAACCAGCAGACTCGCAGCTCAGCAACGCCAAGAACGACATCCGCAGTGAGAACCTACAATAGTGTAGGTTCTCATCCTAAATGGTGCTTTCTCAGATGATTTGACGCCTATTTGGCGCTTGCGCCATTTCGGTGAGAATCCGTCGGCGTGGTGCAGTGCCCGCGCGCTCGACGGATTGCCCGCAGACCCGACTGGCCTCAACTGACGACAAGACCAGCAGCTCGCATACGCTGGGCAGGCCGGATTCGGGAGGACAGCATGAACCAGGGCGCCCATCCCGAAGAGCTGCCGGCCGAGGTCCTGGCCGACGTGGCCAGCGTGGCCGGGGCAGAGGTCACTGTTCTCAGCCGCCTGCCCGGAGGCGACCATGTGGGTGCCATGCGCGTCCAGCTGGCCGGAAGGGCAGATGCAGTGCTCAAAGCAGTGCCCCGGGCATACCCCGGCCACCTGGACGAGACGCTGCGAGCCCAGAGAGTGGTCGAGCACATGCGCAGGCGCGGCTATCCCACCCCGGCCTGGCTCGGAGCGGGGGCCACAGCCACTCATGTATGGCATCTGATGGACTTCGTTGACGCGGCTCCCGTGCCAGAGCTGACCCCGTCCCTCGTCGAGCAGCTGATGGAGATCATCGAACTCCAGGCTGGCCAGGCCTCCGAGCCCTACGACCACTGGTCGTACGCCTGGCGGGTCGCCACCGGTCAGGAACCGGCTGCCGCCGGGCTGGATGTCAGCGAGACGCCGGAGCAGTCGCTTCTCCGCCAGTCCGTGGCCAGGCTCTGGGGGTATTCCTCCGTGGTGTCGGCCTTGGTCGAGCGCCTGCGGCTCGTGTGTGCCGGCGTCCCGCCGCCACCAGAGGCACCGGACATGGTCCATGCCGATCTCAACCCCAGCAATGTCCTGGTCCGTGACGGAGCGGTGGTGGCGGTCGTGGATATCGGGAACGCAGGCAGTGGCACGCGGGCGACTGATCTCACCACCCTCCAGTGGCACACCTTCCAGGATCCGCTGGACGGTGCCCGAAGGCGGCTGCGGACGAGAATCCTCGCCCTGGCCGGCTGGGAGGGGGCGGCGGTGCTCGCAGCGACACAGATCCTCCTGCAGCTCGAGTGGCCCATCCGTCACGGGCGCCACGATGTCGTTGCAGGGGTGGTCAAGCGCGGCCATCGCGCCCTCGACGAGCTGAACGCGCTTCGCTGACTGTCGCCGGTCCGCTGCGGCTGCGAGGGCGTCGCACGCGACACCGTGATCCGGCGGCCGGCTCGGACGGACCCTGACCAAGCGTGCAGTCGACGTGCTGGCGCTGGATGCCGGGTGGGACATCTGGTACGAGCCGGACCTGGTGCTCCAGCATCCCAGGACGCCGCCAGACCGGTACGCAGTACATTACCGGCTGACCGCGCGGAACGGGTGTGGCTGGCGAGGCGGCGGTTGCCGACCGTGCTGGTGCCGGCCTACCTGGGGGTATGGATCGCGATCACCCTCGCCCGGACGTACTCCGCCGCCGCCTTGCGAGCCTGGGCCGCCGGGTTCTGGGAGGGCATCCACACGCCATGCGGGCCACGCCGGTCCATGCGGTGGCGCACCGCGTGGCGGATGACCAGGCTCGGACGACCGCCGGTGATCTGACGCTCGGCGAGCACGAACGCATCGGGCAGGATCCGGTCATGCCAGGTTTACCGCACGCCTGGGCTCTTGCTGAGTGCCGCTGATGAGTCGTCAGCAGCACGTCTATACGCAGCTCAGCATCCAGCCCAAGTGGGAATGACAGGGTTCCCGACACTGGCGGTGGCGCAGCCGCATGCGATCTGGCACCCGTTGATGGGATCATGGCGGCATGCGCCTGCTTATCCTCGGCGGAACATGGTTCCTGGGCCGGACGATCGCTGAGCAAGCCCTGGGTGCCGGCTGGCAGGTGACCACGTTCTCGCGTGGCCGCAGCGGTCACGACGTCCCTGGCACCGAGGCGATCCGCGGCGACCGCCAGATTCCGTCCGATGTCGTGCGGCTGGCGGAAACCGGCCAGTGGGACGCCGTCATCGATGCCTCCGGCCAGGTGCCGGCAGTGGTGGCGGCTTCAGCCGAGGCGCTGCGGCCAAAGGCAGCCAGGTATGTGTATCTGTCGACGGTCAACGCCTATAAGGGCTGGCCCGATGAGCCGCTGACGGATGACTCACCGGTCTACGAGCCAGCTCTGGAGGAGATCGCCGTGAAGCCTGGCGCGGCCGAGGGGATGGCGCCCGCCATCGAATACGGCGCCCTGAAGGCCACCTGCGAACTCGCAGCCCGGCAAAGGTTCGGCGATGAATGCCTGATCCTGCGGCCTGGAGTGGTGCTCGGCCCATATGAGTACGTCGGCCGCCTGCCCTGGTGGCTGAGGCGGATGCACAGCGGCGGCCAGGTGCTGGCCGCGGGCGACCCGCACCGGCAGATCCAGCCTGTGGACGTGCGCGATCTTGCCGCGTTCATTCTTCATGCCGTGGACCACAGGCTCGGCGGGGCGATGAACATCACCGCACCGGTCGGGCACTCGACATACGGTGAGCTGCTCGCCGCCTGTCGTGAGGTGACCGGCGGCGCTGCGGAACTGATCTGGGTCGATGATCAGTGGCTGTCGGAGCAGGAGGTAACGCCGTGGACAGAGATCCCGCTGTGGCGTACCGCTGCCCGGGCCTGGAACGTGTCCTCGGCGCGAGCGGAAGCCGCCGGGCTGTCCTGCCGGCCTCTGCGCGACACGGTGGCTGATACATGGGCGTGGATGCAGCGGGAGGAACCGATGCCGCACGAACGGGCCGCAGAGATCGGCATCGATCCGGTGAAGGAACGGCGGCTACTTGACGCCTGGTTCCAGCGATCTGGTTCCAGCCGGGAGCATGCAGGGAGCTGACTGAGCGGCGAACTCCCTGATCTGCGCCGCGAGGTCGAGAGCCGTCCCGGCGTTCAGGTACCGCGGCCTTGCCAGCGCGCTGGCAACTTCCTCAAGCCGGCGGACCAGGCTGTAGCGCCTGTGCGGCGGCGGCAGGAGCCACACCGGCCTGATCGCGTCCTGCGCGGCGTCGAGCTGCCCGCGGATAAGCTCTGCGTGCGCCAGATCGACCCGAGCGGTCACGTCGACGAGGCTGCCTGTGCGATCTGACTCGCGCAGCTGGATCGCATCGGCGGCCTGCATGGCGGCGGCATCGGCATCGCCGATGAGCAGCAGGGCGCTTGCCGAGCACATGGCCTGGCGGGCGGGTCCCCAGCCGAACTCCCCCGCGATCTCGTCATGGAGTTCCTCGGTGCCCGATTCACCGATCCGGTCCCGCTCGCGATCGGCGGCGCCCAGCGCCTCCCGCGCCTGATCCCGGGCACCGAGATGGGCCCACGCCCGCGCGGAGATGCAGTGCAGCCGTGCTCGAGCGGTTCCCTCAGGGGCTACATCGAGGCCGCGGCTAATGGCCTGGACTGCCTCCTGAGGTCGGCCAGTCCAGTAGGCAATCAGCCCCTGAAAGCCCGCCGCCCAGGCCTGGAGCCCGCGGTGATCAGCCATCTCGGCGTACACGGATGCCGCGTGCGCCTGCTCGATCGCGGCTGTACCCGTCGACACCTTCCTCGAAGATGATCCGGTCCTCGCCCTGGTCATACCGGGTCCAGTTCCGGGTCCTATCGAAGCCGTCGCCCGGTTTTTGTTGGCTTTGCCCGGACTGAGGCGATGATCGGGTGACATCCAAGATTTCTCGCCGCCGGTCGAGTTGGGTCGAGCAATCTGCGCTGGAACGGGACAGCGCCGTCCTCGAAGCCGACGCTGACACCCGAGGCACTTACCGCAGTCCGGTTGACGCCCATCACGGCCCGAGGGCATGCCTGTGAGCTGGCCGGACCTTGTACTGCAGCAGGAGCTCCGCGTACTGGGTGGGGATCTTCACCGGGATCGGCCACCTCGCACTTTCGCACTTTCGCTGGCGATGGCCGGTGCCGGCTGTGACCCGCGCCGAGGAACCGGTAGCTGGGATCTCGTTCTTTACCCAGGCCGTGCAGGCCGTCGTCGGCCAGCCCGCTGGATAATCGCCGGCGGCCACATGGAGGCGGGCTCCGCACCCAGGGGGTCGGCGGTCATCGGCCTCGTTAGCTGATGTTGAGGTCGCCGTGGACGTCGCGGATCTGTATCACCTTCTCTGCCCGGCCGTGGAAGGCGTTGACGCTGGCATCGCCCGTGACGGCCGTGGCCGACGGCTGGGTCCAGAGCGCGAGGATCTCCTTGCCGAAGTCCGGGTCATCGAGTGCGGCTTGGTGCAAGGCGCGGGCGAGTCGCGAGATGCGTTCCGGTGAGGCAGGGTCGTCCTGGGCGCCGCTGAGGATATCCAGGTCTGCCGGGCGTTCCCGGAATTTGTCCCTGATCCGCCTGGCTATCTCGGCGACCGTGTGGGTTGCCTGGCTGCTAAGGGTCTGGGCCGTCTGGCTCGCGATCGCCGTCGCGATCGCCGTCGCGATCGGGTCTGGCATTGGTCCGCTCCCGCAGCAGTAGACGCGTTAAGTGTTCATTGCATGACTTTCAGCCATCATGTCATATATATTCTGCGCATATGGCCTGATAGGCCGTGTACGGCGGCCCGGGATCGGCCGGACTGACCAAGTGCCGTGCTGCGGCCAACGCGCACCGTAGTGGCCCTCCGGGCCAGAGAGCGAGCCGGGATGCATGAGGCAGGCGATCAGGAAGATCTGAACGGGACGGGGCATGCGGAGGCGTACGCAGCCGATGTCGGTTCCATGATCCAGATCGGCCGGTCGCGGGATGTATTCATGGGGCACCGGCAGGTGTCGGAGGTGCCCCGGCAGGTCCCGCCGCCTCCGGTCACATTTGTCGACCGCACCGGAGTGCTGGCCTGGCTCAGTGCCCAGCTTGCTGATCCCGAGCGGGTGCCCCGCATAGCCGTGGTGACCGGGCCGCCGGGGATCGGCAAGCGCACGGCTGCCCGGCGCTGGGTTCACCGGGAGCGTGCCAGGTTCCCGGGCGGGGATCTGCATCTGGACTGCGCTGATTACGGCGGGGCAGCGGGACAGGGCGCGGTGGATGTAAGCGGGATGGTGGGATCATGCCTGCGAGCTCTCGGCGTCAGCGACAGGTACATGCCAGCTGGGCTGCCGGAGCGGATCAGGTTGTTCCGCACGCGCACGGCGCGGGCGCCCGTGCTGGTGGTGGTAGAGAACGTCACCGAGCCGCGGCAGGTGAGGTCCCTGATACCGAACGCGCCCGGCAGCCTGGTGCTGGCCACTTCCTGCGCTGACGTGGAGGAACTGCGGCTTGACGGCGCGGGCTTTCACGACGTCAGCGGCCTGGATGAGGCCGCCGGGGCCGAGCTGCTCGCGAAGGTGTGCGGGCCGCAGCGGGTCGCAGCAGAGCCGCAGAGCGCGGCTGCGCTGGTGCGCTGGTGCGACGGTCGGCCGATCGCGCTGGTCGTCCTAGCGGGGCGGGCAGCCGGCCCGCGTGGCATGGCGATCTCCGAGCTGGCCGCGGAGCTCTCCGATGAGGATCGCCGCCTGGAGGCCATGGCGCTGGGAGGGACGATGATGGAGGATATCTTCAGCTCCGCGTACGACCGGCTGCCAGGTGCGGCGCAGCTGATGTACCGGCGGCTGGGATTGCTGCCCGGCGCCGATTTCGGCCCCGAGATCGCCCAGATCGTGGCGGACACCACACCGGAAGATACGAGTGACCTGCTCAGGCTGCTGGTGGCCGCCTACCTCGTCGAGGAACGCGGCGGCAGGTACGCGTTTCATGAGCTGGCGCGACCGCATGCCCGGAAAATGGCGGAACGAACGGAACCACGGGGGCGCCGGGAGGCCGCTGTCAGGGCGGTCGTCCACGAGTATCTGGTGCGCGCGGCGTACGCCGACCATGCGGTAATGGGAGCTGACCGGGCGCGGGGTGCCTATCACGACTTGCTGCTGGCAGGGCACGACGATCCGTTCAGCGGCAGTCCTGACGGTACGGCGCTGGCATGGCTGGATGCCGAACGCGCCAATCTCGCCCCCGTCGTGCAGGCGGCAGCCGGGAACGGCTGGAATAGCGAAGCGTGGCAGCTCGCCCAGTCGCTGATGGCTTACTACTTCAACCGCAGGTACCTCACCGACTGGATCACGGTGAGCAGGGCCGGCGTCCAGGCGGCGCAGCGCTGCGGTGACATCCAGGCCGAGGCGCGGCTGCGCCTGGCGGTCTCACGCGCCCACACCGATCTGGGAGAGATCGACCGGGCTCGCGCGGAGATCGATGCCGCTGCGATGCTTGCCCGTGACAGCGGTGACCTCGCACTTCAGGCATCTGCCTGGGAGTTTCTCGGCCGGTGGCTGGATGTAGCGGATCCGGGGAAGGCGCTTGCCGCCTACGACCATGCGCACGACCTGAACGTCCGTGCGGAGGAGTGGCGAGGCGTGGCCCTTGTCCTCTATTTCACTGGGTGCGCGCTCGAAGCTGCAGGCCAGCATTCCCAGGCACTGGACACATTCCGGCGAGCCCAGGACATGCTGCGCTGGGTCGGTGATGCCCGGATGGCCAGCCGGGCGCTGGTCGGCATCGGCACTGCCGAGGCCGGCCTGGGCAGGACTGCCGACGCGGCCCGCAGCCTCGAGGAAGCCACCCGGCAGCTGGAAGGGCTGCACTACGAGGCGCAAGCCAGGGAGATACTAGCGCGCCTGGCAGAACAGGCCGGCGATCACCCGGCAGCACAGCTTCACCTTCGCCAGGCAGCTGCGGTCTACGCCAGCGTGGGCCATCCCAGAGCAGCGGAAATCGGCAGTCAGCTCGACGGCCAGCTGCCTTGATCAGGCGGGCCACGGGGTCATCAGCGCGGCAAATGAACTCGTCCCAGTCCGGATGGTCACCGGTCCGCGTGCCTGCTCGCCAGCCCGCAGGCACGCGTAAACCGCAGAAGCGGCAAGCGCCGGGTCAGTAGCAGGAGACGCCGTGACGTGGATCCTCTGCCCGTCAGCCGAGCCTGCCAGGCAGCCATCTGCCGTCGCCGCGGCCGTCACACGGCAGCCAGGGTAGCGGCGGAACGCGGAGTCAATCCACGCACCTGCTTCCCCGCGTCCCGTACTCACGCGCCGGACGATCACCGATGCATTCTCGGATCGGCGCCGGTCGGGATCTTCCTCATCCACGCACAGGTGCCGCGCCGCACCCGGATCGGCGACTCCGCCGTTGTCCACCGCGGCAGGGAACCGCCATAGGCTGATCTCGCGTCCCGGGCCGACCTTAGAGAACACGACAAACGAGCGAGCCTCGGTCTGCTCGGGCCTTGGGCGGCCGGCCGCGCGGACAGCCGGCACGCTGTCAGGAACGGCTAGGCTGAGCCTGTCGTACAGCAGGTCGCGGAGCATGATCGCGGCCTCCCCGCGCCGGGCGAACATACGATCGGCAAGGGCGGCGAACCGCCCGGGGTCATGTCCCTCGATCGCGGCGGCTATCTGCCCGGCCAGCGGCCGGGCACCGTCCAGCCTGATCGCGGTCCTGGACAGTTCATCGGGCGGAGTACCAGGTACCACCTTGGCCGCTGCCTGGTCCCCGGCCAGCAGGACCGGACGATCCAGCGCCGCTCCGTACAAGGTCACCGAGCCATGATCACCGATTACGGCATCCGAGGCGACCAGCGCCGCCTGCCAGCCTCCCGAGGGCGGCAGCACTATCAGGCCCGCCTCGCGTGCATCCGCTAGCCACAGCTTCACCTGGTACTCGCCATGCCAGGACCAGGCGTTGGGATGCAGGACGAGCGCCACCCGGTACTCATCGGCAGGCAGTTCCCCGAGTAGTCGCGCGGGAAGTTCCTGCCAGCTATGCATCAGCGAGCCGGTGCCCCATGTCGACGTGACTACCACCAGCCGCTGGCCAGGACCGACGGCCAGATCCTGCCGGTAAAGATCACCAAGCGGGAGGCTCGCAGCCAGCTCATCGAACACCATATCGCCCACCACCACGCAGCGGGCGGCCGCCTCCGGGTAATCTGCCTGCAACTGCTCCCGCTGACCAGGGTGCGGGACCGCCATCCAGACCTGCCTCCCGGCCAGCCGGGCGGCCGGAACCACGCCGGCAAGCCGGTCACCCTGCCCCTCCGAGTCCGGGACATACCGGTGAAACCCGGTTCCATGCGGCAGCACGACAACGGGGGCATCAATATGCTCCAGCTCAATGTTCTCGCTTGCCATCAGGGCGAGATCGAAACGCGACCTCATCGCATCCCGCAAAGCCGCGAACCTTACGCCCGACTCTCGCAGCAAATCAGGTACACCGGTACTGAACGCCGACGAATCATCGAAGGCAAAGCGCACCTCGACCCGGAAATCAGAACTAAACACCGACAGCGCATCCAGCAGCCGGACAGCAGACGTGAAAGTCCGGGCCACCGCCAGCACCGTCCGCTCGCAATTAATTGTCCTCCAGCGGCGCGCATCAACTTCGCCCGCCACCAGGCAGTCACGACCGGTCGCCATCCGCCCGCCCTGGCTCGGTGCAAGCCAGAACCTGACGGTCAATCAAGGCCCGCAAACCCTCAAGGGACAGCCTCTCCTGCTGACCGGTCTCCGGCCTGTCAGACATCGGGAATATACGTGACAATAGATACAGAAAGGAAGGCAACGTCGATTATAGTCCATTCAGCTTTGTCAATTCAGCCTGCCGCAAGAGCGGCGGCGTCCAAAAGGCTGGACATCTGAACAATCTCCTCCAGGCCTCGCCGAACCCTTTCGCCATCGCGTGCACCCAACCTGACAAAACTACATTAACACGACCTTACGCGGACATCACGATTTCCCGCCTGCGGCGCGCTAAGCGATTGCCCCCGGAGTACAGATGACTGACCAGCGGGTTTACCTGCGGTGATAGTTCCCCGGCCCGCCAGCAAACGCCTCACGCCGAGAGCGTCTTCCTGTCAAGGGCATCTGAATTCTGGCTCTGGCACACTTCCGTGGCGTCTCGCGGTGGCTAGCCAGCGAGGAGGACGCGTCGTAGCAGGCCCGGATTTGGCGCGCCCGTACATCTGTCTTTTGATCATCGTGATGCGGTTGACGTGCCCATCGACGGCGCTAGAGCTCCCGCAGAGGCTGAGCCCGTTGGTGATGGCGTCCCGGTCAGCGCGCAGGCCGGTGGCGAAGGAGCGGAGCGCGGGTTCTCCTAGCGGAGGTGGGGGCGGTCATCCACTGTGTCAGGCATGCGGCCCGCGACGTCGCGTAACCGCGGACCGTGTTCGGCGACCACACGTGCCAGCGCGCCTCCAGCCAACTCCTCAACAGGCCTGGCCGCCGCATGCGGCGCGTCTACTACCGCCCACGTGCCATGCCTACCGCCTGATGGATAAGGCGTTCTGTCGTATCGGCAGGTGCCGGGACAATCGATGGAAGTTCCAGGTAACTCCAGGTTCCCACCGGATGCATCCAGCAGCTATCCGATGATTCGCATTCTTTTTGGTGCATAGCACGGCGGTCGGCCAGAAGGTCATCGACATCCCGCCCGGGATGTCGATGAGTACCCCGCCATGGCAGCACACCAGGGAGGCCCGTGGGCAAATTCGTCGGCTGGAAGCCTGGCTTGCAGCTGAGCGGCCGAAGGTAGCGTGGTCTGCACGCCAGGAGTGGACTGACAGCGGGGGGAATAGGGTGCGTGATCGGTGTCAGCCGGGCGGCGGTGTACTGGATGATTCGCTGACGAAGGTCCCCCAGCCCGGTACCACGCGCACGAGCCCGGCTTCGGACAGCAGCGATACTGCCTTGCGGGCGGTGTTCTTGGCCACGCCGTAGGTCTGCATGAGCGCCGTGATGCTCGGCACAGTGCCGATCAGCTCGCCGCGCTCTATCTGGCCGCGCAGGATGGCAGCCAGCTGCCTGTACGGCGGGTCGGCTGACTCGTAGTCGATGCTCACGGCCAGACCGTAGCGGAGCACAGACGGTGCGATTCGGTCAGGTCAGGGCATGACAGGGCATGATATGGCCTGCTACAGTGATCGGAATCGCGCTCCGTCGCGAAGGAGATGCACACAGCGACGGAGAGCGAGGCCAGGAGGATCGCCATGGACCTGACAGCAAAGTCCCCGAAGCAGCTTGACCAGCTTTCGTACCTGGTCAGCGCGCTGATAGACGAGCTGTCCGGGGTTGCGGACACGGACGGGATACGGATGCAGCTGGGCGTCCTGAGTGCCCGTATCGAGGAGGAGATCTCGCTCCGCCAGGACTCGTGGTGGTCGACGTTGCTGTGACAGCTCCCCGTCACGCGGTTTTGCTCGTCGCCATGGGACCGCGTGACGGGGTTCAATGCTACCGACGACCTATGACACCGGCAGGCGAGCGGCACAAGGCGCCGCAACACCACCGCTTTCAGGAGAGCGACCGTACTGCGACCGGCTGATCTGGTGCTGGCGACGCTGGTCCATGACCAGGCAGATAGAGGGGGACGATGACGTGGGCGCACGCAGCTAGAGACCTCAACGATGGCACCGATGAGGAGCTGGCCGGCACGCGAATGAGTGAATGTGGAATACCTAGCGGACTGGGCGGACAGGTCCTCAAGAACTTGTCCCTACCAGCCGTCTGTCGAGACTGCAGGGCCGCCGGTCATGTAGTTGTTCAGGGCGGTCGCCGTGGTGGACACGAAGTCAGCCGGGATGGAGTCCTCGCCGATCCAGGCCACTGCACCGTGCTTGTCCGGTTCGGTGTTCACCGCTTCGCCGCTCCAGTGGTGGGCGACGAACACGATGGTGAGGAAGCCGTTAGGTGCCTCGACGCCCCACGCGCCGTGGATGACGTGGGCAACGCGCAGTGCGCTGGGGTTGGTCACGAGCCCGGTTTCTTCCCTCAGCTCCCGGACGGCTGTGGCCGTGACCGGCTCGCCCTTCTCCGACTTCCCGGCTGGCAGGTCCCAGGAGCCGGGTGCGAACTTGGCCTCCGGGCCGCGCTGGATCAGCAGGACTTTGCGCTGGTCCAGGTCGTGGACGATGACGGCGGCGACGAGCAGCGTCATGGAACCGGTCGCGGGCGGCAGCGGTGCGGGTTCTGGCACCAGGCGATCCTCTCAGAGAACTGCGTCACGGATGCGTCGTTCGAGGGCCGCCGCTCCGGGAACGCCGCGCCGGCGGTAGAGGGCCAGCACTGGCCGGATGGAGGTGAGTGCCGTCGCGCCTCGGCCCGAGGACATTCCTTCGGCCAGGTCCAGAGCGTGTCCCCAGCAGGCCACTGCCTCATCTGCGCGGGCCTGCGCGGCGAGGCAGTCTCCGAGGTCGGCGTGCGTGAGCATGTGGACGCGCGGGTACTTCACCGGGTCCCAGGACAGCAGTGCCGCCTTGTGCCGGGCTTCGGTGCCCGGCCGGGACCTTCCGGCAGACAACCGAGCCGTCCAGGCCGCAGCGCGACGTCCTGGCCGCCCTCGGGCTGGATCCGCCGAAGAAGATCATCGAGATCAGCGCGAAACCCTGACCAGCACGAACACCAGCGCCTAGTGACACGCCCCGTCACCGGGAACTCAGGCATATCCGCAGGTCAACGACACTATTCACCGACTAGACGGCCCGCCTTGCTGCGGAACCCGGGGATGCCCGCCTATGCCGCAAGTCCTGGCGCGATGCCACGGGGACCGTGGGCGCTGACGGCCGGTGTGCTATGCCCGCTAGGCTTGCCTGAAGCCGCTGGTTGTCCACTAGTATGGACGAGCGCATGCATTGGCGACCGGGAGCCGGGTAGCAGCGCGCGGCGCGCTGCCAGGCCGGCAGCGGAGGGAGGCGCGGTGCCCAGGAGACCGTCCAGGGTCCCGGACGGCGTGCTCGCGAAGCGGCTGGATTTCCTGTTCCGCCATACGGTCAGTCCCCGCACCGGCAGGCCGTGGACTTACCGCGAGCTCGCCGATGAGATCAACGCCGCTGCCGGCCAGGAGGTCATCTCCGCCGCCTATGTCGGGTACCTGCGGACGGGGGAGCGGAAGAACCCCACCGTCGCCCACCTGATGGCGCTGGCCGGGTTCTTCAAGGTCCACCCGACCTATTTCCTGGACTGCAGCGAGGGCGCGGAACTGCACGCCGACGCCCAGGCCAGCGCCGCGTGGAGCGATGAGAACCTGCGCGCCACCACCCTTGCCGCCGCGGGCCTGTCCCCGCACGCACTGAACGCCCTGCGGCAGATGGCCGAGACACTGCGCGCCGCCGAGGGCCTGCCCGCAGCCGAGCCGCCCAGCGGCCGCTGACCTGCCCGCTCCGCGCCCGGCCGGCTGCATGCCCCCCATGCCGCCAGGGCTGCCAGCACAGTTATTCCGACTCATGTGGTCAATCAGCTTTTTGCCCACGTGAGTTGACAATCGGACGGGGTGCCGCATACCGTCCTCTCCATGACTCACAGCGCAACCCCCAGGCACGCCCGTCCCGTCCCTGACCAGCCACTGCAACCCGGCGCCCGCGTCCTGGCCGGGCTGGAGACCGCCTTCACCGCACCCGTCCCGGACGCTCCGGCCGGCCGGCACGCCGACGCGGATGCCCGCGCCTGGGAGCGGGCAGCTCTGCAATCGGTCGCGGCCCGGCTCGGCCGCGCCGCCGCGGCGTGCCTGCTGGCCCGCACCCTGGCTGGCACCCCGCTTCCGCGATCGGTCCCGGCGCGCCGCCTGGCTCTGCACCTGCTGGATTTCGTCGCGACCGCAGCCGCGGACCTGGACGAGGCGCACAGGCTGGCCTGCGAACTCGCCAGGACCGCGCACCGGCAGTGCATCCACTGTGGCGCCCCCGTCGCCCGGGTCCCCGGCTCCCCGCAGCAGGAGCACCTGCCCGCCAGCCGGCGGCCCGCCGCCAGGACGCCCGCCCCGGACTGCGGGCACCGGCCCGCCCGGCCCGCCAGCGGCTGGACCGCCCGGCCATCACCGGGGGCCGGATCAGCCCAGCCGCATCGAGGTCCTGACCAGTGACCACCCGTCCATCCGGCCGCGCGGGCGCACGCGGGGCGCGGGACCGCGCTGCGCACAGGGGCGCGCCCGCGCGGCCGGAAATCATCCTGCCCGGCGGCGCTGTCATGCCCGCCTGGTACCCGCATGCGCCCTGCGCCCGCCAGGACTGCGCCTGCAAAGACGCGTTCTACCCCAGCGACGACCAGGACGCCCGGCGCGCCAGGCAGATCTGCGCCGGCTGCCCGTTCCGCAGGCGCTGCCTGGCCTACGCCATCGAGCACGACGAATGCCACGGCATCTGGGGCGGGCTCGACCCGGACGAACGCCGCGCGCTGCGCGCCGGCACCCCCTGCCCGCCGCCGGCATCCCCCGGCCGCGTACCGGCCGGCGCACCAGCGCCAGTCACCGCCCCGCTCCCCAGCCCGGCTGCCCGTGAAGGAGGCACTCCGTGACGCCCGCCAGCCCCGATGACGCTCCGGCACCGCCCCTGACCGCCATCCAGCTGCTCAGCGCCGACGACGTATGCGAGCTGTGGCAGGTGAAGAAAAGCTGGCTCTACGACGCTGTCGAAAGCGGCATCCTGCCCGCCATCAAGCTCGGCAACCACCTCCGCTTCCGCGCCTGCGACCTGGCCGCATGCCTCAGCGACCTTGCCACGGCCAGCCCGGCCGGCCGCTCCTCCCGCGGGCCGAGGACGGCAGCACCGTCCGGCCCCGCGAGCCAGAGGCCATGACGCGCTCAGCTTTCCCGTTGAGAGGCAGCTCACGGCACGACGACCAGACGGAGGCAATCAGGTGACCGAACGGCAGGCAACCGCCCGGATGGCCGCACGGGCACGGGCACAGCAAGTCAAAGGCAGGCGCCGGCTCGATGCGATCGCTCGGGGGACCGGATATGCGCCATGCTCACCCGCGTGTACGAAGCCGGGGAGAATATCGCCAGGAACCAGGCAACGCGGGCCGGTGCCCTCCGCGAACTGCATGAGCTCGTCGGAAACAGCGCCGAGGTCGCCGAACTGTGCGGTATGACCCCGCGACAGATAAGAGAGGCCACGAGCGTGCCGAGGCCGGATCGCCGTGCCTGACAGGTGCTGGGCGGCCACACGAACTTCTCTGCGCGCTCCCGCCGGCTCACCAGGATGCCCCGCAAGCGCGTGACCTCTGCGATTTTCTGGTGCTGACAGCAATATATGAAGGAGGTAACGGGTTCTTGATCACACTGTCTGATGTCGTACCCGATGACGTGCCGGCGATCGCGGAACTAGCCGCCGAAATGGACCGGTTCTATGGCGCTACCGAACTTGATCCGGTGGAGATCCGGTGGAGATCCGGCGGAGACAGATTGAGGCGGCACTGTTCAGCGGGCTATCCGCGCGGCCCGCGCTTTGCTGGCTTGGGACAATGGCAAGCTTGTAGGATTCGCGGCCTATTCGTTCCTGTGGCCGGCAGTCGGGCTCACCGGCTCGCTGTATCTCTAAGAACTGTATGTACCGGCCGCAGCGCGCCGCGCTGGAGTGGGCGACATGCTGATGCGCGGCTTGCTCGAGATCGCCGTCAAGGCCGAATGCAGCCGAGTCGAGTGGACAACTGACGAGGACAATGGGGACGCTCAGGCGTTCTATGACGCTCTCGGTGTGCGGCCGGCAACCTCGAAAATCTTCTATCGCATCGCGGGCGAAGAACTGGCAGCGGCTGCACGGTTGCCGCATCGCCCAGATTAGGCATCGTCTGGCCATATGGCTCCCTCAAGCTGCTGAGAGCCGACAAGCACGTAGCCTCGACCAGCCGGTGAACCGCGATAGAGCTAGAGAGAGGAGTGATGACGCGCGAGATCACATTCGCCAGGCCGCCGACCCGCACCCGCCACGGACCGGCGGCGATCACATTGACAGCTATCCATGGGATCTCGCAGTCGAAAAAGCATGAGCACAGTCGACTGGTATCCGGCAAGTCTCGCCGATTCGGTGAATCCCGGCAGGTACGCCCTGGCTGTCGGCTGTGGGCATCGCAGCATGGCTGAACCTTCCTGGGAACTGTCCGTCGGCGACGCCCTGCTCGTCGTCGGCCGCGCCGGCTGGACCCCCGTCCGCGGCGGCCTGAACGTGGCCTGCGCCGGCGGGCACGGCATCTGCTCGCTACCCGCGCCAGGCGAGCCCCCGGCCGACCCGCTTCGAGAACGCGCGTCAGGCGGGCCGCTACACCGCCCCGGGTAACAACGCCGCGACGGCAATCCCACCCTGCACGGGCATCCACGGGTACGCCGGGTCGGCCGCCGGCGATGCCGCCCGCTTCAGCGCCTTGGACGAGGCCATCGCCCCGCTGCTGGAGCTGGCCACCTCGCTGCGCGCCGGCGCCCGGGCTGCTTACGTCATCCGCAAGCTCCACAGCGCCCGGGCCCGCCGGCATGCCCGCAGCCGGGGCCTCCCTGGCGAGCGGCCGGCTCAGGGCCCGCCGGGCGCTGACGTGAGCATGGCGGAGCGGAGGGCGGCGGCGTCGATGTCGTCAGGAGCTACATCGAGGGAGATCAGCAGGTCCCCGGCGGTGCCGTCGGCGCGGCGGCAGCCGCGGCCCGGTACCCGGAGCAGGCGGTGCGGCGGGGTACCCGGCGCTATGCGCACGGCGAGGGCGGGGCCTTCTAGCAGTGGTACCCGGATCACGAGGCCGTCCGCCAGTTCCGTCATGGTGACCGGGGCGCTGATCCGGATGTGGTGGCCGTCGCGGCGGAACACGGGGTGAGGTCGGACGGTGATCTCGACGTCCAGGTCGCCGGGGGCCTGCTGGCCGCGCAGCCGGATGCGCTGCCCGGAGCGGATCCCGGCCGGCAATCGGCATCGGACTGCCTGGCCGGTGCCGGGCAGTGTGACCGCAACGACGCCGCAGAGCGCGGCTTGTGCTAGCGACACGGTGAGCAGGAGCTCGGTGCCGCTTTCGCTGCTGAGGTGCTCCTGCAGTTCGGCGGCCATGTCCCGGAGGTCGTCCCACAACCCCGCTGCCTGGGTGCGGCCTGGGCGGGCGAGCTCGATGATGCCGGCTGCCTCGGACAGGGCCCGGCGGGCCCGGCTGTGCCCGCCGGGAAGCCTTGCGGCGGTTCCGGCAACTATGAGCAGCGTGCGAGCGAGGTAGGCCTCATGTTCCTGGGGATTGCCGACGGCTAGCTCCCGGAGGAGGCCGGCTGCCTCGTCCGCCGCTGCAAGGATCTCCTCTGCCGCCGCGTCAAGCCCTTCGAGGATGAGCGCGAGGTTTGACAGGCTCATCCCGAGCAGCGCGCGGAACTCGGTCAGGTTCCCCTCGGCGAGGCGGCGCTGCAGGGGGATTCCTTCCCGTGCAGTCTTGAGCGCGTCGTCCAGGCAGCCGTTTTCCAGCTGGCGGACAGCCAGGTTGCCGAGGACCCGGGCGAGGTCCGGCTCGGTCCCTTCAGGATTCGCTGCGGCGAGCCGGCGCAGGATGCCGGCCGCCTCCGCTGCCAGGGGCACGGCCTCTGCGGCCGGTGTTCCGTCCCGGTTCAGGCTTTGCATGTCCAGCCGTGCCGCGAGGTTATCCAGCATGCCTGCCAGTACCTTCTCGTACGCGCTGGGGCGGCTGGCCGCGAGCCGCCGGGTGATCTCGACGGCCTCGAGCGTTGGCGCTGGAGCATCGTCGGTGCGGCCTGAGTAGTGCAGGGTGGTCCCCAGCAGGTCGAGGGAGATGGCGAGCTGTATCTCGTGGGCCCACGGGTTGCCGCGGGCCAGGTCGCGGCTGACTGCGACCGCCTCCTCGGCCAGTGGCACGGCCCGCGCGGGGTACCCCAGCAGGGCAGTCACTTCGCTGTGGGTGATGAGCGCGGTCACCAGGTCCAGCCGGTAGCGGGCGGGCGCGCCGTCGTAGAGCCGCCGGGTCAGGTCCGCTGCCTCGCGGCTGTACGGGATCGCCTCGGCCGGCCGCCAGATCGCGAGGTAGTGCGTTGCCGCCTCGAGCAGGGTTGGCTACGTTCGTGAGAACTAACCGCGGTTACTTGCCAGTTCTGACCGCGTTAAGGGTGCCGGACGGTCTGAGGTGCTTACGAGAAGTGACCGCAGTTTGGGGCTGAGGTTCTTTGGCGCCGACGAGAGGCAGGATGTCGGCCGAGGTCAGCGACTCCGGTCCGCTGCGAGCGGGGTGCGGTCAGAACTGGCTACCATGCACTTCCGCCGGAGCGTGGTGCGGTCAGCGCTTACGAACAGGTGCGGTCGGAGAGCACGAACAAAACCACAGGGTTCGCGCCAGCTGCGGCTCGTACAGGTCCGGGTCCTGCTCGTCGAGGGCCCGGCAGGACCTGACCGTCTGCTCGATCAGCCCCGGGACGCTGCCGTCGTACGGGTTCAGGGCAAGCCGCGCCTTGATCAGGTTGCTGTAGGCGGTGGCGAGGTTTCCCCGGTCATGGAGAGTGGGGCGGGAGAGGGCCCGCAGCCAGGCCGCTGCGTCGCCGGCGGCCTCCGCGGCCTCGCGCGGCATGCCCTCGCCGTTCAGGAAAGCGGCCAGGTTGACGAGTGCCTGGGCTAGAGACGGAACGCAGGAGTAGTCGTCGTCGGCACATGCCCGCCAGTCCGCGACCGCGTCGCGGGCCACGGCGACCGCCTGGGCGGCGCGGCCCGCCCGCCAAAGCCGGTCAGCCAGGCGGGTCCGCAGTGGGGCGGTGACCACGGGATCGGCGGTGCCTGCGAGCTGGTAGGCGGCCAGGCGCCCGGTGACGTCAGCTATCCCCGGGTCGAGGTCGGTGTCCTGGCTGGCGAGGAACCGCTGCTCAACCGCAGCCAGGACGTCGGCCGGTACGTCGGGCAGCTGAGCCAGTGCGGACAGGGCCGCGCTGCCGGCGCGCACCGCGAGCGCGGGATCCGCCCGCAGCAGCGGGTACAGGTGCCGTCCGGCCAGGTGCGGCCAGCGCGCCGCAGCGGAGGCAAGGAAGGTGATCGCGTGGGCGGCGTGCCCGGGGAAAGCCGTCAGCAGCGCGGCGGGGACTCCGCCGCACCACGGGTGCGGGGGATGCCCGGTCAGGTCGTGCCCGGGAAGGCTGAGCGCCAGGTAGTCCTCGGCCACGCGGTCGGGGTACAGCGGCTCCAGGACGGTTCCATGGCCCGGGTCGGCGGCCGGGTAGCAGGCTGAGTGGTCGGCCAGGGCGCGCTCCGGCTGCCCGGCTGCCGCGGTCTCGCGGACCAGGGCTACGCCGTCGCGGTGGCTGACCGCGCCCGTGAGCGCGGCGGTGAATACGAGTCGGCCCAGCTCGGCGGGCGAGGTGGCGAAATCTAGGCCTTCGGCGCGGTTCTCGTGCAGTCTGCTCCAGTGAGCGCGCTCACGGTCCAGCAGGTAGGCCGAGAGCCCGGGCAGGTCACGGGGCGGCCGGCTGCCGGATACCGTGGCGTCGACTGCGACCAGGGCGGCCATGTGCAGCGCCAGGGTCAGCCCGAACTCCGGTCCGCCGAGCCAGCCCGGTACAGGCACGCTCCCGGGATCGACGTGGTAGCGCAAGGCGAAGGCATCGCGCGCAGCCAGGAACATCCGCTGTCTGGTCTCGGGGGCGTCCGGCAGTGGCGTCAGGTGCACGTCGCCGGCCTCGGCGCCTACCGCCGTGAGCACGCCGCGCACGGCGGGCCAGCCGTGCGCGGTGCGGGCGATCAGCAGCAGCCGGGCCGGGAGCTCGCGGTGCAGCAGCGCGTTGGACAGCAGCCACGTCAGGTGCGACAGCGGCCACCGGTCGGCGTAATCCACCACGAGCAGCACCCCGCAAGCGCCTTCCGGGCGCAGGTCCTGGCTGCCCGGCGGCGGGTGCACTGCGCCGGCGCCGTGCACCGCGGTGACCACCCGCCAGCCGGCCTCCGCGCTGCGCCCCGCGACTTCCCCGGCCAGCCGGGTTTTGCCCTGCCCGCCCGGGGCGTGCAGCCAGCACCCGGCCAGCCGCGCCGGGCCGTCCCGCCACCCGGCCATCTCGCCCAGCTCGCGCTCGCGGCCGGTGAAGCCGACTACCGCGTGCCGCGCGTCGAGCAGCCGGCTGGGCTGCTGCGCCAGCCACGACGAGGCGTCCGGTGCGACGGCCGGGCTGTGACGGCGCAGCAGGTACACCGGGCCCCGGTCCTGGAAAACATGCAGGTCCGCCCCGACGACACCGTAGGCGAACCCGTCCACGGCGCGGACATCCTGGCGTGCCTGCGGCCGGCGCGGGCTGGAGTCGCCTGTCACGTACGCGCGTCCCCCTCGCCGGCACTGTCCGCAGACCCGGGCAGTGCTGGGCCGCCTTCGTGCACCACGACGTTGCCGCCCTGCGCAGCGAACAACCGGGAGCCGCTAGTGGCGATGTTCGTCTGCGTCCACGACTGTTCCGGCCCGGGCAGCGCGGACCGGATCTCATCGATCAGCCGCCGCAGGTCAGCCGCAGCGCCCGGGTGCTCCGTGAGCAGCAGCGACAGTTCCATCTCCCACAGCGGCACCAGGGCAGCGCGGGCCTGGTCCTGCTGCCCCGCGCGCGTCACCAGAGACTGGTTGCCGTCAAGCTGCGCCTCGACCGCGCTCTTCCGCTCTTCGGCGTGCCGCGAGAACAGCCGGGCCACAGCATCCCGCGCAGCACGCCAGGCATCGGTGGCCATCGCGCTCACCAGAGCGTTCCCGCCCGTAGCGGCCAGGGCCGCCAGATCTGGGTCCATGCTGCACCTATTTCAAAGGAGCGCCGCAGGCGGCACTGTATGCGGCCGGAGAATTGTCCCGATTTGCTGGATTTCTGCAGGGTTGCCTCGCGCTGGAGAACCGCTTTCGGTTTCTTTTGGCAGCTCCGGCGGCCGGAAGACACCAGCCGCCCGACCAGGCGTCCTGACGGCATGCGCCTAAGCGCGCCACAGCTCGTGACCTCCCCAGAGCTCCATGCCTGCGCAGGTCCCGCTCGGGATCTTCTGGCGGAACCAGGCTGAGGGAAGCTGGCTGTCCGTCACCGCCCAGCCCTGGTGCTCGCGGATGGTCGCAACCGTGATGTCTACGAGCTGGATGACCAGGGCCACTACTCCCCGCGCGTAGCCATGCTGGATGGTGGGCTTGCCCGGGTTGTCGCTTTGCCAGACGTAGCACCAGTCGCGCTGGTCCGCGTCTTCATCAGGCTCGCCGTCCTGGCGGACAAGCCGCGCTTGCTGGGCCTTTTTGTAGTAGAGACGGTGAGCTGCGGCATCGCGCGCCGATTTCGCCCCGAGCATTGCAGCTCGGATGATGTCCCTGTTCTCGGCGTACGGCCTGGCGGCATAGTCCGCCCGCCGCCACTCAGTGGGATCAGCGCCGAACCAGCCGGTTGCGACATGCAGCGTCCACAAGGATGTCAGCGGTTCCGTGAGAACGCCGTTGCGGATCAGCAGTCCGTCGACGTGGTGCTCCTGCTGGTCTTGGCCGCGGCCCTCACGGTTGCGGTCCTTGCTTCCCCCAGGCCAGGGGACGCTTGCGTCGTATCCCCTCTTCCAGCCGCTGTCCTCGAGAGTCCATGCTGCTTTTTCTGACGCATGGCAGACATCGACCATGAAGCGTTCCCAGGTAGCTGCGGCGGTGAGGACAATGCCTGGGTTGAGGAAGGAACGCTCTCTGTCACGAGCATGCAGCTCGATCATATTCAGGCACTCACGCAGCCCTCCGCGGGCCTCTAGGGCAATGCCATGAAGACTGTCCTGGGTTAGCTGCATGGCTTTGCATGCTAGTTGCCGGGATAGGGGCGCTAGGCCCGAATCGGGCGAAAGGTGGTAAGTGATCCTAGCTCTGCCTGCTGTGACGGAATAGGACAGTCCGCGTGGCCAGTGTCCCGCTGTCCGTCCGAGGTCGGCGCCGTCTCCATCCTCGGTCGCCGCAAAGCAAGCCAGTTCTAGTCCCTAGCCGACCCCGGATTCGTCTGGCTTGACACCTGTGGCGGAGTCGAGCATCCATCGGTGGTCACATATCACCCCAGCCCATTCAGAAGGGATGAAAGTGATAAGACTCCACAAAATTTATCGAAGTCGGGCGCGGCGCGGTTTGGTCCGCAACACGGCTCAACCTTCCGGGGAACTGTCCGTCCGCGACGTGCTGCTGGCGGTCGGCCGGCCCGCCGGCTGGGAGCCGGACGCCGACCCGCTGACCGATGTCCGCACCCGTGAGCACGGCACGAACCCGCTGCCGAACCCCGGCTGGCTTCACGGCGGCGGCACTCGGGCCGGCCAGCTCCCGGCGACCTCTCCCTGCGAGGAGCCGGGCACGTGAGCGGGCTGACGGTTACCGTTGCGGCCGGCCGCAGGCAGTAAGAGACGCGGACCGCGGGCTGTGCTCATCTGTACCGCGTCACCCAGTACTACGGCTCCTGGCCCTTCGAGCACGACTCCCGTATCCCGCACGGAAGCAAGAGCCGCAAGCGACAGAGACCTTCCGGACGCTGGAGCCGGTCAGGCAGCGGCTGGTGCTGGTCAGCCCGGCCGTGCCGGTCCAGGAGCTGAACGTGATCGCAAGCGCGGCCCGGGCCGGCGTCGGGCACGTTGTCAAGGCGACGAGCAAGGCCTCGACGGACTCGCCCATCGCCCGGCGGCGCGGGCAGGCCGAGATCGAGGCCGGACTCGCGGCTTCGGGGTTGCCCCATACGCTGCTGCGATCGAACGCCTACATGCAGAACACGCTGATGTTGGCACCGGTGATCGCTAAGACCAGCAGCTTCGGTTCCGCAGCTGGCAAGGGCCTTGTCGGCATGGTCGATGCCCGCGACGTCGGCGCAGTGGCGGCAGAGATCGCCGCTTCGCCGGCCCGGCATGCAGAGAAGACCTACTGGCTCAGCGGGCCAGGGTTGATCTCGAACTACGTCGTGGCCGAGGTGCTCTCAAGGCTGCTCGGCCGGACAATTACTTACCGAGAGCTGACCTTCGAGGAAAACAAGAGCGCAATGGTCAGTGCCGGTGTGCCCGAGGCGATCGCCGAGCAGAACGCCCAGGCCTTCAGTCTGACCGCTGAGGGCGACGCCGAGTGGGTCAGCGACGACGTCCCGACCATCCTTGGGCGCCCGGCCCGCTCGTACGAGCAATTTGCCACGACTACGCCCCGGCATTCTCGTAACGCCTCCATCCCGCATTCCGCGTTCACGATAGAGACTTCAAGAAGCAGAGAGGACCAAGCAACGCCGTGACAGACCTCAAAGGCAAGACTGCGCTGGTTACGGGTTCGACGAGCGGGATCGGCCGGGCTACGGCCATAGCCCTCGCGGCCCGAGGCGCTCACGTGTTGATAGTCGGACGCAACGAGCAACGGGCTAAAGACGTGGTCGCCGAGATCGAGGACGGCGGCGGCAGCGCCACGTTCCGGCTCACCCCGCTGGACGACATCGAATCCGCCCAGAACCTGGCCGAGTGGGCCATCCAGGCAGGCGACGGCCACGTCGACATCCTCGTCAACAACGCAGGCGTCGCTTTGCTCGGGCCGACCGAAGCCGCCTCCGAAGGAGAGTTCGATGAAACTTTCGGACTCAACGTCAAGGTCCCCTTCTTCCTCGTCGCGACCCTCGCCCCGGCCATGGCTGAACGCGGCTGGGGTGCCATCGTCAACGTCAGCACGATGGTTGTCAGTTTCGGACAAGCGGGCATGGCCATGTACGGCGCCAGCCGGGCCGCTCTCGAGTTGTTGACCAAGGCCTGGGCCGCCGAGTACGGCCCGCGGGGAGTTCGAGTCAACGCGGTCGCTCCCGGACCGACTCGCACGCCGATGAACGAAGGCTTCGGCGACATGGTTGATCAGATCGCGGCGTTGGCCCCGGCCGGCCGCCTGGGGGAGCCCGAAGAACTCGCCGCGGCGATCGTCTTCCTCGCCAGTGACGACGCCAGTTTCGTCCATGGCATCACCATTCCCGTCGACGGTGGCCGGACTGCAACCTGAGGCCGTAAAGCCTCACGTAGTACGACCAGCAATCCGCAACCGTCCTGCTCGAATTCTGCCTATGCAGGGCGGCGACGGCGCCAGGGCACGGTCACGCTGACGCTTCGTCTGTGCGAGAGGGGCGAAGCATAGGGCGCGCCATGGTTGATGATCACCGTGACCCTACGGACCTGGTGGTCGATGGCGGCTTCGAGCATCCGCCGGCGCAGGGTCTTGACGAGCGGGCTGTCGGCGCTTCTCAGGAAACTTCTCTTGAGCGGGTTCCACTTGATCTCCTCGCCCGCCGGGATGCCCAGGTCGGCGACGATGCCGGCCAGAGCCTCGGCGAAGGGGCCAGGCTCTCCTCTGGGAAGATCGCCGCCGCGAAGGCGAGCAGGTGCCCTAGCCCGGCGCGTGGCGGGCTGGCCCGCTCGCTGTCGTCCAGGAAAGCCACGCGCATTAGACGGATCCCCCGCTTCTGGCTGAGCGCACCCGCAGAAGGGCCGCCGCAAAGCGATGAGCGGGTTTCCGCTAGTCAGACAGCCTACCGGGGCAGCAAGCGGGACGCTTAGCAGGCGACTTTCACGGCAGTCACCAGCCGGGCCGCGCGTGCCGCCTGTCACGGCCGGAATGTCGGCCCGGCGGCGCATCATGAGTGGCGTGAGCAGATACGTGATCCGGGGCCCGCTCACCTACGAGCTGGCACAGAAGGACTCCCCGATCCGGCGGATCTTCGACGGCCGGCTCGGTGCCGGCTTGAAGGACGTGCAGGCCGCTTACCGTACGGGGGCCGGCCCGGTCCCTGCCGGCCCGCGCCGGCCGGCGGCCAGGCGCATCCGCCTCCGGTGTCCTCCCGGTGGACCCCAGGCTGGCCTGCGATGTACCTGCGGTGCCCTCCCGGCGGCTGGCGGGTGCCGCGCCCGGGCTATGCCCCGTAGCCGGGCGCGGGCAGCAGCGCAGCCGGAAACGGCTGGCGGCCCGGGGGATACACCCATGCGCATGCCGGGCGGGGTTGTAGGAATCTACTGAAGATGTCGTCTGCGCGCAGCTTTCCTGTCGTCTGGACGGCTTGAGTGGGTGCCCTCCGGTGCAGGGAAGTTGTCATTTCCCTCAATCAGTGGACCGGCTTGGGCCGGCAGAGGCCAACTCACGCCCCGGCATGCGCCAGGCGCGCCTGGGATCGTTGTCGCCGACCAGGACGGAAATGGGCAGCTCACCGCGATCTGCGGAGCGCAGCTATAGCCCTCGGCGGCCCGAGCAGTCAGCCCGGAGCAGCGCAGGCAGGGTGGCGCGCATCAGCCCCTCGTCGGCGAGCACCGCCAAGTTGGTCCCGTTCAGCCGGCGCACCTGCGCCATCAGGCGCGCGTCGTCAAGAAGATGGAAGCCCTCGTCGCGGCAGGCGGACGGCGCGCGGCACCGGGAGGCGAACAGCCAGGACGGGCCGTGCCCGTCAGCCTCGAGGCGGCGCCCGACCTCAAAGTCCTCCAGTGCCCCCATGCTGTGACCGAAGAAGGTCATCGGCATCTCGGGCTGGCCGCGCAGGACGTCGCAGATGCGGTCGGCGAGCACCATCAAGTCGGCAATGGGCTGCTCGGCGCGGCGTTCCTGCCGGCCCGGGTACTGGATGGCCACGACATCGACCCCAGGCTGAGCGCCGCCGCCATCGGCAGGTAGAAGGGCGCCGACCCGCCCGCGTGCGGGAAGCAGACCAGCCGGACGGCCGCGTGCTCAGCGGGACGGTACCGACGGCACCACCGGTTATAGCCGGAAGGCAGGGACATGCCACTCCTGTAAAGGCCGTGCATCCAGTTCTCTGGTAGCACAAACGGCCCGGGTGGCGGGAGTACAGCAACGCCACCCGGGCCGACGGCGGAGCCTAAAGGCGATCCGCGCGGCTCTTATGCAGGGCGATGATCAGCCCGATGAGCAACACGGCGATGATCGCCGGGGTTATCGTGCCGACCCAGTCGAAGCCCGGGTTGACCGGCAGCGGGACCGGGACCGATATGCCCTGTTGGGCCAGGACCTTCTCGGCGACCTTCTGGGCGAACTCGCGTTCTGCGAAGGTCTTGGGCACGTAGCTAAGCGCGGTCGTGATAGAGACGGCGGCGAGGGAGACGGCGGCGACGGCGGATGCACCCATCGTGGTCCGGACAGCGATGACCCGATGGGCTGGCTTCATCAGGGTGCGCTTCGCGTCCGCGCGATCGAGTGGGAGGTCGGCAAGCAGTGCGGTCAGCTCTTGCCCGGTGCGGGCGGTGAGGATCTGCGCGGATCGCTCGTCGAATTCGTCGTGGGCGATGCGGCCAGCCTGGAAGGCGTCGGTTAGCTCAGACAGTGCCTGGTCGCGTTCGACATCGGATACCCGGAGATCGCCGGGCGGAAAGTCCCGGGCGTCTCTGTCCATGATCCGTGCTCCTTCCGTGCAGGATCTCACGTATTAACTAATGTAATACGAGGCGGCCGGCAAAGCATCCTCACGCCGGGCGTTCGGTATTGAAGTGGCGAGATAGCGGAATTCGCGGTGCCTGTCGATCCACTGCCGCTTGTCGAGCTGGAAGCCGCGCTCGCCGATGGACAGGAAATCGTCGGCGAGCAGGGTCGCGAGCCGCAGGCTTGACGTTGACGACACGCACGCCGTCGTCCCGGCCTATAACAAGGAAGTCCGGCACATGCCGTCGCACCCGCCCGCCCGACGGCGCCGTCACCAGGAACGGCTGCGCAGCGACCGTCGCAACCTCCGGATCGGAGTCCGCAAGCAGCAGCCGACCTGTTGACCGAACTAGCCGAGGTCGCGGATCTTCTGTGCGCTTGCCGGAAGGTCGCGGGCAGTAACCAGTAATCCCCGCCCGCTGTTTCTGGCCTTCCTTGGCCCGGCGGTGGCTTGTGGTCTGATCTCCGTTGTCAGTAATCGCGACGGATCCTGGAGTAAAGATCATGGCCGAGCAACAGCGGAACATCGACGCGCTGATCGTGTCCCGGGTGGGCAGGGTTGAGGAGGCCACCGGCAGCGTGGTGCCGTACCGGCTGGTTGATGCTTCCGGCGCGGAGATGACGGCCGTGTCCGAGTTCATGCGGGATCTCGTGGCGTCGGACTGCTCACCTTTAACGTTGCGCTCCTATTCCTATGAGCTGCTCGGCTGGCTGCGGTTCCTGGAAGCTGTGGACGTGCCGTGGGACCGGGCGTCACGGACGGAGGCGCGCGATTATGCGCTCTGGCTGGCTCGCGTGAGCAAGCCGCCCCGGCAGCGGCGCACCGGCAGTCCGGCGCCGGGATCGGTGAACCCGGTCACGGGTAAAACGCATCCGGCCGAGAGGTATGCGCCGGCGACCCGGCGGCATGCACGCGCCGTGATCCACGCGTTCTATGAGTATCACCGGGTGGAGCACGGGTGCCCGCTGGTCAACCCGTTTCCCGCTGCCCGGGGTGCCGCAGAGGAGGTCAACGCGCATCACAACCCGCTGCAGCCGTGGAAGCGGTCGGGCCGGATGGCACCGTACCAGCCCAAGGCCGCCAAGCGCGTGCCGCGGGCGATCCCCGATGAACGGTTCAACGAGGTGTTCGCGGCCCTGGCCTCGCACCGGGACCGGGCCTTGCTGGCGTTCTGGATTTCCACCGGGGCGCGTGCCCAGGAGCTGCTCACGGTTCCCCGGGGCAAGGTCGAACCCGCTGACCAGCTTATCGGCGTGATCCGCAAGGGAACCCGGGCGCTGCAGATGCTGCCGGCTTCCGCCGACGCGTTCGTGTGGCTGCGCCTGTATCAGCATGATCTCGGAGACGGGGTGCCGGCTGGGCCGGACGATCCGCTGTGGTGGACGCTGCGGCGTCCGTACCGGCAGCTGTCCTATGACGCCGCGCGGATGATGTTCGGCCGGGCCCAGTCCGCGCTGGGCTCGAACTGGTCGCTGCACGACCTGCGGCATTTTGTTCCTGCTTAGTTGTCGTGTCGCGATTAACTCCCGACCCCTCTGAGCGCTGCGGATTTCGGCTGCGGCGGGTCGTGTCGTGTTTCTATGGTTGCGGCTCATGATCTTGAGCTTCTTCTCGTCGCAGGGCTGGGAGTCCTGGGATATCGCGAACCGGCCGCTGATCCCGGAGCGGATGCCGGTGCTGGTCGATGATGACCTTCTGTTCGAGGACGGGCCGGGTGCTTCCCGTTCGTCGGTGGCCGTGAACCGGTGGCTGCGTGAGCTGCCGTCGAGCGGGGCGCCGTCGCCGAAGTCGTGGGAGTACTACGCGAGAGCGGTCCGGGAGTGGATGGAGTTCCTGGCCGGGCACGGGGTGGGAGTGTTCGACTCCCGTGACCGGCTGAAGCAGGCCCTGGGCAAGTACGCGGAGCACCGGGCGGCGGGTCCGGTGGCGGAGCGGTTCGCGGCGACGACCTGGGCCCAGCACATGAGCATCCTGTCGCTGTTCTACCGGTGGGCGATCGAGGAGGGGCATGCGCCGGCCGAGCCGTTTACTTACCGGATCGCCCGGGTGCTGTTCAACGGCACTGGCCGCGAGGTGAAGGTGAACCTGGCGGTGCGCCGGACGCCGAAGCCGCACGTGACGGTCAAGTACCTGGAGCCTGACTTCGCTGCCCTGTTCCTGGACGGCCTGCGGGGTCTGGGACCAGATGACTCCTACCGGGGGCGGGAACTGGCCCGCAACGCCGCGATGGGGGAACTCGCGCTGGCCACTGGGCTGCGCCTGCAAGAGTTCAGTTACCTGCTGTCCTGGGAGGTCCCGCAGCTGCCGGCGAAGCCGACCGAGGCACCGATCCCGTTCCCGGTCCCTGGCGGGGTGACCAAGGGCCGGAAGTTCCGCACCACCTGGATCAGTTACGACGCCCTGGCCGCGGTCCGCCAGTACCTGGAACTGGACCGGGCCGCGTCGGCGGAGGGGTCATCGTGGCGGCCGCCGCGAGGCTGGGGCGAGCCGCTGCTGGTCACGGACCCTGATGCCCGCGGCGGGCGGGTCAACGGGAGCCGGACGAGATGGGACTCGCTGACACCCGGTGAGAGACGGCGCCTGGTCGCGCCCGGCGGCGGGTCGTGCCTGATCGCGGTCCGCTCCGGCGGGGGCCCGTTCACGGCCTGGCCGACGGTGTTCGAGCGCACCGCCGACCGGATCCGCAGCACGGCCGAGCCGCGGTTCCCGCACGTAAATCCCCACCGGCTAAGACATTCCTTCGCTATTCACACCCTCGAGCGGCTGGTCAGCGGCCATTACAGGCAGGCCGCCCGGCTCGTCGCCGACACCGGCCCCGATGCCGCCCTGGCGTTCTACCTGTCCAAGGCCGACCCGCTGATGGTGCTGCGGGACCTGCTCGGGCACTCTTCGGTGCTGACCACGGAGAAGTACCTGCGGAAACTGGACACGACGCGCATCTACCGAGAGGCATACGAGCGCGCCGGGGCGGCAGGCGGGCTCCTGGGCGATGCCGACGCCGAGCGTGAGGCCGATGAGGAGTTCGCAGAGGCTGGGGCGGAGGGCGAGAGCTGATGCCCGCCGAAGTCCTCGATGCCCCCCTGGGCATCTCCTGCGTCTTCAGCGACGGACGCCGGGCCACGGTCATGCCCGCCGGCCTTGCTGGCGGGCAGCTCGCGCGGGACCTGCTGACAGGTCTTGCCGAGCTCGTCCACCCGCACGGGACGGTGAACTCGGAGGGCTCCATACGGCACTATGTCAGCGCGCTGCGCGTGATGGACGCGGCGCTGGCAGAGCGCGGTTTCACCGGCGGGGCCGCTGACCTGAACCGGGCGCAGGTGGCCGAGTTCTGGATGGGCACCACGGGAGCCAAGGAGGCGTGCACCCGGCGGATGCTCCTGGGCCTTGCCGCGGCCGGAGGCACGCTGGACGCGAGGGTCCGGGAGCTGGCCGAGGGCCGCGCATACAACCTGCAGCCCTTCCGGCGCCCGTTGCCGCCTTACCCGGAGGCCGAGTGGTCCCGGCTGACCGAGGCATGCCAGTCCGTGGTAACGGCGGCCTACCGGGAGCACCGGGACGCGCTGGCAGGGGCGGCCCGCGGCCACGATCCCGCTGCGGGAAGCCACAGCCTGGACGACCTGCGGTGGCTGCTGGCCAGCAAAGGCCCCATGTCAACGCCCAGCGTCGCGCAGTACGCAGGGACTTCAGATCACGTGATCCGCCGGGCCAGCCTGCAGGCCGCATCCGGGCTGTTCCCGCACCTGGACGTTACCATCGCCTACGTCCTGCTGTTCAGCGTCTACTCCGGTATCGTCCCCGACGGCGTCGATGACCTTGCCACCAGCGACATCGACTGGGCAGGGGACGCATCGGTCCTGCTGTCCTACGTCAAGCGGCGGACCGCGGCCGAGAGCCTGAACCTGCCCCGCCGGGCAGTCCGGCTCCTGGAGCAGTGGCTGGACCACTCCCGGCTGCTGCGGGGCTTCGTTGACCCGCCCGGCCGGGACCAGCTCTGGCTGGGCGTCCGCAACCGAGGGCATGCCGAGGTCACTGCCGGGCCGGCCAACCGCAACGCCGTTCGGCGGTGGCTCGCCCGCAACGGCGTGACCGGCGAGGACGGCCAGGTGCTCACGCTGCACCGGCACCGGATCCGGACCACCCATGAGTCGATGCGGGATAAGAGCACGTGGAAGGGCAGCGGCCGGGCCACCATCGACCCTAACCACAGCCCGCAGGTCGAAGGCGACCACTACCTGACCGCCACCACCCCGGCGCAGCGTGATGCCCTCGACGCCATCATCGAGGATGCCCAGCACGACCTGGCCCGGCGGGCGGAGCCGCCGGCCGTCATTACCGAGGAGAGTGCCGCCGCGCTGGCGGACGCCTACCCGCAACTGGTCGCCTCCCTCCAGCTTGGCGACGGCATGATCGCCGAGCTCGCCGGCGGGCAGCGGGACGTGTTCACCGCCGCCTGCGCTGACCAGCTGTCCGGGCTGCACGGGCCGAAGGGCAAGCCATGCCCGGCAAGGCCCTGGGTCTGCCTGCTCTGCCCGCTGGCGGTCTTCGCGCCACGGCACGCCCCGAACCTGCTACGGCTGAAGGGCTTCTTCACGCGCCAGTGGCAGCAGATGACGACCGACCACTTCATGGCCGTCTTCGGGCCCTACTCCCAGCGGGTCGGCGAGGTCCTGGACCGCTATGAACCCGCCGTGCTGGCCGCCGCAGCCCGCCAGATCAGCGACCGTGACGACGAACTTCCCTTGCGGCCCGAGGAGATCACCAGATGAGCCCCCTGGCCATCACTGCCGCCGGATCACAGGACCCGGCATCACCGTTCGCCGGCGCCGACATCTGCCGCGAGGCCGGCCTCACGCTCCCGCCGGGAGCCGCCCGGCCCGTCTTCGAGGACAATACGTGGGACTTCACCGACGTGGTCGGCCTGCCCGTCCAGATGTCCCTGGCCAGCAGGCGGTTCGGCTTCACCGCGATCCATGATCCCCGGTGGCGGCTGGTCGCCAAGGAACTCATCGTCGCGATGCTCGCCCCGCGGCACGAGGCCGTGGCGCCGCTGCCCCGCGCCTACCGGACGCCAGTCCACCTGCGGACGGCCAAGCTGCGGCTTGATGAGCTCACCCGGTGGCTGAACTGGCTTCCCCAGCGGGGCATCAGCAGCCTCGGCGACGTGGATGAGGACTGCTGCGCCGCCTGGCTCATGCACCGGCGTCACGCCCGCGACGAGGACGGCACCGCGATCGGTGACCGCAGCCCCGCCACCAGGCGCGCCGCTGCCCAGGTGGCTATCGACCTGCTCAACTACCGGGAGCTGTTCACCGCCGACCGGCCCCGGCCGGACCTGCGGCCCTGGGGAGGGGCATCCGCCACAGCGGTCGCGGAGATGCCCAGCGGGCGGCAGGAGAACAAGACCCCGCCGGTCCCCGGCCACGTGCTGCAGCCGCTGCTGGCCGCCGCGCTCTACGTGGTGACCACGCTCGGGCCCGGCGCGGCGGAACTGGCCGCCGAGCTCCGCGAGACTCCGACCATGCGGTCCCGCGCACCGCAGCGGCCCGGCGAGCGCGCACCGCTGAAAGACCCCGTCACCTGCCTCCCGCCGGTCCTGGCCAGGCACTGCCAGGACCTCGACCCGCTGCCCGAGCTGACCCCGTTCCTGGTCCGCAAGCGGCTGTCAAACGGGTGGGATCCCGGCGATCCGCTTCTCACGGTCAACCTCGACGGCCTGGCCCGGGAAGCGGGGTTCTGGGACTTCAGCTCCCGGTGGCTGCCCGGGCTGCGCCCGCAGATCGAGGCAGCCCTGGCCGTCGCGGGCATCGCCAGGCCGTTCGGGCGCAGTGTCCGCACCGTCCCCGGAGCCAGCGGCGAGCCCGCACCCTGGACCACCCCCCTTCACCGCGACGAGGCCGATGGCCTGGTCGGCGTCGTTCGCACCGCTGCGATCATCGTCATCCTGGCGGTGTCGGGCATGCGGTCCAGCGAGGTCATGGAACTGCAGGCCGGAGCCCGGCAGCCCCCGCAGGAATCCGGGGCCAGCATGGCCCGCTACCGGATCGCGAGCAACGTCATCAAGGGGCAGCCGCTGGGCGGCACCCGCGACGAGTGGGTCGTCATCGAGCCCGTCTACCACGCGGTCGGGCTCGCCGAACAGCTCCGCGACAACCCCCGCGCCGGGGAGCTGCTGTTCGGCAGGTTCGCCTTCTACGTCCGCTACCAGTGGTTCCGCGACTGGGTCAACGGCCCGGCAGGGCAGCGGCTCGGCCTCGCCCCCATTCCCGCCGACCCGGTGACGCCCAGGATGCTGAGGCGCACGCTGTCGATCGAGCTCGCCTACCGGCCCGGCGGCCTGCTTGCTGCGAAACTGCACCTGAAGCACATTTCGGTCGCGACCACAGAAGGCTACGCATCCCGCCCGGGAGGCGCGCAGGCCGAACTGCTTGCCGAGGTCAACAAGCACGAGGCCGACCGGAACCTGGAACTGGTCTGGGCCGAGTTCCGGAACTACCAGCAAGGCATCATGCCCGCCGGACCCGGCGCACGCGAGCTTACCGAGTTCTTCGCCAGCATCGACGGCAAGCCCGCAGCAGGCGACCCCGGAACGCCCAGGGTCCAGCGGAGCGACCGCGAGATCCTCACCCTCATCACCAGGCGGGCCAGCACCCTGCACCTCGGCACCGCGAACTACTGCTGGTTCACCGACCCGTCCCGTGCCCTCTGCCTCAAGCTCGCCGGGACCCCCGCCGCAGACAAGCCCCTGGCCGGCATGTGTGACTCCGCCCGCTGCCCGCAGGCCACCCACCACCCCTGCCACCGGCCCGTCTGGGCCGAGGCCACCGAGCAGGCCAAGACGTTCCTCGGCAGCCTCGGTCCCACCCGGAAGACCGAAAAAGCCCGCCTGCAAGCCGACTACGACCGCGCTCAGCGCGTCCTCACCGCGATCGACGCCGCCGTCAGCGAGAACGGAGAGCAGCAGTAATGCGCATCAGTGCCGAGCAGCGCCAGCAGAACGAGGCCCGCATCCGGGCCGCCATCGACCACCTCCTCGGCGGCGACATCCCGCCCGGCGGCAAGTGCGACATCAAGACCCTCGCCCGCGAGGCCGCCGTCGACCGGGCCGCCTTCTACGGCACCCGCCCCTACGCTCACCTCCGCGAAGAGTTTGAGACCAGGCTCCAGGCCAGGCAGCAGGCCGGCGACATCCCTGACCGCCGCGACGCCCAGATCGTCAGGCTCAAAGACGAGAACGCCGCCCTCAGGCAGCGACTAGCCGACCGAGACACCACGATCACCACCCTGACCAGCTTCCAGAACCAGGCCCTCGCCCGGATCGCCGCCCAGCACGACGAGATAATCCGCCTCCGCACCCAGGACAAGCGGGCCGCCACAGTCCGCCTGCTCCCAGTGCCAGGGGCAGGGCCATGCAACTGACCCGTCTCACCCGGCACGCTAGCCATGTGATCCCGGTCACGTCGAACACCCCGAATCACCACACGGGCACCACGATCCAGGCTGCAGACGCATACTCCGATCACGACAGGTCAATCGCAACACGAATCAGCCTGAACACGGGAAGTGCAAGAACAAGCCATTCGGCCGCCTACCGTATGGAAATGGGCAGAATTGCACCTGGTGCATCATTCCGCCAACTGCGTGAACATGCGCTGCCTGCGGCGCAGCGTGCGGGCTTACCGCGAACTGCGTGCACCGGAGCGCGGGACGGTGCGGTTGACCTGCGGCTTCACGGGCAGTCCGGATCTGATGCAACGATGATGCGGCTGGTCTTGCGTGGCTGCGTGCATCATGGCTGCGGCTACTGGCGCATCGATGCATTCAGCGGTGCCAGATTGCGTCTGGTGCATCATCGCCGGCCCGGCTGCGTCGCGCGCATTGTGCCGCCGCAGCGGCGTCCGCGCCGCGCCCCCAAGGGAGCGTGCATCACGTCCCACGGCTGACCAGGGGCTCGCCGCCCCTCGTTGCGCCGGATGCATCCCGGCTCCCGGCGACGGACCACCTGGCGCCTCCCGGAGCTCGCGCAGGCTGATGAGACGCTGATGTGCCACCGCGCCGCGGACATGCCCGGCACGAATCTCGAACGTCGGACGAAAAATGCCTTCTACCTTGGTTTACGCTACAAGTTGTCCCGGCGCTGTAATCATCCAGCCCAGGGGAATAGCTTCGACTCGCTCTGTCCAGGCTGGGGTATTTAGTATGGCTGGAATATTGCTCTCTACCAGTTTGCGCAACGGCGCGACACTCGCCCACGTCAAGCGCTACCTCGGCCAGGTCTCAGAGAAAATGGCCGAGCATTATGTCCACCTCGCCAGCACCGACCCCGCCCTCGAGGACGCTCTGAACGCGATATGGGTCTCCGGGCCGGGCGCGGCCGAGCCCGGGATGGTCCTGTCTGCCGGCCCGGGTGACATGACCCCGGAGCAGGCGCAAGCGCTGATGATCGACCTGACCAGGACCAGCACCCCCGCCGAAGGAGGGTTCTGCACGTTCCAGCCCGTGATCCGCGGCGGCGCGTGCCCGTGGAACCTGAACTGCCACAGCTGCGAGAATTTCGTCATGTCCGGCGCCGACCTGCTCTACTGGCGCCGCAAGCAGGAGCAGTGGGCCACCCTGGGCGAAACGCGCGCCCGACGACGCGACCGCCGACTACCTCCACGACGTGTTCGCCCCGACCGCCCGCGCCATCAGCGGCCTGGAACAGGCCCTGCGTGCCGCCGGGCTGCACGACGCTGCGCTGCAGCTGGACCTGCGCCGCCCGCAGGACTACTTCACGCGGCTGTGGAGCGTGGCGTTCCGCGCAGCCGATCTCGAACGCTCACCCGACGGCGCCGGACCAGCAGAACCCGGACCAGCCGCGCTGGCCATCACCACACGGCGCAGCTGATGAGTACCGAACCCGCCAGGACCGGCCCGGCCATCGCTGCCCGCCGCCAGCGCACCACGCAGATGCTCACCCGCGTCGAGAACGCCGTCACCCGGCTGCGCCTGGACGGGACACCTGTCACCGTCCGCGCCCTGGCCCAGCACGCCCGGGTCTCGGCCACGTTCCTGTACGGCAACCCCAGCGCCCGCGTCCTGCTCTCCAGCGCCCGGGACGCGGCCGCCAGCGGCGACGCCGCCCGGTCAGCGGCCAGCGCCGGGCAAGCCGAAGCCTCCTGGAGGGAACGAGCGCTGAACGCCGAGGACGCCCTCAGCCACGCGCACACCGAGATCCTCACCCAGCGCCGCCGGATCGGCGAGCTGGCCGGGACGCTGCGCGACCTGGAAACCCCCCTCAGCGCGGACTCCGCCCAGCTCCTCGCCGCGGAGAACAGCACCTTGCACCAGCGCATCCGCCAGCTCACCGACGAGCACCGCACACTGCGCGAGCGCCTCGACGCCGCCCGCTCCGCCGGCCGCTTCCTGGACCGGCGCGTCGCCGACCTCGAAGCGCAGCTCGCCGAGCACATCGTTCACCCCACCTGAGCGGTCACGTGGCGTAGGTCAGCTTGCGGTACTGGTCGCGGATGGTGTTGATGGGGTCGCGGTCGCGGCTGTAGTAGAGCTTGTTGGTGAGCAGGACGGCCCAGCGCCGCTGGGTGCGGGAGACCCACATCGCGGTGCCGGTGAAACCGTAGTGGGCGTAGATGCCGTCACCTGGGCTGGTGCCGGGAGCGGGGTGCCAGAACAAGCCGCGGGCGGGTTCGAGGGTGCCGGTGTGGACCTGCAGCGACTCGGCCACCCAGGCATCGCTGAAACAGTGCGCGGTGCCGGGATCGAGCGTGTAGCGGAGGAACGTGATGGTGTCGGCGAGGGTGGAGAACGTCCCGGCGATGCCGCAGGCGCCGCCGAGCAGGCGTGCGGAGAAGTCATGCGGGACGCCTTTGAGGTGGCTGCCGGTGTGCTCGTCGTATTCGGTGGGGGCGCAGTGCCGGGCGGCGGCTGGGGGCAGTGGCGCGAACTGGGTGCTGGTCATGCCGAGCGGCTGCCAGATCCGTTCGTGCGCACGGGTGGCCAGGGTGCTTCCGGTGAGTTCCTCGATGAGGTAGCCAAGGATGAGCGCGGCGCGGTCGGTGTACTCCACGGCCTGGCCGGGCGGCCGGTGCAGTGTCTCGTGCAGGACGCCGTCGCGGATCGCGGCGGGGTCGGTGCCGTACATTGCCTGGAGCCTGGCGCGCGGCGGCACGCCGGCGGTGTGGGTGAGCAGCTGGCCGACGGTGACCTGGCCGAGGGGGTATCCGGCGGTGCGGTGCGGGATGAGCTGGGCGAGCGTGTCGTCGAGGCGGAGCTGCTGGTTATCCCAGAGGTTGCCGGCTGCTGCCCAGACGGCCAGGATCTTGGTGAGGCTCGCCATGTCGAAGACCGTCGCGGTGGTCATGGGCTGTGCGGGCTGGGCGGGGTCGAGCAGGCCAGCTGCCCCGGTCAGATATACATCCTGGTCGTCTCCGGCGGCCCATACTGCGCCGGGGTACACGCGGTCGCTGACGCCGTGCTTGATCATGCGTGCCGCATCCGCGGCTAGTTCACTGGGCGGGACCGGGAGCACGTGTGGAGCCTACTAGTCCGTGCCTGCGGGTCAGGCGAGGCGGCTGGTCAGGTCGGCGAGTTGCGCGGCGGTGCGGCTGAGCGGGAACCGGGCGGCGTTGGCGAGCCCGGCGGTGCGGAGATGGGCGATAGCCGTGGGGTCGGCGGCGAGCCACCGCAGCACGGCGGCCAGCTCGCCAGGAGAGGTGAAGTCTGCGGTGGCGGCGGAGTCTCCCAGGACTTCGGTGAGCCCGGGGACTGGCTGGTAGAGGACGGGCAGGCCGCATGCCTGGGCTTCGACCGCGACCAGGCCGAATGCCTCCAGCGTGGTGGACGGGACGACGAGCAGGTCATGGTCAGCGAACACTGCCCACAGGCTGGGACGGGGCAGCCAGCCGAGCCAGCACGGTGACAGGCCGGCCCGGCCTGGCGCGTGGGGAGCGCGCTGAATGGCGGCGCGCTGCTCCTCGGGGGCGGCGACCGACAAGCGGATGCCGCTGATCGCCGCACAGGCGGCGATCAGTTCTGCGGTGCCTTTCTCGGCGGTGAGCCGGCCGGCGTACAGCAGTCTCAGGCTGCCGTCTGCTCCAGGGTTGCGTGGCGGGACGGCAGACAGGAGGTGGTCGGGGATGCCCCACGGGATGTGGATCAGGCGGCCGGCTGGCAGGTGCGGGGCGAGACAGCGCAGCCGGTCGGCCATCGCGGCGGTCGGTACGACGATCGCCGAGGCCGCGGCGATCACCCGGTGCAGGACATGGAGCTGTGTCTGGCTGGTCTCGGCGGCGAGCAGGTCCGTGCCGTGCACGAGCGCTATCCGCCGCAGCTGCGGGAACGCACCGATGAGCGCGGGTGAGGCGCCGAACGCGAGGTGCTGCAGGTGCGCGACAGCGCCGCCGGGCGGGGTGATAGCGGCGGACAGCGCACAGGTCAGGCCGGCCACGTACCGCCAGAACTGCGGCCCGTCCGCGCACTTGCCGGGCACTGTCAGCAGTACGGGCTCGCCAGAGGGCGTGGCGGTACTACCTGCACGGGCGAGCATGAAGGCCTGGGCGGCCAGCGGCGCAGACGGGCCGATGTACAGGTCGTGCAGGAGCTCGACGCTGCCGCCTGGCGATCCTGACGGCAGATCGACCCCGGTGACGACCGGCGGCGTGATGGTGCTGGTCATGGCTGGTCTCCTGGACGGGGGCGGTGAGTTCCTCATGGAGCCGGGAGAGCCCGATGCCGGCAGTGGCGGCGTATTTCGCGCTGGGCTGCTGGTAGGTGTCGTGGTCGCCGTGCACCTGGAGGAAGATCAGCTTCCCGAAGGTCATGCGCGGGTAGACCCGCACGGGCCGGACCACGCGGATCTCCAGCGTCCACTGGATGGCGTGCCCGACATGGCCCAGCGGAGCCGACACGTGGACCCAGATCCCGAGCGCGCCAGTGTCACGGTTGCCGTTGAGCAGCTGGGCGTAACGGGCAGAGCAGGTCCGTTCCCAGGTCAGGCCGAGATACAGGTTCTCCGGCTGCAGGATCATCCCGGCTGCAGGAATGCGGTGTTCTTCGCAGCGTGTGACTGCGGCGGCATCCAGGATGCCCCCGCATACGCGGATCTGCTCACCGAGCCGCCAGTCGTAGGCGTTCGGCGACAGCCGGCCGGGCTCGAACGGGTCGATCACGATGTCGCCCGATAGCTGAGCGGCCCGGATCGCCGCGGCGGTGAGGATCATGACGCCTCCCTGCGCAGGTCCGGGCGGATGTCGTGCCAGTACCGGGACGGCTGAGGGCCGGCGGACCCCTGGTACTTGCCGCAGTAGAGATCCCGGGCGCCGGATGAGACGAAGAACATGACCTGGCCGATCTTCATCCCCGGATAGACACGCAGCGGGCGGGTCGGGGTCAGCATGAGGGTCCACTGCCCGTGGAAGCCGATGTCGCCGATCGGTGCGGTGATCTCCACGAACAAGCCCAGGCGGCCGACCGAGGACCTGCCGAACAGCAGCGGGACGTACACGTCCGAGCCGACCTCTTCGATTGTGTGGCCGAGGTACAGCTCGCCGGGCTGCAGCACGAGCCCGGCCTCGTCGATGGGAACCGGGCGGGTGGGGTTCGGCTGGAACGGGTCGATGATGTCACCGGTGTACACGAGCAGCAGCGGCCCCAGCCGCACGTTGTAGCTGTTCGGGTTGACCTGGGCCGGGGTGAACGGGGTGATGCGGATACGGCCGTCGCGGGCGGCGGCAGTGATTTCCGGGCCGGTGAGGATCATGGCCAGCCCCGTTTCCGCCCGCCGAGGAGCAGGTCAGCGACCAGGTCCCGCAGCGGCAGCGAGAACCCGCTTTCGTCTGGCCGTTCCGGCCCGTCGTGCAGGTACGTGGCCGCCAGGTAGTCAGTGGTCACGATCCTCACCGTGCCAGTCGGCAGCGGGTCAGGCACCACGCCGATGGGGCCGGCGCCAGCGGCGAGCCGAGCAGCCGTGGCGTTCGCATCGGGTGTGATGAGCGTGACCAGGGTGTTGCCGAACGGCTCGACCGTCATCAGGTCGCCGGCGGTGAGCGTCGTACCGAGGGGTGTTTCGCGCAGGCAGGTCAGGTTGATCAGCGCGGCGTCCGAGGCCGCCGTGTCCGTGGCCGCGGCGCACAGCGAGCCCAGCAGCTCGTCCGGGCGCGGTGTCCGGCCGGCGTACCGTGCATGCACCGGGCCGGCTTCCCGCTCGAGGGACGGGCGCAGCTGGGCCGCGCAGGCCACAGCCTCGGTGACTCCTGCGGGCAGGTCACCATACCCGGGCTGTGCGCTGTCGCTGAAGTCGTATACCTGGGCGTGCCAGAGGCCTGCGGCGGGCCACGCGGCCGAATACCCGGCGGCGAGCTCGCCGCCCTTGACGACCAGAGCATTACCCGCGGTCTCAGGACCGTAGCGAGGGCTGTGGCAGTGCCCGGCGAAGATGACATCGATGAACGGGCAGGCGAGCGCGAGGCGCATGTCGTGATCGAACCCGCTGTGGCTGAGCACGACCCACGAGTCCGCATCGCCGCTATACCGCTGATGCAGCTGGCTCAGCGCGGCTGCCGGATCATGCACCTGGTGCCCAGCCCGGTCAGTACGGGGTACTGACCCGAACGCCTCGGTGCCGAGCACGGCGGTGAGCGCAATGCGGCGCCCCCGGACGGGCGCGATGGCCAGCGGCGCCCAGACGGCCGTACCGGGTTCGCCGGTGACGTTGGCGCAGACGGTGATCGCGCGCAGGCAGGGGTCGGTGATGTGATGCAGGTAGCCGTGGTTCCCGGGCGCGGCGATGTCATACAGGCCGCACAGAAGTGCGGTCTCAGCCTTCCCGCGGCCCAGGGTGTAGTAGCCGGTACCCTCGAAGAAGTCGCCGCAGTCGGCGATGAGCCCGCCCGCAGCCCGCAGCCGGTGCAGGGAACTGGCCAGGACTCCGGCCTGGTCCAGGGAGGAGTGCACGTCGGTGGTGGCTACGACCTGCCGGTACTCACGAGCGGAGGACGGCCGGGCGGGGAGATTCCGGTGAGCGGTCATGCCTGTTCCCCTCCGCCGGTGATGCGGGCGCCGAGGGCGCGGAGCGTGCCGGGCAGGTCGGCGTGACCGCGCTGCAGCTGAGGCAGCCCGCCGATGACGGTGGTGCCGTCCGCTGCCAGGGCGGCGACCAGCAGCGCCGATCCGGTCCGGATGTCAGTGGCGTGTACTGCAGCCGGGGTCAGTGCCTGCGGTCCCCGGAGCGTGCAGGCGGTGGCGCTGGTCTCGGTGATGACCGCGCCCATCGCCCGCAGCTGCGGGACCAGGTTCGCGTGCCGCCCAGGGTTGATCGCGTCGCAGAAGCGGTGACAGCCCGGCAGGCCGATCGCCAGCGCGAGCAGGCCAGGCTCCCAGTCCGCGTCCAGCCCGCCTGGTTCCAGCGACGCGTGCGCGGCCAGCGGCCTGCCGGACGGCTGCCATCCCGGCGGGACGTCCAGCGTCCCGCCGTCCCCGGTGGTGGCGGCCGCCGGGATGCCGAGCAGGCGCAGGGCCGCGGCCAGCGGCGCGATGTCACCGGGCAGGATACCTCGGATGCGGCCGCTGCCGCCGGTGGCGGCGATTGCGCAGGCCAGTGTCCCGGCCTCGATCTTGTCGCCCGGCACTGTCCACCGGACGGGGCCGGCATGCTCTCCCGGCTGCATGCTCACCAGGCCCGCGGTCACCTCCACGGCGCAGCCGGCCTGCGCTAGCGCCCGGTACAGCGCGTGCAGTTCCGCGGACAGGTTCGGGTTGCTGATCACGACTGGTCTATCCGCTGCGACCGCACGTAGCAGCGCGGCGACTGTGGCGCCGCGGCTGCGGAACGGCAGGCTGATCCGCACGGTCCCGCTACCGCGGCCACCGCAAGCACGGACTGCGTATCCGGCCGGGCTGGTCTCGGTTCTGTCGCCGAACGCCTCATAGACCGTGAAATGCAGGTCCATGCCCCGCTCGCCGACGCTGCAGCCGCCCGGCCAGGGCAGTGACGCGCTCCCGAACGCCGCGATGAGCGCAGGGACCAGGTAATAGGAAGCCCGGATACGCGAGGCTCCCGCCAGCTCCGGCTGGGTTAAGCCAGGGCTCTCCGCCCCTACCTGGACCTGGCCTGCGCCGATGACCCGCACGTGCCACCCGGCCCTCGCCAGCAGGCCGGTCATCACGCGCACGTCAGCGCACGCCGGGATACGCTCCAGGTCAACCGGGCCGGCCGGCAGTGTCGCTGCCGCGGCGAGCAGTGGCAGCGCGGCGTTCTTCGAGCCGTCAATCCAGGCTTCCCCGCTCAGCGGCAGCCCGCCGCGTACCTGTACCGTGTCCGGGATCCTGGTTCTGGCCAGTGCTGACATGGCGCGATCCTTCCGGCGTCAGGATTCTCGCGCCTGCACGGTCGCTTCTCCTGCCGTCAGCACCACTTTAATGCGTATCGCGATAAGCACACAAGAGGATTAACGGTGCTGTCAGCTCAGGTGACGGGCTGCCGGTACAGCAGCTCATACAGATGAGCGCCTTTGATGAGGACAGAAGCCTCGACCGGCCGGTCGCTGTCGGAGTAGATGACCCGGAACTGGCGGATGACCGGGACGTCCGGCAGCTGGAGGAGGGTGGCTTCCTCGGCGGTCGGCATCCGGGCGGACACGGCGTCGGTGAAGTATCGCTCCGGGTATCCCAGCTCGGCCAGGACGCGGGGCGCGCCGCCGGGCGCTCTGCCGGACCCGGCCAGGGCCGAGCCGCGGACGATGTCCAGCGGGTGATACGACCATCCGGCTTCCACCGGCTGACCCTGGTAGCGCATCAGCCGGCACCGCAGCATCGCGTGCTCGCCCGGTCCGGTCCCCAGCGCCCGCGCGACCTCGGCGGGAGGCGTCTCCTCCTGTGCTCGCAGGATGTCGTAGGAATACCCGTCCGGTGACGACGGCAGGAACGCCGCGACCCCGACGCGGAACGGCTGGCGGTCCCGGACATAGATGCCCTTGCCCTGCCGGCTGCTCAGATAGCCCTCGCCTTTAAGGACCGTGAGTGCCTTCTGGACCGTCGTGTTCGACACGCCGAACCGCTGCACCAGCTGCGCGGTCGACGGCAGCTGGGTGCCGGGAGCAAGGTCCCCGGCCATGATCTGCGCACGGACATCCGCCGCGACCTGCTCATACGGCGGCCTGCCCGGTACCTGCGGCATCATGCGGTACTCGCGACCAGCCGGTACCGCAGATGCCGGCCCTCGGCCGGCATGACCGCGACCGACACCTCGAACGGCAGCCCCGCCTCAGTCAGGCACACGCGGGACAGCACGATCACCGGCGAGCCGGCCCGCACCTCCAGCAGCTCCGCCTCCTCCGCAGAAACGGCACGGACCGAGATGTCCTCCCGCGCCTCATGCACCCGGTATCCCAGCGCTGCCAGCAGCGTGACCGCGCCGCCCCGGATCTTGCCCGGCCCGGCCAGCGCGGTCCCGGCCGCGACCTGCGGCGGGTACCACGAGTCGGTCAGCTCGACAGCCCGGCCGTCCAGCAGCATCGTGCGGCGGCGCACCACAGCACCAGCACCCTCCGGCAGCGACAGCGACAGCTCGACCTCCGCTGGCGGGATCTGAAGTCCGGCGGCTCGTATCACCTGGGTACCGGACCGCCCAGCAGCAGACGCCTCCTCTGCCCAGGCGTCCGCCTGCCCCTCGACACGGGGTGTCAGATACGGCAACGAGCTAACCACCCACACGCGCGGCTCCCTGCTGCTCGACAGCATTATCACTTCTCGCGAGAACCATTATGGCCGCTCGGATCGGCTGGTGAACACGCCATGGCCGGATACGCGACGCGATCGGTCACGATGCGCCCGTGATCCTCCGCAGGAGGGACCCCGACCTGGGCTGGGGGCAGGGACGCTGGGTTGTCCGTGTCCTAGTCCAGGGCGACGAGGATGACGGTTCCGAGACTGAACCGGGCGCCGAAGGAGCGTGGCGGCCTGGTTTACCGGCTTTCCGCAGCTGCGCAGTGCCCTGGTGCTGGGTCCGGGGCCTGAGCATGCGCCGGCCGCACCGCGCCGCAAGCCCGCGCCGGGGCTGGTGACCGATCTGCGGCCGCCCTGCGGGCCGCTTCGCTCAGCCGCAGATCCTTCACCAGCCTGATCCGGCACTGCGGGCTTGCCCCGCCCGGCGCTGTGCCGGCCCTCGCGTCCCCAGCACCGGGCACAAGGCCCGCCGCGGACGCCCCGGCACCGCCCGCCTGCGGGCCGGGAACCACGGCCGCACCTGAAGGAGAGCCGATGCTCACCAGAACAGCCTCACCCCAGCGCAACCTGCCGCCGGGCCAGCTCGCAAGCCTGCTCAAGGACCACTCCGCCCGTGCCCTGGACGTCATCGCCGGGTCCGGCGCGATCCGCGCCCACGGCGGGCACCTGATCCTGGACGGCACCGAGCCGGCCCTGCGGCCGGACGGCGTCACCATGACCACCGGCTCGTACGCCGTCAGCGACGTCGCCGACGGCCAGCTCGCCGACAAGCTTGGCATCCCGCTGCCCTACCTGCGCCGGATGCACGCCGACGCCATCAACCTGTACGACGCCAACGTCAACGGCTGGCTAGCGCGCACCGACCGCCGATTCCTGATCCGCGTCCTGCGCGGCGGCAACGGCACCGGCGTCGTCCGCGCGGTCCTGTCCGACAAGTACTCCAGGATCGACCACCTCGACGTGCTGATGGCCGCCCTGGACGGCATCCGCGACTCCGGCGTCCCCGTCGTCATCGACGGCGCCGACCTCAGCGAGCGGCGGATGAGCGTCCGCGTCCACTCCCCGGACGTCCAGGCCATGGCACCCCAGCTCCTGGCCGGGTACCGGTCCCCGTTCGACGGCCGACCCGGCACGGAACTGCCCGTCGTCTGGGGCGGCTTCCTGATCTCCAACTCAGAAACCGGGTTCGGCGCATTCACCATCGCCCCGCGCCTGCACGTCCAGGTCTGCAGCAACGGGCTGGTCATGACCGCCTCCGCGCTGCGCCGCACCCACCTCGGCTCCCGGCACGACGACAGCGACGGAGTCGTCACCTGGTCCGAGGCCACCACCACCAAGACCCTGGAGCTGATCACCTCCCGGACCCGCGACGCCGTCGCCGCCTACCTCGACCCTGGCTACGTCACTCGGATGATCCGCGACCTGGAAACCGTATCCGGCAAGCCCGTCACCGACCCCGACACCACCATCAGCATCATCGCCGGCAAGCTCCGGTTCACCGAGGACCACCAGCGATCCATCCTCGCTCACTTCGCGGCCGGCGGTGCCATGTCCGCAGGCGGCATCCTCCACGCAATCACCTCCGTCGCCCAGACCCTCGACGACGCCGACGCCGCCCACGACCTCGAAGCCGCCGCCATCCCGGCCATGCACCTGGCAGCCAGCCTGTGACCCCCGCACGCCGGCGCAGCGGCACCCTCACAGCTCCACGTCGCGTGCATGACCGCGACGTGAAACCCCACGTCAGCCACGTCACGCAGCTGATCGTGGCCGGAAAACTGGCGCATTTCATCCGCGGCGGGCAGCTGACCGCCGGGGGCGTCATGCAGGCGGTCACCAGCGCCGCCCAGGACGCGGACCCGGACACCGCATACGAGATGGAAGCCGCGGCCCTGCCCGCGCTGCGGCTCGCCGCCGCCCTGTGACTGCCGGCGAGCACTGCTGCAATCCCCGGCCCCCGTGCCCCGGACTCCCAGGAGGAACCCGTGACAGATCACGCTGCCGCCGGGCCGGCCCTGCCCGGCCCCGCATATACCGACCAGGCCGCGATCAACGACATCCACGTGCTCCTGACCAGCCCGCTGGGACAGGATGGCGCGCTGGAGTCGATCGCCGAGATCATCGCCCGGACCGGGCGGCCGCTGACCGCCGGCCGCGACATCGAGGTGATCACCGGCGAGTCGCCGCTGGGCTGGCCCGTCGTCCAGGCCGTGTCAGCCGGCACCACGGTCACGATCCGGCAGGACCCCACCGGTCCCGGGCTCCGCGTCGAGATCACTACCAGGCTCGGCAGCACCGACACCCCGGCCGTCAGCCTCGACAGCCGCCCGCTGGTCCCCGCCTGGTGACCCGCCGCCACCCGCAGCCCCGCTGACCGCGGCGGCTGCTGACCTCTCAAGCATCACTCTCACCGTAAGGAGCACTGTTTCTCATGTCATCAGCCGAACTCACCACACCAGACACGCCCGCATCACATGACCGGCAGGACGAGACCCCGGGGACGGCCCAGGCCGTCCCTGCGGGCCACGTCATGATCGCGGTCACCATGCTGGCCCCGCACCCGGGCAAACCAGCGCGGCAACCTGAAGATCACCCCGGCGTTCCTGTCTTCCATCTCCGGCGCCGGCGTCCTGGTCCCGCTGCGAGTCACGCCCCGCGACGACGGCGAAGACGGGTTCTGGGTGATCGACGGGCACCGGCGGCTGTCCGCGGCGATCACCGCCGGCCTGGATCAGGTCCCGTGCGACCTGGCGGCCGACCGGGCCGGGGACCTGGCAGGCCAGTACCTGGACATGGTCACCACCAGCCGGCACCGTGAGCAGCTGCGGCCGATCGAGGAGGCCGACGCGCTGTTCGCCGCCCACCAGGCAGGCGCATCCCGCACCCGGATGCGCAAGACCGCCGGCCTGACCCCTGGCGAGGTCACCGCCGCCCTGGCAGCGGGGAAACTGACCGGCCTAGCCCGCGAGGCCGCCGCGGCCCGTGACCTGACCCTGGACGAGCTCGTCATCCTCGCCGAGTTCGACGGCGACGAAGCGGCGGTCACCCGGCTGACCCGGGCCGCGGCCGGCCGGCCGGATCGAGTACGAGGCCGAGCTCATCCGGGCCGAGCAGGCCGACCTGGCCGAGCAGCAGCGGATACGCGAAGAACTAGATACGGCGGGGGTCACCGGCCACCTGCCCGCCGGCGCGAGCCTGATCAGCAGCCTGCGCGACGGGGAAACCGACCTCACCCCCGGATCTCACGCAGCCTGCCCAGGGCACGGCGCATGGCTGCGGAGCTGGGCACCCGCCGACCCGGCGTTCTACTGCGCCGACCCTGACACGCACGGCCACACCTCGCTGTGGCACCAGGTCACCCCCGGCGGCGCCGGCGAGGATGGTGAGGCCGGCGGGGGAGCGGCCCAGGACCGCGACGCCCGCCGGCTCGTCATCAGCGGGAACCGTGCCTGGAAAGCCGCCGGGGAGGTCCGCCGGCGCTGGCTGGTCACCTTCCTCAGCCGCCGCACCGCATCGGCCGAGGTCGCCCGGTTCGTGGCCGGGCAGCTGATCGTCATGCGCGAGCCGCTGCACTCCGGCCTCGCGCAGGCATGGTCGCGGCCGGTGTTCACCGACCTGGCCGACGGCCGTACGGCCCAGGACCTGGCCGCTGCCGCCGCTACCTGCCCCGCCGGGCAGCTGCCGCTGCTGATGCTCGCCCCGGTCGCGGCCGCCTACGAGCAGGCGATGACCGAAGGCGAGCAGGCCAAGGCGACCTGGCGCCCGGGCCGGTACTCCACCTGCCCGCGAGAGCGGGCCGGGGAATGGCTGACTTTCCTGGCCAGTCTCGGATACCCGCTGGCTGGCATCGAGCAGGCGGTGGCAGACGGCGCCCCCTGGACCGGCGACGGCGAACCAGGCACCGGACCCGCCGTCAGCACCGGCCAGGGCGTCAGCGACGACGGCCAGCCCGCCGTGGACGGCAGCAGTCCCGCACCCGGCACCGGGGAGGCCGAGCAGGCAGCCGCCTGACCCGGCACCCCGCCTGTACCGGCCCCGCCCCGCTCACCGCGGGGCGGGCCCTCGCGCATTAGGGGCACAGATGAGCGCACTCACCGCCAGCCAGGCACTGGCCCTGGCACAGCAGTACCTGCACGGCCGGGGCGCGCGGATCCTCGATTCCGCACCGGACGGCCCCGGCGGGCAGCCCGTCATCCTCGCCGCCGACAGTCACGTGCTCGTGACCTGCCACGTGAGCACGGGCACCAGGCACAGCCCCGCGCCGTGCACGCTCACGTCCCCGGTGCTGCGACAGCTGCGGCAGCTGGCCACAGGCTGGCTGGCCGCCCGCAGGATGCGGTCCGGGCAGCAGCGCACCAGCATCATCGCCGTGACCTCCGGCGGCCCCGGCGGCTGCACGCTCGACCACATCAAAGGAGTGAACCAGCCATGACACCAGATGACCGAGGTCACCGTCCCGGCGTGATCCAGCCGGGGAGTACCAGACCCTTGCCGGACTGGAGAACGCCGCAGGGCCGGCAGGGCACCGCCGTCTCGTGGTGACACGGCGGCAGTTCTCTGCCGCGCCTGAGCACCGCCGCCATGGCGGCCTCATCAGCATCGCCGAGTGGCGCGGCACCCTCGCCGGATCCCGCACGCACGCAGGACAGGTGTCCGTGGACATCCTCGACCGCAACGGGCGCCTGCACTCCTCGATCGAGCTCGGATACACCGGTGGCGGGCCCGGATACGATGCGCGCTACTCCCTGACCACGGTCCGGCTGGAGGATGACGGCGAAGACCAGCCTGATGACGAGCCGGAATTCATAGCCGAGCTGCACGATCACCATGGCACCTATCAGCTCCGCGTCGTCCGTGCTCCGGACCCTGCCGACCTTGGCGAAGTCCAGCGCCCAGGGAAAGACATGGATGTGCTGACCGGGCCGGCCGTCCTGCGCCTGCCCGGCCACGCCTGTCCCGCGTGCGCCCGGGAGCACGCCGGGCAGGCGCTCGCCGCCGAGGGGTGGGAACTGTGCGGAGACTGGGCGTGGGACAGCGACGACTGGGTGCACTGGGCTTTCGTCCGCCGGACGGAGGCGCCGTGACCTGCCCCGGGACGGCCGCGGTGACTCCCGGCATGCCGGTTCACCTGCGTGACCTGAGCGCCCAGGACGGCGAGCTGACCCGGTGCGGCCTGTTCGCGGAAGGCCTGCCCGGGCGGGTCAGCGGCCACCGTGATGACGTGAACTGCGCTGACTGCCTGAACGAAGGACCCGCCACGGCATGGGTGATCCTGCCGGACGGGAGAGCCGTCGACCGGCGATCCGCTGCCCTGGACAAGTACCTGTTCGCGGTGGCAGTGCCCGGACGTGCCGGCGGCGGTTCCACCTGGCGGCTCGGCTGCTGGGCTAAGGATCCCGGTGAGGCGCGGACCTGGTGCAGCGCCCGGTACGCACGCCACGCGCAGATCGTGCAGGTGCAGCTCACCGGCCGCTGGAAAGCGGGCACGCGATGAGCGAGTGCCGGTGCCTGATCCGGCATGCGATCACAGCCGGGCAACACCAGCAAGCCCGCGAAGCACTGGACGCCGCACGGGCGGCCGGGGACGGGCTCGGCATCATGCTCGCGGTCGCCCGCCTGACCGGCTACTGCCCGGCGAGATGGCAAGAAAGAGAAGGGTGCAGCTCGTATTAAGGGAGTGGCTGACCTGGGGAGTTGATGATTGGGCTGCTGCCGGTGCCTGCCGTCTCCTGCTGTCTGACAGAAGCATGGAGGCGCTCGATGGGGTCGCTGGCTGATGACCTGTATTTTTGCAGGTAAACGCGTTGCAGAGCGGGCAAGACGACCCATTTCTGCCGCAGCCAGAACGGATGCATATCGGTGCAAATTACTCCTGGATTCCAGGCTGTTAGGCACCTATTCTCATCTTTCCGGAAACTCAGCAGGTTCGTGTGAACAGTAATAGTAAGTTGCTTGCGGTGGCACGCCCAGCCGCCGATACTGGTTCAGCGTGGATACCGACGGCGCGCTCCTGGCGTCGGCGACGTCCGTGGTCTTCAAACTGGTGTGCTTTATGTTCATGCCCGTTCACCACCTATAACGTGACAATCTCATGCCTAAGAAATATCGCGGTCTTCAATTCCCGCTTGTTCTGATGACGGGTTTCGTCGCCGTGGCCGGCGTGATGGCGATTGTCCTGGTCAAGCACACCCATGATCCGGATTACTGGATTTCCGGTGCCGCGCTCCTGCTGCCAATGGTGCTCGCCGTTGCCGGCAAGATACGCCGGCCTGCCGGCTCGCCTACCGCCGGCCAGATCGGCGAGGAAGCAGCGAAGCTGCGGGACTCGGTGCTTCAGCAATGGAGCGATGAGGTGGAGTTCCGGATCTCCGTCTATCCGCTGCAGGTGCCGTTCTCCGCAGCAGCCCAGGTCACGGGGCCGGTGACTGTCCAGGTGCCCGGAGGAGAGCCCGAGAACCGGGAGGTCACGGTCCCGGTCATGGACTCGTGGGCGGCGATCCTGCGCGACCCCGACCGCCGGCCACCCCGCATGGATGGCACGTTCGGCTCGATCGCCGGCATCTTCCGCGCCGGCGGCCTGCCCGGCCGGCTGGTCGTGCTCGGCGAGCCGGGCAGCGGCAAGAGCGTCCTGGCGCAATCGCTGACGGTGGACCTTCTCCGCGGCAGGCCCGCGCCCGTGCCAGGTGACAGCGTGCCGGGCGACGCGGTCCCGGTGCTGCTGCCACTCGCCACGTGGGATCCGGGTGTCCCGCTGCGCGACTGGGCCGCTGTGCAGATCGCGCGGACCTATCCGTGGCTGGCCACGCAGATCCAGGTGCGCGGCGGCGCGGGGCGCACGCTGGCCGGGTGGCTGCTCGACCAGGGGAGGGTGCTGATGGTGCTGGACGGTCTCGACGAGGTCGCTGCAGAGAACCGCCTGACCGCGTTCCGCGGGCTGTCGGAAGCCGCCAGCAAGAACCAGCCGATGGTCATCACCTGCCGGACCAGGGAGTACGCGCAGATCGTGCACGACGCCGGGCAGCCCATGCCCAGGACTCCCGTCATCCGCCTAGACCCGCTCCCGCTCAGCGACGTCCGCGCCTACCTGATCGCGGCAGGTCAGCGCCTAGGCAGTGGCCGGGCCGGCCAACTGGCGGACCGGCTGGACGCCGCGCCCCGCGGTCCGCTCGCCGAGGCCCTCCGGCTGCCGCTGGCCCTGTGGCTCGTCACGTCGGTCTACCGGGACGCCGGCAGCGACCCGGCCGAGCTCGCCCGCTGTCAGAGCCGGGGCGAGGTGCTCAGGCACCTGCTGGCGGGGCTGGTTACCGCAGCCTATGAGGCCCCGGTCGGCGACTACCCGGCCCGCGAACATCCGGCGACCGAGGCGGCCCACCGCCGGCTGACCAAGATCGCCGCCTACCTGGGACCCGACCCGCAGTCCCAGAACATCGACTGGTGGCGGCTGCCCGACCAGGTTCCCCGCCTGTTCATCGGCGGCCTTACCGGGCCGCTAGTGGGATGCGCCGGGGGCGCGGCAGCCGGCTTCGCGGTCGCGATCAGGTTCGGCGGCCATCTCGGCGTCCCGATCGGCATCATCGTCGGCATCGTCGACAGCCTGCTGGCCGTCGTCACGTCGATCCGGCGCCGGGATTTTCCGCGCACCATCGACCTGCGTTTCCGGTGGGACTACTGGCGATTCACCGGCTGCCTCACCGGCGCCGTGATCGCGGGACTCGCGTCGGGGTACGCGGACGCCCGCCACGGCGGGCCGATCGCCGGGCTGATCGCCGCGTTCGCAACCGGGCCGGCGTGCGCGGCAGTGGTCATGCGGGCCTACGGCCGGGCGGTCGGTGTCCTCTCGGGGATCTCCGCCGCCGTCATCTTCGGCATGTCGTGCGGGCTGTTCGCCGGTAACGGCCAGCCCGCACTGTCCGGTCTCCTGGTTGGCCTCGTCGGCGCGGTCAGCGGATGGGTCATTGTCGGACTGTTCCAGCCGGCTCAGGACAGGCTCGCGGTCACCCCGCGGTCGCTGCTCGACCGCGATCGCGTCGGCACGCTGACGGTCGCCGGTACCGTAGGGATCGGGTGCGGGATCGTTTACGGCATCGCGCTCGGCCCTCTTGCCGGAGCGGTCGTCCTGGCCGCGGCTGCCGTGTCGCTGACCGCCACGGCCAGTGTCTGGGGACGGTTCAGCATCTCCCGGGTGTGGATGGCGCTGACCGGAATGGCGCCGCTGGCGGCCATGGGCTTTCTCGCCGAGGCTCATGCCCGCGGCGTGCTGCGCCAGGTCGGCGGCTCCTACCAGTTCCGGCACACCGAGCTTAAGGAAGCGCTGCTGCCCGCCCAGGAGGCGGGACAGGCCTCGTCCGCAGATCAGCCGGCCCCGATCGCGACGACGCCGATCGAGCCGTTATCGATGGGTGGACGGCAGCGCGACCGAGGCGGCCATCTCCCCGCTGGTGACCGGATCGTGGTGACGAACAGGGACGTGCCGACCTGCTCGCTGCCGCCGTTGCAGTCGCGATACCGAGTCTCCGCAGCCGCGGCTGTATTCATGGTGCTGGGCCGCAGCGTTCGCGTTACATGAGGTAATAGCCCAGGCCGGGGATCCGGCGCAGGAGGCCTTCGGTTTCCAGCAGGCGAAGCGCCTTGGCGCATGTCTGCCTGGCGTGCCCGTGCTCCTGGCACAGCCTGGTGATGCTAGGACCGGCGTGCCTGGGACCACGCCTCCGCTGGAGATCAGGTCGCGCAGCATCTGCGCCACGCGCATGTAGGCGCGAGGGTCCGGCTGGATACCTGCGGTGGTGCGGGGCAGCGCGGCGATCGCCCGCCCGCCGGTAAGGAACACAGTCGACTATTATCGTCTATCTCCGTGTGTCCTGCTGCGGGTTTTGCGTAGGCCGCTGGCGGGGTCAGCGCGAAAACCGGGCCTGCCGGGTCAGCTGCTCTCATCCTGCCCGCGAAGATGCAGGCCGGTGCTCTCTCCGGGCATCGTTTTGCGGCTCCCGGACGGCGGTTGGCGGTGCCGTACCGTGCCTGAGCGCACCAGCGGCTGACCTGCGTCCATCTCAGGTTCATCCCGGCACCGCCCTCCGTTGTGTCGTGCCGGGCCCGGGCGGCTGACCTCCCTGGCCGGTCAGCATGGCGCAACCGCGCGGGCCTTGGAGCCGCAACCGGGCGGCAGGGCTCCGGGCGGGCAGAGATCTTTCCCTGGTCGCAGACCCCGATGGGCCGCGGGGAAAACATCTTGCCCGCCCGGGCCGCCCGGTGTGCGCCCGGCCCGCAGGTGGCGCTGTGCAGGACCGGCGGGAGGCACCGGGCCGCCCAGCCCGGATCTTTCACGGAAAGGCAGGAATCATGGCTGGACAGACACCGCCCGTGCGGCGCCGCCTGATCGGCTACGCGCTGCGCAGGTACCGGGAGCAAGCCGGATATGCCCTGGATGACGCCGCCGGGCTGCTCGAATGCGACCGGTCCAAGATCAGCAGGATAGAGAACGGCGTCCGGGCCATCAGGCCCAAGGAGCTACGCGAGCTCCTCACCGAGTACGGCGTGCCGCCGGGTGAGCGGGACGCCCTAGTCAGCCTATCGCGCCAGTCCCGCGCGCAGGGCTGGCAGGCCGAATATGCGGACATCCTGCCCGAGGGAACCGCTGACTACCTTGACGTGGAGAGCCTGGCCGCGCAGATCATGATCTTCGAGACCCAGGTCATCCCGGCGCTGCTGCAGACCCGCGACTACGCGAGGGCGATCGCCGGAGCCGATCCCGCCTGGCAGCGCGGCGGACAGCGGGACCGGGCCGCGGAGGCGGCAGCTGCGCGGCAGCGGATCGTCCTGGATGGCGGCCGGCAGCTCTCGGTGGTTCTCGGGGAGGGCGCCGTGCGCCAGCACGTGGGCGGGCCGGGGGTGATGGCCGCACAGCTCAGCTACCTGGCTGAGCTGGCCTCCGGGCACCCGGCCATCACCGTGCAGGTGCTGCCGTTCTCGGCCGGCGCTCATGCCGGGGCGGGCCGTTCTCATCAGGAGCGTTCATGACTGTCACTGAGCATGGCTCCGGCGACCCCATCGCGGTCGTACGGAGGTACCTGGAACGAGCGGGCCTGCGGGTCCTGGACATCCGGTGGCGGCGCGGCACGGCCGAGCTGGCCATCATCGCCGCCGATCGCCACGCAGTGCTCGCCTGCGGCATCAGGACCCGGCCGGGGCGCGCCGCAGCGCCGGACCTGTGGCTGGGGGTGACCCGGTGAGCCCTGAGGCTGGCTCCCGTGACCGGCAGCGGCTAGCCCGCGCGGCGCTGACCTGGCTCGCTGAGCCGCGCGACCCGCACCTGGCCGGGCTGCTCGGCATGTGCGAGCCGGATGAGGTGCTCGCCGCGATCAGGGGAGGCAGACTGCCCGCGCAATGCCGTGACGACAGCCCCGGCCGGGTCCCCGGCACGACTCAGGCGCTCCGGCGGTGGCAGCTGCGGCTCCGGGACCTGCCCGATGATGACACGATCACCGCAGCCTGCCGTGACGGCATCCGGCTCCTGTGTCCTGACGATGCGGAGTGGCCAGCGGGCCTGGATGACCTGGGGCAGGAGCGGCCCTACGCGCTGTGGCTGCGCGGCAGCGGTGACCTGAGCTACGGCAGCGTGGGTTCGGTGTCGGTGGTCGGCTCGCGGGCGGCGACCGGCTACGGCGCCTACGTCGGCGGCGAACTGGCCGCTGGCCTGGCCGGACACGGCTGGCAGATCGTTTCGGGCGGTGCCTACGGCATCGACGCGGCAGCGCACCGCGGTGCGCTGGCGGCCGGCGGTAGGACGGTCGCGCTGCTCGCCTGCGGCGTGGACCGCCCGTACCCGGCCGGGCATGACAGCCTGTTCGCCAGCATCGCCGTCGGCGGCCTGGTGGCCAGTGAATGGCCACCCGGCAGCCGCCCCACCCGGCTGCGGTTCCTCATCCGCAACAGTGCTATCGCGGCACTCACGCAGGGCACGGTGGTCGTTGAGGCCGGGCAGCGCAGCGGCGCGCTGAACACCGCGCGGCACGCCGCCCGCCTGGGCCGCCCCCTGATGGCAGTTCCGGGTCCGGTGACGTCCGCTCAGTCAGCGGGCTGCCACCAGATCATCAGGGACCTTGGCGCCGCCCTGGTCACCAGCACCGCTGACATCCTTAATGTGCTCAGCGGCACGCCAGAGCCGGACCAGGCGGGCAGGTAGCCGGTCCCTAGCCCTGGCCCCCAGAGCAGGACGTCGTTGCCATCCCTATGTCTCAGCCAGCCCTTACGCCGCTGAGCAGGCGTTACGGCCCATGTGGCCGAAACGTAGCATTGCTCACGCTGGGCCTGTTCCTGATCGTGGCTTCCCGGCCCTGCTACGGGGCTGCTCCTTCGGAGACGGGGCGCCGTAAACAGGGCCGGGGAGGATACGCGCATGTCGCATTGCAACACGAGGTGGCAGCCACTCCCGCCGGCCACCCGAGCCGGGTCACCGCGCTCGAAGACCCCGCCCTCATCCGGCAGGCGCTGACCGCCTGCGTGCGCATCATCACAGGCAAGGCGGCGGCCACCACCCAGCGGCGCAAGCGTGCCATCTTCAGGCATCGGGCTGCCCCCGGGCCAGCCCGATGTCACCCGGGGGCAGCCGCCTAGCCCTTCCCGCCGCCGGGGGCCTAATCCGGATAAAGCGGCGGAAAGGTGTCAGAACCCCATCGTCCTTCCGTCGTAGACCTCGAACCCGTGCCCGAACGCCACTTTGAGCCCGTCTGCCCCGCCGAGATGCTCAACGAGCGTGTCGTACTCAGATGCGGTCATGATGATCAGCCGGCCCCTCTGGCCGTCCGCCGCCCGGGTGAAGCCGGTCCCGTCCAGCAGCACAGCGCGGCGCACGTCGAGCACGCCGCCTCCGTGGGGCGAGTAGATCGTCGTGTGTACCACGTGCCGTAGCAGCTCGCGCTGAAGATAGCGCTGGAGATCGTCCCAGTCATCAACGGCGTCACATCCGGTCTGGCTCATCGTCGTTTCCCTTTTCCTGCTCCGCCTGCCGTTGCAGGTCATCGATCCATGCCGTCGTGGCCGCGAGCAGGGCTGGCTCGGTGATGGCCGTCACGACACCGGGCTGGCAGCTGTCGTCGAGTCCGGCGGCCTCAGTGATCAGATCGGCTAGCGCCTGGAGATAGGCGGCATGTCCCCGGCCGAGCGGCTCCAGCCCGGCCAGCTCGGGGGCCAGCCTCCGGCCCGCGATCTCGATCAGCTGGCCGACCGTGACAGCCGCTGCCCGGTCCGCGGTGGTCACGAATCCTCCAGGTCCGCCAGGCCGGGGCCGGGCTTCGCCAGCACCGCAGCGCGGACACGGTCCGGTGCCTCGGGCGTCATGATGTGATCACCTGAGTAACCGTCTCGGCCCGTCGATCCCTCGGCCAGGCAGCCGGTGACCAGATGACGCTTGTTCCTGGGCGGATGGAAGTGCTCGACTCCCTTGAGCTGCGCCGCTTGCAAGCTGCCCAACGTCGAGCTGATAGAACTCTCCAGGAGACCGGTCGGCACGGCTGTCCCCATCCCCGAAGCACGGGGCGATCTGAAAGTACCGGTCGAACCCGGCTACCATGAGAGGCTGTTTACACTGCAGCAACGTCGACCACCACGAGTCCTGACGGAGCGAGATTTCCTCCTCGATACGGGCGCTCAGGACGCCTAGCTGCATCCGTAGCCCATCCGTGTCCTCAACCCCGGCAAGCTCATCAATCAGTGAGCTGGCCAGGTACGAAAGCTGGTCGAGCTGCTTCGGGGACTTTGCTCTCAGGTCCACGGCAATCCTCCTTGCCCCCCGCTCCGTCGCTGTGTGCATCTCCCTCGCAACGGAGAGCGATTCCGATCACTGTAGCAGGCCATATCATGCCCTGTCATGCCCTGACCTGACCTGACCGAATCGCACCGTCTGTGCTCTGCTGCGGTCTGGCCGTGAGCATCGACTACGAGTCAGCTGACCTCATGCTGATCGAAGCGGTAGTTGAAGACCAGGCGACCGGCCGTGGCGCCTTCGTCCGGAAGGTGGGGGTACGATCCGGCCGTCTGCGGGGGTACGCGCTGCCGTGCACTGCATCCCGGGAGCTGATCTTGACGGTGGCACAGGCGCAACGGAACGTATAGATGATCTCCGCCGGCGGAAGTCCAGCTTCAGCGGCAACGGTGGCGGTAGCTGCGCAGAGGTAGGCACGGACGGCCAGACCCCTCGTGCGCGTCCGCGGCACCGAGCGACGTGAGGCAGGCATGATCACGGTCACCGGACAGATGGTGTCCGCTTGGCAGCGGACATGACGGGCATACCTTCCAGAGCAACTCTCGGCCAGCAGATCCGTGACGCTCGTGTGGCTGCGGATCTGTCCTTGCGTGCGCTGGCGAGGCAGCTGGAAGTCGCGCCCTCGTACATGAATGACATCGAGAACGACAGGCGCGTGCCGTCCGAGGCCGTGCTGCGGCGGATCGCATCCGAGCTCGGCCTGAACGCTGACCTGCTTCTGGCCACCGCCGGGCGCGTCGGCGAAGGCGCCCGCGAGTACATCAAGAAGCAGCCCGCCGCAGGAGTGCTGTTCCGTCGGCTATCCGATGCCCGCCTGGACGAGCAAGGCCTGAAGAAGCTGCTGGAGGAAGCGGAGCAGATGATCACCGAACGCGATGAGGACACCGGCGAGTAGCGGCATGCACTGGTACAGCGGCCCTGAGGGCGACCAGCGGATCTGGTATGACTCCGAAGAGATCGAGACGATCGCCGAGGAGGAGCTCCGCCGCGCCGGACTGATGCCCTCGCCTGACAACCCGGTAACAGACCTTGAGCGGCTCATCGAGGGGCACCTCAAAGCCCAGCTGAACCAGTTCGCCTCCCTGCCCCAAGACGTTCTCGGGCTCACGCAGTTCGGTACTCACCGTCCCGTCGTGTCGATCAGCAGCACGCTGACCGAAGCCGCCGACGAAAACCCCCCGCGCCCGGGTCAGGTTGGTAGGTGGCGCGCGACACTCGCCCATGAAGCCAGCCACATCTTCTTGCACCGCTACCTTTTCGACCCCGCCATGGCGCCGCTCACCAGCCGCCCGCAGGACGGCAGTGCAGCGGCCACTGGTGCTGTCATGCGCTGCCTGCACCGCGACGTGAACGACGTGAACACGCAGGACTGGAGAACCATCAGCCGGAAACGAGACTGGCGTGAAGTTCAGGCCAACCGCGGGATGGCCGCTCTGCTGATGCCGGGCAGGACGTTCAAGGACATCGCCTTCGAGCAGATGATCAAGCTCGGCCTCAACAGCTTGCCATCCGGCGCAGCGTCCGCCGGAACCCTCGCCACGGCGATAGCAGACATCTTCCAGGTATCCACGCAAGCCGCGCTGATCCGGCTCAGCACCTTGCAGGTCGTACAAACGGGCTGAGACCCTAGGGTTTCGTCAACGGCTGCACCACTGGAAACGCTGATCAAGCGCGACGCTCTGGCGAACTTGCACGCACTCGACAGCTTGGGCGTGACAATGGATACCGAGGAGATCGACGGACGGGGGCCGGGCCGCTGCTCCTGCCAGTTTGCTGGCACCAGCGAGGCAGGCCAATGCCGGCCGCTCAACAACCCACTGCAGTAGGCTCCACCGCTCGCCACGGGTTCTGCCGGACTGCCTGACGACTAGCATTTTCACTAACATCGTGTTAGCGGCTTCCTGGGGATCTAATCGAATCCCCAGGTCAGCGCCTCAAAAGTATGGGGTGAGTGAGGGGACTCGAACCCCCGACACCCAGGACCACAACCTGGTGCTCTAACCAACTGAGCTACACCCACCATCGCTGCCTTAAGCAGCAGAACGCGCGCTGCCCGGCAGAGCATCGCGCGATCAACCAAGAGTATAGCGTCAGCGGACCGGAAACCGCACGTTCAGGCCGCCGGACCGGTCAGCCGCCCGGCAGGGTGTATTTGGCGGCGATCTCCCTGGCAGTTGCGGAGTCCGGTCCCGGCTGGGGGACGAAGACTGCTTCCCGGTAGTACCGCAGTTCCTGCACGCTTTCCCTGATGTCGGCGAGCGCCCGGTGCCCGCCGTTCTTGTCCGGTGAAGCGAAGTAGGCGCGCGGGTACCAGCGACGCGAGAGCTCCTTGATCGATGAGACGTCCACCATGCGGTAATGCAGGTAGTTGTCCAGGTCAGGCATGTCGCGCGCGATGAACCAGCGGTCGGTGGCGATCGAGTTGCCGCAGAGCGGCACCCGCCGCGGCTCGGCGACATGCGTGCGGACATAGCCGAGGACGATGTCCTGCGCCTCGGCCAGTGTGATCCCGCCCGCCAGCTCATCAAGGAGCCCGGACGTCGTGTGCATCTCGTGCACGATGTCGGGCATCGAGACCAGCGCCTCCGCGGGCGGCTTGATGATCACGTCGACGCCCTCATCGAGCAGGTTAAGCTCCGCATCGGTCACCACGCACGCTATCTCGATCAGGGCATCGCGCTCGATGTCCAGCCCAGTCATCTCACAGTCGATCCACACCAGCCGGTCATTCATTGACCCAGCCTATGACCATAATGGTCCGGCGCGTTACTCCCGGTGCCGTGCGATGATGCCCGATGCTCGCGGTCACCGGGCATCATCGCCGGCTGGCTTCGCGGACTCGCTCACCGCGGCCCGCTCCTGAGGCCCGGCTAAGCGAGCGGCCGCTGCGAGTGCGGCCTCCAGCGCCGCCTCCGTGGGAAGATCGCGCTCGGACTGCACATGCCGCCGGTCCAGCCGGATGGAGGCCGCCGCCTCAGCTGCTGCCGCGGGCGCTGCCAGCGCGTCACCCGAGCCTCGCCGCCGGGTCGCGATACCGCCAGTCAGCTGGTCGATGTCGATGCTGCCTGGCCCGGTGCTGGTGCAGTCAGGCACCTGCGACGCGCCGTAATGCCCGCCGCGAGCCCACAGGGCCCGGTTGTGCTGCCGGTCCGCCATGCCGTATTCCGCCTCCAGGGACGGAGCGGGCTGCCCGGCCGGCCAGCGCCGGGGGATCTGCCAGCTGTCCAGCCAGCCGAGGATGTCACCCAGCCGGAGCATGGGGGAGCTGGTGAACGGTTCCCGGCCGGAGCTGAGCACGGCGATCTGCACGCAGAGGCGGCCTTCGCGGTTGACGCGGGCGCTGGCCCGCCGCCCGCCAGGCGGGACCGGCTCGTAGTAGATGTGCTCTCGGGTGCCGAGAGCGCGGCCGGCCCGGACGACTGGCAGCAGCTGGACGATGCTGCCGCTTAGGGGATCCCACACGACATGACAGGGACGGCCTTCCTCGTTGAGTCGCTGGGCGGCCGATACGACCGAGATGTCATGCGGTGCGGTGTCAAGTGTCAGCCAGACGACTCTTGGCGCGCCGCCTTGCATCTGTCCGCCGTCGGAGCCTGATCGGATGCACCTTGTATTCGGCATCCACGCGTCCGCCACGGGGCCTCCCTCACTGCCTGCCGGAACCGGGGACCGGGGCTCCGCTGGCAGGCTCGAACGGTCTAGACCTTATGGCCCCTTCTAACCTGCTTACGTCAGCGCCGGCCATTAGTCCATAGGGTTCGGAGAAGAAGATTTCGCGCTCTTTCCGGTCTAGGATGCGTGTGATCATGACAACGCCAAGTGCTCCCCAGGGAATCGGCAGCTTGCCGCGGCTAGCGGACTGGCTGGAAAG
>Ga0209530_1000042_pt1 | contig 101742 bp, 95 predicted proteins | sample BlaSpr_A8_Ref_O1_FD_187987 | JGI IMG/M metagenome (GOLD analysis project Ga0209530, IMG submission 187987) | Forest soil microbial communities from Thunder Bay, Ontario, Canada - Black Spruce, Ontario site 2_A8_Ref_O1 (SPAdes) (version 2) | ecosystem: Environmental > Terrestrial > Soil > Boreal...
AGATCAACCGGTGGCCGTCCTGTATTCCCCCGCCTCCCACGCCCCAAGATCACGATCTACGGCTGGAGTACTAGCCCCCTTCGCCCTGCGGGCGGTGTTACCGCCCTCCTTGGCAGGTCGTTACTCCTGCGAGTAATACTGGGCCTCTATCACCATAGGGCTCGCGCGCCTTAGGCGATCCCGCGTTCGTCCCTGATATACGTAACAGCGTGACGTAGGCTCCCCACTCATCTCCTTCAATGCCCTCACGGGGCATCGCTCCGCATTCCGGAGGGTGCGCTGGCTCAGCGATGATGCCAGCACAGGATGCAGCACCGGTTTCAGGCGTCTTTCCGGCGGGCGCATCATTTTCACCTGCTGGAGATTAGGGTTCAGGCAATCCAGCTTTAGCCATATCACGCGGGTCCTGTAACGCCCCGCCCCGTACGCCTGGGCACGGCCGTTACTTTCCTGGCATGCTATTGTCCCCTTCCCTTTCGGGTCCAGGTCAGCCATCAGACCCAGGAACCTCCCTTCGAGTCCCTTCCGGCTCAGCCGGGGATAAAGCAGAGCGCCTCGCGGCACAGTCGCGGCATGAGAGGATGCCCTGAGCGCACCCAAGACTGGCCTGAAGGAGAAGCTCGGCGGCTGGCGATTCCTGCGCTCGGTAGCGGCTTTGGCGGTCCGGTGGTGGGCAGGGTAATCTCATGGCGAAAACTGGCGCGCTGAACAAGCAACCAAGAAAAAGAGCCCATCTGCGCCCCTGGGCGACGAGACAGCCTTCTCCATGGGTATGCCTGCCCATCCTCCACTGCATATGGTCCGGGCGTAGCAGGCAGAGTGACTCTCGTGCGATGACTGGTGAAGTAGACTGCTGTGCGGGGTCGCTCGGCGTCGGTTACTCCTATGGCTTGCGTGGCGCGCGCGAGAGGGGTGGATATGGAGATTCCAGTCTTCGTTTCATGTCCTACGAGCTTGACTCCTGAGCAAGAACAAGCTCGATCGATTATTTTGCGCCAGCTAAAGCGGTATAAACTTACCCCACGCGCCCTCGGCCGCTCGGATTATCCCACCGAGCTCCCATTGAGGGAGGTTCTCGTGATAGCAAGACATTGCGCTGGCGGAATTATACTGGGTTTTGAGCAGTTCCGCAGCTTGGATGGTGTTAGCAAGCCAGGAACTCCAGAAGAACGTCACGTACGCTCGTCGACCCCATTCCCTACCCCGTGGAACAACCTTGAAGCCGGAATACTATTCGGATTGGGATTGCCACTGCTGATCTTTCGTGAAAATGGAATTACAGGCGGCATATTTGACACTGGGGTGACTGACGTCTTTATCCATCCAATGCCAGCGGATGGAGCCAGTGAAGGAATCGGCGATGTCTTTCTCAAGTGGCAAGCGAGCGTCCGGCGACGATATTACGACGAATCATAGGTCGTAGCTTCGGGTGCCCGCTCTCACATCAGCATGGGGGGATTAGCGATCATGCCGGGCACACCGATCACCCAGATCTGTTGCCGCCCCAGCCAGCTGGATCATGCTCGCGCATCCGATCAGATCGGCTACACGCGCGCCTCCCTATGGACGGAATTCACGTTAAGTAATCACACAGTCCGCCACTGGGTAACTCGAGATGTCGCCCCTGGGCGCATTCAGCTGACCGTCGTCAACATGCACGGGTTCGGCTAGGCGAGTGGTCTAGCTGCCGGAAGTGAATGCATGGTCTGTGAGGACGGGCACGACATGGCATGTGTTGATCTCGATGGCGATCGCCACGTCGTCGGCGAATCCGCTCTCGGCAAGTTCCCTGCCCGACGCGGAATCCGTCACTGCCGATGCGAGGTCAGCGGTTCCTGCGAAGCAGGCACGGGCGGCAGTGGCTTCGGGTGAGGGGATCCCTGCGCCGTGCTCGCTTATGGCGGCAATGACCGCGCCAGCGCCGAGCAGGTCTTCCAGCGCGGGGCGCAGGTCGCCGTCAGGCCAGCGTTCACCCGCTGCGATCACTGCGACTGGCCGCTGCGGAGTCCCGAATCCGTGCTCGGCGATCCAGCGCCCGACGGCGTTCACGTTGCGCAGGGACGCCGCGATCACCGTTGCCCCGCTGCCTGATGCCGCAGCGGAGATGGCGGATCCGTTCGGTGAGGGCAGCACCAGCCTGGCGGTGAAGGGAGCGCGGCGCAGCGCTGCCGGTGATAGGGACCATGGCGAGTCCGCCGACGCGGTGCGGCGGCCGGCTGCCAGCCGTGCCTGATGCCGACGTGCGAAGCCGGCCGCGGTCTCATCCCGCCAGGCGTAGGGGAAGACTCGCGTCCCGGCTTCGACGGCGACCGTGACCGAGGTCGTGAATGACAGGATGTCCACGATCACCAGGCAGGAAGCTGGCGAAGCCAGCGCGGTGGCACCGGCGAGGCCCCAGTCGAAGCGCACGCCATGAGGACCCTGAGCGAACCACTCAGCCATGGCAGCCCGCTAGGCGGTGGTGCGGACTACGCCCGGCACAACTGGGGCGGTGGCCGAGACCGGCTGCGTGGAAGCGCCGGGAGCCGCCTCGGGAACGAGCCTGCCCACGACCACTGAACCATCGGGGCACTGCGCGAGATGCGTGCGGTTACGGCCGGACTGCTTCGCTATGTACATTGCCGCGTCCGCCGCGGACGTCAGGTCGATCAGGTCGCTCGTGTGTGAGTTCAATGCCGCCACCCCGACCGAGATCGTCAACGTGACGCGAGGGCCCGACTCGTCGTGGCTGACCGGGATCTCCATGGCCTGGACGTGCTTCCGCAAGCGCTCGGCGATGCTGATCGCGTCGGACTCCCCCGCGTTCGGCAGCAGGACCACAAATTCCTCTCCCCCGAACCTCCCCGCAAGGTCGTAGGTCCGCAACTGCTCACGGATGGCACCCGTAACCGCCCGCAGCACCTTGTCCCCCACCAGGTGACCATGCGTGTCGTTGACGGCCTTGAAATGGTCAATGTCGATCAACGCCAACGCCAGCGGTGCCTGCGTCCGGAGAGCCCGCGCAACCTCAATAGTCGCTTCCGTCTCCCACGTTGACGAGTTCAGCAACCCGGTCTTGGCATCAATCCTTGACTGGGCAAGCAACTGCTCATGCATCATGAACCGGCGTGCCAGCAGCACCGTTGGCACCCCGAACACCACCAGTACCGGACTGATAGCGACGACGACGGTGATCAGGATCCCGAGATCGAACTCCGCGAGGTCGGCCTGCAGCGCTTCGCGATTGAACTCAAGATTAGACAGTCGCACTGAAGGATCAGAAAGCTTTACGGCCAGCAAAATCAGGCTATTGTGCCCGCGTCCACCGACGATCTCGCACACACTGACTGCTAGCGCCCAGGTGAGGGTGTGCAGACCGGTACCAATCGCACTGCCGGCAAAAGACTCAGGAAACACGCGGAAGAGAAGTGACGCGCCGCCATATCCCAGCCCGATTGCACCGATGGTGAAGACCCAGCGGTAGATGACGCCCCCGTGCATCCGCCACTGCGTGAGGGCATAAAGCGGCACTGGCGCCATCATGGCATATACAGGCGGGAGCAAGATTGCTATGGGCAGGACCCAGACCGTGATGAAGTCGCGCGTCATACCACCCTTGAGGTATGCGATACGCGATGTAGCCGCGACCGATATCAGCCCAGCCCCCAGCAGCAGGCAGAACTTACCTAGGTCAGTGGCATGCCAGGTCGTCCGCGACGCGGCGAATACAGCAAGAGCCAGCGCAACGAGCGGCACCAGCGCAACGTAGACCCTGAGCAATCTCGGGAGTTCCCACCAGGCCCACTTCCGGAAGTCTGCACACTTTACTATGCGGTGCGTTATAGACGATGTTTCCATGCCCACCGTTTCGGAAGCGACCCCTGGGGCTCCTGTCTAGTCGGAAGCTCACCGTAAATGACTAGCTCCGTTTAGCTACCTTAGCCCAATACGGGTGATCTTAGGCACAACTGCTCTAAATTCGCGTGCATTCCCGGAGCGGCGGGGGCTAAATGGTGTTTGACGAGCCACGATTACCGGGCGTTGCCGGACCAGGAGTCCGATACGTGGCCGCCGGAGAGAAAGGCAAGGTCATGCGCGTAGCTTGGCAGTAGGCACGCAGGGTCCGCGAACTTCCGGCACAAGCACACGTGCCGGCACAAACTTCATGCGGACGGTCGGGGGACCGTCCTTCTGCCGCTCGCCTGGCGGCCATCCCGCCCGCCTGGCGCCTGGCGAGCGACAGCGCAGACTCGTAGCTGCGGTGGTGCCTCGATTTCTGGAGCCTGGGCTCGTTCCCGGCTGGCAGTCGGTTGGCTTGGGCTGTAGCCACCGACCATCCGACGCACCACCGCGGCTACGTCTATCCCGGAACTGCCGGGACCAGGGAACGCGCCGATAATGAGACATGAACCCTGACGAGCTAGCCTCCGCCATGTCGTGGCGGGGAGTAGGGCGGCGCATGCCAGCCGACTGGACGCTCGTCGCCGTGGATCTGCGCGGGCGCGGATACAGCAACACGCTGCCGCGGCCGTACGGCATGGATCAGCATGTCGCGGACGTCGCGGCGGTGCTCAGGCACTTCGCGGCGCAGCGGCCGGTGCTGGTGGGCCACTCGATGGGGGCATACGTTGCCCTGCTTACCGCGGACGCCTACCCGGAACTGACACGCAAGCTGGTCCTCCTCGACGGAGGGCTAGCGTCGCCGTTCCCGCTGCCCGAAGGCGCCGACCCCGACGCCGTACTCGACGCGGGCTTGGGGCCGGCGATCGCGCGGCTCAAGCAGGTCTTCCCTTCCGCCGACGCGTACGTGGAGTTCTTCCGGCAGCATCCCGCGCTCGGGCCGCACTGGACCGATGACGTCGAGGCCTATGTGCGTTATGACGTGCAGCCGGCCCCGTCCGGGGACGGCGTGCGGTCGCGCGCCGTCGAGGAAGCCGGCGCTCACCGGACCCACTCCGCTGCTCACGGCGCCCGCAGGGCTGTTCGGCGAGCCACCAGGCATGCAGCCGCCGGAACTCGTCGAGCACTGGCAGGAACGGGCGCCCATGCTGCGGCCGCAGCTGGTGCCGGACGTGAACCACTACACGCTGCTGTTCGACTCCGCGGCCGTGGCCGTCGTCATCGAGGCGATCACCGGGTTACCGGTCCAGCCCCGCCCAATACTCATTGCGATCCCCTGGATCTATGCAACCTGGCCACAACGTGCTTAGCTCGATCTAGGTGAGCCGGGAAGCCTGGTCGGCACGGATATCCGTAACTGCCGGAATCGTGCACCAGGAGTCCCCCCGATGAGCATTATCACTCCTCCCGAAACATCCGCCTACACCTACACCAGCGGCCTGAAGGCGACCGAGCACCCGAGCATCGCCTGGCTGCGTGGCGCGCTCGTCCTCGCGATCGGAGCGCAGCTGATCACGCTCTCGGCGCTGACCAGCGCGGATCCGCTCAACGTCAGCTGGGCGGCCCTGCTGCTCGCCATCTCCCCCGCACCACTGTGCGCGCTCGCCGTCCTCGCACCGCGCCGGTACGTTAAGGCCGCCTCCGTGCTAGCCATCGTCGTCCTGCTCGTGGGCATGATCGGCGGGATCACGCACACCGGGCTGTTCTTCCTCCCAGAGCTCGGCGTGCTGGCCTACGCGACACGAAAGGCATGGGCGGAGTAACCGCTAGGGGCGCCAGGTGTAGATGGAATCGACGCTGCGCATGGTGATGCCAGGGGGCAGCCTGCCGCCGAGCCAGAGCACGCGGTCGCGGGCCATCATGCCCGCCCGCTTGCTGGCGTGATGCAGCCTCGACATGCTGTGCGAGCGAGCCGCGATCTTGGTAGCGCGCGGCAGCCGGACATCGGTATAGACCTGCAGCCGCTCCGCAAACGCCGCGCCGGCCGCAGACGGGTGGCTGGCAACTGACGGCTGGCCGGCAACTGACTGCGCCAGCACGACGGCGTCCTCGATCGCCTGGCAGCCGCCCTGGCCCAGATCCGGCGTCATCGGGTGGGCGGCATCACCGAGCAGCGCCACCCGGCCCCTATGGAAGGCAGGCAGCGGACGCTCCATCCAGCGCGCGTTGTCGCTGAACACCCGGGCCGGGTCGGCGTCGGCCAGGATCGCGCGGACATCCGGATGCCAGCCCGCCAGCGCGGCACGGAGCCCGGCCAGCGGCTCCGGATCCGCGGCCGGGTCCTGCTCCGGCATGAGCAGGCTCGCATAGGCGTAGATGCGGCCGTCTCGCAGTGGCATGATGCCGAACGTCGCGCCGGCGCCCAGCGTCTCGCTGCCGATGAGCGTCTCGCTGCCGATGAGCGGCCCGGATCCGGCCTGCGGCGGGGCGAGCAGCCACCAGACCCGGAAGCCGCCATAGCTCGGGCCCGGATGGCCGGGGAACAGTTCCGCGCGGATCGCGGACTGCCCGCCGTCGGCGGCGACCACCAGGTCGGCCTCGAGCGTTGTCCCGTCGGCCAGTTCCACGGCAGCGAGTTCCGTGGCGTCGCCGCAGCGCACCACGCGGGCTTCGCTGGCGAGTCTCACCGGTTCCAGCGCCTCGCCGAGCACGGTCAGGAGATCCGAGCGGAGCAGGATGTACAGCGGATAGCCGTACCGGCCGGTGAAGGAGTCCGCCTGCTGCCTGAAGATCCACGAGCCATCCGGCCGCCTGGCGCCCAGCAGCGGCGCGGGCTCGCCGGCCTCACGTACCTTGGTCCCGATCCCGATCGCGTCGAACGCGTGCATGGCGTTGGGCGCGATGGAGATGCCGGCCCCGCGCGGGCGAAGCACATCGGCGCGTTCCAGCACGGTCACGTCCCAGCCCGACCGGCGCAGCGCCACCGCCGCGGTCAGCCCGCCGATCCCGGCGCCAACGACTATCGCCCGCATGTCCACCTACCCTACGGACGGACGGCCGCGCCGGCTAGCGGATCCGGCTCGGCGGCGTGTATCAGCGCGCCGGCCATCAGCGCGGCCGGATCATCGCCTGTGATGGGGCACCATGGAAAACGTGACGATTGCGCAGGGCGGGAACCACGAGGCGTTCTGCCTTCTCGCGGGTCTTCTGGCCGACGGCGGTGCCGCAGTCCTCAGCGGGGCCGGGCTGTCTACGGAGAGCGGCATCCCGGACTACCGGGGGCCGACCGGGCAGGCGCGGCAGGCGGCGCTCGGCAGGCAGAGCACGCCGATGACCTATCAGAGGTTCACCGGGAGCGCGGCGGCGCGACAGCGGTACTGGGCGCGGAGCCACCTGGGCTGGCAGCACATCGCGCGGGCGCGGCCGAACGCGGGGCACCACGCGGTCGCGGAACTGTCGCGGAGCGGGTTGCTGGCCGGGGTGATCACCCAGAACGTGGACGGGCTGCATCAGGCGGCCGGGACCGGTGAGGTCACCGAGCTGCACGGGAGCCTGCACCGGGTGGCGTGCCTGGCGTGCGGGGAGCGGACGTCGCGGATCGCGCTGGACGCACGGCTGCGCGCGGCCAATCCGGGCTGGTCGACGGCTGGCGAAGAGGTAAAGCCGGACGGCGACGCGGAGGTCAGCGAGGACGCGATCTCCTCATTCGTGATCGTGGACTGCCTGGCCTGCGGCGGGGTACTGAAGCCGGACGTGGTGTTCTTCGGCGAGAACGTGCCGCCCGCGCGGGCGGCGGCGTGCTACGAACTGGTCGGCGGGGCCAGGTCGCTGATCGTCCTGGGATCATCGCTTACCGTGATGTCGGGGCTGCGGTACGTGCGGCACGCCGCCAAGCTCGGCCTGCCGGTCGCGATCCTCAACCAGGGGGCGACCCGCGGGGATGAGTACGCGACCGTGCTGCTCGACGCGCCGCTCGGGCCGACGCTCACCAGGTGCGTCCGCGATCTGAAGGCAAACCTAGCCAGGTAACCGCGGATCGCCCTCGGACTGCTGGAGTGCGTGCGCGGCGGACAGGACGTCGCGGCGGCCCTGCCGGCAGCCCGCCGTCCACGTCACCGCCAGGAGCACGCCGACCAGCAGACCTGCTGCGGCTGCGAGAAATGCCATCGGTGTTACCTCCGTGTCAGCGAGCATCGAGGAGCGCGGCGGCCGCCTGCTCCAGGGACTGCGGATGATCCTCGCCGGCGGGTTCCAGGCAGCCGGCGATCACCGCCAGTGCTGCCTTGCCGAGCAGGCAGCGCTGCTGCGAGTCATCGACGATGTGAGCGGCCGGATCTGCCAGCGTGCGCAGCGCCAGGCCATCGGCGATGGCGGACATCAGGGCCACGCAGTCCTCGATCGTGACGCCGGGCCGCATCCGCAACCCGCGGGCCGCCAGGAACTCGTGGTAGAAGTCCTTCCACAGCGCGCCGTTGCTCCGGTTGCGCTCCTGGATAGCCTCGCAGACCACGGTGTCGCCCTCGGCTTCGGCGGCGGCGACCAGGCTCAGCCGGAACATCGGCGAGTCCACGTGCCGCTTCACGTCCCAGTAGCAGAGCCGGTGGATGGCCAGGACCGGGTCGGGGCCGTGCAAGATCTCAGCGGTCATCTCGTTGCTGCCAGGGGCCGGGAAATGCCACGCCCACAGGCCGAACCTGAGCACGTCGGCGATGAAGTCGGACTGATGCTTCCAGCGGTTCCGCAGCGTCGACGGCTTGCCGACACCGTGGAACGGCGGCGGGTTGTGCCGCACCTCCCGCGAGACGGCGCTCTGGGACAGGAAGCTCAGCAGCGGGCGCACAATGGCGTCCGGATCCTCCGCATCCGCGGAGATCCGGCTCCGGCCCGGGCCGAGCTGGCGCTGGATCAGCCGCATCGCCGCGTTCAGGTACGACGCGGTGACGCAATCGTTGGCTGCCTTGCGCCGGCCGTACGGGGTCAGGCGGTTCAGGCCGCGCAGGACCCTGGACAGATCCAGGTTGTATGGGTGCGGAAGGCGCTCTTTGTATGGGTCCTTGCGGCGTGCGATGTCCATGGCCTTATCGTCGCCGCCGGTGACGCGGCCTGTATAGGCGCGCGATCACGCGCTATTGCTGCCATCATTGTCGGTCGTGGACCAGGTTCTGTTTGACTCCCCTTCTGCCGTCAGCGAGCGGGTGGCTTACGCTACCGGCTACGAGATCGAGCGGGAGCTTGCCGAGTCCGGCGCTCAGTGCGTCGCGGGGGTCGACGAGGTGGGGCGCGGCTCGTGGGCGGGACCGGTGACGGTATGCGCGGCGGTGTGCAGCGACTTTCGCGACCCGCCGGCCGGGCTGACCGACTCCAAGCTGCTGACCGGATCCCGGCGGACCGACATCGCCGCCGTGCTGGTGGACTGGGTATCGGCGTACGCCATCGGGGAGGCATCCGCGGCCGAGATCGACGCGGCGGGGATGACAGTGGCCCTGCGGCGGGCGGCCGGGCGGGCACTGGCCGCGCTGCCGGTGCGGCCGGACGTGGTGCTGCTGGACGGGGCCCACGACTACATCGGGAATCCATGGCGGGTGCGATGCGAGGTGAAGGCCGACCTGCGCTCGGTGTCCGTGGCGGCGGCTTCGGTTATCGCCAAGGTGCACAGGGACCGGTACATGGGATCGCTGTCCGGGGTGGACGCCTTCGACTTCGCGTGGAACGCGGGATACCCGTCGCCGTCGCATCAGGAGGCGCTCGCCGCCCTCGGGCCGACAGAACATCACCGGATGTCGTGGTCATACCTTGACGACCTGCCGCAGTGGCGGCACCTGAAGCGGGTGCGGCCAGACATCGAGGGACAGCTGACCCTGCTGTTACCAGAGCTGCTATCAGGGTTTACGTGCAAGCAGGCCGTAGTAGATGGACCTGGCGTCCCGCGTGGGATCGTGGTCCGGGTCGGGCCGCCACTGCGAGACGAAGACCACGCCGGGATCCACCAGGTCCAGGCCGGACACCACGTGCAGGACCTCGGCGCGGGAGCGGACCCTGGCCGCCGCCGAGCAGGTAATCGTAAATACGGGCAGCGCCGGGAATATCAGGCTGGAAATTACTCCGCCACGATTCGTCGCCTGTCGCCATTTTTCTCCTCACCACCGCGTCAGCCTAGACACCGCGTCAGCCTAGAGCACGGGGATGCGCCGCGGCATATACCTCACGGAGCTTATCGACGGTGACCAGCGTGTAAATCTGCGTGGTGGTCACCGACGAATGCCCGAGCAGCTCCTGCACCACCCGGATGTCGGCGCCGCCGTCGAGCAGGTGCGTCGCGAACGAGTGCCGCAGCGTGTGCGGCGACACATCCGCCAGCCGCGCGCGCTCGGCGGCGGCCTGCAGCACGCCCCAGGCGCCCTGCCTGGTCAGCCGGCCGCCGCGAGCATTGAGGAAGACCGCCGGCTCAACCGACGTACGCCGGGACTTCGCCGCGAGCACCGGCCTGGCCCGCACCAGGTACGCGCTGAGCGCGCTGACCGCGTAGCTGCCGATCGGGACGATGCGGTGCTTGCCGCCCTTGCCGGCCAGGCGGACCACCGGATCGTCGTCTAGCTGCAGCTCGTCGACGTCCAGCCCGGTCGCCTCGGAGATCCGCGCGCCGGTGCCGTACAGGAACTCGAGGAGCGCGCGGTCCCTGATCGCCCTCGGGTCCTCGTCCTGGCCGGTGCCCGCCGCGTCTATCAGGCATTCGACCTTGTCGATCGGGATCGCCTTCGGCAGGCGCTTCGGCGGCGACGGCGGCGGGACGTCGCAGGCCGGGTCGTCGGCGGTGAAGCCGTGCGTCCTGGCGAACGCGTGCATGCCACGCACCGCGATGAGCGTCCTGCCCGCCGAGCTCACCGCCAGCGGCTCATGCTCGTCGTCCCCCTCGCGCAGCGACGCGAGGAACTCCCTGACGTCGGCCGGGGTAACCTCGGCAAGCTCGGTCCGCCCCAGCCGCGCCAGCGCCGCCTCGTACCGCCGCAGATCCCGCCAGTACGACTCCACGGTGTTGGCGGCGACCCCCCGCTCCACCTCAAGGAAGTCCAGGTACTCCCGTACCCCCTCCCCCACCGTCACCATCGCCAGCTACGCCAGGACGTCCGCGATGGGGGTGAAGGGGAGGCCGTGCGCCTCGGCCACGGGGCCGGAGGTCAGGGCGCCATCGTGGGTGGACAGGCCCGCCGCCAGCGGCGCGTCCGCCCGCAGCGCCTCGCGCCAGCCACGGTTTGCCATCTCGACCGCGTAAGGCAGCGTGACGTTGGTCAGCGCATACGTCGAGGTGTGCGGCACGGCGCCCGGCATGTTCGCGACGCAGTAGTACAGCGTGTCGTGCACCTTGAACGTCGGGTCGGCGTGCGTCGTCGGCCGGGAGCCCTCGAAGCAGCCGCCCTGGTCGATCGATATGTCGACCAGCACCGCGCCCGGCTTCATCCGCGCTACCAGCTCATCCGTGATCAGCTTGGGTGCCTTCGCGCCGGGGATCAGCACCGCCCCGATGACCAGGTCCGCGTCGAGCACGGCCCGCTCCACCTCATAGGTGTTGGACGCGATGGTCTGCAGGTGCCCCTGGTAGATGGCGTCTGCCGCCCGCAGCCGGGCCACGTTCCTGTCCAGCAGCAGTACCTCGGCCTGCATGCCGAGGGCGATCGCGGCGGCGTTCATGCCGGACACGCCCGCGCCGAGCACGACGACCTTCGCCGCGTACACCCCGGACACGCCCCCCATCAGCACGCCGCGGCCGCCGCCGTCGCGCTGCAGGTGATGCGCCCCGACCTGGGGCGCCATCCGGCCTGCCACCTCGGACATCGGGGCGAGCAGCGGCAGCGACCCGTCCGGCAGCTGGACGGTCTCGTAGGCGACCGACGTCACGCCCTGCTCCATCAGCGCGTCGGTGCACGCCCGGGAGGCGGCCAGGTGCAGGTAGGTGAACAGCACCTGCCCCTTGCGCATGCGGTGGTATTCCTCGGCGACCGGCTCCTTGACCTTGAGGATCAGGTCGCCGGTTTCCCACACGTCGTCCGCCGTCGCGAGCGTCTTCGCCCCGGCGCTGATGAAGTCCTCGTCGGGTATCGACGACCCCACGCCAGCGCCCGCCTCGATGAACACCTCGTGTCCACCGCGGACCAGCTCGTGCACGCCAGCGGGCGTGATCGCGACCCGGTACTCATTGTTCTTGATCTCCCGGGGAATCCCGACCTTCATCTTGTGCTCCTCCAGAGCGACGCTGCTCCTAGGTTTCTGGCGCATCCGCCGGCCGCAGGCCGGTGAAGTCACCATGACACGCATACACGGCCAATATGCCCATGACCGTCACGCCATTATGCAGGTCACCGGCCAGAACCTTCTGCACCGCCTCCTGCAAAGGCAGCCAGGCCCGTACCAGCTGGGCTTCCTCATCCTTCAAAACGAACTGTTGATCCCGTACTTCTGACAGCTGGCGCGCCAGGTATATCCGAAGCCGTTCTGTGCTGAACCCTGGCGAGGAGAAGAAGTCCACGAGCACCCGCCAGTCCTTCGCCTCATAGCTCGCCTCCTCCGCGAGCTCACGCTGCGCGGCATGCAGCGGGTCCTCCCCCGGCACGTCACGCAGTCCCGCCGGGATCTCCCAGAGCAGGCGGCCGACCGGGTGCCGGTACTGCCGGTTCAGCAGTATCCGGTCCTCGTCGTCAAGCACGAGGATGGCAACGGCTCCTGGATGGGATACCACGGTGCGTTCCGCGGTATTGCCTGCGGGCATCCGGACCTGGTCGTTGCGTACGGAGATCAGCCGGTTACGGAACTCCTCCGCTGTCGCGGTGACCGGCCAGTGTTCCTCTGCATCTTTAATGAGCGGAGGGTTGATGTGCGGAGGGTTGATGTGCGGAGGGTTGATGAGCGGAGGCTTCACGCGGTGACCCGGATGCTCGGCGCTTCCGCTCGGGCCAGGGCGGCGGCGATCAGGCCGGTGAACAGCGGGTGCGGCCGGGTCGGGCGCGACAGGAACTCCGGATGCGCCTGGGTGGCGACGAAGAACGGGTGGATATCGGAGCGCAGCTCGGCGAACTCGACCAGGTTGCCGTCCGGGGACAGGCCGGAGAAGACCAGGCCGGCCTGCTCCAGCACGTTCCGGTAGGCGTTGTTGACCTCGTAGCGGTGCCGGTGGCGTTCCTCGACAACGTCCTTGCCGTAGAGGTCACGCACGATCGTGGCCTGCCTGAGATGGGCTGGGTAAAGACCCAGGCGCATGGTGCCGCCCATGTCCCGGTCGCCGCTGATGACGTCCTCCTGGTCGGCCATGGTTGCGATGACCGGGTGCGGCGTGAGCGGGTTGAATTCCTTGCTGTCCGCATCGGACAGCCCGGCCAGGTCGCGGGCCACCTCGATCACCATGCACTGCAGGCCCAGGCACAGGCCGAGCAGCGGGATGCCGTTCTCGCGGGCGTGCCGGATCGCGCCGACCTTGCCCTCGATGCCGCGGACCCCGAAGCCACCGGGGATCAGGACGCCGTCGACGCCTTCCAGGGCCTTCGCCGCGTCCTCTGGTGTCTGGCAGTCGTCGCTGATCACCCAGCGGATGTTCACCTGGGTGTCGTTGGCGAAGCCGCCGGCCTTCAGCGCCTCGACCGGGGACAGGTACGCGTCCGGCAGGTCCACGTACTTGCCGACCAGGGCGATGGTGACGGAGTGCGCGGGGCGGTGCACGCGTCTTAGCAGTTTGTCCCATTCCGTCCAGTCGACATCCCGGAACGGGAGGCCCAGGCGGCGGACTACGTAGGCATCGAGGCCCTCGGCGTGCAGGACCCTGGGGATGTCGTAGATGCTCGGCGCGTCCGGGGCGGAGACCACGGCCTCCTCGTCCACGTCGCACATGAGGCTGATCTTGTGCTTGAGGTGGGGGGTGATCTCGCGGTCCGAGCGGGCCACGATCGCGTCGGGCTGGATACCTATGCTGCGCAGCGCGGCGACGCTGTGCTGGGTGGGCTTGGTCTTGAGCTCGCCGGACGGGCCAATGTACGGGAGCAGGGAGACATGCAGGAAGAAGCAGCTATCCCGGCCGATCTCGTGCCGGATCTGGCGGATCGCCTCGAGGAACGGCAGGCTCTCGATGTCGCCGACGGTGCCGCCGACCTCGGTGATCACCACATCGATGCCGGGGCCGCCCATGTTGAGGATGCGGCTCTTGATCTCGTTGGTGATGTGCGGGATGACCTGTACGGTGTCGCCCAGGTACGCGCCCTTGCGCTCGTTGGCGATGACGGTGGAGTAGATCTGGCCAGTGGTGACGTTGGCGGCGCCGTGCAGGTTCGTGTCAAGGAACCGCTCGTAATGGCCCACGTCCAGGTCGGTCTCGGTGCCGTCGTCAGTAACGAACACCTCACCGTGCTGGAAGGGGTTCATCGTGCCGGGATCGACGTTGAGATAGGGGTCGAGCTTCTGCATCGTGACCCGCAGGCCACGAAGTTTCAGGAGGCGGCCGAGGCTGGATGCGGTCAGGCCCTTGCCAAGGCTGGAGGCTACCCCGCCGGTGACAAAGAGGTGTCTAGTCAGTGTTTTTTCACCGCGTGTTTTTTCACCGCGTGTTTTTTCACCACGCGTATTTTCACTGCGTACCGTCACTGTGGGGCTCCCGTGGTTGCCGGTGATTCCGGTGAGGCTATGAAAAGCTGCAGGTCCACGGGGTATCAGAATAACAGGCCGCAGGCAGCAGGACTGTCATTGGCACGGCGATGCGCGGCCGCGTCGGCCAATTCGACGTCCTCGGCCTGATGCGCCTCGCCGAATCTGGCCAGCATCACGGCCGAGGCAACGGCGAGAGCGAAGCCCAGCCAGGCCACGACGGCCAGGCCGTGCCGGGTCTGGTCTCCGAGGAACACGACGCCGATGACGGCCGGCGGGACCGTCTCGGCCAGCACCACGGCCGCGGTGGCGGTGGTGACGCTGCCGCCCTCCAGGGCGGTGGCGTAGAACATGAAGCTGATGATCCCGGCAGCCGCCACCGCGTAGGCGGCGGGATCCTTGATCAGGTGGGCCGGGTCGAAGCCATTCAGCACGCGGGCGGCGATGCTCAGCACCCCGTAGCCAAGTCCGGCCGTGGTACCCAGCGCGATGGTGCGGTACGGCTCCTTCAGCCTGGCGGCGGCCAGGCCGATCAGGGCCAGGCCGGCCGTGGCCAGTATCAGGGACAGCTTGAAGACGGCGCCCACCCCGCTGGCGCCCTCCGCGCCCGCACTCGAGCCGAGCAGGCCGACGCCGGCCACCACGCCGAGCACGGCTGCCCACTCCCTGGGCTGGAGCCGCACGCCGATCAGCTTGGACGCGATGACCGCGGTGACGGCGAGGTTACTGGCGACGAAGGCCTGGACGGCGAACAGCGGCAGCCGCTGCAGCGCGATCAGCTGGGCGACGAAGCCCAGCATGTCCAGGATCAGGCTGACCACGAACCGCCACTGGCGCAGCATCCGCGGGATCAGGCCCGGGTCGACCCGCGCACCGCCGGCGGTATCGGCAGGCTGCAGCCTGCTGGCGGCACGGACGGCGATCGCCTGCATGACGGAGGCAACGCCGTAGAGCAGCGCCGCGACGATGGCCGCGATCAAGCTGAGCAGCACCCGTTACCTCCCCCGGCATATCCGTGCTGTTCCTTGCTCTTACTCTGAGCACTTTCCCGGTCACGCCCTTTTTTAACGGGTTTCCGGGGCATACTTCGCGAGCCAACACTGAGGCTGCGCTCAGCATTCCAGATATGTCGCGACTTATGCTACTCGCCGCTCGTCCGCCCCGGCCGCCGTTCCGCCATTCGCAGGTCTACGGCTCACAGGTCTACGGCCGCAGCGTGGCGGCGGGGCGGGTTTCCCAGCTCGTCCACAACGGACGGTACCCCATCCGGTTCCAGAACGGGCCCGATACCGGGTTCACCTGGGAATGATGCAGGACCGTGACGGCGACGCCTGCCTGGTCAAGCTCCTCGTGCGCCGTGCTGGCGAGTGCCGTCGCTATGCCGGCGCCGCGTTCGGCTGGATTGACGAACATCGTCGCCAGGTAGGCGGCGGGAGCAGTCGCGGTCATGGCCGCCACCCAGGTGGAGTCGGCGGGTGGCTGGACGACGAGCAGGCCGACCGGGGTACCGCCCTTCTCGGCCAGCCAGGTCCAGGTCCGCGCCCTGGCCAGGGTGAGCCGCGTGTTCTGGCGGATCAGGTCCTCGGTGGCCGGACGCGGCACGGCGCCGCCGAATTGCTCGTCGAAGCGGATCACGCCCATCTCCATCTCGACCACGGCCCGCTCGTCCTCGGGACCGGCCTGGCGGATGGTAAGGCTCTTGTCCTGCCTGGTCCCCGCGACCGCGGCCGCCCGGGCGGCGGGGCGGGCGGCAAGCACCGTCATCGGCTGAAGGCCGTGCCTGAGCAGCGCCCTCACGCCGCTGACGTCGCGGCTAGGCCAGGTGACCAGGGCCGCGGTGTCCTCGGAGTGCGCGTCCTGGATTGCCTTCAGGTGGTCGTGCCACTGGGCAAGCAGGTCGTCAAGGGCCGGGTAGGTGTCCCGTTCCCGCAGGCGCGGGGTGAGCACGAACTGAGTGGCCGCACCCCAGGTCTGCAGCAGCGATTCGGCCGGGTAGTACTGGTGGCGGCAGACCGCGAAGCCCGTGGCGCGACCGGTCCTGGCATCCGTGACCTGGAATGGATCCGCACAGCCGGCCGGCAGGTCGCGGGGCACCGGCAGCAGCGGGTCAACCGCCTGCCAGCGCCTGCCCGCCGCCTTGTTGATGTCCCTGACCACGTCCCGCACCAACCACGGCACCTCTTCGCTCCCGTCCCGGCCTCAGCGGGCTCCTGCCCGGGCCCGCGACGGGAAAAACTATACTCGCCCGATAAATCATCGCTTGCCGTCCCAAGGGAACCCGTCGCGCTGCCATGCAAAAGGGAACCCGTGGCGCACGAACCCCGTCAGGTGGGAGTTCGTGCGCCACGGGTCGCCAAAGCCGGGCGCTAATGCGGCGAGGTCAGACGCCGGCGGCTTGCATCCCGCGCAGCTCGTGCTTGAGCTCCTTGATCTCGTCGCGGATGCGCGCCGCCACCTCGAATTGCAGCTCGGCCGCGGCCATGTGCATCTGCTCGGTGAGCTCGGTGATCAGCCCGATCAGGTCGGCACGTGCGACACCGCCGCCCTTTGCCACCTCGCCCAGGCCAGCCGTCGCCCGGGCAGCCGCCGCCTGCGCCGCCGCGGCTCGCGCCTTCGACGAGAGCCCCGGCACCGGCGCCTTGCCGCGGGACTGCTGCCGGCCGGCGCCGCCGAGGAGCTGCTCGGTGTCGGCATCCTCCCGGACGATCTGGTCCAGGATGTCGGCGATCCGCTTGCGCAGCGGCTGCGGGTCCACGCCGTTCGCCGTGTTGTAGGCGACCTGCTTCTCGCGGCGCCGGTTCGTCTCGTCAATGGCACGCTGCATGGACGGGGTCATCTTGTCGGCGTACATGTGCACCTCGCCCGATACGTTACGTGCTGCCCGGCCGATGGTCTGGATCAGCGACGTGGCCGAGCGCAGGAAGCCCTCCTTGTCCGCGTCGAGGATGGCGACAAGCGAGACTTCCGGCAGGTCCAGGCCCTCGCGGAGCAGGTTGATGCCCACCAGCACGTCGTACTCACCGCTGCGCAGCTCGCGGAGCAGCTCTACCCGTCGCAGCGTGTCAACCTCGCTGTGCAGGTACCTGGCCCTGACCCCGTTCTCGAGCAGGTAGTCGGTCAGGTCCTCCGCCATCCGCTTGGTCAGCGTGGTGACCAGCACCCGCTCGTCGCGTTCGGCCCGCTGCCTGATCTCGTGCAGCAGGTCGTCGATCTGGCCCTTGGTCGGCTTGATGACTATCTCGGGGTCCACCAGCCCCGTCGGCCTGATGACCTGCTCCACCACGTCACCGCCCACCCGCTGCAGTTCGTACTTGCCGGGGGTCGCGGACAGGTAGATCGTCTGGCCGATTCGGTCCAAGAACTCTTCCCAGGTCAGCGGCCGGTTGTCGATGGCGCTAGGCAGCCGGAAACCATGATCGACCAGCACTCGCTTACGTGACACGTCCCCCTCATACATGGCGCCAATCTGCGGCACCGTGTTGTGCGACTCGTCGATGACCAGCACGAAGTCCTCAGGGAAGTAGTCGAGCAGGGTGTTCGGCGGACTGCCCTGCTCACGGCCGTCGATGTGCCGCGAGTAGTTCTCGATGCCGGAGCAGCTGCCGACCTGGCGCATCATCTCGATGTCGTAGGCGGTGCGCATCCGCAGCCGCTGCGCCTCCAGCAGTTTGCCGGACTTCTCCAGCTCGGCGAGCCGTACCCCCAGCTCCGACTCGATGCCGCCGATCGCCCGTTCCATCCGCTCCGGGCCGGCCACGTAGTGCGAGGCGGGGAAGATGTACAGCTCGGTGTCCTCGGTGATCACCTCGCCGGTCAGCGGGTGCAGCGTCATCAGCCGCTCGATCTCGTCGCCGAACATCTCGATCCGGACGGCGAGCTCCTCATACATCGGGATGATCTCGATGGTGTCGCCGCGCACCCGGAACGTGCCGCGGGTGAAGGCGATGTCGTTGCGCGCGTACTGCATGCCGACCAGCCTGCGCAGCAGCTGATCCCGGTCGATGGTGTCGCCGAGCTTCAGCCGCAGCATCCGGTCCACGTATTCCTGCGGGGTGCCAAGGCCGTAGATGCAGGACACAGACGCGACGACGATGGTGTCCCGCCGGGTCAGCAGCGAGTTGGTGGACGAGTGACGGAGCCGCTCCACCTCCTGGTTGAGCGAGGAGTCCTTCTCGATGTAGGTATCGGTCTGCGGGATGTACGCCTCGGGCTGGTAGTAGTCGTAATATGAGACGAAGTACTCGACCGCGTTCTGCGGCAGCATCTCGCGAAGCTCGTTGGCGAACTGTGCCGCGATTGTCTTATTCGGCAGCATGACCAGGACCGGCCGCTGCAACTGCTCGGCGATCCACGCCACCGAGGCGGTCTTCCCGGTCCCGGTCGCGCCGAGGAGCACCGTGTCCTTGTCCCCCGCCTGGATCCGGCGGGTGATCTCGGCGATCGCCGCCGGCTGGTCACCCGCCGGGGTCATGTCCGTGATCACACGGAACGGCGCGACACTACGCTGCAGATCGGTTACAGGACGCACGACAGGACCTCCTCGGCTCAGTATCTAACTGTATGGGGAGGGTCTGACATTCCTGGGCCCGTCAGCCAGGCTGCAGTCAGGCGCGGTGCCGGCTCCGGTGGCTGGCGCGCTGCAGGCGTGCGGGAGGCGCGCCCTCCGGGGCGATCGTGAAGGTCACCGTTACCGTGACAGGCCGGCCGAGCTGCGTACGCGGCAGCCGGAAGGTCAGGTACTCCCGAGCGCTGTCCGCTGCCTGGTGCCGGATGCGAGCTCGCCGGTGGGCGCCGGAGTGCCGCTGGACGCCGACACGGCGAGCATCCCGCGGCGGGCGGCCGACGACCTTGGTGGCCATGCTGCCGTCACCGGTGTGCGGCGCGCCCCGTGGCACCTGGTGGATGATGACGATGACCGGCTGCGCGACGTTGCACGCCACGCTCTTCAGGGTCTCGGAGATCCCCCACGCCTGCAGCTGAGCGCCGGCGGAGCTCGCCTTCTGCCCGACGGTCGCGGTCAGGGTCTCGGTCCGGGTCTGCCCCGGATGCATGGGCACGTCCGACTGGCCGCTGAGGATGTAGCTGTCGCTGACGTGGCTGACCTGAGTTCCGGCCGGGTACTGCTTGGGCGTCAGGTAGGGCGCCAGCTGCGTGCTGGTCAGCACCTCCTGGTAGGTTTCCGGGCCCGGGTTGTACACCTGCTCCACGTAGCTGACGGTGGACCCGGGAGCCACGAAGGCGCTGTTGTTTCCGGTCAGCTCGGCGACGAGCTTCTGCTGGTCGTCGATGGGACAGACCCTGGTCACGCCCATCGCCGCGTAGGCGGTAGCGGAGGAGAGCGCGGCAGCCAGCACCGTACCCGAGATCGTGATCGTGAGGAAGCCAGCTAGGGCCGGCACTTTCGAGGGATTGCGTATCACGCTAAGTAACCTAGTGACGACCAAGATCAACAAGGAGCGACACGCCGTGCGAGCCACGACCGCCCTCGCAACCTGGTCACCGAATGCCGTTACGCGCTATTTGCCCCGCATCGGCCCTCATCGTGACGGAAAATCCATGCTAGACGGAAGAAAAAGAGTCTGAAATGACCCCTATTTTTCCGTCGAACATCGAATTTCCGTCTAAATCGCCGCCGCCGCGCCTGGGCGTGCCGCGGCCGACCGGCCGAGCCCGTGGTGCGCCCGGGCCGACCGAGCCGACCGGGCCGACCGGGCCGCCCGGGCCGACCGGGCCGACCGAACCGGTGGCGCGGCGGTTAGCTGGCGGTGGCTCTTGCCTGGAGTTCGGCCCAGACCTCGTTGACACGACGGTGGAGGTCGGCGAGCTGGCCTGAGTTGTCGATCACGATGTCGGCGACCGCCTGGCGCTGCTTGCGGGTGGCCTGTGCGGCCATCCGCTGCCGGACCTGGCCCGGCAGCATGCTGCGCCGGGCGACCAGGCGGGCCACCTGGAGTTCCTCGGACACGTCCACAAGGACCACCACGTCGTAGGTGCCGGCCAGGTTGTGCTCGGTCAGCAGCGGAACCACGTGCACGATGACCGTCGACGGGCCGCCGGCCGCTACCGCTTTCTCCTCGGCCGAGGCCATCCACTGGCCGACCAGCGGGTGCACGATCGTACCGAGCTTCGCCAGCCGCTCCGGGTCGGGAAACACGAGCGAAGCCATCTTCGCCCGGTCCAGCGAGCCGTCAGGCGCCAGCACCTCTTCACCGAACGTCGAGACGACCTGGGCGAGCCCCGGCGTGCCCGGCTCCACCACCACGCGGGCGGCCGCGTCGGCGTCCAGGATCACCGCCCCGTGCTCGGCCAGCCGTGTCGCTACCTCGCTCTTGCCGGACCCGATTCCCCCGGTCAGCCCTACCCGCAGCATGCTTCCCCCCAGATACGGAACTGTCCCAGATACGAATCGTGGGCCGGAGCACGAAGTGCTCCGGCCCACGATCATAGACCTGCTTAGCTCTGGCCGCCGGACAGCTTGTCGCGGAGAGCCGCCAGCGCCTCGTCGGAGGCTAGCGTGCCCGCCGACTCCGCACCAGGGGTAGAGCTGGAGGTAATCGCGCCAGGCGAGCCAGCACCGCCACCAGGACGAGCGCCGCCACGGGCACCGCCGCTGCGAGCCCGGCTAGCACCGCCGGCGCCAGCGGCCGCACCAGCCGCGGCCGCAGCCGGGTCACCCTCGCCGGCCTCGAGAGCAGCCAGGGCCGCCTCTTCGTCCGCCTTACGGGACTCCTCGACCTGCTTACGGTGCGCCTCGAAGCGAGCGCGAGCCTCGGCGTACTGGTGCTCCCACTCCTCACGCTGCTTCTCGAAGCCGTCCAGCCACTCGCCCGTCTCGGAGTCGAAACCGTCCGGGTACAGGTAGTTGCCCTGGTCGTCGTACGAGGCAGGCATGCCGTAGAGGGTCGGGTCGAAGTCCTCGCCGACCGCCTCGCCGATGGTGCCCTCGTTGGCCTGCTTGAGCGACAGCGAGATCCGCCGCCGGTCCAGGTCGATGTCGATGATCTTGACGAAGATCTCGTCGCCCACCTGGACGACCTGCTCCGGGATCTCGACATGCCGGTCAGCCAGTTCGGAGATGTGCACCAGACCCTCGATGCCCTCCTCCACGCGGACGAACGCGCCGAACGGCACCAGCTTGGTGACGCGCCCGGGCACGACCTGCCCGATCTGGTGGGTACGGGCGAACTGCTGCCACGGGTCTTCCTGCGTGGACTTGAGCGACAGGGACACCCGCTCGCGGTCCATGTCCACGTCGAGAACCTCGACGGTGACCTCCTGGCCGACCTCGACAACCTCACCCGGGTGGTCGATGTGCTTCCAGGACAGCTCGGACACGTGCACCAGGCCGTCTACGCCGCCAAGGTCGACGAAGGCGCCGAAGTTGACGATCGAGGAGACCACACCCTTGCGGATCTGGCCCTTGGTCAGCGTGTTGAGGAAGGTGTGACGCACCTCGGACTGGGTCTGCTCGAGCCAGGCGCGGCGGGACAGGACCACGTTGTTGCGGTTCTTGTCCAGCTCGATGATCTTGGCTTCGATCTCCTTGCCGACGTACGGCTGGAGGTCACGGACCCGGCGCATCTCGACGAGGGAGGCGGGCAGGAAGCCGCGCAGCCCGATGTCGAGGATCAGGCCGCCCTTGACGACCTCGATCACCGTACCGGTGACCACGCCATCCTCTTCCTTGACCTTCTCGATCGTGCCCCAAGCGCGCTCGTACTGCGCACGCTTCTTGGACAGGATCAGCCGCCCCTCCTTGTCCTCCTTCTGCAGGACAAGGGCCTCGATGTGCTCGCCGGTCTTGACCACGTCGTGGGGGTCCACGTCGTGCTTGATCGACAGCTCCCGAGACGGGATGACGCCTTCTGTCTTGTAGCCGATATCGAGCAAGACCTCGTCTCGATCGACCTTGACGACTGTCCCCTCGACAATGTCGCCGTCGTTGAAATACTTGATGGTCTCGTCGATCGCGGCGAGGAACGCCTCTTCAGACCCGATGTCATTGATCGCGACCTTGGGGGTCGAGTTGGCTTGCGTGCTGCTCGTCATGTGTAGGTAGGCTCCGGATGCGGACAAGGGAAGGATGCAGTTGGACGCGCCTGTTACCGTACACCTCCAACAGGACCAGGTGACGAGATGTCAGGTGACCGCGACGGAGCGCACGACGACATAGCGCAGCGTTCAGAATATGAGAGCAAAGCCGGGGGGTCAATTGGGACTGGCCACAATCCGGCCTCAGTATGAGTGTAAGTCACCCTGGCGTGGCCCGCTAGGGACCCGCCAGCACACCTTCAGTGCGCTGCCGAAGCCCAGCTTCGGCCGGTCCCGACCGATACGTCCAGCGGTACTCGCAGCGAGGCGGACCCCGCCATGGCCGTCCGTACCAGTTCGGTTACGGTTTCCAGCTCGCCCGGGAAGACTTCGATCATCAGTTCGTCGTGCACCTGGAGCAGCATCCGCGAGCGCAGCCCGGCATGGGAGATCGCGCGGTCCACGGCCAGCATGGCGACCTTGATCACATCGGCGGCCGACCCCTGGATCGGCGCGTTCAGCGCCATCCGCTCGGCCATCTCCCGGCGCTGCCGGTTATCCGACGTGAGGTCGGGCAGGTACCGCCGCCGGCCCATCATCGTCTCGGTATAGCCCTCCACCGAGGCCTTCGCCACCAGCGACTTCAGGTAGTCCCGGATCCCGCCGAACTCCTTGAAGTACTCATCCATCAGCCCGCGGGCCTCGTCCGCCGAGATCCGCAGCTGAGCGGACAGCCCGTACGCGGACAGCCCGTACGCCAGGCCGTAGTTCATCGCCTTGATCTTGCTGCGCAGCTCGGGCCCGACCTCCTCGGCGGGCACGCTGAACACACGGGACGCGGTGGCCGCATGAAAGTCGTGCCCGGACTCGAACGCCGCGACCAGGGACGCGTCCTCGGACAGGTGCGCCATGATCCGCAGCTCGATCTGGCTGTAGTCAGCGGTCAGCAGGCACTCGTAGCCGCCGCCGACGACGAAGCCCTCGCGGATCCGGCGGCCGAGCTCGGTGCGGATCGGGATGTTCTGCAGGTTCGGGTCCTGCGAGGACAGCCGCCCGGTCGCCGCCACCGTCTGGTTGTAGGTGGTGTGAATCCGGCCATCCGTACCCGTCGCCGAAATCAGCGAATCCACGATTGACTTTAGCTTCGTTACGTCTCTATGATGGAGCAGGTGTTCGAGAATAGGGTTGCCGGTCTGCGCGAGCAGGGAGGTGAGCGCCTCGGAATCGGTCGTGTAGCCAGTCTTGATCCGCTTGGTCTTCGGCAGGCCGAGCTCGGTGAACAGGACTTCCTGGAGCTGCTTGGGTGAGCCCAGGTTGAACTCGTGGCCCGTCACGGAGTAGGCGGCCTGCTCCGCGGACTTCACTTCACCGTGCAGCTCAGCCGACATCGCAGCGAAGTGATCCGTGTCCACCGCTATGCCGGTGCGCTCCATGCCGGCCAGCACGGACACCAGCGGCAACTCAAGAGTGTGCAGCAGCGTCAGCCCGCCGCGCTTCTCCAGGTCCGCGTCCAGCGCCGCGGCCAGCTCCAGGGTCGCCTGCGCCCGCGCGATCAGGCTGAGGGCCGCGTCCCGCTCGCCCGACCCGTCCAGGGTGAGCTGGCCATCGCCGCCCTCACCTGGCAGTTCCTTACCCAGGTAGCGAACCACCAGGTCGGCCAGGTCGAACGTCCGCTGGCCGGGCAGCGCCAGGTACGCGGCCAGCGCGGTGTCCGAGTCCAGCCCCGACAGGGTGAACCCGCGCGCCTCGAGGGCATTCATCGGGCCCTTGGCGTCGTGCAGGATCTTGGGGCAGGCAGGGTCAGCCAGCCAGGCCGCCAGGGCCGCCTCGTCCGCCGGATCCAGCATGGTGGGGTCGAGGTATGCGCCCGTAGTGTCCTCGCCGGCACCCGTGCCGTCCTCGCCGGCAGAGAGCTGAGCGGCGATGGCGATCCCGGTCACGTTGCCCGTGCCACGTCCCCATGTTCCCGATACGGCTACCCCGCTGCGTTCTGATGTCTTGTGGCTTTCCAGCCAGGCGCTGACCTCCCCGGTGCCGAGCAGGACCCCGGCCACCTCGATCGCGGCCTGCGGCTCCGGGACGGCAGGCGCGCCGGCGCTGCCGGTGATGCCGTGCGGGAGTGTCTGGTAGAGCCGGTCGCGGAGCACCCGGAACTGGAGCGTGTCGAAGAGCTGGTGGATCTGCTCCCGGTCCCACGGCTGCGGCACCAGGTCGCGCGGACCCACCCCGACCGGCATGTCGCGGATCAGCGCGGTGAGCTCGCGGTTGCGGAGCACGCTGTCCAGGTTCGCGCGCAGCGCGTCGCCGGCCTTGCCCTTGACCTCATCGACCCGGGCCACCAGTGCCGCGAGCGAGCCGAACTCGGCGATCCACTTGGTCGCGGTCTTCTCCCCTACGCCGGGAATGCCGGGCAGGTTGTCGCTGGGGTCGCCGCGCACCGCGGCGAAGTCCGGGTACTGGTCCGGGGTCAGGCCGTACTTCTCGACCACTGCCTCGGGCGTGTACCGACGCAGGTCGGAGACCCCGCGACCGGTCATCAGCACCGTGACCTTGTCGTCCACGAGCTGCAGCGCGTCGCGATCGCCGGTGACGATCAGCACGCTCATGCCGTCCGCCTCGGCCTGGGTGGTCAGCGTCGCGATGATGTCGTCGGCCTCGTACCCGGCAACGGACAGGTGGGTGATGCCGAGCACGTCGAGCGTCTCGCTGATCAGCGGCAGCTGGCTGCGGAACTCATCGGGCGCCTTCGTCCGGTTCGCCTTGTACTCGGTGTACTGCTCGTGCCGGAACGTCGGCTCCGGCCGGTCGAACGCGACCGCGACATGCGTCGGCTTCTCGTCGCGCAGCACGTTGATGAGCATCGCGGTGAACCCGTACACGGCGTTCGTCGGCTGGCCGGTGGTGGTCGAGAAGTTCTCCGCCGGCAGCGCGAAAAATGCCCGGTACGCGAGAGAGTGCCCGTCGAGGAGAAGCAGCCTGTCCATTCTGGAGATCCTATTGGCAGAACGGGCTGTTGAGCCGCCGTCCGCCACCCGCGAGTCGCGAGTGGCGGACGGGCTCAAGGCGTTCTAGGAGGAGAAGGCGAAGATAGTGGTGCTTGTGAGCGTCTTCCCTGCGTCGAGCTCGGTGCTCGGGAAGTTGGACTGGTTCGGCGAGTTCGGGAAGTGCTGCGTCTCGAAGGTGTAGCCAGCGCCCTGGCGGTAGGTGTTACCACCGATACCCACGAGTGTGCCGGTGAGGAAGTTGCCGCTGTAGAACTGCACGCCCGGCTGGTCGGTCCAGACGGTCAGCTCACGGCCGCTGGCGGGGTCCCATGCGTGCGCGGCCAGGTTGAGGCCGTCGGGTCCGGTGGTAGCCGGGGTCTTCGCGTTGAGCACCCAGTTGTGGTCATAACCCTGCGCGATGAGCAGCTGCGGGTCGGCGGCCGGCGCGCCGTCGGGTGCGCTTACGTCGTCGATACGAGAGCCAATCGTGTGCGGAGTGGTGAAATCGAACGGGGTACCCGCGACAGAGACTTCCGTGCCGAGCGGGATCTGGGTGGAATCGGTCGGCGTGTACTTGTCGGCGTTGATCTGGACGAGCTGGTTGTAGGCCGAGCCCGCCTCTGAGTTCTCGCCCGCCAGGTTGAAGTAGCTGTGGTTGGTCACGTTGATCACCGTGTTGAGGTTGCTCGACTCGTCGGTGACCGCGTAGTGGATCTCAAGCTGGTTCTGGTTGTTCAGGGTGTAGGTGGTGACGTCCTTCACCTCACCCGGGTAGCCGGTGCAGCCGTCCGCGCAGCCCGGGGTACCAGCTGCGGCTGCCTGATCGCCGTTCGGGCTGACCAGGGTGAGCTGCACGCCTACCTCGGTAGAGGTCTGGATCGACTGGTCGGCCCAGATGTGGTTGCCGAAGCCGACAAGGCCGCCGTGCAGGCTGTTCACGCCGTTGTTGACGGGCACGGTGTAGGTGACGGGCCCGACTCCCGGCTGGCTCAGCGTGAAGGTGCCCTTCGCGATGCGGTTGCCGTACCGGCCAATGTCCTCGCCGAAGTACGGGCCGCCGTTCGCGGTCACCGGCGGGCTATCGTAGGTGACGTAGTCCTGCAGGGTCTTGAAGCCAAGCACCACATCGCTGGTCTTGCCGGAACGGCCGGGAACATTGATCTCCTGGATGATGCCGCCGTAGGTGAGGATGTCGACGGACATGCCTCTGGCGTTGGTGAGGGTGTAGCGGTAGACGGCGGTTTCCTTGCCCGTGTAGGGCTCCACGGCGTCGCCGAAGAACTGCTTGCTGACGGACAGCTGGCCAGACGACCGTGCGAGATGCGCCGTGCTTATCTGTGCTCTGCTTGCTGACTGCACTGCATTTGCTGACTGCACCCCGCTTGCTGACTGTACTGCGGCGCTGGCCGTCGCGGTCGTGGCGGCGGCCGCTCCAGCCGCCAGCGTGAGCAGAGCCGCGCCGATAATCACCGGCTTGCGCCCGCGCCTGGTCTCCCGCCTGGTCTCTCCCGCAACGTGAAGACTGCCCAGCCACTGTCTTCCGTTCACGCGCACTATGCGCTCCCTTCGGTCCGAGCCGCTCCCTGGACCGATTGTGAGCGCTAACAACGTGAAAGTCACCCCTAAACGCACAAAATATTTCACCCGGTTTCCGGATGCGTGACGTCCTCGCAGCTAGCGGTCACACCCACCCCCGCACGCCGTCGCCGCGAAGTCCGGGTTCATGATCTTGTGTAGTCACTGCTCGCTGCGGAGGTACGGATGGACCAGGAGATGCTGGACAAGCTCGGGGAGATGACCGTATCTCCGGGGACGCTCCCCGACCGGATGGGCATCAAGATCACCTCGGCGACCATGTCGGACGCCGGGCCGCGGGTCGAGGCGACGATGCCGGTGGCCGGGAACATCCAGCCTTACGGACTGCTGCACGGCGGAGCCTCCTGCGTGCTCGCGGAGACCATCGGCTCGCTCGGTGCGGCGATGCACGCGGGGCCTGACCACGTCGTGGTCGGCATCGAGATCAGCGCCACGCATCACCGCGGCGCGCGTGACGGGGTGGTGACGGGCGTGGCGACCCTCGCGCACGGCGGCCGCACGGTGGCTACGTTCGACATCGTCATCACCGACGAGGCAGGACGGCGGGTGTGCACGTCACGGCTCACGTGCCTGATCCGCGAGCAGGTACCCGGAAGATGATCATTTAGGTGAACAGAGCGTGATCAGTAGTTGATCATGGGGACTCCAGCGGGACAACCCGCTTTTGCGCAGCACCTCGCGGGTCGCTAACGTTAGTCCGGCGAGCCCGGGGGGGTTCAAGTAGACAACGTGCCGGCCGGGGAAGGCGGGCACGGCACCAACGGCTCCCCCGGGTTCCTGTACCTGCTTACCTGTACCTGCTACAGGGACCGCACGCCCGTCACGTTGACTCCGGCGGCACGGTTACGCTGCCGGTGATGACGGCCTCGGCAACCGCGCGCATGCTGAGACGGCGGTCCATCGACGTCTTCTGAATCCAGCGGAAGGCGGCGGGCTCACTAAGCCCGTGTTCCGACTGCAGCAGTCCCTTAGCCCGGTCAAGAAGTTTCCGGACCTCCAGGCGCTCACGCAGCGTGTCCACCTCGGTGTCGAGCGCCCGGATCTCGGCGAACCGGCTGACCGCCATCTCGATGGCGGGCACCAGGTCGGCCTTGGTAAACGGCTTGACCAGGTACGCCATCGCCCCCGCGTCCCTTGCCCGCTCCACCAGATCCCGCTGCGAGAAGGCAGTCAGGATGACCACCGGCGCGATCCTGCCCTCCGCGATCCGCTCCGCCGCCGAGATGCCATCCAGCACGGGCATCTTGATGTCGAGGATCACCAGGTCCGGCCGCAGGCTGGCCACACTGGCCACGGCAGACTCGCCGTCCCCGGACTCGGCCACGACCGAGTAGCCCTCTTCCTCCAGCATCTCCTTGAGGTCGAGCCGGATAAGCGCCTCGTCTTCGGCGATAACTACACGCAACGGATCTCCACTCACGCGCACAACCCTACCGTCACCAGTAAGATTGCCATCGTGCAGCCCTCGGCAGCATGTTCCAGGCCCCGAAGCGGGCACGATATTCCATATATGCCTCGGTACCCCAATTTGGCAGAGGGAGCGGCTTCAAGTCCCGCAAAGTGTGGGTTCGAGTCCCACCCGAGGCACGTTTCGCGGCTCATCGGCCTTGGCGCCGAGCGACGGTTATTCGGTATGCAGTACCGCAGCGGTCCTGGTCCTGGCTGCCCAGGCGGCCGGACCGAGCGCGCCCGCGATGGCGATGACCAGCCCGGCCAGGGCGAGCAGCAGACCGGCGCCGCCCAGGACGTGCACGAAGCTGCCGGGCAGCACGATGCCCGCCGCGATCTGATTGACGAGGACGTCCTGGGTGATCAGCCCCGCGGGCAGGGCTATGGCCGCGGCGATGACGGCGGGGGCGATGACCCAGCAGATCACCATCGTGATCGTCTGCCACGGTGTCATCCCGACCGCCTTGAAGACGCCAAGGTCGTGGACCCGTTCGCGAGTGGCCATGACCGCCGCGTTGAGGACGCCCAGCGCCGCCAGCACCCCCACCAGCACCGCCAGCCACAAGAACAGGGGCAAGTCCAGGAAACCCGGCGAACGACGTAGCGCCGCTGAAGCCGACGGCGATGCCAGGTCCCACCACCCGCTGCAGCACGTCGGTATACGCCTGCTCGCTGGTGCCCGGTGAGAGATCGATGTCGTAATGATTGACGGCCAGCCCGGCGGCCGTGCCGCCGAGGGTCTGCCAGCTGACCCACACGGTGGGTACTCCTGTCGGGGTGAATACCTCGCCGGCGATCCGCACGGCGACTGGCCTGCCGTTGACCGTCAGCGTGATGCTGTCGCCTACCGTCCGGCCGATGTAGTCAGCCAAGCCGGTGCTGACAACGATCTGGCCAGGGCCGTCGTACCAGTGCCCGCTGACCAGGCTCCAGCCCAGCCACCACGAGTCCCCGTTGTAGGCGTAGGTCATCACCGACAGGCCCGGCTGCCGGGCCACGCTTTCCGCCACCCACCACCTGTGGCTGCTCGGTAACCAGGCGGGCAGGCAGCAGGGCACGGTCCTGATGATCGCCGCGTCGGATCCAGAGACAATCATCAGCACCTGGCGCAACGCCGGCCCCGGACACGACGAGGCAGGCGTCAGCCGCGCCGTGCCAGTGATCGACCTGCTAGATGACGAAGTAGACCTGGCCCCGCCCCGTCATATCTCCGCGCCGGTCAGCGAGCACGCCGCCGAGCGCTTCCCCGCCAGCCGCCAGGCCCTGCTGTCCGCCATCGGAACGCTCCCCCGCCTGATCCCGGCCGCAACCCCAGCTTCAGGCCGCACGCGAAACACAGCGACGCCTGTCGGCGAGCTGGCCAGGATCGGCCAGCTGGAGGTGCACCAGTCCCCCGCGCGCGGCGATTTTCCGCCGGGCGCCGACGTCATGCTCACCCCCGAAGACGTCATCAGCAGCCGGCCGCCCTCAGCCACCGCCCGCCTGGACGAGCGCTGGATCACGCTGCGCAGCGGCGACATCGTGGTGGCGGTCACCGCCGGCCACCTCGCGGTAACGGTCATCGACACCGCCGGCCCCAGGCTCGGCCCTGCCCTCACTCTGCTCCGAGTCGACTCCCGCCACCTGGACCCTGACTTCGTCGCCGGCGTCCTGCGCAGCTCAGCCAACACTCATACCTCGCTGATCACGACAACGGGCAGCACCGGCCGCGCCGATGTGTGGCGCGCCCAGATCCCGCGGCTGCCACTGCCAGACCAGCGCAGGCTCGGCGCTGCCTTCCGCCAGGCCGAGCAGCTCCTGGCCGCGACGCGACAGGCCGCCGCCGCGGCCGCCGAGCTCGCACAGCTGCTGGCCGACGGCGTGAGCACCGGAGAGCTAGAGCTACCCGATCCGGGAAAATCGCGCTAAAGCCAGGTCGTGCTTCAAGGCAAGGTGCTGGCTGGCCGCTACATGCTGCTCGCCCCGCTGGGCCGCGGCGGCATGGGCCAGGTCTGGGAAGCCCGTGACGACCGCCTGGACCGCACGGTGGCGGTGAAGCTCATGAACGCCGCCGAGACCGGCAGCGACCGCGCGCGCCGGTTCAACCGCGAGGCGACCGTCACCGCGGGACTCAGCCATCCCTGCGTCCCGGCTATCTACGACCTGATCGCCGAGCATGGCCAGCTCCCCGCCCCTGGGTCGCTGCGATCGGCGCCCAGATCACGGCGGTGCTGGTCATGGTGCATAGCCGCGGCTTCATCTACCGCGACATCAAGCCGCAGAACGTCATGGTCGGCCAGCCCGCGACTGCACGTACCGACCTGTACGCCCTCGGCTGCCTGCTGTACGAGATGCTGTCGGGCGGGCGGGTGTTCAGCGCCTCCTCCCCCGCCGGCCTGATGGGCATGCACCTGGAGCAGGCCCCTGCCCCGCTGCACCGCGCCGCCGAGACCTACGACCGTCTCTTCCCGTGCGTCATTCCGGCCGCTCCGGTCGGCGACATTGCCCCAGCAAGCGGCAGCGGCACCCACCGCTACGCCACCGCCCTGGCCCTCCTCTCCAGTGTCCAGCCACCTCCGCTGCCAGCCGGCCCGCTCGCGGCCTATCCCCTTCCCCGCTACCAGGCCGAACCCGCGCTCAGCCCGAGCACCGGCTGGACGATCAGGCACAGCCTCTGGGTCCTGCCCGCTGTCGCGTTCGGCTGGTTCACCTGGGTCTCCTTCGGCTACATCGCCGTCCGGCATCAGCACCGCCCCTGGGTCATCGCCGCGGCAAGCTATCTCGTCGTCCCCGCGGCCGGCCTCGCGCTCACCGTCACCAGCCCCGGCACTAGCCTGACCGCCCAGATATACCGGCCTTGCGCTCTGGCTGCTCCCCTGGCCCGTGGGCTTCAGCCACGCCTTGTGGGTCAACTTCTCTGCCCTGCTCCCCATGCTGCGAAAACGCTAACGGGATCCTAACGACCGGTATGTCCTACCGTGACGGCGATGCGAGTAGCTTCTGGATCAAGCACGCGGTGCCGCCGCGGCGGGGTTCTGGTGAGGTCCGGATTGCTGGGGTCTGATGGCTGAGGTCAATACTGGGGGCGTCACCACGGTGACGGGAACGGCCGGGCACGCGGAAGCTGCCCATACCGGGGATTCACACGCAGGGGATTCATACGCTGGGCATTCGCACGCGAGGGGCACCGGCAGCGGCCCGGTCGATCACTCGCGCAAGCCCGCGCGCGGAGGCAGCCCGCTGGACAGGCTGCGGACGACACCAGGCAGGATCCGGGTCGGCGTCGCGCTCATCGTGCTCACCGCCATCGGCCTCGGCATCGCGATCGCGGCCGTCTTCGGCGGCCTGAACAGCGGCTTCACCGCGATTGGCAGCCACGATGGCCCGCTGGTGGAGCAGAGCAACGCGCTGTACCAGTCCGCCAACGACATGGACGCCCAGGTCGCCAACGTGCTGCTGACCGGCAACGACCCTTCGCTGGCGAGTGACCGGTCGCAGGACCAGACCATCTATGCCAGCGACCTCGCAGACGCCGAGAAGGACCTGCAGCAGATTACCGTCGCCGCCGCTGCGGATCCGGCAGCTCAGCAGGCCGTAAGTCAGATATTGAACGCGCTCGGCCGCTACGAGACGCTGGCTGCCGACGCGATCCTGGTCAACGGGCGCGGCAACGATCCGGCCGGGCTGCCATCCAGCGCTACGCTCGGCTACTTCCAGCAGGCCAGCGACCTGATGGCGAACAGCATCCTGCCCGCCGTCCAGAATCTGACCAAGGCCAACGATGCCTCCCTGACGGCCAGCTACAACCAGAACCGGTCAGCCGCGACGACCGGACGACTGATTACCCTCGCCCTCGGCATCATCCTCATCGCCGTCCTCGTCGTACTGCAGCTGTTCCTCACCCGGCGCTATCACCGCCTGGTCAACCCCTTGCTGGCCGCCGCGACCGTCATAGCGCTTGGCCTGACCGGTGCGGCGGCGGTACAGCTCGGTGCGCAGAACAGCCACCTGTACCTGGCGAAGGTCGAGGCTTTCGACTCCATCCAGGCGCTGACCCAGGCCGAGGCCACCAGCTTCGACGCCAACGCCGACGAGAGCCGCTACCTGGTCGACCCGCCATACGCAGCCCAGTACCAGAGCGACTTCCTCACCTTGTCGCAGGACGTCGCCAGTGTGGGGAACGTCGGCATCTTCCAGTACGACGCGGCCCTGGCCAAGGAGATCGACGCCTACCAGGCGAACAACGCGAACGTCGAGTTCGGCGGCTACCTGGGCGCCGAGTTCAACAACATCACGTTCACCGGTGAGCGCGCCGCGGCGCAGAAAACGCTGCTCGCCTACCAGGTCTACGAGCGCGACGACCGGGTGCTGCGCGCCTTGGCCAAGAGCAGCCTGAACAGCGCTATCGCCTACGACATCGGCACCAGCCCAGGCCAGTCCGACTGGGCGTTCAACAACTACATCTCGGCGCTGGGCTCGGTGATCACCATCAACGAGAATGCCTTCGCCGGCGCGATCCAGGACGGCCACAGCACCGGCTCCGGCTGGAACGGCGCCATCCCGGCCATCGCGGTCATCGTGATCGCGGCCCTGGCCGTGGCCGGAACCCGGCGGCGCATCGCCGAGTACCGCTAGGTCACCGGCCTCCCGCCCCCACAGCATTACGCTACTATCCGTAATCAAAGTGCGTCGGATGGTGGCTGGGGGTTCTGTGGGGCTGATTCTGACTGGCATCATCGTGGTCGTTGGTGCGGGGACAGTGGCAACCGTGATCGCCATGGCCATCCACGGTCACATCAAGCAGGAGACGCTCACCGATTTCCGCGACCACAGCGGCCTGGTCTCCGGGGTCTCCGGCACCCTGTTCGCCATCACGGTAGGCATGCTGGTAGTGGCGTCCTGGGGCGCCATCGGCACCGCCAAGGACAACGTCGCCGCGGAAGCCAGGTCACTGGAAGACCTCACCTGGTTCGCGCACACCATGCGCCAGCCCTTCCAGAACCGGCTGACCGCGCTGTTGCAGACCTACACGGAGCAGGTCATCACGCTCGACTGGCCGGACATGGCCGCCGACGAGTCGCTGAGCCAGCCCGCCTGGAACACCCTCAACGCGATCCGGTACGAGTTCAGTATCTACTCCCCCAAGTCGGACGCTGAGCTGACCCGCTACCAGCAGGCCCTCGGCCAGCTCCAGGGCGTCTACGACGACCGGCTGGAGCGGCAGGACGAGGCACGCAGCAGCGTGCCCACGATCTTGTGGCTCGCCCTGGTGATCAGCGGCAGCGTGGTCGTCCTGGTCCCCGTCGTCTTCGGCAGCACGCGCCGGGGAGTGCACGGGATGCTCGCGTTCCTCACCGCCGGCGTCATGGCGTTCGTGCTGTTCATGATCGCGGAGTTCACCCATCCCTTCTCCGGGTCGATCAGGGTGAGCTCGGAGGCCTTCGAGTCAACCGAGCAGAGCATCCAGCAGATCGACACGCTCTGGGCGACGGCCAACGTCCAGCAGGCCAGGGCCATATACAAGCCCGAACCGCTGCCCAGCGGCATAACCTTGCTTGCCACGCCGACCCCCAACCCGCACTCGCGCAAGAAACGCGACGATGACCACAAGGACACCCAGGCCGTGGCGCCTGTTCCCGGCCTGCCCGCACCGGGCGTCCCGGCCCCGGTAGTCCCGGCCTCCTCGCCGACCACCGCGGCCCCTGCCCCCGAGCCGACCGGGACCGGCGGTATCGGCTCCCCGCCACCGCCCACCGAGGAAAGCAGCCCTCAGCCCCAGGAAGCCGCCTCCCCCTGACCTGGATAACGTGCTGATGTATGTCGGTCGTTTTGGCCGTGATAGCGACCGCATCGACCGACATTTCAAGACGATCCTGCGTCGCCCCAGCTCAGCGTGCCTGTTGACCACCATGGACGATGACGAACCCGTCACAAGCCCCGCCGCCCTGCGTCTTCGCGCCCTGGCGCACCGCTGCGGTGGAAGCTGTTCGGCATCGTGTTCCGTGAGGGAACGGCGACGGCGACCCGCTGCGCGGAGCTGACCGGCGAGAGCGTCGCGAGCTGCTCCTATCACCTGAACATCCTCGGCAAGTACCGCTACCTGGAGCCGGTACCTGGGCCAGGAAAGGAGAAGCCCTGGCGTTCCATCAGCACGCGCCAGGACATGTCTCCCCCCGGGCCGGAGCTGGCGGACCGGCTCGCGTCGGAGGCGGCAACCGAGGCCTTCCTTGAGCACGAGTTCGACCGGCTGCGTGGGTGGTGGCGCCTGCGTGATGCCGAGCCCGAGGACTGGCGCAAGGCGACCGGCCTGGGCGGTGTGACCACATGGGTCACTGCCGAGGAGCTCCAGCAGATGCAGGACGAGATACGGTCGGTCCTCGAGCGCTACACCAACCGGTCGGACGACCCGTCGCTGCGGCCTTCAGGATCGCAGGCGGCCAGGGCGTTCTCCTTCACCGCCGTCAGCCCGCCGCAGGGATGAGCACTCCCGCACGGCCGCGAGGCGGCCTGTGGCGGCAGCGAGACTTCAGCCTGTTCTGGGCCGGGGAGAGCATCAGCGAGGTCGGCAACCCCATCACCATCGTGGTGGTGCCGCCGCTCGTCGCCCGCCCGCTCGGACGGCGGTTCGGTACCGCGCGAGCCCTTCTCATCGCCAGCTTCGTACCCTTGTCCTTCACGCCCCTGCTCGCCCTGGCGCACAAGAACCCAGACCTCGCGTTCACGGTCGTCGCCAACCTGCTTATAGCTGGCAGCGTCGTCAGCTCGAACGTCATCGGCGCCGCCTTCAGGCAGGCCTATGTCCCGTCGCACATTCTCGGGCGTGTCAGCTCGGCGATCATGACGGTCGCCTACGCCATGATGCCGGCCGGCGCGCTGCTGACCGGGGTGATCGCCACCGCCTTCGGCGTCCGCACGGCCATGTGGATCATCACCGCCACGATCAGCGCCTCAAGCCTGGTCTACCTGCCGTCTCCACTGCGGCACCTGCGCGACCTGCCGCCCCGCCAGGAAACGCCAGTCCTGCTCACAAGATGAACGGGATCAGCATCATCACACACTAAGTGCGCCACACACTTATTGTGTCACACACCATAACTTGGTATGCTCGCGAGCGCTACCGGGAGGAGGCTGCTCAATGGGGGACACATCCCGCCGCGAGGCCGAGGAACGCGTGCTGACCGCGCTACCGAGCTGGGTCAACGCGATCTCGCAGCTCAACCGGCTGATCGCCGAGCGGATGGGGGTCACCGCCAGCGACCTGGACTGCCTGCACGTCCTGAATGCGGAGGGTCCGGCCACTGCGGCCGAGCTGGCCCTCAGGGTCGGCCTGACACCAGGAGCGGTATCGCGGATGATCGACCGGCTGGACGCGGCGGGCTGCATCACGCGAACCCCTCAGGACCGGCGCCGGGTGCTGATCGGGCCGACCAGCGATGGCCTGACCCGTATCGCGGCCTACTACGAAGGACTCACCGCCCGCGCCCACGACGACCTGGCGGTCTTCCGACCGGACGAGCTGGGCACGCTGCTGCGGTTCATCGAGCGCTCCCAGCACAGCGTCGCCGAGGAACTCACCCGGCTGCGCCGGGACCACGACGCAGAGGGAGAACAATGCCGTCACTGAAAACCTGGCCGGTCCAGGAACCGCGCCTCGCCTGGAATTCACCGAACCTTGCCTGCGAGCAGACGCTGGCACTGAGCAGCCCGGACTTCGAGCACGAGGGCACGATCCCGGCAGTTCACGCCTCGGCCCGAGCCGGCGGCGAGGATCGGTCACCGGCCCTGACCTGGTCCCCTGCACCGCAGGAGACGGCGCAGCTGCTGCTGGTCATCGAGGACCCCGACGCCCCCACGTCCATGCCGTTCATCCACTGCGTGGCCCTGCTCGGCACCTCGGTAACCAGCCTGGCTCGCGGGGCGCTCGATGCGGGCAGTCCCTCCGTCGGCGTCCGCCTCCTGCGCACCGGCAGAGGCCGCGGCTACCTCGGCCCGGAGCCGCCGAAGAGTCACGGTCCGCACCGTTACGTGTTCCAGCTTTTCGCACTGGCCATGCCCCTCACCGCCGGACCAGGCGACGCTGCCCTGGACTCCGCCAAGCCGCGTGAGGTGCTCGCCGCCGCCGGCGCCGTCCTCGCCCGTGGCCGGCTCGACGGCTTCTACGGGCGCACCTGACGTGCGAGCCGAACTCGCGGCCGCCACCACCACGTTCCTCGCCGATTGACACTGTCACCGTGATGAAACCGGTCCGTCGCTAGCGTCGGTTCCGTCAGTGACCGCTGCGACGGATAGAGGTATGCGATGCGGAACGAAGGTGCGGATGTGCGGCGGCGGGAGTTCCTGCAGGCGTGCGGTGCAGTACTTGGCCTAGCAGCTGTCCTTCCGCTGGCGGACGCGAGCACAGCCCAGGCCACCACGACCGGATCAGGTCCCGATCAGCTCTTCCAGGACGGCAGGTTCGCGGCGGCTGACCGCGGGTATGCGCGGCTGCTAGAGAAAGATCCGGGCGATGGTCATGCCTGGGCCCAGCGCGGTTACATCGCCCTGCTGTCCAACAGGTTCGGCGATACCGAGCAGTTCCTTGGCAGGGCGATCAAGCTGACGCCCGGCGACACCGTATCGATGTCGCGGCTCGCGGACTGCTACGTGCGGCAGGATGACTTCGCCCGGGCGGTCCCGCTGCTGCGGGAATCCGGCGACCGGATAGGCGCGACGCAGTACGGCGCGATCGCCGGGACGCCGTACCAGATCAGCGGGGCGAGCAGCACCACGCTGCCGTTCCTGACTCTCGACCCGCTGCCCTCGGTGACGGCCGCGGTGAACGGGACGAAGGCAGCGTTCACCCTCGATACCGGGGCGACGTTCACGTTCAGCGCGGCGCTGGCCAGGGCGGCAGGGATCAGGCCAGTGGCCACGGTCCTGGTGAACCACGGCAGCGGTCCGGTCCCGAGCTACATCGGCGCGGTCGACTCGCTGCGGCTCGGCCAGATCGAGGTGCGCAATATCCCGGTGCTGTGGGACGACGTATCGTTCACCACCGGTCCGGCCGGCGTCATCGGGACCACGATCTTCTATCACTTCCAGACCACGATGGACTATGCCGGCCGCGTGCTCAGCCTGGCCCGGACCACCGCAGCCCGGCGGGCGGGCACCAAGACAGCACCCCTATGGCTCGCGCCTGACCACTTCCTCTTCTCCGAGGGAAGCATCGGCAAAGCCGGGCCAGGGCCCGTCCTGATCGACACCGGCGGAGTCGGCCTCGGCGTCGTGCTGACCAAGGCCCAGGCCGGCGTGGCCGGGGTGGTCCCCGACTACGGCAAGCCGGAGCTGGACTTCGGAGTCACGGTGTACCCGTGCACGGCCGATGTGGCAATCGGCGCAGTGACACGCCGGGACATGCCAGGCGTGACTGGCCCGATCCTCCCGCCGGCCGAGTTCGGGTTCGGCTACTCGGGGACGGTGTCCCACGAGTTCTTCAAGCCGCTGTCCGTCACGTTCGACTTCACCACCATGACCACCCTCATCCGGCACCCCCACCCGTAGGGCTGCACCTGTTTCGGTATCTTACGACCATGAAAACGGACATATCGGACCGAAAAATGGTCGTACCCTACCGAAACAGATGTTGCCTTACGCGGATGAGGGCCTGGACTCACAGGATGAACGGGATCAGCATCTTCGTTGACCGCTTGTACTCCGGATACGTGCCGGGGAACTGGCTGGCCATGAAGCGCTCCTCCACGGTGGCGCTGTAGATGAAGTAAGCACCGATCAGCACCGTCGCGACCAGCCAGTACACGCTGACGGCGATCGCGGTGCCAATCACCGCGAGGAGCAGGCCCGAGTAGATCGGGTGCCGGACGCGCCGGTATGGCCCTGCCGTGACCAGCTCCGGTTCGGCCCGCTGAGTCATCGGCATTCCCCAGTTCCTGCCGAGGTACACCCTGGCCCAGACGGCCAGCGCCAGCCCAGCGAAGAAGACGGCCATGCCAACGCCCTGCAGCCACGGATTGCTGACGACCGCGTGGTTCCCCCGGAAGACATTGGCCCGCACCAGCACGAGAATGACCACGAAAATGGCGATCCGGAAAGCCGCGAACCGGGTCCACCGCGACTGGCTGGCCTTGTTACCGAAGGCCGCCGCGACCCAGTACAGCCAGAACGCCGCCCAGCACACGAAGATGACGATATCGACGACATGCACAGTTGACACCTCGCCCATGCTACGACGCTGCGGGCCGGCGCGAGTCCCGGCCGGGCTCGGGTTCGGCATCACGCGTCCCGCAGGCTGAGCAGGAGCCCGCCGCCAATGATCGCGCCGGCAGCCCAGGCGGCGAGCATGCCGAGCACGCCCACGGGCTCAGCGGCAAGGCCAGCCAGGTTCGTCGTCGCCGTCACGGAGGGGGGCCTGGACGCCGGTTATGAGGTCGGTGCCGTTGAACTGGGTGCCCCATAATCGAGGGATGACTGCAGGCGGGTACATCGAGGCGGGCGGGCTCCGCACCTTTCATCTTGTCGCCGGGGAGGGCGACCCTCTCCTCCTGCTGCACGGCGGGCTCGGGAGCGCCGAGTCGTGGGCAGCGCAGGTGCCGGCCCTATCCGGGTGCTACCGGGTACACGTGCCCGAGCGGCGCGGGCACGGCCGTACCGCCGACGTGCCCGGGCCGCTCACCTACGCAGCGATGGCCGACGACACCATCGCCTACCTTGAGGCACTCGGGCTCGCCGCGGTGCACCTGGTCGGATGGAGCGACGGCGCGGCGGTGGCGGCACTGGTGGCGATCAAGCGGCCCGACCTGACCAGGAGCCTGGTCTCGATCGGGCAGCATTTCGAGCCCGACGGCGAGCGCGGTGAGGCGCGCGCACTGCGGGCAGTCTGGTCGGCGGAGGCGTTTCCTGGCTGTCCGCCCGGCCTGTTCGACAAGTCCGCGGACCTGTGGCGGAGAGAGCCGCGGATCCCGATGACGGAGCTGGCGCGGATTCGTGCCGCCACGCTGGTGATGCAGGGCGACGATGACGTGGTGCGCGTTGAGCACAGCGCCAAGGTCGCGCGCACCATCCCGCATGCCCAGCTCGCCGTCGTTCCTGGCACGTCACACGCACTGCCGGTCGAGAAACCTGATCTGGTGAACCGCCTCATTCTCGACTTTCTCGCCAGCCCGCAGCCGGCCAGGCTGATGCCGCTCAGCTCGTGAGGCAAGCAGCCGTGCGGCAAACGGCCGTGCGGCAAGCAGGCAGTCTCGTGACTAAGCCGTTGCCCCGGCAGCCTCGGCGATCCGGGTATTCACGTAGTCGGTGAATTCACGCAGGGTTCGGATGCGGTCGAGGTCGCCGTCGGCGACGACGACGCCGTACAGCCGCTCGATCCGGGCCGCGGTCTCCATGAGCGCGAGTGAGTCGTAGCCGAGGTCGGTCAGGGTCAGGTCCGCCGTCTCAAGGTCGACACCGAGATCGCTCTCGCCGGCGGACGCCCGCAGGATCTCAGCGAGGTCATGAATGGTGATGTGGCTCATGGCCGCAAGCGTCGGGCCACATCCTCGAACTCCGATGGGGTGCGGCTGGACGAAGTCCCGCTCAAGCCGTCCTCGACTGTGCGTCATAAAAGGCGCGGATATTGGTCGCCTGGCGATGCCATGCGAACGGAGACCGATGTCTGATGAAAGCACTGATCCTTTCCGGGGGTGTGGGCACCCGGCTGCGGCCCGTCACGTACTCCATGCCCAAGCAGCTCGTGCCTGTGGCCAACAAGCCGGTGATCCGCTACGGGCTGGAAAGCATCATCGGCGCCGGCATAACCGACGTTGGGATCGTCGTCGGCGGCTGGGCTGACACGATCGAGGCCCAGCTCGGAGACGGCTCCGCGCTCGGCGCCCGGATCACCTACCTGCACCAGGACGCACCGCGCGGCCTCGCGCACTGCGTCATGATCGCCCGTGACTTCCTGGGCGATGAAGACTTCATCATGTACCTCGGCGATAACGTCCTGCTGGGCGGCCTTGACGACATCGTCGAGGGTTTCGCCGCGACCCGTCCGGCTGCGCAGGTCGTGGTCACCAAGGTCTCCGACCCGAGCGGGTTCGGCGTGGCGGAACTCGGTGACGAGGGCGTCGTGCTCTCGCTGGAGGAAAAGCCGGCCCGCCCGCGCAGCGATCTCGGGCTGATGGGCATTTACCTGTTCACGCCCGTGGTGCACGAGGCGGTGCGGGCGATCCGGCCGAGCCACCGGAACGAATGGGAGATCACCGACGCCCTGCAGTGGCTCGTGCAAGGCGGTTACGACGTGCGCGCCCACGTCTACTCCAGCTACTGGCGCGACACCGGCCGCATCGACGACCTGCTCGAGTGCAACCGCGCCGTCCTCGACATGATCACCAGATCGGTCGACGGCGACGTGGATTCCAGCAGTGAGGTCATCGGCCCGGTCGTGCTGGAGCGGGGGGCCCGTGTAAGCAGGTCGCGGCTGATCGGCCCGTGCCTGATAGGGGCCGGGACGGTGATCGAGCGGAGCACGGTCGGGCCGTACGCCTCGATCGACCGGGACTGCGAGGTTACCGACGCCCAGGTCCAGGACTCGATCGTGATGTCCAGCACGGTCATCCGCGGTGTGGGCGCCCTGCACGGCTCGCTGGTCGGGCGCTCGGCACGGGTGGAGGCAGGCGCCGGGCTCCGGATGACGGTCGGCGACGAGTGCGTGCTGGAGGTGCCCCGATGAGGATCCTGGTGACCGGCGGGGGCGGATTCATCGGCGGTCATTACGTGCGGACCATGCTGGACGGCGGATTCGCCGGCTATGAGGACGCCCACGTGACGGTGATCGACAAGTTCACCTACGCCGGCAACGCGGCCAGCCTGCCGAACGGTCATCCACGGCTCACCGTGGTGCGCGCCGACATCAGGGACACCGTGCGGCTCATCGAAGTCCTGCCCGGCCACGACGCGGTTGTTCATTTCGCAGCGGAGTCGCACGTCGACCGGTCGCTGGCCAGCGCGGCACCCTTCATGCTCAGCAATGTGCTGGGCACGCAGAACCTGCTGGACTGCTGCGTCCGCACTGGCGTGCCGCGGGTGGTCCATATCTCCACCGACGAAGTCTACGGCTCGATCGCTGAGGGGGCATGGGACGAGAGCTGCCCGCTGCTGCCCAACTCGCCGTACTCGGCGTCGAAGGCAAGCAGCGATCTCATCGCGCGGGCCTACTGGCGCAGCCACGACCTGAACATCTCCATCACCAGGTGCTCCAACAACTACGGGCCCTACCAGTACGTCGAAAAGGTCATCCCGCTGTTCGTCACGCGACTGCTGGACGGGCTCGAGGTCCCGCTCTACGGCGACGGCGGCAACGTCAGGGAATGGCTGCATGTCGCCGACCACTGCCGGGCGGTCCAGGCGGTGCTGGAGGGCGGCCGGCCCGGCGAGATCTACAACATCGGCGGCGGCGTCGAGCTGTCGAACCTCGAGCTGACCGGCCGGCTGCTTAACGAGTGCGGCCGCGACTGGAGCCTGGTCAAGCGCGTACCTGACCGCAAGGCGCATGACCTGCGCTACGCCGTTGACTACACCAAGATCCGCGAGGAGCTGGACTTCGCGCCCCAGGTGGACTTCACCGCCGGGCTGTGCGATGTCGTCGATTGGTACCGCAGCAACCGCTGGTGGTGGGAGGGCGCCGCGCCCACCAACCCCCACCGCGACAACCATTCAGGAGGTTCATCATGACAGGCCACACAGATAACGCCGTTACTATCAAGGCCCCGCTCGAGCTGGTGTGGGACCGAACCAACGACCTGGAGTCCTGGCCGAATCTGTTCAGCGAGTACAGCGCGATCGAGATCCTGCAGCGCAGCGGCGATACCGTCCGGTTCCGGCTCACGATGGCGCCCGACCAGCTCGGCAAGGTCTGGAGCTGGGTGTCTGACCGCACTGCCGACCCGGCGACACGTACCTGCAGGTCGCACCGGGTAGAGACCGGCCCGTTCAAGTACGTGTCGCTGTTCTGGGAGTACATGCAGACGCCCGATGGCGTCCGGATGCGCTGGATCCAGGACTTCGAGATGAAGCCCGACGCACCCATCGGCGACGACGCCATGGCCGACCGGCTCAACCGCAACACGGTCATCCAGCAAAAGCGCATCAAGCGGACGCTTGAGGCCGAGGCGGAGCTGCTCGCCCCGTCGGAAGCCGTCGCGGCACCGTGACCGCAGTACTGCTGACGGCGGCCGTCCTGCTCAACGGCATCGGCGCCGGGATCATGCTGGCGACCGTCGTCGGCATCGTCCCGTTCCTGCTCACCATGCCCTATCAGCGCTACGTGGAGACGGTCAAGTTCCTGTGGCCGCGCTACGACCCGATGATGCCGATCCTGAACGTCGCGACCGTCGTGCTCGACGTGGCGCTGACGTTCACGGCGACCGGCCGGACGCGAACGCTCGTCCCGGTCGCGGGGGCGCTCCTTCTCTCGGTGATCGTCATCTCGGTGACGAGGAACGTACCCATCAACCGGTACGTCACAGCGCTCGATCCCGCGCGCAGCCCGGCGGACTGGCCGACCCGCGACCCCAGGGTCCGCTGGCGGAACTGGAACCTGCTGCGCACGCTGCTGGCGACCGCGGCGCTGACAGTGAACGCCGCCGCGGCGGTACAGCGGTGAGCGGCGAGCGCGCGAGGGTGCTGCTGTTCGCCGTGGCCCCCGGCGACAGACCGGACGCGGTCGCGGCGGCATATCACGCCATCAGCACCGAGCTTGCTGGCACGCCCGGGCTGATCGGCAACGAGCTGCTGCAGTCAGCCGCCGACCCACGCGAGTTCGTGGTGATGAGTGAGTGGGAGACCCTGGCGGCGTTCCGGCACTGGGAGTCCGGTGCCGCGCACCGGACTGCCACCTCGCCGCTGCGCCCCTACCAGAGCCAGCGCCCGGGCGGGCCGTTCGCGATTTACACGGTGAGCGCCGCCTACTAAGCCCTCATGCGAAACGGAGCGATCATGGATACAGAACTAGCCGGCAAGCGGGTGCTCGTGACCGGCGGCAGCCGGGGCATCGGACGTGCCATCGTACTTGCGGCGGGACGCGCCGGAGCGCGTCTTGTGACCTGCGGCCGGGCCGCGACTGAGGACGCGGCCTCGCTGGAGCGCGAGCTGAAGGAGCTCGGGGCCGAAGCCTGGTTCGTCACCGCCGACGTCACTGAGCCGGCCGACGCCGAACGGCTGGCGCGAGAGTGCGGCGAGCGGCTCGGCGGCCTGGATGTCTTGGTCAGCAACGCCGGACGCGACGGCGACACCCCCATCGGCGAACTGACCGCGCAGGAGTGGCACGCGGTCCTGGACGCGGACCTGACCTCGGTTTTCCTGGTGACCCAGGCCTGCCTGCCGTTGCTCGCACCCGGCTCCAGCGTGATCAACATCGGGTCCAGCCTCGCGCTGCGGGGCCGGGCGGGCCGGGTACACTACGCCGCCGCCAAGGCGGGGGTGCTTGGCCTGTCACGGACCCTGTGCAAGGAACTCGGCCCGAGCGGGATCCGGGTCAACACGATCGCGCCAGGGGTCATCCAGACCGATCCCGGCACGCCGCACCCGGCAGCGGGCGCGATCGCCCACATGACCGCGCTCGGGCGGCTCGGCACACCCGAGGACGTGGCAGGCGCGGTGCTCTACCTGGCGTCAGACGCGGCCGCATACGTTTCTGGCGCTGTGCTTCACGTAGACGGGGGAATGTGAGATGACCGAGGCCAGGCCGTTCCCGTTTGTCACACCCGACCCTTCGCAGCCACCCGCCGAGTACGGCGAACTGCGCGCGGATCACCCGCTGATCCCCGTCGTCCTGCCGACCGGCCATCACGGCTGGGTCGCCGTGTCCTACGCGGCCGTCCGGCAGGTCTGCACGGACGAGCGGTTCAGCAAGAACGCCGTCACCCGGCCGGACGCGCCCAAGCTGCTGCCGATCGCCCGCGGCTCGAAGTCGATCGTCACGATGGACCCGCCGGAACACACCAGGATGCGGCGCCTCATCGGGCGTGCGTTCACCGCACGCAGAGTCGAGGAGCTGCGGCCACGGGTGCGTGAGATCGCGGTGGGACTGATCGAGGCCATGGAGCGTACAGATCCGCCGGCTGACGCCGTCGAAGCCCTGGCGATGCCGCTGCCGATGACGGTAATCTGCGAGCTCCTCGGCGTCCCGGTCGACGACCAGGCAGAGTTCCGCGGCTGGAGCGACGGCTTCCTGACCGTCTCGGCGACGGCCGAGGGAGCCGAGCGGGCTAGGGCCGCCGCGCACGCCCTGACCGGTTATCTGCGCGGCCTTATCGAGCGCAAACGAGCAGCGCCGGCCGACGACCTGCTGACCGGCCTGATCGACGCGTATGAGGACGGCAACCGCCTCGACGAGGAGGAGCTGCTGGCTTTCGGGGTGACGCTGCTGGTGGCCGGTTATCACACGACGGCCTCGGCGATCTCGCACAGCTTGTTCCACCTCCTCGCCCACGCCGAGCGGTACGGCAAGCTGCAGGCCGACCCAGCGGCGCTGGCGAGCACATGCGCCGAACTGTTGCGTTACTCGCAGGTCGGCGGCGGTTTCGGATCGATGCGGATCGCGGTGGCGGACGTCACAGTCTGCGGCACGACGGTCCGCGAGGGCGAGCCGGTGATCCCGGCATTCGGCGCTGCCAACCGCGACCCGGACGTCTTCGCGCATCCCGACGTGCTCGACCTTGACCGGCCGGCGCAGGCCAACCTGGCCTTCGGCGCGGGTACCCATTACTGCCTGGGTGCGCAGCTCGCCAGGACCGAGCTGGAGACGCTGCTTGAGCTGCTGATCGACCGGCTGCCTGGCCTCAAGCTCGCTGTCCCTGCCGAGCAGATCGAGTGGAACACGTCGGCAGCGTTCACCCGCCCGGTGCGCCTGCCGATCGAATGGTGAACCGCTGTGCTCACCCGAATCCTGGAACTGGTGGTGCTGCTGTCCGCGGGCACGGCGGCGGGCGTGCTGTTCGCCGTCGCGCTCAGCGTCGTCCCCGCCTTCATCGCGATGCCGCCCGACCGGTACGTGTACACGCACCGCATGCTCCGCAACTGGGATCCGACTATGCCTGCCATCGTCCTCAGTGGCGCGGTCGTCAACGTGCTGCTCGCCGCGCTCGGCAAGGGGACGCTGTTCGGCGCGGCCGCTGCCCTCATGGTCGGCGTATCCGCCGTCTCGCATCTGTGCAACGTTCCCATCAACCGCGACGTCCGCATGACCGATCCCGGCTCGCTGCCAGCGGACTGGCGAGACCCGCGGCCGTCGTGGCGGCGCTGGCATCTGCTGCGGACCATTCTCGCGTTCGCCGCCCTGGTGGCCGACGGGCTGGCAATCGTCCATCTGTGAGCGGCCAGGAGGACAACATGACCCGGTGGTCGTTGCGGGCAGCCTGGTGGGTCACGCTGTCCCGGCTGCGGCGCGGGCTATGGGCGCTCGCCAAGCACGTGGCGTACGGACTCGCGCTGAACAGCGGGGGCAGCTGGGTGTCCGAACAATGCGAGCCGGAGCCGGTCACGGCGTACGCGGCGGGCACCGGCCCGCCGTCCGGACACCCCGAGCAGATAACCCGCTCGGTCCCGACAGACACCGAATGCGCTATCTGGCGCGACATCGGCGAGGCCCTGCGCATGTCGGGCCGCTCCGAATTCCCCGAACGGAGGAAACTGTGATGAACCTTGGACTCACGGGCAAGCGGGTGGTGCTAACTGGCGGCACCCGCGGCATCGGACGCGATGTCTGCCTGGCCTTCGCCGCCGCGGACGCGGTTGTGCTCACCTGCTACCGGACCGACGAGACGGCCGCCGAGAAGCTCCGCGCCGAGCTCGCCGAGATCGGCGGCGACCATGAGGTGATCCGGGCCGACGTGACCGACCCGGCCGACGTCCGGCTGCTGGCTGAGACCGCCAAGACCCGGTTCGGCGGCTGCGACGCGCTGGTCAGCTGCGGCTCCACCATCAGCCACGTGCCGTTCGCCGATCTCACACTCGCCGAGTGGCGGCGGATCGTCGACACCAACCTTTCCTCGGTGCACACCCTTGTCACCGAGATGCTGCCGCTGCTCAGCGATGGCTCATCCGTGATCGCCATCGGCTCCCGGTCGGCGCTCGTCGGCGTTCCGCAGCGCGCCCACTACACCGCGGCGAAGGCAGGGCTCATCGGCCTGTGCCGATCCCTGGCCAAGGAGCTCGGGCCGCTGGGCATGCGGGTGAATGTCGTCGCACCGGGCGTGATCACGCCATCCGACGGCGCGCTGCCGCCGCAGACCGAGCAGCTCTACCGGCGGCTGACCGCGCTCGGCCGGCTCGGCCGCGCCCGTGAGGTCGCCGGTGCCGTGCTGTTCCTGGCCAGCGACCTGGCCACTTATATCACCGGCGAGACACTCAATGTCGACGGCGGTATCTGACCCGCCCCGTGTGACCAGCCCCTATGAGAGGTGAATGACCATGCCCTATGCAGCAATCTCCTACAACGTCAAGCCCGGCTGCGAGGATGCGATCGCCGAGCTGTTCTCCGGATTCCAGCGCGTCGACTCCCCGGTACTGCGTTCCGAGGACGGCGCGGAGGTCGGCCGGCTACTCGGCACGGCCGTGTTCGTCGCGGACGGCCTGCTCGTCAGGTTTATCCACTACGAGGGCGAGCTCGAGGACGTCGGCCGGCACATGTCGCAACACCCTGGCGTGCACTTCCTCGAGGAGGCACTCAAGCCGTATCTGGCTGAGCCCAGGGACACCGGCACTCCTGAGCGGTTCCAGGCGTATTTCGCCAAGAGCCTGCTCCGCTGCGTCCAGCAGTTCTCCGTCCCCGTGCCGGCACCGAGCTGACACCGAGCTGACACCGAGCTGACAGCATGAGAAACGGGCCCGCGCCGGGGATGGCGCGGGCCCGTTGGCGTCAGTAAAGGCCCTCGACCGCGGTCGGCGGCAGCACGTCGAGCGGGCGGACGTTCGCGACGCCGTCGATCGGCCAGCGACCCGCCAGACCATAGCGCACCGCCTGGTCGCGCTCGAGCACATGCGGCAGCAGCAGGTCGTCGTGCAGGATCGTCAGCCGCACCTGCCCGGTACCGCCGTCCGCTACCTCCGCTGTCCAGTCCTCCGGGTCCACGACCGCCATCGTCACCTGCGGGTAGTTCGGCGCGTACGGCAGCAGCCTGCGGCCGGGGTCGGCCGGCAGCCCGGCGCCATTCCCGAACGTGTTGCCGTAGCTGCGACCGCACGGGCCGTCGCCGAGCAACGCGGTGAACCGCTCGTAGGTCTCGTAGCTGATGTGCGTGCCGGACAGCCGGACGCCGCGCAGGCCCGCCGCCAGCTGTGGTTCCCGCGTGCACAAGGCGTCGAACAGCGCCGGGGTGGTGCTGAGGTAGTCCACGTGCCGGGTGCCAAGCACTGCGCCGATCTGGTCGACCAAGTGGTCAGCGTACTCGGCAGCCAGATCGCCGCGACCAGTCCGTATCAGCCGCTTCACCCAGCGCGGGTCCATGTCGATCGCGTAGACCACCGAGTCGTACAGCGCGGAAAGCTCCCAGGTTCCGTTGCCGATCAGGTGCGGGCCGGTAGGTGTGGCCTGGATCCACGTGGCGTTAGGTTCGAAACCTTCGGTCACGAACGACCAGCGGCGCCACACCCCGCGGTGCAGCAGCATCGGCTCGGTGTAGAAGATCCGGCACGGATCTCCGGTGGTGCCGCCGGAATCCCAGACCCGCCCGACCAGCGGCCGGGATACGGCCAGCGGCACCAGGTCACTGGGGTCCAGTGTCCGCAGCAGCTGGAGCGGGAACGGGCCGAGCCGGGTCAGCTCGGCGTAGCGGGTGATGTCGCGAGGGTCGAAGTCGAGAGAACGGCGACGGCGCAGCCAGTACGGGCTGCCGAGTTCGGGATCGAAGTGGCGGCGGATGATACGGCGCGTCCAGGCGTCCAGGTCCTTGTCAAGCCAGCGCTTGATCATCTCGTCGTAGCTGGTCATCCTCGTGCACCCGGTCCCGCCCGGGTCCGCGCGGGCGATGACAGACCCAGGTCATTCACGGCGGCGAGCGCCACCTCGACATCTTCGGGAGTCTCGACGTAGGTCAGCGGGAAGGACTGCTCGGCTATTCCGTCGATCTTGGACGGGCCGAGCACGATGGCCAGCCGGACTCCGTGACGGCGCATCTGCAACCGCACGTGCGGCACGCTCACTGTTTCCACCGAGTTGCGCTCGAACAGGTCACGGACCTGGGCCGCGGTTGTCAGCGTCAATGCCTGCAGGCACGAGCAGAGCGGAATGACCGGGTCGCGGAAGGTCATCGCGTCCAGCCATGGCCGCAGATGCTCGGCCAGGTGCCGCTGCAGCGGGCTGTGGAAGGCGACGGGCCGGTCCGGCGGGATGCGGACGGTCACCCCCTCCGGCGCCTCGGCGGCAAAACGCTCCAGGCGGTCCCGGTACCCGGCATACATGACCATCCGGTAGCCTCCGTCGCCGACCGGCCCCACATCCACGGCCGGGTAGACACCGGCCCGCTGAGCGAGGCTGGCCAGGCCAGCTTCGTCCCTGGCCGTGAACACCATCGCGATCCCCTGCGGCGGCGCGTCCTCGGGCGGCAGCGGCGTGCTCCTGACCGCTGTCAGCAGCCCGAACAGCTCCGCACGGCTCACGGCGCCGGCCAGGGACGCACTGACCATCGCACCCAGGCTCAGCCCGCCCACCACGTCCGGCAGCACGCCCTGCTCCGCGAGCAGGTCAGCGATCGAGAAGGCGACAGCTGCCTGGCGCAGCGCGCCGATGCCCTCGCGGAACCGCAGCTCCGTCGCGGGCAGCGGATCGTGGATCAGCCGCTCGAACGACAGGCCCGTCCACTCCTCGATCTCGGCGTAGGTCCGGCGTACGGCCGCGTGGCGTTCATACAACGCGCCGCCGCTGCCGGGCACATCATTGAGCCCGCCACCGACGATGAACGCCAGTGCCATCTCAGGCGACGCATACGAACGAGACGAAGTACCGGCTGGGCGTGAACACCTTCGTGGCGCTGAAGACGGCGTGCAGTGCCTCCGCTACCTCACCCGACCTGACGAGCTGTGTGCGGTAGGAACCCGTCCTGAGCTTGCTGCGTGAGATACGGATGAGCACGGCACTCCACGCGAAGCCGAGCGTGCGCACCGTGTGCCTCAGGCCGCCATAGCGGCGCCGCTCGAACTCATGGAAGTGGTCAGCGACCCAGACGTTTCCGATGAAGACGGAGCCCGGCTTCATCTGGGAGTGGATCCGCTCAAGCACTGCGCGGACGTTGCCAAGGTGGTGGATGGCGTCAACGCAGACGACCAGGTCGGCTCCGGCGATCAGGCCGTCCTGTCCCCAGAAGTCGCCGAGCCGGAATTGCACACGTGACTCGGGTACCCGGTGCCTGCTGAGCTCAAGGCTCTTGGCCGAGATGTCCAGTGCGACCAGCTCACTGCAGTCGGTACGGTCCACGATCAGCCGGGTGAAGCGGCCGGTGCCGCAGCCGATCTCGACGGCCCGGACGGCCCACTTGGCGTGCTCCTCCAGGTAGTCGCCGATGACCCGTTCCTGCTCTCGGAAGTCCTCGCCCAGCTCGGGGTGATCGTCGTGCGTGTCCCTGTCCCAGGAGCGCGCGGCCCAGTAGGCGCGTCCGTCTGGTGGGATGTCGCCGATCACCGACTTTCCGACCCGCGCTGCGATTTCGGCAATCACGTCGTCTCCAAATGGCTCGAGTGAGGCGGACTGAAGTCGATGGTCCCGGTGGCCGCGTTCAGAACCAGCGGGTCCGGGTCCCAGGCCAATAGTGGCGGTGCAGCGTCGAGAACCGGTGGATGCGTGTTGGAGAGCTGGTGTGCCCGCCACGCGGCCAGAACCCCGGTCGGCAGGTCAGTGCGCGGCCGCCAGCCGAGCATCCGGGCTGCGCGGCCGACGTTAAGCCAGATGTCGGCGCCGTCGGTGGTACGGCGCGGCATCCGCTCCACGGGCAGGTCCCGGCCCACCGCCTGGCAGACGATCTCCAGCAGGCCGCTGATGCACACCGGCCGGCCTGAGCCGATGTTGAGCACCTGGGTGGACGCGAGCGTCTCGCGCGCGCCTGGCCCGCACGAGATCCGGTGCAGCCTCAGCATCGCGTCCACCACGTCGTCGACATAGACGAAGTCGCGGATAGCGGCCGGATCGCCGTATAGCTGCAATACCGCTCCGGTCGCGGCCGCCTCCAGCCAGTACGCGACCACGCCCTGGCCCGCGCGGGCCTGCTGGCCGGGACCGTAAACGTTCGACAGCCGGAGCACGACCGGCTTGAGGGTACCAGCCCGCCACAGCAGGCTCTGCTCCATGTGGCGCTTTGCCTGGCCGTACTCACCGAGCCCGCGGGCGGCGACGTACTCGTCGCACGGCCGCGGGACCGAGGCGTCGTACACCATTCCGCCGGTGCTGGCGAGCACTACCGCCGGCCTGAGCCCGTCCCGCTCCAGGGCGTCGAGCAGCGCGTCGAAGGCCAGCCGGTCGCGGGTGGCGCGGTGCGGATCCCGGCCCGCCGTCGCGGGGACGATGGTGGTCGCGAGGTAGAAGATCGTCCGCGCCGCGCGCAGCGCCGGATCCAGGACGCCGTCCGCAAGGCAGGGACGCTCACGGGTGAACGCGGCAACCGGCATGTCCGACGCGCGCAGCGCCGCCGTCAGGTGCGAGCCGATAAACCCCCCTGCCCCGACGACCGCGGCCCCAGGGCAGGTGTCAGGCGTGCGCACCGGTCGCCCGTTCCCCCACGCCGAGGAACTCGACCTGGTCACCGATTCGCCCGGCCTCTTCCATCGCCAGCTCTCGCAGGAACGGCGACAGCCCACTCATCCGGGAGGTGAGCAGCACCTGGTCGAACTCGCCGACCTCGAAGGAGGTTCGCGCGCCGATCGCATGCCGGCCGCCCACCGCGGCCGCCAGCTCCGGGTCAAAATCGAGGGCTGCGCAACGCAGGCCGCGCCGCGTCCACTCCTCAGGGAGCCGCGCCCCGCTGCCGAACACGGCTACGGAGCGGGAACAGGCAGCGATGTCAGCCCGCTCAAGCTCAGGCAGTACGTCCTGCTCGCGGCTGCGGGCACGCCACGCGTTCAGGGCCCGCATTTCCCGCTCGATAGTGGTATTGGCGTTAATCGTGGCGGCGGTGAACCACTGTGCGTAGAGTGCCCAGACCAGCTCGCCCGCCGGGTCCTGGTGCTTGCGCCAGAAATTGACCATGTTGCGGTAGATCGCACGCCGGTTGACCTGGGTGTCGCGGCTCGCACGCGGCGTCTCGATGCCCCAGGCGCCCCGGCTCATCAGGTGCGGCACGCCCCGGAGCCAGATCCGGTAACCGAGCTCGATGTCCTCGCCGCCCCAGGTGCAGTAGTCGTCCGCGAAGCCGCCGACCGCCCAGAAGTCCTCGGCCGCCAGCACCAGGTTGCCCGACCAGTGCAGGTCCCAGGGCGCAGCCAGGTGGGACAGATCCATCAGGCCGTCGCCGGGCGGGTCCGGGTCCACCGGCAGGTCGGGCGGCAGCCCGAAGCGTTCGTGCCTGGCGTCCCGGATCCGGCGCGGCGACTGCCCTCTGATCGCCTCCTCCGGCGGCAGCCGGTCAAGCAGCGGAAGCAGCTCAGGGAAGGGGTTCCACGGGTCGTAGCCGTACTCGTAGCCGAGCAGCGCCGGGGCGCGGTCCGACCTGGCGAAGACCGCGAGGACCCGGTTGACGTACTCGGGACCGGCGATGACGCCGTGGTCGAGGAAGGCCAGCAACGGCGCGTTTATCAGGGCGGCGCCGCTGTTGCGGGCCGCAGCCGCACGGAAGCCGTCGTCGCGCTGGTAGATGTAGCGCAGGTTGAGCTGGTCCTCGTACTCCTTGATTACCGTCATGGTCCGCTCGGATGAGCCGTCGTCGGCGACGACCACCTCGAACGTCTCGGGGTCGCAGCGCTGGGCCGCCAGCGAGCGGAGGGTGCGCCGCAGGTCCGGCAGGCGGTCGAAAGTCGGGATGACGATGCCGAGTGATCGCTTGAGGGCCATGGGGGGTGCCTCCTGGGGTCCGCGTGGGCCCACCGTGCCACCGCGGTCTCAAGGGCTGCTCGAAGTGGCCGTCCGGTCGTCTTCGAGCCGCTTCCAAGAGCCGCGGCGGACGCTGAAGTATGCCCGATCTGAAGTTCGACACCTACAGCGATGGCTTCTCGTGCTATGCCCCGCACCGCGAGGAGGCCCGGACAATCTACGCCGAGATCTTCCGCGGCAGCGACTATGCGCCCGGGTTGGATGACCTGCCGGCCGCACCCACCGTGATCGATGTCGGTGCCAACATCGGCCTTTTCTCGATCTTCGTGCGGTCACGCTACCCTGGCGCGACCATCCTCGCGGTGGAGCCGGTCCCGCTGCTGCGCGAGGCGATCGCGCGCAACTTCGAGCTGCACGGGGTTGACGGCGTACCGGTCTACCCAGGTGCCGCCGGAGCCGAGCGGAAGGATGGCGTTTGCTTCACTTACTACCCGCGGATGCCGGCCAACTCCACGATGTACCCGGAGCAGAAGGCCGTTTTCGAGCGGAACCTAGCCCGGATGGGCGACGAGCAGTGGGTCCATGAGCTGTTCCTTGGCGACCAGATCACCGTGGATGTCGAGCGGCTGTCCGCCATCCTTGCCGCTCACCTGCCGGACGGCGACATAGATCTGGTCAAGATCGACGTGGAGGGGGCCGAGCTCGATGTGCTGCGCGGGATCGACAAAGCCGACTGGGAGCGGATCAGGCGGCTGATCGTGGAGGTACAGGACGAGAACGGGTCGCTCGACGCGGTCACCGGACTGCTGACCGACCAGGGCTTCACGGTCGACGCCTCGCTGCCGCAGTTCGTACCGCCGGTGATGCAGATGTACATCGTGAGCGCCGTCCGGAAAGTGTGAAACCGGTGCGCGTGCTGCTGGCCACCTTCCCGGTGGCCTCACATCTGTTCCCGATGGTCCCGCTGGGCCTGGCCTTCGCCGCCGCCGGGCACGAGGTGCTCGTCGCTAGCCTGCCAGGCTTCGTACCGGTGATCGAGTCGACCGGACTCACCGGGCTCGGCGTCGGGAAGGAGCCAGATTTCGGCAGGGTGTGGGCGGATGACACCATCGCGCCGCTCGACGGCGCGCCAGGTGACGAGGCCGCCCGGCTGCGGGCCGCCCGCGCAGTACAAATGTTCTGCCAGGTCGGGGCAGATATGGCGGCCGACCTGGTGCCGTGGGCCCGGGCCAACCCCGTCGACCTGGTTGTCTACGAGCCGCGCGCCTACGCGGGGGTGCTCGCCGCGGCCGCGACGGGCGTACCCGCCGTGCGGCACCTGTGGGGTGTTGACCAGACCTACGGGCGGTGGAGCTTCGAGCGCTCCGCCGTGGCCGCGATGTTCGATCAGCAAGGGCATCCTGAGGTCGATCCGCATGGCGTGCTCACCCTCGACCCTTGTCCGCCGAGCATGCAGACCCGCACCCCGTCTGCCCGGCTCGGCGTGCGCTTCGTGCCCTACAACGGCGACGGCGTGGTCCCTGACGGGCTGCGCGCACCCGGAGACCGGCCGCGCATCTGTGTCACGTGGGGTTCGACGGTGGCGCGGCAACTCGGCCACCTGGACCCGGCGCGTGAGGTTGTCCGGGCTGGCAGCCAACTGGACGCTGAGGTGCTCGTGTGCACGAGCGAAGAGCAGGTTCCGCTGTTCGGGCCGTTGCCGCCGGACGTCAGGCTGCTCAGCGGTTCACCGCCGCTGCGCGAGATCCTGCCCGGCTGCGCGGTGGTGGCGCATCCCGGTGGCGCAGGGACGCTGCTGACCGCGGCAGCCCTGGGAGTGCCGCAGCTTGTCGTGCCCGCTGTCGGCGACCAGTTCCTCAACGCGGAGCAGTACGCCATGACCGGAGCCGGACTGGCTTGCTCGTCGTCCGACCCCCTGCGCCCGGCACTCACCCGGCTGCTGTCCGACCCGGCCCGGCGCACCGCCGCCCGCGCACTCGCCGAAGAGATCGCGGTACAGCCCGCCCCGTCTCAGCTTGTCGAGCGCCTCTTGAATTTTCCTTTCTGAGTTCTGACAGGAGTTCCCGCATGGATAACTCTCTTGACGTGCCAGTGCTGATCGCAGGTGGCGGTCCGGTCGGCCTCTCGTGCGCCTACTTCCTGGCCTTCCAGGGCGTTCCCGCGCTGCTCGTGGAGCGCCGGGACGGGATGTCGCTGCTGCCCAGAGCACCTGGCATGCAGGCAAGGACACTGGAGATCTTCCGGTCGACGGGGCTCGGCGAACGGATTCGCTCCCTTGAGATCGGCAATTCCCGCCCCTACTTCGAGGGCGGAATCTTGCGCACCGCGACGCTGGCCGGCATCGCCGGCGCCCAGGTGCTCGAAGCCCCGGCGCTGGACGGCCCAGACATCAGCCCCGAGACGGTCATGGGCTGCGGCCAGAACCGCTACGAGCGAGTACTCGCGGAAGCCGCCCGCGAGCACGGTGCTGACCTGCGATTCGGGCACCGGCTGACCGGTTTCGAGCAGGACGACAACGAGGTGACAGCCGAGATAGCAGTGGCGGGCACCGAGCGCGTCCTGACGGTGCGCGCCCGCTACCTGGTGGCGGCGGACGGCACGCGGAGCACCGTACGGGCCCGGCTCGGCACGGGCATGAGCGGACGCGGGACCATCTTCCACGCGGTAAGCGTCTACTTCCGCGCGCCTGAGCTGGAGGCGATACTCGGCGGTCGCACGTTCATCCTGTGTTACGCGACCGGCAGCGGCGGCCGGACGCTGGCACTGTCCCGGCTGCACGGCTGCGACCCCTGGGCCGGCGCCATCACCTACGATCCGGCTAAGGGCGAGTCCGCGGCCGACCTCACTCCCGAGCGGTGCGTGCAGATCATCCGCGACTGCGCCGGGGACATGGACCTTGAGGTCGAGGTCATCGACACCGTGCCGTGGGAGGGCGCGCAGCGGGTCGCCGACGCGTTCCGCACCGGCCGGGTGTTCCTGGCCGGTGACGCGGCACACGTCCACCCGCCCGCCGGGGGTTTCGGCGCGAACACCGGCATCCACGACGCGCACAACCTCAGCTGGAAGCTGGCGGCGGTGATGTCCGGCTGGGCAGGCGATGCACTGCTCGACAGCTACGATGCCGAACGCCGCCCCCTGGGGGTCGCGATGGCCGAGCAGGCACTGATCCGCAGCCGCATCCGGCAGGGTCTCGGCGGCACGGCAGAGAACGCGGGCATGGTTCCCGATATCGTGGTGACGCTCGGCTACCGCTATGGCCCCGCGGGGCCGGTGCTGCCGGCCAGGCTAGAGCTGACCGGCGAGCCGGGATCGCGCGTCCCGCACCTCTGGCTGCTTGACGGCGACCGCCGGATCTCCACGATCGACCTGTGCTCCGACGCCTTCGTCCTGCTCGCGGCACCGTCCGCGCAGTCCTGGGCCGACGCGGCGCGGGCGGTGGCAGCGGGGCTCGGGATTCCGTTGCGGACCTACCTCCTCGACGCCGGCATTCTTGCGGAGGCGCCAGGCTGGGCGGACGCGCTCGGCATCGGCCAGGAGGGGGCAGTCCTGGTCAGGCCCGACGCATTCGTATCGTGGCGGTCACCGGCCGGCCCTGGCGACGACGACGCGAAGGCCGTACTGACCGACGCTCTCAACGCGGCCGTAGGCCGCTAGGCCGGTCGACGAGCGGGCCGGCCACGCGAGCCCGGCGGATCATCCTTCCGCCGGGCCGCTGTGCTCAGCTTCCGTTGCTGACGGTCGCCGCGATGACGTCTACCAGATCGCCATAGCCGGGGCGGTCGAGCAGCTCCGCTCGCATCTGGCTCAGCGGGCGTACCGATTCCTCGCCGGCCAGCAGGCTCGCCACCGCGGAGCGGACCGCTTCTGGGTCAGCTCCTGACGGTGGCAGCGCGACGCCCGCTCCGGTCCTGGCGAACATTCGCGCACGAGCCGCCTGCTCGGTGACCTGGGGCAGCACGACGGCGGGGACCATGTGCATAATCGCCGCCAGCAGTGCATCGGGGGTGCCGCAGGTGACCATGGCGGAGCAGCCGGGCAGGATGGCTGACAGCGGCGAGGTTGCGTCGGCTGTCACGTTGGCCGGCAGGCTCGCCTCGGTCAGGTCGCGGGGCTGGCCGGCCATTTGCACAGTCACGTCGAGCGCGGCAAGCGCCTCGAGGGTCTGCGCGAGTACCCCGCGGGACGCCGCGGGCCAGGCGGGCGACCAGGAAAAAGCCACCGCCACCCGTGGCCTGGCATCCTGTGCTGGCCTGACCTGGGCTGGCCCGTCCTGGGCCGGCCGGCCCTTGACTCGCCGGTCTTGCCGATACGACACGGGGCCTGCTGGGGACTCGAAGGGGGCGGGGCGGACGCCAAGCACGGCATATTCCGGCTGGAGGCGGAGCGCATCGGGGCACGGATCGATGGTGAGATCGCCGAAGACGTCCGGCTCCGACAGGCCGTGGCGCTGCCAGGCCGGGCGCAGTGCCTCTCGCTCGAACACGTCGGTAAGCACGGTCCGGTCGGTCCAGTCGAGGTGGCGGATCGCGGGCACGCCGATCGCGGCAGCGGCCAGCGGGCCCGCGTAGTCGTCGGGACCGAACAATACGAGGTCGGGCCGCCAGGCACGGGCGAGCGCCACTGTCGCGTCCAGGTAGTCGGCCGACTGGCCGAGCGACCTGCGGTACATGTCCACGTACGCTTCGCTCCATGTCGCCGCCCAGGCATTGTGCTCCTCAGGGACAGCCATCGTGAAGCGGAGCGACATCAGGCCGGTCAGCGCGTCCCTGGTACCGACCTCGGTGGCCCGTTCATGGCCGGGCAGGTTGAACACGCGCCGCCGCTCGGCCAGCACATCGGCGGGGTACCCGACCTGGATGACCGGAAGCCCGGTCAGGCGGGCACGCGCCGCTGCCTCCGCGGGTACCGCCAGCCTGACCTCGTGTCCGGCGAGCCGGTACGCCCAGGCCAGCGGGATCAGCCCGGACGCAGCCCCGGCGTTCCAGCGCGGATAGGCCACGAGCACACGGCGGCACCGTCGCACCGGTGTCCGCCGCGCCGGGATCCGCCGCACGGGAGGCTGCGACGCTGCGGCCGCCCGGCCCTTGCGCACACCGGCCAGGTCCTCGGCCATCCGGACCACTTGCCAGGGCATGAGCTGGCCTCGCGTCTCCGCGGCGAGCCGGTCCGCCGCCGCCGCCGCGTCCGGCGAGGCCAGTACCTCGGTCAACGCGTCGGTCACCTGCTCGGCGGTGACGGAAGCGAACGGCAGGACCCGCCCCGCTCCGGTCGCCGCGAGCCTCTCGCAGTTGAGGATCTGGTCGTCAGCCTGCGGCACGACCACCTGCGGTAGCCCGTAATAGGCCGATGTCATCATCGTGCCGAGCCCGCCCTGCGCCACGATCGCCCGGCAGGTCGGCAGCACTAGCGAGAGCGCCAGCATCCGCAGCGTCTTGACGTTCCCTGGCAGCGGGCCGACAGCCTCCGCGTCCTCCCTGGACAGGGTCACGACGACCTCGGCGTCCACGACGGAAGCACCCTCGATCACACGGCGCAGGGTCTCGGCGTAGGGGCCTCGGGAATAACCGGTGGTACCCCACGTCACGCAGACCCGGTCTCGGTCGGGCGGCTTCCTGAGCCAGTCAGGAACCACCGCCCGCCCGTTGAACGGGACATAGCAGGTCTGGACCCGTGGCACGGAAGCCGATGAGTCCCAGGGCACCTGCATGCTCGCCGGGCAGCAGTCCACCACCAGATCGCCGAGGGTCTCGACGCCGCTCGCGCCGAGCCTCGCGGCGAGCGGCGCCAGCGCGTACCGCTCCAGGTCGTGGAACTGCATCAGGTGGTCGACACCCCACAAGTGCCGTATAGACGGGATGCCCAGCGCGCTGGCTATCAGCGGACCCGCGTAGGCGGAGGGCTCGAAGAGGATCAGGTCGGGCCGCCATCGCCTAGCCCGGTCCAGCAGCACGCCGGCGGTCGACTCGGCCTGTCGCGCGAGCGGCTCGATAGCCAGCCAGCGGGCCGCGGCCGGCAGTTCGGCCCAGTGCACGTCCAGGCGCCGGAGCTGATTGTCGGACATGACCTGCGGGTTGTACTTCAGCCCGGCCTGGATCACGTGGATGCCCGAGCCGAGCATCGTCGGGGCGGTATCTTGCGGCGTGGTCATGGCGACCTGGTGGCCCGCCGCGCGCAGCGCCGACGCGAACGGGACGAGCGGGAAGAAATGCGACGGAGCTGGCCAGCAGATGATGAGGACTCGCATGTTAGAGCGCTCCGTTGAGAGTCAGCATGCCGATGAGCTCGTGGACGCGCCCGACGAGCGCCGCCGGTTCAGGCCTGCCCGCGTAGCGTTCGGCGATTCCGCACGCGGCATTCGCGTAGGCCGGATCGCCGAGCAGCGCCGCCAGCGCGCTCAGCACTGACAGGCAGCTGGCCTCCTCGCCTGGGAGGCATATCGCCGCGCCCGACGCCGCCGCGCGGCGGCCGATCGCGGTGTGGTCGGGCAGCTGGCCGACCACGATCTGCGGGACACCAGCGGCCAGACCGGTGATTACAGTGCCCGCACCGCCGTGCGAGATAAGAGCGCGGGCGGTACTGACGGCGTCTCGCAAGGGGCGGTCGGTCAGCACCGTCACCCCACCCGGCAGCGGGCCGAGCAGCCGCCGCTGCGCCGCCCGCACCACGGCGACGGCCGGTATGCCCGCGTCCGCCGCCCCCCGGGCGAGATCACCAGTCAGAAACAGCGAATCGGCCAGGCGCGCCATCGTGTCGCCCCAGGTCACACACAGCCCAGCGCTTATCCGTGGCGGGCGTCCGGCCGCCGACCACTCGGGCAGGCGGCAGGCGAACCGGATCGGGTAGGTCTCCCCCGCCTGGAGCTCGGCTGGGCACGGATCGATGACCGCGGCTCCGATAGGGTCGGGCGCGGTCAGCACGCCCGCCCGGTCCGCCAGCCTGGCCAGAATCGAGGCGACTTGCTCACGAGCGCGGTACATGAGGTCGGGGCCGTAGAGGTGGCGCACGGCGGGCACGCCGGCCGCGGCCGCCGCCACCGGGCCCGCCAGCGCCGTCGGCTCGAACACCACCAGATCCGGACGCCAGGAACGGGCTTCCCTAACGAGGTCGGGCACCATCGCCAGCGCGATCCGCTCCAGGATCGCGAAGACGCGCGGCGGTCCCGAGCCCGGATGCGGTCCCGATGGCGGGCGCGGAGCCGCGCCAGGAGCTGTAGCCGGGCCGGCGGACGACAGGGAAAGGAAGTCGTCGAGGACGTCCACGTCCGGGCCGACCGGGACCGGGGTCAGGCCCCTGGCGGTCACTAGCGCGGCCGCGGCGAGTGGCACGGCTACCCGTACCTCGTCTCCGGAATCGCGGAGCGCCACGGCGAGAGGCAGCAACGCGCGCACGTGGCTAGGCCAGGCCCAGGAGACCAGCAGGACTCGCGGGCTCACCGGCGGACCCTGCGCCGGAAGGTGACGGTGCCGAGCAGTGCCGTCAGCAGGGTGCCGCCGATGAGAGCCAGCAAGAACGCCCAGCTGTCCATGTGCGAGACCGTCGGCGTCAGGTTCGCGCGGAACGCCTCGCTCATGTAGACGATCGGGTTGAACAGCACCGCCACCTGCAGCCAGCGGATCCTGGCCAGCGAGGGCCAGGAGAAGTACATGCAGCCCAGCATCATGGCGGGGGTCATGATGACGCTGAACAGCATGTTGATGCGCATCGGATCGAGCAGTGTGCCGATGAGCAGGCCGAGCCCTGCCGACAGCGTCCCGGCGAAGAAGAAGACCACCATAAGCTCGGGCCAGCTAGTCACGTGCAGGTGCGGCGGCTGGTGCGGTGCGTGCACGAAGATCAGCAGCGGCACCACGATCAGCGCGGCGATCAGCGCCTGGATCGTGCCGGACACGATCTTCTGCAGCGCGATGCCCCACACGGGAATCGGCATGACGAGCCGGTCATCGATCTCGCGCGGGAAGGTAAGCTGTGCGATCATCGGCACGGTAACGCCCATGATCCCGGCGAATACCACAGTAGCGGCGATGATCCCCGGAATGATGACCGTACCCAGCGAGGTGCCGCTCCCGTTCAGACTGCCGCCCGTGACCGGGAGCACATAAGAAAAGGTGAACAGCAGCAGCAGCGGGACAACGAGCACGCGCAGCAAGAACGCGACGAGTTGCTTGCGCAGGAGCAACCGCATGTCGCGCATGGTCATGGTCCACGCGACCTGCATCGGGTGGACATCGCGCACGGCCAGGGAGTACACAGTAGCTGCCCCGTCCGTCACCGCGGCCCCGCTCGTTGTCGCGGACTCGTTCCTGGTGATGGCCTCGCTCATATCTCCACCCTCCGCCCAGCGTTGTAGACCCGCCCGGTCAGCGCCAGGTAGACGCTCTGCAGGCTGGACTGAATGGTGCTGACATCCACGACGCTCACGTTCGCCTGAGCAGCGGCTGCGGTCAGCTCGCCGACCAGACCATCAGGCCGTGATGTGATGACCCGCAGCCGGCCGCCGTCAACCTGCGACGACACGGTGCCCGGCCGGCCTAGCAGCCGGCCGGGCAGAACCGGCGGCGGCCCGTCGAAGGTCACGGTGACCGCCGTGTTGCCCGCCGCCTTCAGCGCGTCGACCGTATCGCAGGCGATGAGCTTCCCCCCGTCGATGATCGCGACCCGGTCGCAGATCGCCTCGGCCTCCTCCAGGTAGTGCGTGGTTGCCAGCATGGTCAGCCCGCTCTCCCGCAGCCGGTCCAGATGCTGCCACAGCGTGATCCGGGTCTGCGGGTCGATGCCAGCGGTCGGCTCGTCGAGGAAGAGCAGTTCCGGCGTGCGCATGAGGGCACGGGCGATGACCATCCTGCGCAACTGCCCGCCAGAGACGTGCATGGCCAGGGCGTCCTTGCGGCCGGTGAGGTCGAAGCGCTCGAGCAGTTCGGCAGCTCTGGCCCTGGCCTCGCGCGGGCGCAACCCGGTGTAGCGCCCGCTGAACTCCAGGTTCTCCGCCACGCTCAGCTCACGGTCCATGGAGCTGTGCTGGCCGACCACAGCACAGCGCCGCTTGATCCGCATCGGCTCGCGCGCGACGTCGGCTCCCATCACCCAGGCGCGCCCGCTCGTCGGGGTGATCAGCGTGTTCAGCATGCCGATCATGGTCGATTTCCCCGCGCCGTTCGCGCCGATCAGCCCGAACAGCTCGCCTCGCCGCACCTCCAGGTCGATGCCACGCACCGCCCTTACCTCCTTGGCCCGGCCGCGGCCGGGCCAGTAGGTCTTGGTCAGCTCCTCGGTCCGCACCGCGGCTTCAGTCATCCTCGATCACTTCCACCAGGCCACTGCCGCCGTCGACTGTGACGAGCTGACCGTCGCGCAGTAGCGCGGTCGCGTTCCCGGTGGCCACCACAGCGGGGACCCGGTACTCGCGGGCGATGATCGCCGGGTGTGAGAGCAGGCCGCCGGTATCGGCCACCAGCGCGCCGACGTTGCTGAACAGCACCGACCATTGCGCCGTGGTCTCCGGGCAGACCAGCACGTCACCGTGGCCGAGCTTGTGGAAGTCGGCCTCGCCGCGCAGTACCTTGACCCGGCCGGTATAACGCCCGGCGGCCGCGCCGACGCCGCGCAGCACGGTCCCGCTCTGCTCCACCCGCTGAGTGCCGATGGTGTAGGCAGCGTCCACCCAGCGCAGCGAGGCCAGTTCCGCGCCGAGCTCGCCGGACAGCAGCGGCAGGACCTGGTCGAGCGTCGCTGGCGGTCCCTGGCGCTGACCGAGAGTCTGCGGCCCCATGTGCCCCGCTGCCCAGGCCAGCCCGGCGCGGCGGGTCTGCGCCCGATCCTGACACGAGACCCCACTGGCCAGCGCGGCACACGCCTCGTCAAGCGTGAGCAGGAAAATGTCCTCCGCGAGCTGGCCACGTGCTCTGAGCCGGGACCCGAGCTCCAGCACGGCCATCCGCAGCAGGCCCCATGCCGTGTGACAGAAGTAAGCCGTGTCCTCCCGCAGCGGGTACGCGTCCTGCGCGCGCCGCAGCGCCCGCTCGAAGTCGGCGTGGCGCCGCCGCGGCAGCGAGCACCGTGCTGCTTCCTCCGCGACCCGTCGCGTCGCGGCGGCCGCCCCGACGGCGTCGGAGGGCCGGGTGCCGCTGTTCAGGTGCTCGGCGATGAGACGGAGGAGGAGCAGGGGCCGCTCAGCCATCGTCGGTTCGGCGATGTCGGCGCCGAGGCAACGCAGCCCGTGCTCGCGCAGGTAGCCGCGGGCGCTCTTGGCGAACCCCGGATGGTCCGTCTCGATCCGCTCCCAGGTGCCCTCACCGGGTGTGCTCAGCAGCATGGCCAGCGGAGCGTCAGCCATGGCCAAGGCCACCAGGGCGTCCAGGCCGCGCGCGGGTTCGGTGGTCATGCCCGGCAGGCCGGTCAGCAGCTCAAGCACACGGCCGACTGGCCAGTTGAGCTCCCGCTCGCATAGCAGGCCAAGCGGGCCCAGCTCGACGCTGGAAGCGCCGCCAATCAGCATGTGCCGGCGCTGCGCCTCGTCGGCCGCCGCGTGCCGGCCGGCGATCTCGCGCAGCAGGCCATCGTCGGGCAGGTCGGCGAGCGCGACATCCCGGCGGGCATCCAGCGCGTGCACCATTTCCTCATGCCATGACTCGCGCCAGCGCTGCACGGTGCCGAGCGGCTGGTCCTCACGCAGCGCCCCGGCTATCCTCGTCAGCCGTTCCACGGCCGCGTCCGGCCCGGCCAGCGGGACGAAGCGCATATAAGACCAGCCGCGGACGCTGCGGACCTCGATCCGCTCGCCGAGCGCGTAGCGGAACAGCTCAGGGCTAGCCAGGTTGACCGCGCGCAGGATCGTCCCTACGTTCATCGGCGACAGCGGCTGGAGCGAGTAGTTGCCGCGCAGCCAGAAACCGTCCCCCGGCGCGTCCTCGAACAGCTCGGGCGGCGGATCGGGCAGTGCGGTGATCGGCCTCGCCTGCACCACCCAGACCTCGCCGTCCGCCCAGGTCCACTCGATGTCCTGCGGCGCTCCCCGCACCGCCGCTATCTCGCGGGCAGTCTCGGCGACGGCAAGCGCCGCGGCTGCGTCGAGCGCGCCGAGGTCGCCGCCAGTCCGGACGGCGCTCGTTCCGCACACCGACCACTCCTCGGGCGTGACGCGGCCGTCGGCGAGCCCGTCCGCCAGACCTGGCACCGCGCTGATCACTACCTCGGCCCGGTCGCCGGTGACCGGGTTGGCGCTGAATGCCACGCCCGAGACCTGCGCCGGTGCCATGGCCTGCACCAGCACCGCCATCCGGCCGCCGACCGCCGGCCCGTGGTAGGCACGTATCCGCTCGCCGAAGACCGAAGCCCAGCAAACCCTGACCGCGTCGACGACGGCGGCGAGCCCTTCGACGTTCAGCACGCTGTCGTACTGACCGGCGAAGGAACGGCCGGCCAGGTCCTCGGCGATAGCCGAGGACCGCACGGCCACCACGCCCGGCAGCGTGGCCAGGCCCGCGGCGAGCGCTTCCCGCACTGCCTCGGGGATCTCGGCCGCCGGGTCGCCGGGCGCGACGGCCGCGCTCAGGACGAACCCGGGCGGGACCCGGAATCCGGCGCGGATCAGCTCCCCGAGTACTGCGGCCTTCCGGCCCGCCGCGGCGACATGCGCGGCGTCTGCGGCGCGCAGTTCGCCAAGGGAGAGCGTGACCGCCGTCATCGGCTGGCCCTGCCAAGGACAAAGCTCTGCGATACCACGGGGTAGGTCGCCGAGACGAGCAGGTCCGGCAGCTGCGACACGACCCGGTCACGGTCGAACTCCGGGGTGCCGAGCAGCTCCCTGGGGTCGCCGGCCAGCAGGTCAAGTCCCGTGTGCTTGATCAGGTCACCCACGTCGTGGTTAATCCCCCAGTGATTTCTGGTCAGCACGCCGAAGGGTTCCAGGTCAAGGAAGAGGTCGACGGTCATCACCATCAGCCCGTCCGGCTTGAGCAGGCCCGCCGCGCAGGCCATCATGTCGGTGGCCTCGGCCGGCCCGACGTGCTCGAGCACCGACAAGCAGAAGATCCGGTCGAAGGAGTGCTCGGGCAGGTCGGCCTCCTGGATCGGGACGGGAAGCAGGCGCACGTCCGTGCCGAAGAGCCCGTTGACGATGGCGTGCCGCTCGGCGAGCCCGTCGTCGGACCACTCGTTGGCACCGGGCTGGGCGGCCGGGTCGGCGTTTGTGACGGCGCAGCCGTTCAGCGCGGCCAGGTACTGCAGGCCCGCGGTGCCTCCACCGATGTCGAGCACGGACATCCCCGGCCGCAGCCCGGCAGCGTGGAACGCCCACGGGTATTCCCACAACCGGGTGTGACTGACGTACTGGAACCCGAACAGGCCGCGCTCCTTCGTCATGGTCACGTCACGCAGTGAGGTGTACGGGCTCTGGCCGGCGTAGTAGCGCTCGTTACCGAAGAAGCCGAACGGCGCACCGTACGTCTCGTTCCAGGCCAGGTACTCTTCGGGTAGCACGCTGCGGCCGATCATCGCGCCACCGGCAGACCGGCGGCCGCGGCCACCGACTCGAGCTGCCCGACGACCTCGGCCGGGATCGGCATCGCTGCCATCTCGGCCGCGACGCGCCCGGCCGACTCGCGCAGCGCGTCCTCCTCCAGCAGCCGCTCCAGATCCGCCCGGATCACCTCGGGAGTCGCCTCCTCCGGCAGCCGCACGAGACCGCAGCCGGCGGTCACCAGGTGACCCGCGGTGAACATATGGTCAGGGAACTGGGGCACGACAAGCTGAGGAACGCCGAGCGCAGCGCCCGTCATGGCGGTGCCGACGCCACCTTGATCGATCAGGGCGGAGCAGCTAGGCAGCAGCACGTTGAGCGGCATCGCGTCGAGCAGCCGCACGTTTTCTGGCAGCCCGCCGAACTGGCCGTGGTCGGCCGGCTGCGCGGTGACAACGACCTCGATGTCCATGTCCTTGATCGCCTCCATGATCATCGGCGCGAGCATAAGCCGCGGGTTGAGCCGACCCAGCGTTCCTCCCCAGGTCACGCACACGCGCGGGCGGCTCGGGGGGTCGAGCAGCCAGTCAGGGACGATGCCTGGTCCGTTGTAGGGGACGTAGCGCATGTCAAGCCGCGGGTAGCTAGCGTCCACGCGCAGCGATGCCGGGCAGGTGTCCACGGTGGTCACGCCCAGCGGCTCGATGGACGCCACGTTGAACTTGTCGCACAGCGGGCGCATCAGCCGTGTCGCGATCGGGGCGATTCCCGCGGCGATGTCGGGGCCCTTCAGGTGCCGGACGTTGGGTACGCCGAGGGCGGCAGCGGCCAGCGGACCGACGAACGCGCTTGGCGTGTGCACGATCAGGTCGGGCTGCCAGGTGCGGCCGAACTCGATCAGGTCCTCCGCCATCAGCTCGGCGAAGGCCACGAACATCTCCAGCGCCCGCGGCCCCTTCATGCGACGCAGGTCGGCCCAGCGCTCGGCGTTCAGCTCAGCGTCAGGATCGACGCCCATGTGATCGCAGACCAGTGGCGTCAGGTCGACATCCTCGCCGACCGCGACGGCCGGCAGGCCCGAGTCCGTCACGACGTCAACCAGGCGGGGGGAGCAAGCGACGCGGACCTCGTGGCCAGCGTTGCGCAGGGCCCAGCCGATCGGCACCAGAGGGAAGTAGTGCGGGCTCATGGCCCACGGTGTGAACAGCACCTTCACGGGGCATCTCCCTTATCCGGGGTTGCGGGGATTACGGGTCTTAAGTTGCGAGTCTGAACTACGGGGCGAGAGTGCCAGCAGGGGCTGGTGACGAGCTCGAGTATCGGTCGTCCTCCGGGCGGGCAAGTGCGGCGAAGCGGCGCCGCCCGTAGAGCAGCGGGTCAGCGGAGCCGGGCACCAGCGCGGCCACCCGGCCAAGGACGATCACGTGGTCCCCGGCCGGGTGGATCGCCGCAACCAGGCATTCCGCACTCCCGCACACCTCGCCGCGCAGGCAGGGCATGCCGAGCACCGGGCCAGGCGACCATGTGACGTGGGTGAAGCGGTCCGTCCCGGGAGCCGAGAACTGCTGGGCGATCGCGGCCGCGCCCTCGCCCAGCAGGTTGACCGCGAATCGGCCCGCGGCCAGCAGCGTGGCGAGCGTTGTCCCGTAGGTGACGCAGACCAGGAGGGTCGGCGGGGTCAGCGTCACGCTGCACAGCGCCGAGCAGGTACAGCCGACCGGCCTGCCGTCCGGCCCGGCGCTGGTCAGCACCGACACGCCGGTCGGGAAGTCGGCCATGAAATCGCGGAACCCGTCCGGTGCGGCGGCCAGCTGACTCATCGCATCGACGCGAGGTAGTCGTAGCAGCTCGGCGCCATGGTGACAATCCGCGCGGCCTGGTCCCGCAGCCGCCGCTCCGCGGCGGCCGCCGGCGCCGGATCCAGATGAGCGAGCGCCGGACGAGGCGTCCGCGGCGGGCGGCGCAGCCCGAGCAGCATCGTGTTCCATGAGTAGGTCTCGAAGCCGTGGTAGTGCGGATAGATTGTCTCGTCGTCGAACAGCATCGACTGCGCCTGCTCCAGCCGCTCGGCCAGGCCATCCGGCACCGCTCTGACGTTGGTTTCCTTCCAGTACGGCGTGTCCTCGCGCGCGGCGGCGCGATAATGCAGGGCCAGGAACTCCTTGACCCCGTCGATCACGTTGTTGACCCGGCGGTTGTAGGCCGCGCGCAGCGCCGGGTTCCAGTCCGGGCCAGGGAAGTGACGCACGAGCTGCTCGACGGCGTACTGGATGAAGAAGATGCCGGTGGACTCCAGCGGCTCCACGAATCCGCTGGCAAGCCCGACCGCCACGCAGTTGGCCACCCAGGATTCACGGCTCCGCCCGATCCGCATCCGGATGTGGTTGGCCTCCAGGTCGTCCCGGCCCGGAGCCGCGTGGGCGCGTAGGAGTGCCTCCGCCTCTTCCGGGCTGCAGAACTCGTCCGAGTAGACGTAGCCCGTGCCGATCCGGTCGAACAGCGGGATCGTCCAGATCCAGCCCGCCGCCTGCGCGGTCGCGGTTGTGTAGGGCCGGATGCCGTGCACCGCCGGATCGCGTGGCACCCGGAGGGCGACCGCCCTGTTGTTGGGCAGCACGTCGAGGAAGGAGATGAACGGCTCGGCTAGCGCCTTGCCGAGCAGCAGGGAACGGAAGCCGGTGCAGTCGATGTAAAGGTCAGCGGTAAGCGTCCCCGCCTGCTTGGTCACCACCGAGTCGATCCAGCCGCGTTCGTCGACGGTGACATCGAGGACGTCGGCAATCACGTGCCGGACGCCCCTCCTCTTACCGTGCTCGCACAGGTACCTGGCGAGCAGTGCGGCGTCGAAGTGGTAAGCGTAGGGGAACTGGGCTCGCTGGTCGGCGAGGGTGCTGTTTTCCGGCGCCTCATCGAAGTCACCGAAGAAGTAAGAGCCGTCGAGCATCCGCGGGCTGCTGCTCGCCTCGCACAGCGCCGGGGTGACGAAGCAGCGACCGTTGGATGGGCCGAGCTCGGGTGTGGCCAGGCACCAGTCGGACAGCGTGAACCCGCTTATCACTCGTTCGCGCTCGAACGGGTGATAAAAGTGTGAACCGTCGCCCGCCCAGTTCTCGAAGCGGATGCCAAGCTTGTAGGAAGCCGAGCAGCTTGGCATCCAGTCCCGCTCATCCAGGCCGAGGTAGCCGAAGAAGTGGCGGACTGTGCTGAACGTGGCCTCGCCGACGCCGATCGTGGGGATCCGGTCCGACTCCACGACGGTGACGTCGATGCCGTCGCCGAACGCGGCCTTCAAGTAGGTCGCCGTCATCCATCCGGCCGTGCCGCCGCCGACCACCAGAACGGATCGTTTCATTCTCACTGCTCCTGATCTCGGATTGGCAAGGTCGGCACCGACGCTAGGGCGCGGGCCTGGTGGCCCGATCGGACATGCATGGAGTCCGGAACGGGCCGGGATTCACCTGCGCCTCCCTCCGCCAGGCAGCGGTCGATCACCGCCTCGACGTAGCCGGGCCTGGATACCCGGGCGACCAGCCCAGGCATAACCGCGCGAAGCCGCTCGACGCTCACCTCGGCGGCGGTGGCCTGCGCCGGCTCCACCTGCACGTAGCTGCGCCTGACCTGCAGGCCGAGGCGCCGCTCGATGTGATCGATGACGATCTCGATCGGTGTCTGCCGGCCGGACGCCACATTGACCACCTGGCCGCGGACCGCGCCGAGCAGCAGGCCGTCGAGAGCCGCAACGGCATCCGCGACGTCGAGGATGTCGCGCGTCGCCCCGCTGTGGACGCGAAACTCGCCGCGCCTGGCCTGGTCGAGCAGCGCGGGCAGCAGATGATGCGGCGGCTGGTCGGGTCCCATGAGATGGCTGAGCCTGAGCACGAGGAAATCGGTACCGGACTCCGCCACCAGCCGCTCGAGCGCCAGCTTGTGCCGCCCGTACGGTGAGATCGGCTCGGCCGGCGTATCCTCGCTGGCTGGGCTGCCCATACCGCCGTACATCGCCGACGAGGCGGTCGAGAAGAACACGAGCAGCAGCCCGTCGCTGCCGCACCGGGCGGCCGTCTCGGTGACCAGGCGGCGCTCCCTGGCCAGTTCCTCGGGCGCGCGTGCGGCGGTGGTTGAGATCCCCGCCGCGAGGGCAAGGGAGCCGGGATGACGGTCAGCCAGCGGCCGCAGGTGCCGCGCCAGGAAGCCGTTCCCTACGATCTCCACGGCCGCTCACTCCGCCGCGGCCCGGATGTCGTCAAGCAGGCGCGCCCTCCGCAAGATCCGTTCGCCGTCGGTCGCCTCCGGCCCGTCTTTCCCTGCGCACCTGGCGAAGTCCCTGACGGTGTTGGCGAACTGGTCGTCGGGCGGCAGCAGCCGCTCTTCCACCCGGTCAGGGAACTCGATACGCAGCCGCGGCTGGTGGCCTGCCGGCGCGGTGTAGGCACGGTCAAGGACGATCCGGCCGCCGTCGCCCCAGACCTCATAGCCGCTGCGATAGGAATGCTCGAAGCCGAACTGCAGCGAGGCCGTCGCATCCGACCCGAACGCCACGAGCGCTGCCCCCGAGACATCCACGCCGTCCCGTGTCGTCAGCCACGCGCCACGCACCTCATAGCGGGGGCCGAGGAACATCAGCGCCGTCTGCGCTACGTAGATACCGAGGTCGCGCAGCGCGCCGCCGCCCAGGTCGGCGCGGTAACGGATGTCCCGCGGCGGCAGCGGCGGTATGCCGAAGACGGCCGTCAGCGCGCGCGGCTCGCCGATCGTGCCCGCCGCCAGCAGGTCGCGCACGGTCCGCTGCTGGGAGTGGAAGACGAAGGTCAGGTTCTCCCTCAGCACCAGGCCGTGGTCACGGGCCAGGTCAAGCAGCGGCCCGGCTTCCGCCGCGTCGCGGGCGATGGGCTTCTCGACCAGTACATGCAGGCCTGCCTCAAGCGCGCGCCTGATCCACCTGGCATGCAGGCCGGTGGGCAGCGGGATGTAGACGGCGTCCAGATCCCCCCGGTCGAAGAGCGCGTCGTAACCGGTAACCGGGGCGGCACCGAACCGGGCGGCGTACCGCTCGGCCTTGCCGGCGTCTCTGCTGGCAATCGCGACAAGCTCGACGGCGGGGTCCGCAGCCAGCGCGGGCAGCGTACGACGCCAGCCGATGTCGGAACAGCCAACGACACCGAACCTCACCACAGGGTATGCAGGCAGGCCAGCAGGCTGCGCGCCTGGAGGTTGAAGTAGTGGCTGTGTCGCAGCAGGCCCATCATCTGATGCACGGTCAGCCATCGGTAGTCCTCCGTGGTCTTGATCGGAAAGTGCTCGTCCACCTCGATGACCAGATGCCTGGCGCCGGAGTGGTAAAACCGTCCGCCCTCGTCCGACTGGATGACGTCATAGCGGATCCGGTGCGGGGATACGCCGAGCACGTAGTCGAAGTAGGGCGGGCGCGGAATCTGGTGCGGGCCGAGGTAGTTGTCTGGCGTGGCCTGGACCGTCGGCCCGATCTCGGCGACATCCAGGTAACCGGGTTCGGTGCGGGCCTGGACGAGAACGTGCAGCACGCCCTCGATCTTGCGGGTGAGCAGCGCCACCAGGCCCTGGCCGCATGGTTCGATCATCGGCTGGGTCCAGCTCGCGACCTCCCGCCTGGGGGCGCGCACTGAGACCGCCAGCACCCGGAAGAAACGGCCTGTCTCGTGGCGGATGTCCCAGTCGGTGTGCCGCCATCCGCTGACCGAGCGGAGCGGAATCTTGCGTACCGACAGGTCCCTGCGGGCTTTGGCCTCGATGAGCCAGCTCGTGATCTCGCCGACGGAATGCAGCGCGAAACCGTCGCCCGCGATCGAGCGCGCCAGCGCGTAGCGGAAGGCCGGATCGCGGTAGCTGGGGTCGTCGGGGACCGGCCGGGAGGCAACGACGTCCGGATCGACGAACGACATGCAGGACAGCACCGTTCGCGCGTCCATGTTGACGGTCAGGTCCTGCCGGATCAGCTCCTTGAGCTGGTAGATCGTGAGCCAGCGGAAACCGTCAAGTACCGGCACATCGTCCACGGCCTCGACGACCATGTTGCGGTTCCGCTTGTGCAGGAACCAGGCGCCCTGCTCGGACTGGAGCACATCTACCAGCACCCGGCCCTTGCGGTGGTCGAGGAAGTATTCCAGGTAGCGGGTGCTGTCGCCGCTGTGCGCGCGGGTGTAGTTGCTCCGGGTCGCCTGCACCGTGGGCGAGAGCTGGACCAGCGGCCGGTTGCCCGGCTCGACCTTTGCCTGCATCAGGCAGTGCAGGACGCCGTCGATCTCCTTGACCAGGATGCCGAGGATGCCGATCTCCGTCTGCTTGATTATCGGCTGGGTCCAAGTCGACCGGCTGCCGGTCTCCGCCGTCACCTCGATGCCCTCGATGGTGAAGAACCGTCCGGTCGCGTGCCGCAGATCGCCCCAATCCTCGTCGAAGCTCCAGGAACGCAGCTCGCCGAACGGGATCTGCTCCACCAATGAGCCGCCCCTTCGCTGCAGTCCCCCGAACCAGGAACGGAACATCGGTGTCGTCAGGACGGACCCGCGGGTAGCGGCGGAGGCAGTGAACCGCCAGGCATCCTGTTCGGTAACGGTGACGGTCACGGCCGTTCCTGGCTTGCGGTGACGGGGTGCCGGTCCAGCACCCGGCGCAGCGCGTTGGCGAGAGGTTCGGCGGACTGCGCGCAGTGCCACCAGACGAAGCCGTCGGGACGGACCAGGAGCGCGCCGCCAGGCGGCAGTCCGTGCGCCGCGGCGGCGTCCGGTCCGGCATCGGCGAGGCTGCGCACCCTGAGCCGCGTCCTGGCCACCTCGGTCCAGTCCGCGCTGGGTTCGGTGCCTGATGACTGGGCGCTGACCAGGACCAGCTCACGGCCGTACCAGTCCAGCGTCGAGCCTGAACCGACCGCGACATGCGGTGCCCTGGTCCCGACCTGGCCACGCAGCTCCCTGGGCGGATAAGCCGGCGGGCCATCGGTACCCGCGTCGTAGCGGTAGCCGAAAACCACCGCGTCGTACTCCACGACCGGACCCTCCTCGGGGAAGCGCAGCGCGCTGGCGTTGAATTGGCGCATCTGGCGCAGCGCCTGACCTAGCGTGAACCAGGCAACCGGGCGTCGTTCGGATTCATAGCCTTCCAGCAGCCCTTCGCCGGCGTCGCCGCGAAGCACGAAAGCCAGCCGCCACGCGAGGTTGTGCGCGTCCTGGATGCCGGTGCCCGCGCCGAACGCCCCGGCAGGCGGCATGGCGTGCGCGGCGTCACCCGCCAGGAACACGCGGCCGACCCGGAAGCGGTCGGCCACATAGGCCGCGGTCTCGTAGGACAGCACCCGGGTGCCGTCGGCGAGCTGCGGGACAATGGTCGCGGTCACCTCGGCCGAGCCGGCCGCCGCCCGAATGATCTCGGTGCAGCGTCCGGCGCCGAAGCCGCTGATCGGCCCGTCCCGTTCCGGATCGTAGGGCGTGTACAGGACCCACCTGGCCTGCCCGTAAGGCGAAAGGACCGTTCCTGGCCGGGGCTGCTCCAGGTGCGCGACGCCCAGGTAGCGGCCGTTCTCGGGGTCATGTCGGCCGCGGAGCACCCCGCTCAGGTCGGCTTCGAACACCATGCTGACCTGCCGCCCGAGCCGGCCGGGTCCGCACGCCGCCACGTCGCACAGCTCACGAACCCGGCTGCCGTAGCCGTCGGCGCCGACCAGATACGCCGCGTCGAGCTCGGCCGGCCCGCCGGGACCGGTCAGCCGTGCCCGCACGCCGGCGGCGTCCTGCGTGAAGGTCTCCAGCCTGGTTCCGAACCGGACCTCGGCACCCAGCTCACGCGCCCGCCGCAGCAGCAGGCCCTCCAGCCGGTCCTGGTCGATCATCGCCCAGCGGGACGGGCTGACCTGGTATCCGCCCGCTGCGTCGACCGGCGGGCGCTCCTCGATCACGTGGTCCTCGGGCGCGGCGAGCGTGTGCGCCCGCAGCCGCCTCACGGACGGCAGCTCCCGCACGTAGCTGCTGGCCTCGGCGATCTCCCGCTCAAGCCCGGCCTGGCGGAGGACCTCCGCCGTGCGCGGGTTGATCGTGCGGGCCCGAGGATGGATCAGAGTCCCCAGATGTTCCTCGACGAGGGTAACGCGCACGCCGGACGAGGCGAGGAACACCGCGGAGGTCAGCCCCGCCAGACCTCCGCCGACGACAAGGACGTCGCAGCTAGCCATGGCCGGTGCTCACAGGTTGAAGGCCGGTGCCATGCTGGTGACCGGACCGGTCTGGTTCGCCAGGTCGGGCAGGCCGAGCAGCTGCTCGGTGGTCAGCAGCAGCGAGTAGTGGTCGAAGTAGGTGTTCGACACCGTGCCCGGCCGGGTGCTCGGGCTGATCACCAGGGTCGGGATGTGGCAGTCCTCGGTGAGCGTGACCGCGCAGTCCTCGCTGACCTCGGAACCGTTGCCCTCGTCAAAGGTGATGAAGATCGCGGTCTGGCCGGAGAGGTAGTCCCGGCTGAGGAATATGCTCGTCAGCCACGAGGTCAGCCACTGGTCACTCGCCGCTATATCCGCGGTCCCGTCCTCAGCGTTGTAGTCGTGCGCGGTGTCGGGGATGATGAAGCTGAAGGCGGGCAGCGTCCCGCGGATCAGGTCGTTGTGTAGCGGACCGCTCATCGGGGTGCCCAGGGGCACGTTCCAGTCCGCGCACTCGGAGGCTGCGTCGGCGTAGTAGGTCACCGGGTTGTGGTGTGCCAGGTACAGCGGGGCGGAGTCAGTCATGTCGCAGTTGGAGGGCATCGACTGCACGTACTCGCGCCATTGCAGGCCGGCGCTCTCCAGCTGACCGTAGATCGAGGGGAACGGCAGATCGGCACACTCCGGGTCGGTCGGGTCGCAGCTTGCGGGCGCGCCCTGCCACGGAACGCCGCTGGTGGCGGCGATGTAATTACGGAAGGACGGGTGGGTGAGCGCGTAGTAGTTCGCCGCCTCGCCGCAACTCCTTGCCACGTAGTTGAAGCCGGGGGCAGCTGGGTTGCCGATCAGGTCGTCTACCGACGTGTTCTCCATCCAGATCCAGATCACGTGCCGATAGGTGGCTGGCGGTGCCGAGCGATAGCCGCATGGAAAGGTCAGGCCCAGTGTCGGGGAGGCGGAGGCGGCCGAGGCGGCCGAAGGGACCAGGGCGGCGGAGAGCGCTAGCACGGCGGCCGCAGCCGACGCGAGCAGTGTCATGTGTCGTCTCATCGAAGATCTCCTCCATTGGACTTGTCTAGCGAGATTCCCGCCCCGCCGTCCGGCCGGGCTCGAATGCGGGTCGAAGGGTCCGCGCTACCAGGGGACAACGACGCCCGAGCGGAGAAAGGCACCAGTGGGCCCGTCGTCGGGCAGGGTGGCGGCCCAGACGACATCAGCCGCGGCATCTCGCGGCGAAGTGCCCGCCTCCGGCATCATCCTGGTGCGGACGCGGCCCGGGTTGATGGCGTTGACCAGCACTCCGCTGCCGCGCACCGCCTCAGCGAGCATGACGGTCAGCGCGTTCAGCGCGACCTTCGACAGCGTGTAGCCAGGCGCGCTCAGGTGCAAGCCGCGGCTGAAAAGCGCGGTGCCGCTGGACACCATCACGAGCCTGCCCCAGCCGGCGTCGACCATCGCTGGCAGGTACGCCTGCGCCACCCGCCAGGCACCCAGCGCGTTGACCTCCACCGTGCGGCGCACGGCCGCCAGCGAGGTGGTGATCGGATCGGAACCGGCGTCGAGCAGCACGCCGGCGTTGTTGACGACGATGTCGACCGGCCCGGTGATGGCGCGTGCCGCGGCAACCGAGGCCTCCTGGCACACGTCCATCACCACCGGCCGGGCAAGTGGGCCGAGCCGCTGCGCGGTGGCCTCGGCCGCCTCCGGCTCCCGGCACGCCATGTGCACGCGATGGCCGTCCGCCACCAGCCGCTCCGCGACCGCTAGCCCGATGCCCCGGTTGGCGCCGGTCACCAGCGCGGTCCTGCCGGTCAGTGTCCTGCCGGTCATGCCAGGACGGCGTCGGCTAGCCGGTTCACCTGATCGGGGGCCGCCGAGCAGGGCATGAAGATCAGCTCGTCGCAGCCAGCGTCCCTGTGCTCGGCAACCACGGCGCGAACGGCGGCCGGGTCACTGAGCGTACCCGCGATGGCCTGCGCGAGGTAAGGGCCAGTATTGGCGTAGAAGGCGCCCATCGTGGCACGGACCGAGTCGTCTGCCTCGGGCCCCAGCGCGAAGAACCGAAGCGCCACCAGCCGGGGCGGACCGCTCCTGCCCGCGTCCGCCCAAGCCTTGCGGGCCCGTTCGGCATGCTCGTGGTAACCCTGCCGCGAGGTCCCCCCGCAGATCCAGCCGTCCGCAAGCCTGGCGGCCCGGTGCACGGCCCGGTCGGAATGCCCGCCGAGCAGCAGGGCCGGCGGCTCGCCTGGCGGTCCCGACCGCCAGTTCGAGCGCAGCTCACCGATGAGCCGCTCCATCCGTCGGCCGCGGTCACCGAACGGCACGCCCGACGCCTGGTAGTCCTCTGGTCGCGCGCCGATGGCCATGCCCAGCGTGAACCGTCCGCCGGCGAGCTGGCTAAGGGACATCGCCTGCTTGGCGAGCACCGCGGCCGGGCCGCGCGCGGGCGCCAGCAGGGCCGTGGTCGTCATGCGGAGCCTGGTAGTCCGGGCGGCGACCATGGCGAGCGTGACGAGCGGGTCGTAGCTGGGGTAGGCGATGCGGTCAAGAACAGCGGTGCCGGCGAACCCGGCCGCCTCCACGGCGGGGGCCCAGTCCGCCAGCGTGCTCGCGGGCACGCCTGGCACGACGGCGGGCAGCCCGAGTCCGAGATCCATAGCCAGCTACCCGTTCTTGCGCGCGATGATCAGGCTGTCGTGCGCACCGAGCGGGGTGATCGTCACCTGGGCAAAGCCGGCCTTGCGCAGCCACTCTTCCGCCTCCGCCGGGGAATACTCGGAGCCGCCTGGCGACAGGAGCTGCATGTTGAGGCTGATGATGCTGTTCCAGGTGTCGTCGACGCGGCCGGCGCCGGTGAGCTGGTCGTAGATGAGCAGCAGGCCGCCGTCCGCGACCGCGGCGTACGCCTTGCCGATGAGTGCCCGGCGCTCCTCGGCCGACCAGTCATGCAGCACATGGCCGATGATCAAGACGTCGGCCACCGGGAGTGGGTCGACGAAGAAGTCCCCGCCGACGAACCGGGCGCGGTCGAGCAGCCCGAACTTCTCCACGTGCTCGTAGAACGGGTGCTCCACCGCCGGGAGGTCGAAGACGTACCCGCTCAGGCCTGGATTGGCGTCAAGCACCCGTGCCAGGACGTTACCCCGGCCGCCGCCGATGTCCACGACCGTCGAGTACCGGTCCCATGGGATCGGCGCGCGCGCCAGCTCGGGGCCCAGACTGTCGGTCAGGGCATCCATCATGTCGAGGAACCGCTTCACGTGCTCCGGGTCGGCCATCATGCGCTCGAAGGCCGCCGCCTGGTCCTCGCGGCCCTTCGCTTGCGGGTCGCCGGTGCGCAGCAGGCTGGACAGGTGCTCCCATACGGGATACATCATCCGGTTGGCGCGCTCCAGGAAGCCGCCGGCGTATTCTTCCGACCGGCGGTTGAGGAAGCGCTCAGCCACGGGAGAGTTCCCGTACCGGCCGTCCTCGTGCTCCAGCAGGCCCAGTGTCACCAGGACGGAAAGGAAGTCCCTGACGGCCCGGGGGTTCAGTTCACAGCGATCGCAGACCTGCTCTTGGGTCAGCGGGTTCTGGGAGATCTCAGTGAACAGGCGGAGTTCGACGGCGGCGAGCACCACCTTGGCGTCACAGAACAGGGCGCCGAGCTGGTGCAGATCCGCGGCCGTCTCGATTGGGGACACTCTCATCGTCTGTAACGTCCCTTCTGCGGTTTGCATCTAGGCTCACGACCGTCGCAGCCACCGCTCAAGGGTGGCTTGACATCGTTCCAACAAGACACGAGCCGCCGTCGAACCCGTCCGGCTCGACTGGGCAAATGACCCTTCAGGACGTACGGACGGCCGATGCTGGGGCCGACGGACAGGAGGCTGAGGCGCGGCGGCGGGTTGCCGTGCTGGCCGACCCGGGCTCCTTCCAGGAGTCGGGAAGCGGTGCCCGGCATCGCTCAACGGCGTTCGGCATGGCGGCCAGGAGGCCGGCCGGCGACGGCGTGGTCACCGGCACTGCCCGGGTCAGCGGCCGCCGGATCGGCCTGTTCTCGCAGGATGTCAGGGCGCTGGGCGGCTCGCTCGGCGAGACCCACGCCGCCAAGATCATCCGGGTGCTCGACGACGCCGAGCGGTCACGGACGCCCGTGATCGGACTGCTCGACTCCGGTGGCGCGCGCATCCAGGAAGGCGTCGGCTCACTTGACGGCTACGCAAGGATCTTCCGGCGCAACGTCGCGCTGTCCGGTCGGATACCGCAGATCAGCGTCGTGCTCGGCTCATGCGCGGGAGGCGCCGTCTACTCCCCCGCGCTCACCGACATCGTGATCATGGCGCGGGACGCCAGAATGTTCCTCACCGGCCCGGCCGTGGTGCGCTCGGTGATGCACGAGGAGGTAGGCCCAGAGGATCTCGGCGGTCCCGCCGTGCACTCCCGGGAATCTGGCGTCGCCCACCTGATCGGTGCCGATACCGACGAAGCGATCCGGCTGGCCGGCTCGGTGCTCAGCTACCTGCCCGACTCGTGCTGGTCGCAGGCCCCGCAGGCGCCACCCGATGACCCCGAGCCAATGCCGGTGGTGCCGGTCAACCACCGCAAGCCCTACGACATCCGCACAGTCATCGCGGCCGTCGTCGACCGGGACAGCTTCCTCGAACTGCACCGCAACTTCGCGCGCAACATCGTGGTCGGCTTCGCCAGGATCGAAGGCAGCGCGATCGGTGTCATCGCCAACCAGCCGTCACATCTGGCAGGCACGCTAGATATCCACTCGGCAGAGAAGGGCGCGCGCTTCGTCCGGATGTGCGACGCCTACGGGTTGCCGCTCGTGGTCCTCGTCGACACGCCCGGCTTCCTGCCGGGGACTGCACAAGAGCGCGGCGGCATCATCCGCAAGGGCGCCAAACTGCTCTATGCGTTCGCCGAAGCGGCCGTCCCCCGAGTAACCGTCGTGCTGCGCAAGGCCTTCGGCGGTGCGTACATCGTAATGAACTCCCGCGCGCTCGGTGCCGACGCCGTCTTCGCCTGGCCAGGGGCGGAGCTTGCCGTCATGGGCGCCGAAGGCGCCGTTGACGTCGTCTGGCGCCGCGAGCTTGCCAGCGGTCCCGGCTGCCGGGACGAGCTCATCGCCCGCTACCGCGAACAGGCGATGGCCGCGCATCTGGCCGCCGAGCGGCTATCGGTCGACGAGATCATCGAGCCGTGCCAGACTCGCGCGGTGGTGGCGGCCGCGCTCGACGCACGCCGCGGCGCCTTGACGCCCCGGTTCCGCCACGACAACCTGCCGCAGTGAGAGGAGTGCCACATGCTGATACTGGTCACAGGGGGTGCCGGCTTCATCGGGCAGCACATCGTCAAGCAGCTGCTCGACGATGGTCACGAGGTCCGGGTACTTGACGCGTTCCTCCCGCACGCGCACGGCGGCGATGAAGCGGAAGGGCGCGTCCGGCCCGGTGACCAGGTTGAGCTGCTCGTCGCCGACGTACGCGACCCGGATGCGGTACGCGCGGGCCTGCGCGGTGTCGGCGCCGTATGCCACCAGGCCGCCATGGTCGGCCGCGGCGGTCAGATCGCGGCGGCCGCGGCGTACGCGAGCTGCAACGACGTCGGTACCGCCGTCGTACTATCCGAGATGGCCGCAGCCGGGATACAGCGGATCGTGCTCGCCAGCTCGGTGATGGTCTACGGCGACGGGATCTACCACTGTCAGGAACACGGCCCCGTGGTGCCCGGCCCGCGCCCGCCCGCCGCCCTGGCCGCCGGGGAATACGACCCGTCATGCCCGCTGTGCGGTGCCCGGCTGATCGCCACCGAGACCGTGGAAGACTCGCCGTGCGAACCTCGCAATGTCTACGGCGCGACCAAGCTGGCCCAGGAGCTCCTGTGCCGCGCCTGGGCAGTGGAGACGGGCGGCACGGCCATCGCGCTGCGTTATCACCAGGTCTACGGTCCGGGGATGCCTAGCGACAGCGCCTACTCAGGGGTCGCGGCTGCTTTCCAGCAGGCGCTCACCGACCCGGCGGGCCTGCGAGTGTTCGAGGACGGCGGGATGCGCCGCGACTTCATCCACGCCCGGGATATCGCCCGTGCAAACGTCTCGGCGCTCACCGCACCGGTCGCGCCCGGCTTCCGCGCCTACAACACGGCGTCGGGCCAGCCGCGGACGATCGCCGACCTGGCCAAGACGATGGTGGCAGCGGCTGGGGGCGGCGTTCCTATCACCTACACCGGAGACGCCCGTCCCGACGACGTGCGGCACCTCGTCGCCACGCCCCGCCGGCTGAACACGGAGCTGGGCTGGCACGCCGAGGTCGATTTCGAGCAAGCCATCCGCGAGCTCGTGCCGACCCGGGTCTGAAGCCTACGTTAGGGTTTCGCCGGGCCCTCCTAGGTCACGCTGCTGCAGCTCGATCACCGCGGCCGCGTCGAGATCGCCGTCACCGCCGTCGACCATCGCCGCGAAGCGCTCGGCGACGCGGCCGAGTACCGGGAGCTCCACTCCGGCAGCGCGCGCCTCCTGGATGCCCAGCGCCAGGTCCTTGTACATCAGGGCCGAGCGGAACGCGGCAGGCGCGTAGCGGCGCTCGGCCATCAGCTCCGCACGGAACGACAGCACGCGAGAACTGAAGCCGCTCCCTCCGATCGCACGCAGCAGGAAATCGCGGTCCAGGCCGGCCGCCGTGCCGTAGGAAACCGCCTCGGCGAGGCCTGCCACCTGCGCACCGAGCAGCAAGTTGAATACCAGCTTCATGACGGAGGCGTTCCCTGGCCGTCCGAGCGGTATGACGGCGGCGGCCAGCACGTCGAGCACGGGCCTGGCCTGCTCGAGGTCGGCGGGATCACCTGCCACCAGCACCCGCAGCTCACCGTTCCTGGCCTGGAAGGGGTTGCCGACCACACACGCCTCCAGCCGGCGGACCCCGGCCGCGGCGAGCCGGCCGGCCGCGGCGCGGGCGAAGGTCGGCGACACCGTGGAGGTGTCGATCACCAGGGTGCCCGTCGGCACCAGCGCCACCCGGTCAAGCAGCACCTCCGCCACGGCCTGCTCGTCGGAGAGGCTGATCAGCACCGTACGCGCGGCGGACAGGCAGGATTCAGCGTCCGCGGCGACCGCCGCGCCCGCCGCTGCCAGCGGTGCGGCCTTGGCGGCCGTCCGGTTGAACACGGTCAGCGCGCAGCCCTTGTCAAGCAGGCGATGCCCGATGGCGGCCCCCATGCCGCCCAGCCCCACCAGCGCGACCGGAGGCAGCGTACCCGTCTTCTCCATCACCTGTTCCTCCATCCTCCATCGATCTCAGTCAGCGGGCAGTGGCGGGAGCGGCTCAGTGTCGACGTGCCCGAGTTCGGGACGCGGCGCGAGCGGGCACAGATGGAAGACCGCCTCAGCCGGCTCCTCGCCCAGGTTGTCGCAGCGGTGCCGGGAGTTTCTCGGGACCAGGACGCCCTCGCCCGGCCTGAGCACGACGGTCTCGCCGTCGATCCTGACCGTCGTCGTCCCCCTGATGGCGAACAGGAACTCCTCGGAGTAGGGGTGATAGTGCTCGGCGATATACTCGCCGGGTGCAATGGTCAGCACGCCGAGGAAGCCGGCCGTGGCACCCGTGGTCGCGGGGCCGAGCACCACCCGGAGCTCACCGCCACGTCTGCGGTTGACGGCGACTTCCGAGACCGATACCTTGCGCGGACGGCTCTGTTCCATGGTGTTCCGCCTTCCTGGCTGACGGCCGGGGGAGCATGTCTGGCACGGCCGACTCTCGGCCGCACCGGTCAAGGAAGGCTCGAAGCAGGTTGGACTCGCATCTGCGCACGATCGATGCGACAGCAACCGTCCCAGCTAACCCGGAGGTCCGGTGCGTTCAACAGGAATGACGCTCCGCGTCGCGGTTGCCGGCGGAGGGCTCGGCGGCCTCTGCCTGGCGCAGCACCTGGCCGCGGCGGGCATCGACGTTGTCGTGTACGAACGCGACCCGTCGCTGGACTCACGCGGGCAGGGCTACCGGATTCACCTCGACGCGCGGGCGGGCCGTGCGCTGGCCGCATCCCTGCCGGCCGGCCTGTACGACCTGTTCGCCCGGACCTGCGGGCAGCCCAGCACTGGCCTCACCGTGCTCAGCGAGCGGTTGCGCACTCTGCACACCGAGCCGGCCACGATCGGGCCAGCCAACCCTTACGCTCCTGGTACGCTCTCCACCTCGGCCAACCGCCGCACGCTGCGGCAGATACTCGCGTGCGGCCTCGGCGAACGCATTCGCTTCGGCCGCCAGGTCACCGGTTACGACCAGGACGCCGACGAAGTGCGGATCCGGTTCGCTGACGGCACGCAGGAGCCGGCCGACCTCCTGGTGGCCGCCGATGGTGTCGGTTCGTGCATCCGCCGCCAGTATCTGCCCGAGGCCGACCTCGTCGACAGCGGCTCCCGCTGCATCTATGGGCGGACGCCCGCGGACCGGCCGACCCTGGCCAGCCTGCCGGACTCGTTCCGCACAGGGTTTACCGCGGTGGTCGGCAACCAGGTGGGCATGGCTGCCGCCCCCCTGCTGTTCCGCATGCCTCCCGAGCGGGCAGCGGCCGAGTCTGGCCTTGACATCACGCTCGCCTCGGTCGGCGACTACATGATGTGGGCGGTCGCGGCCCAGCGAGAGCGCTGGCCGGTGACGGACGACGAGTTCGACGGCCTGTCGCCCGAGCACCTGCACGGCACTGCCCTGGCGATGATCAGGAAGTGGCACCCGAGCCTGCGTGCCCTGGTGGAGCAGGCCGTGGCAGAGGAATGCTTCCTTGCGCGCATCCAGCACTCCACCCCGGTGGCGGCCTGGCCGTCCAGCCGGGTCACGGTGCTGGGCGACGCGATTCACGCCATGAGCCCTGCCCGTGGCTCGGGCGGCAACACGGCGCTGCGGGACGCCGCCGAACTCGGGCGGCGTCTGGTCGCCGTCGCGAGCGGCGAGGAGAAGCTGCTGGCGGCCGTCGGCGACTACGAGACCGTGATGCGCGAGTACGGTTACGAGGCAATCCGAGTGTCGGCCGAGTCGGAGCGCACCACGGTGGCACGGCGTACGGGCGTCATGTTCTGGCTGGTCAATCACCTGCCTCAGAAGCGCTGAGCGGAACCAGCGCTCTTCGAGCCCGAATGGAGGCGGCGCCGCCAGACTTCCGGCATTGAGAAATGCCACCTGGCATTGCGAGATGCCACACGAAGGAGCGGTGCTGTGAGCACGACACTCATTGTCGCCCGGATGAACTCCGCGGACGCGCCCGCGGTCGGGGAACTGTTCGCCGAATCGGACGCGGGCGAGCTCCCCGCGATGTTTCAGGTCCAGTCGCGCATGCTGTTCAGCTACCACGACCTTTACTTTCACCTGGTGCAGAGCCGCGACGCACTGCCCGGGCAGGTAGAGGCGGCACGTGAGCACCCCCTGTTCGCCTCGCTCAGCCGCGATCTGGAGCGGTACATCCGTCCCTACGCACCGAGCTGGCGCGGCCCGCGCGACGCCATGGCATCTCACTTCTACACCTGGCACGCCACCGAGGGCGCGCCGACGGCCGGCCGGCCGTGAGCACGCGCCGGCCCGTCATCACCGGCGCGGGCGTGGTATCCGCCGGCGCGGTCGGTACCGCGGACTTCTGGTCGCTGCTGATCTCCGGCAGCACGGCGACGCGGGGAATCACCCACTTTGACCCGGCAGGCTTCCGTTCGCGGATCGCGGCCGAGTGCGACTTCGACCCGGAAGCCGCTGGGCTGTCGGAGCGCGAGGCCACCGAACTGGACCGGGCGGCCCAGTTCGCGCTGACCTGCGCGCGCGAGGCACTCGCCGACTCCCGCCTCGAGCTAGAGGCAGTTCCGCGTCACCGGATGGCCGTGGTGGTGGGCAGCGCGGTCGGCTGCACCATCAGCCTGGAGCGCGAGTACCTGGCGGTCAGCGGGCGCGGCGCGCGATGGGAGGTCGACCAGAGCGTGGCGAGCCCCCTGCTGCATTCCTTCCTCGTCCCTAGCAGCGTGCCAGGCACGATCGCCGCCGCGATGGGCGTCAGGGGCCGGGTCAGCCTCATCTCGAACGGCTGCACCTCGGGCCTGGACGCCGTCTGCCACGCCGCGCGGCTAATCAGCGACGGCACGGCGGACGTCGCCTTCGCGGGTGCCTGCGACGCGCCGATCTCGCCGATCACCATGGCCTGCTTCGACGCGATCAAGGCGACCTCGCCCGACAACCATGACCCGGCCCACGCCAGCCGTCCCTTTGACATGACGCGCAACGGCTTCGTCCTTGGTGAGGGAGCGGCGATGTTCGTGATCGAGGAGCTAGCCGCGGCGCGGGAGCGCGGCGCGCACGTTTACGCCGAGGTCGCCGGCTACGCCTCCCGCGCCAACGCCCTGCACATGACCGGCCTGGACGCCGAGGGCCAGGAGATGTCAGAAGCGATCAACGTTGCGATGAGCCGAGCCGGGCTCGGACCCGCCGACATCGACTATGTCAACGCGCACGGCTCCGGCACCCGGCAGAACGACAGGCACGAGACCGCCGCGTTCAAGCGCAGCCTCGGCGAGCATGCTTACCGCGTGCCAGTGAGCTCGATCAAGTCGGCGGTCGGCCACTCGCTCGGCGCGATCGGCGCGGTCGAGCTGGCGGCTTGCGCGCTGGCCATCGACACCGATGTCGTGCCGCCGACCGCCAACCTCAACCATCCCGACCCCGACTGCGACCTGGACTACGTCCCGATCAACGCGCGCAAGCATCGGACCGACACGGTACTGAGCGTCGGCAGCGGCTTCGGCGGGTTCCAGACCGCGGTGATCCTGCAGGCCACTCCGGCATGAGCGTACCGGTCGTAACGGGCCTCGGCACGGCGGCGCCGACAGGACTCGACGTGAAGAGCTTCTGGGCGGCGGCCCTGCGCGGCGAGCTTGCGATCGCGCCCATCCGCCGATTCGACGCGGGCGGCTACGACACCACGCTGGCGGGGGAACTGCGGGGTTTCTCGCCAATGGAGACGATCCCCGGACGGCTGGTGCCGCAGACCGACATCTGGACTCAGATCGGGCTCTACGCCATCGACTGTGCGCTCGCCGACTCGGGGCTGGAACTCGCCGGGCCCGGCCTGGACGGCAGCAGCTCGCGCGGGTATGACCTGTCGGTTATCACCGCCGCCTCGGCGGGCGGAGTGGAATTCGGCCAGCGCGAGATCGAAAACCTGTGGGCGAAGGGACCCAAGTATGTCGGGGCTTACCAGTCGATCGCCTGGTTCTACGCCGCCACGACCGGCCAGGCGTCCATCCGGCACGGGTTCCGCGGCCAGTGCGACACTATCGTGACCGAGGCCGCCGGCGGCCTGGACAGCTTCGACGCGGCCGCACGGGCCCTGAGCGAGGGTGCGCGAGCCGTGGTCTGCGGTGGCTGCGACTCACCGCTCAGCCCGTACGGCCTGGTCTGCCAGATGGCCAGCGGCAGCCTCAGCCGCGGCAAGGACCCGGAACGCGCTTATGCGCCCTTCCAGCGGCACGCCGATGGCTACGTGCCCGGCGAGGGCGGGGCGATGTTCCTGCTCGAGGACCTGTCGTCGGCCATCGCCAGGAACGCGCCGCGTCGGTACGGCTGGTTCGCCGGGCACGCCGCGACGTTCTCCGCCGACGTGCCGGCGCTGATCTCGGCGATTGAGCAGGCGCTTGCCAGCGCCCGGGTAGAGCCCGCCCAGGTCGACGTCGTCTTCGCCGACGCGCTCGGCGTACCGGAGCGGGACGAGCACGAGGCGGCCGCGCTGTCGGCCGTCTTCGGACCGCACGGCGTGCCGGTCACTGCCCCCAAGACCGGGTTCGGACGGCTGGCCTGCGGCGGCTCGGCGCTCGACGTGGCGGCCGGGCTGCTAAGCATCAGGGACCAGGTGATACCGCCGACCGTTGGCGTGGTCGCCGTCCGGCCCGAGCTGGAGCTCGACCTGGTCGCCGACCGCCCGCGGCCCGCCACGGTACGCACCGTACTGGTCGTCGCACGCGGCGCGGGCGGCTTCAACTCGGCGCTCGTGCTGCGAACCGTCGACGCCGCTAGTAACCACTCACAGTAGGAGATGCGCGTGCCGATGTTCAGGATCATGCTCAGGATGGAGATCAAGCAAGGCCTGGAGGAGGATTTCGAGCAGACCTGGCGGTCGGTCGCCGACACAGTCAACCGCCAGCCCGCCAACACCGGCCAGTGGCTGCTGCGCGGCGATGAGCCCGGCTCCATTTACTACATCGTCAGCGACTGGACGGACGAGGAGAGTTTCCGCGCCTTCGAGCGCAGCTCCGCCCACATCGAGCACCGGCGCAAGCTGCATCCCTACCGGCTGGCCGGGACGATGACGACGATGCACATGGTGCACCGGTTCGCCGGAGCGGGAGCGGGAGCGGTATGAGCATCAGCAGCGACATCGCAGGTTCTGCTGACGCCCCGGCGCCAGGACTGTCCGCGCTGCACGGCACACGGCTTCCGTATCCGGTGTCGGAGTTCATCGACGTACTCGTTGCGGACCAGGCATCGCGAGACGGCACACGGACAGCCGTGGTGTCGGGGCAGGAGACGATGTCCTACCGTGAGCTCGACCGCCTCGGCGCACGGGCCGCGCGGTGGCTGCAAGCGCGGGGCATCGGCCCCGGCGACGTGGTAACCGTCCAGCTCCCCCGGACGCCGGCGCTGGTGGCGACATTGCTCGGCGTGCTCCGCTGCGGTGCCGCGTACGCCGCCGTCCCCTGCGACTGGCCAGCACACAGACACGACCAGCTTCGCCTTCGTTCGGGCGCGCGGCTCACCATCAGCGACCCACCCGGCCGTTGCACTGGCCCAGTCGTAACTCCCAGTGAGCTGCTCGATCATGAGATCACCGCCGGATGGTCACCGCCGGCACGATCAGCAGGAGCCCCGTTCTCGGTTTTCCTGACATCAGGCACGACCGGCGAACCCCGGGCGGTGCTCGTGCCGCATCGCGGCGTCGCCCGCACCGCACTCGACCTGTTCGGGGCAGCCGGAAAGCCACCCGTGAGCCTGCAGAGCGCGGTGGTCGCCTGGGACGTGTTCGCACTGGAACTCTGGGTCCCGCTGATCAGCGGCGGAACGTGTCACCTGTACCAGGGCGACCTCCTGTCCTGTGCGGAAATCCGTGCTGCTATCACCGCCGGCGTGACAGTTCTGTGCCTTCCTCCCGTGCTGCTGTCTGCCGTGGTCGAGTCCGAACTCGACTGCCTCGATGGCCTGCGGATACTGTTCACTGGCGGAGACCGGCCGAATGCCGCTGATCTGGCCCGCTGCGTGCGGCGGTTCCCCTTGCTGCGGATCATCAGCTGCTACGGGCCGGTCGAGAACACAATCAACTCGACAGTGTGGGAGGCCAGCGACTCGACGGTACGGGAGGCCAGCGCCGACATCTCAGCCGGCACGGCGATACCGGTTGGCCGGCCGACGGTGAATACATCGGTGTATATCGTCAACGACGACGGCGCGGTGCTGCCCCGGGGCCGGGTCGGTGAGATCGCGGTCGGCGGGGATGGGCTCGGCCTCGGCTACGTCGGGGACCGCGAGCACACCGCCAGCCGGTTCCGGCGGATCGACGCCGGTGACGGTCCCTCCAGGGTCTACCTGACCGGCGACCTGGGCCGGATCCGCCCCGACGGACAGCTTGAGTTCCGCGGGCGGCGCGACCGCCAGCTGAAGATCCGCGGGGTGCGCGTCGAACCGGAAGAAATCGAGCTCGTTGCCGAGCAAACAGCCGGCGTTGCCAGGGCTGTGGCCGTTGGCACGCCGGTCACTGCCGCGGTGAAGACCGGGATCACCCTCCTGGTACGGCCCTCCGGCACCGATCCGATAGACGCCAAGGACGTGCTGGACACGATAGCGGCCCGCCTGCCGGCCGGCTTCGTCCCGAACCGGGTAGTGCCGGTCGAGAACCTGCCCGCGTTGCCGAATGGCAAGATCGACTATTCGGCCGCCGCCCTGCTCATCCAGCCCGGCCATCCAGATGAGGACGGCACTTCCCCAGGGGCACCGCAGGTCACGGTGGCCGACCTGCCAGCCACGGAGTCCGGCACGGCCGCGACGCTCACGATTGTGCTGCGAGCGGCCGCCGACGTGCTCGGCGGCGCGCTAGACCCCGATGAGGACATCTTCGACTCAGGCGCGACGTCCCTGTCCGCCATCAGGCTGGCCAACCGCATCATGAGCACGCATGATGCCGGCATCACCCCCGCCGATATCATGCACGCCCGCACGCCACGGCGGATCGCCGAGCTCGCCGACGCACTCCCCCCCGCACCAGCGGTCTCATCCGGCGCGAGGCCGACGGCCCCGGCCGGCTTCGCCACGCCACGCCGCCGCGCGCCCGTGCCCGTGCAGGCGTTCTGGACGGCGACGCAGCGCATGCCGGGCAACCATGAGACGATCGTGCCATTGCTGTTCCAGCTGCCGGCGACGGCTGACCCGAAGCTGCTGAGCGCAGCGCTCGACGCGGTTGTCGAGCGACATGACGTCCTGCGCAGTCATTACTGGATGAGCTCTGACGATGAGCTGCTGGTCCGGGTGCTGCCCGCCGAGGAGGTCCGCGGCGTACTAGCGGACGATACCGCCGGCGCGCTTGCGCTCGACGTACTCCGCGAGGAAGCACGCCGCTGGCTGCTGGCTCCGTTTTCGCTGGCTGGCCAGATCCCCATCAGAGCGAGGCTGATGCGTTCCTTGGAAGGTGACCTGCTGCTGGCCATCGCGGTTAATCACATCGCGCTGGACGCGTGGTCGGCCAGCCTGCTGTGCCAGGATCTCGCCCGTGCATACCGCCAGCTAGGAATGGACAAGACACCGTTCGACGATCATGCGCCAAGCTACTACGACGTTTACGAAACGCAACACGCGGTATCCGAGCCGCAGCGGCAGGAGGCGGCGCGCTATTGGTCGGGCCTGGTCAGCGGCACCCCGTGGATGTGCTTCCCCAGCGGACCTTACCGAGATCAGGTCGGCCCCGCGGGCGCCGTTGAGGTGCCGCTGGGCGACGAGCTTGCGCGCCGGGTCGCGCGCGCCGCAGGCACCCGTAAATGCACAACGTCAGCGCTGTTTCTGGCGGCATTCACGCGAGTGCTGCGCGAACTCACCAGCCAGGATGACCTGGCGGTGGCGATACCGGTCGCCGGGCGGCTGCTCCCCGAGGCTGAGTTCACCCTAGGCTGCTTCGCGAACCAGCTCGCGACCCGGCTTCCGGCAGCCGAATCGGCGCCCGCCAAGCTAGTGGACGCCGCGGCCGCCCAGCTCCGCCGGGCGATGGCGTCGCCGCACATCGGGCTCCAAGATGTATATCCGCAGGTCCCCGGCCACTTCCCACGGCATCCCCTGCTGCAGGCGTTCATGCTGTGGTACGAGCCGAGGCTCCCGGCCGCCATCGACTTCGGAGGCGTCACTGCTCGTTACATCGAAATTCCGCTGGAGAACTGGAGCGTCGACATTGCCCTCGAGCTCACCAAGGGGGGCGATGCCACCCTCCACTACCGGCTCGACGCCATGTCGGCAGCCGAAGGCGAGCAGTTCGCCGCGGACTGGCTCACCGACGTCATCCTGATCTCGGACTCGCTGCTCGATGAAGGCGTGACCGCAGGCACGCAAGCCAGCCAGGAATGCTGACGCGGTCGCAACGATCCTGAGGGAGATTTTCATGTACAAGACCACAACAGGCCAGGAAATTACCGCTCCTCCGCACGACTGGGACGGTGCCGCGCTCACTCCAATCGGCGTCGACACGGCCTTCAACGGATATGTGGCGGCACACGTCATATTCGCCCTGCACCGTCTGGCGCTGCTCGACTCGCTGGAATCCGGGGACGTGGACGTGCGGGAGTTCGCTGCCAGCACCGGAACGGACCTCCGCATGCTCCAGGAGCTGCTGCGCGCGGCCGCGTGCTGTGGATACGTCACGTTGCTTGAGGAAAGCGCCGCCCTCACTCCGGCCGGCCGGGAAGCGGCCCGCCTCCGTGGCTACTTCACCTGGGTGGTCGGCGGATACGCGGAAGTGTTCGCCCGCATGGCCGATATCGCCACGGGAACTTGCCGGTTCAACGATGACGTGCACCGGAACGAGGCGATGGTAGCGCTCGGCTCAGCCCAGAACGACCAGGCGGTACTGGGCGGCATCCTGGGCCAGGTACTGGACGACGTCGACTTCACCATGATCGCGGACCTAGGCAGCGGCAACTCAGCGCGGATATGCCGGGTTATCGCCGGCCGGGACGGGAGTCGCGGCGTGGGGCTCGACATCAGCAGTTCCGCGAATCAGCTCGCCCAGGAGACCATCCGGCAATCGGGCCTGTCCGATCGGGCCAGGGCGGTCCAGCGCGACGTCCGGGAGCTGGCCGCAGGCCGCAGACGTGACTCCGAGCTGAGCGAGGTGGACGCGGTCATGAGCTTCTTTCTCCTGCACGACCTCCTTGCCGACCCGGCTACCAGGCAGGCCGTGCTGCCCGGGCTGCGCGAGTCATTCCCCAACGCCAGGACTTTTGTCCTTGCCGACACGATGCTCAGGCCGGCCCGCACCGCCGGAACGACGGTCCCCGTTTTCTCGCTCGGCTATGAGCTTGCCCACGCGATGATGGGAGTTCCGCTTCACACCAGGGAATCATACGAGGCGCTCTTCGAGCAGGCAGGCATGCGGATCCGGTGGCGACTGCCATTCGGCACGCCGCACTCCTGGCTCTACGTACTCGAAACGGACTAGGCAATGAGCCAGATAAGCGCACTGCTAGGCTCGCTGCCGGCTGGCGACGAATTCATCCGGCTGCACATGAGCGAGAGCGCGTTCGGCGTCAGCCCGGCGGCTCTCGCGGCCGCTCGCCACGCGCTCGACGGAATCTCGCTGTACCCCGACCCGGCGCGGCGCAGCCTCATCACCGACATCGCCACGGCTTACGGCGTTGCCGAGGAGCAGGTCGCGGTCGCTAACGGGAGCGACGAGCTGATACTCCTGTCCAGTCTGGCCGTGGGAGATCTCAGCCGGCCCGGCCTGGTAACCGCCGGCACATTCCCCGGCTATCGGGCCTGCCTGGAACGAACCCGTCGCGGCAGCATCTCCGTGCCCCTTGACGGGACGGCAATCGATGTGACGGCCTGCATCGACGCCCTTCCCCGGGCTGGCATCGCCTTCCTGTGCAACCCGCATAATCCAGCGGGCGGCGCACTGCGGCGTGACGAGCTGGACAGCCTCGTCTGCACAGCAGCGGGCAGTGGCGTGCCCCTGATCATCGACGAGGCCTACATGGAGTTCGCCCCCGCGGGCACACCGCAGGTCGCGGACTACCTGGCGGCCGGCGGTCCGCTGCTGTGCCTGCGCACCTTCTCCAAGGCCTACGGGCTCGCCGCACTGCGAATCGGCTATGCCGTGGGCTCCGCTAAGCTGGTGTCTGCGCTGCGGTCAGCCCAGGAGTGCGTGCCGTTCAGTGCCAACCGGGTGGCGCTGGCGGCCGCAGCGGCCGCTCTCGGGGACGGTGACACGATCGCCAACGTGAGGACCGCCGGCGCGCGGCGCCGTGACTGGTTCACTGCCGAGCTGACGCGCCGCGGGCTACGTTACCTGCCATCGGTGACGAACTTCGTAGCGGTCGCCGTGGCTGACTCAGCCATTGCCGAGCGCAGGCTTGCCCAGGAACACGGCATCCTGGTGCGCGACGCGGGCCGCTTCGGTTTTCCCGGCTTCCTGCGCATCTCGCTCGGCGAGCGCGAAGAACTGCTGCGCTGTCTCGATGCGCTGCAGGAAACCGCCCTCACGCCGTCGCGAGGGCGGTAAGCTCGCGGGCGACCGCCGCGGGTGCCGGGCGCTCGTGGATTTCTTCCCGCAGCAGGCGGCACGCTTCGCGCGCCTGCTCGCTCGCCAGCAGCCTGGTCACCGCCGCCCGCACGACATCCACGGTCACCTCCTCGGGAGCCAGCCGCTCGGCCGCACCGAGCGCCGAGGTGGCGCCGGCTAGTAGCCGCTGGTCCGCGACCTGAGGGATGATCAGCTGGGGCAGGCCGTACGCCGCGGCGGTCAGCACCGTCCCCGGCCCGCCATGCGATACCACCAGCGAGCACTGCGGCAGGAAGTCGGCGAGCGGCTGGTTCTCCACCACTGTCACGTTGGCCGGCGGCGTGCCGAGCCGCGCCCGGTCGGCTGGGCTGACGGCCGCCACCACGTCCACGGCCAGCCCGCCAAGGGCGGTGACCAGCATTTCGATGACCGAGCTGGCGCGTTCGACCCGGGAGAGGGTGCGCCCGTAGGTCACGCACACCCTCGGCCGGCCCGCCGGGCGGTGCAGCAGGCTGGGGACGGGGGCCGTGCCGTTATAGGGGATGTACCGGATCGGCGTTCGCGTGAAGTCACCCGCCACCTGGAGGCTCGCCGGGCAGGGGTCCACGGTCGTCACCAGGCTGCCCGCGCTGGTGCCGGCTCCCAGCCGCTCGGTAAGCCCCGCCAGCGAAATCGGTTCCGACCATCGCACGAACGACATCACGTCGATACCCCACAGGTGACGCACAGCGGGCACCCCGGCCGCGGCGGCGACCAGCGGCGCAGCGTACGTGGTCTCCTCGTAGAGCACGAGACTGGGCCGCCAGCGCCGCACCAGATCGCTCAGCGGCGCGGTCATCGTCTCGGCGATGTCGGCGAAACAGCGGACGGTTCGCGACTCCTCGCGGCGCGACCTGTCGTTCGGGTCCTGGCCGAACAGCTTCGTCAAGGGCGTGCTGAGCTCCTCGTCCGTTCCGGCCCCCACGGCCGGCAGGCCCGCCTCGCGGATGACGGGCAGCAACGCGGGCTGGCTGGCCACGAGCACCTCGTTACCGGCGGCGCGGAGCGCGCGGGCGAGGGGGACCAGCGGGAAGAAGTGCGTGGGCCATGCCCACGTCGCCACCAGAACGCGCACAGCCACCTGCCAGACGTAGGGGACGGACGTGTTGATTGTGGACAGTCGCGGTCGAAGTCCGCTGGAGGTGGTGAGCCGTCCTCCAGTGACGCTCGAACGACTCGGGTGAGTCTCGATCACGGAGGTGCCGGAAATGCGAGTTCTCGTGGCGGTGTGGGCATGGCCCACCCACTTCTACCCGCTTGTCCCGCTGTCGTCGGCGTTGCGGGCCGCTGGCCACGAGGTGCTCGTGGCCAGCCAGCCCGCGTTGCTGCCCGCCATCCGGCGCAGCGGGCTGCCGGGCGCGGTCGTGGGGCCTGATGTCGCCGGACCGTCCGCGATCGCCGACACGGTCCGTACTGCGGGCGGGACATCCCGTCCGCGGCTGTCCCTGTCGGTACGGATGGCCGAGGTCATGCTCGACGGGCTGATCGAGCTCGGCCGCAGGTTCCGCCCGGACGTAATCCTCTACGAACCCACCAGCTACGCCGGCCCGCTGGCCGCGGCCGTGCTCGGCGTGCCGGCCGTGCGGCACTTGTGGGGCATCGACATCCACCGGGCCGCCCGCGCGCACGAGCCCGCCGCATTCGCCGGGCTCGCCGCCGCTTACGGGGTCGCCGGCTTCCGGCCGCAGGGCCTCGCGACCGTCGACCCCTGCCCGGCCAGCATCCAGGTCGGCTCCGACGGCATCCGCATCGCGCAGCGCTTCATCCCCTTCAACGGTTCCGGCCCGATGCCGCGCTGGCTCGCCGAACCGCCTCGGCGCCGCCGGGTGTGCGTGAGCTGGGGTGTCGCGCAGTCGCACCGCACCGCGCCCGAGCACGCCACGCGGCTGCGCGCACTCACCACCGGCCTGCTGCCGCTGCTGGATCTCGGCGTGGACCTGATCGTCACGGTGGCGCCAGCGGACCGTGCGGCGCTTACCGGCTTGCCCACGCGGGTGCGGCTCGCCACCATGATTCCGCTGAGCCTGGTTACGCCGAGCTGCGACCTGCTCATATCGCGCGGCGGCAATGGAACGCTGATGACGGCGATGGTTTCAGGAACCCCGCAGCTCCTCGTTGTCTCGCAGTACACCGAGGAGCAGAGCGCCCAGGCGCTCGCCCAGGCGGGCGCCGGACGGATGCTGCACGAGTCGCAGGTCAGCCCGGCCGAGGTCGCCGAGCACGCCGCCGCGCTGCTGGACAGCGACGACACCCGGAAGCGGGCCGCGGAGCTGAGCCGCGAGTCCTGCGCACGGCCCGCCCCCGCGCGCGTAGCCGCCGAACTGGAGCACCTGATAGGAAGCGGCGTGCGATGAGAGTACTGGTCGTGTCGTGGGGCTGGCCCGCCCATTACCTGCCGATGGTGCCGCTGAGCTGGGCGCTGCGGCTAGCCGGCCATGAGGTACTCGTCGCTACCCAGCCGAGCCTAGTGACCGTGGTCAGGTCCACCGGGCTTCCGGTCGCGACGGTCGGCCGGGACATCGCGGACATCGCCGCGCTGGAGGGCGGCTTCCTCAGGCGCGCCGCGCCGGACGGCGGGCCACCGCTTGAATGGGAAGACCTGCGCCGTTACGGCGCACGGTGCTGCGGCAAGAACGTCGCGAACGCTGAGCTGATGATCGACGACCTGCTTGACCTGGGCAGTGCCTGGCGGCCCGACCTGGTCCTGTACGAGCCGACCAGCTACGCGGGGCCGCTGCTCGCCGCCCGGCTCGGGGTTCCCGCGGTGCGGCACACGTGGGGCATCGATTTCGCCTACTACCAGCGAGAGTTCGAGGATGAGGCGCTCCACGGACTGTGCCGCCGGCTGGGGCTGCCCGGTGTGGAGACGCTCGGAGAGCTGACCATCGACCCGTGCCCGCCGTCGCTGCAGGTCGGTCCCGATCCTCGCGTTCCGGTTCCCGTGCGGCGCGTGGCCATGCGGCACGTGCCGTTCAACGGCCGGGCCGTGCACCCGCCGGGACTGCCTGCCCGCACCGGACGGCCCCGGGTGTGCGTCTGCTGGGGATACTCGTCGGCCGTGTGGGATCCGCGGCTGGACCTGGGCGCACAGCTGACCGAGCGAATCGCCGACCTAGACGTCGAGGTCGTGCTCACCGGCCCGGGCCGGCCGCCCGACTCGGTCAGTGCACGTCCGAACGTCATCGTGCTGGACCGTACGGCGCTGCACCTGGTCTTCCCGGACTGCGACCTGGCCGTCATCCACGGCGGGCTCGGCACCATGCTCACCGCGATGTCCTGCGGTCTCCCGCAGCTCGTCGTCCCGCAGATCGCGGACCGGGTACTCAATGCCCGGATGCTGCGGGCCAGCGGTGCCGGTGAGTTCGTGTTCGCGCACGAATGTGATGAGCAGCGGCTGCACGGGCTCGTGAACGCGCTGCTGCACGAGGAGCGCTATGTCACGGCGGCGCGGCGGCTGCGCGCGGCCGCAGAGTCTCTTCCCGGGCCTGAGCACATCGCGGAACTGGTGGCGGACCTGGTTGGCCACCGTGCCCGTCCGCCGGTACAAGATACCCCGAACATTGGGCTAATACCTGCCTATTGCCGGGTTACGAAATTACTTAAACAATCAAACAATGAGAGGCAATGCCATGGAGTCAAACGACCATAATCCGACATGGCGCTCCACCATGCCCCGAACGGCAAGACCATCCCGTCGATATCACCGAAAGCCGCATCGGCCTATTGGCCGACGGTGTCCGGAAACTGAACCGTTACCCAGTGTAACTGATTGCTACCTAAGCGCCGCCGAGAGGGGCGGCTGCCACAATGCGGATACGGATTACCTCCGCGATCTGAGCAATTAATTTGACACCTGTTATGGCCGATAGACGCTGGATGGGCCTGCGGTACGACCTTATTTGAAACTTGAATCACAGCCCGCGGCCTGCCCTCCGGGGCCTCAATTTAGCTCTGGACAAGCTTAGCGCTACCCAGGTAACTTCTGAGGCATAAAATAAAAATTAACTCAGGCCCAATGGGCTAGATCGGCAGGCGCGATTTCGAGATGCACATCACGTTTCGTATAACTACCAAACCTGTCCGCATTCCTGCTGCGGCAGCCCGGCACCACACAGAGCGCCGAAACCCGGCCTAAGAGTGCCTCAGAGGTGTCCTGGCAGCTAAAACGAAGACGTTCCGGCCGTCTGCACCGCATGACCGTCAACCCGGTGGCGAACCGGGAGTTCAAGTTCAAAAGACTTGTTGAACGGAGATGTTTCCGGTGAAGTTCAAAGTCCTCGGGCCGTTTGACGTGCACAACGACGCCCAGACCATCGTGACGCCCACCGCCCCGAAGCTGCGGACTGTGCTCTCACTCTTCGTTACCAACCACAACCGGGTCGTGCCGGTCTCCTCGCTCATCGAGGAGATCTGGGCGGAGAACCCGCCGATCAGCGCGATGACCACCCTGCAGACATACGTATACCAGCTCCGCAAGCTATTCGCCGCCTCCGCACGGCAGAACGCCGACAACATCCTCATCACCAAGCCCTTGGGTTACGTAGCGGCCATCGACCCTGAAGACATCGATCTATGCATCTACAGCAGGCTCGCCCAGGAGGGCCGGCTGGCCATCAGCCGAGGCGAGATCGCCGAGGGGGCGAAGAGCCTGGAGCAAGCGCTCAGCCTGTGGCGCGGCGCCGCCCTCGTCGATGTGCAGCGCGGGCAGCTGCTCGAGGCGCAGGCCACGCAGCTAGATGAGAGCATGCGCCAGAACCTGGTCTTGCGCATCGACGCGGATCTGCAGCTCGGCAGGCACCAGAGCCTGACCGGCGAGCTGCGCCGGCTTGCCGGGCAGTATCCGCTCTATGAGGATCTGCATGCGAAGCTGATGCTGGCCCTCTACCGGTCGAACTGGAAGTCGGCGGCTCTTGAGGCCTTTCACGAGTTGCGCCGCGTGCTGGACCGCGAGCTCGGGATTGATCCCTCGCCGGCGCTCAAGCGCCTGCACCAGGACATTCTCGCTGACGCGCCGCACATCCAGTTCCACGAGACGGTCACAGCCCGCGCCGTGATCGCGGCGCCCAAGATGACCCCGGCGCAGCTGCCTTCCGGCATCTGCGACTTTGTCGGCAGGCGGGCCGAGCTCAAGGAGATCCACCACCTCATCGAGGCCCCGCGCGAGGCACCGTGGGTGATCAGCCTGAGCGGGCTCGCCGGAATCGGGAAGACAACCCTGGCCGTCCGCGCGGCCCACCAGGCCCAGGCCGGGCACACCGACGGGCAGTTCTTCTTCTACCTCGGCGGCTCAACCGAACGGCCCGCCGACCCTGTCGAGGTGCTCGGCCGCTTCCTGCGGTCGGTGGGTTTCGACGATGCGGAGATCCCCGACAGCCTGGAGGAACGCGTCTCGCTCTTCCGCACCTGGACCGCGCCGCGGGCCGGCTTGCTCGTGCTGGACGACGCTGCCTCGACGTCAATGGTGCGCCCTCTGCTCCCAGCCGGGGTGCAATGGACGGTGCTGATCACCAGCCAGCGGCCCCTTGGCGGGCTCGCTGGTGCCCGGCACATCCAGCTCAGGGAACTCTCGGTCAGCGACGGCACCCATCTGCTGCGCAACATTCTCGGCAACAGGCGGGTCGTCGAAGAGGAAGGGGAGGCGGCGCGCATCGTCCGGCTCTGTAATGGCTTGCCGGTAGCCATCCGCACTGCCGGTCAGCGGCTGGCCGCCGCCACCCACTGGCAGCTGGCTCACTTCCGCCAAAGACTCGCCGACCCGACCCGGCGACTGACCGAGCTGAGCAATCCCGAGGTGGACCTACGCTCACTCTTTGCCGCCAGCTACGGCACGCTCGACGCTTCCGAGCGAGCGGCACTGCACCGGATCGCCGACAACCGCGACATCTGCATCCCGCATCGGCGGGCACCCCGGCTGCTCGGGATGCAGCCGAGGGAGGCCGAGGAAACCATACAGCGGCTCGCCGACGCCAACATCCTGCACGTCAACGTACCCCCCGACCAGCGGAGCGTCGAGTACCGGCTGCCCTCGCTGTTCCGTCTTTATGTCCGGGAGCGGTCCGCGTCGCGGGCTAGACCTGTAACACAGACCGGCTTACACAGGCCGGGCGTCATCGGCGGGCTCATACGGCCGGGACACCTGAGGGCTGATCCGCCTGCACCGAGCAGAACCAGCAGGCGGACGGGTCGGTGCCGCTTCCCCCTGCCCTGATTCCTGACCGCATGATCGCCGACCGTGCTCGGCGCGGCGTTGCTGGTTCTCGCGGTCGCGATGGCGAGCAAGTTCGCCGGGGCTTATGTCAGCGCCCGGAGCGCAAGGGTCGACCACTGGAATGCTGTCGCCCTCGGCGCTGGCCTGAACGCACGCGGTGTGATGGAGGTCATCCTCGCGACCGCCGGGTTGCAACTCGGTGTACTGACCACCGCTATGTACACGATCATCGTGCTTGTCGCGATCATCACATCCGTCATCGCCCCGCCCGTGCTTCGCTTCGCCGTTCGGCGCGCCCCCGAGGTGTCACAAGAGGAACTTGTCAGGGAACTCATGCTGGCCGGCAAGGACGCCGCGGCGGCTTAATTCCTGATGTCGCGGGCGAGAGCACGGAGTACAGGCGCGGTCAGGTGGCGCGGACGGTTATGGCGGTCCAGGCGCCTAGGGTGATGCGGTCGCCGTCGTGGAGGGTGGCCTGGACGCCGGTTATCAGGTCGGTGCCGTTGAGCTGGGTGCCGTTGGATGAGCCGGGGTCGAGGACTGCCCAGCCGTCAGGGGTGGACAGCAGCACGGCGTGCAGGCGGCTGATGCCGGGGTCGGTGGGCGGGCCGGTCAGGTCGATTTCCGGCTCGAGGCCACGGGACGGGCTGCGGCGGCCGATCTGCATCTGCTGGCCGGCCAGCTGGAATCGGCGTTCCGGGCAATAGCCGGGGAACGGGATGCCCGAGCCATCCGGACCGCTGTCCGCCTCCACGCTGTCGTAGTATGTCCGGTCCGCCGCCACCACCACGCTCCACCCAGTGACCGAAGTGACCGAAGTGACCGGGGTGGGCGGAGTAACCGAGGAGGCCTGGGATGACGCGGACGTCGAGGACGGACCGGACCCCGGAGCAGGAGACGGATCGGGGGTGACGGCGGCCGACGGCGGCACGGGCGCGGCGGAGGGAGGTGGCTGGGCCGTGGAGAAGTTGTAGCCGCAGCCCTCGCAGAACACCCCGCCGGACTTCGGCGTGCCGCATGCCGGGCAGGAGTCATCGCCGCCAGCCGAACTGCCACCCGCCGAAGGCCCGGCACCCGAAACGCCAGTGCCACCCGAAACGCCAGTGCCACCCGAAACGCTAGCGCCACCCGAAGCCGCAGCGCCAGCCGCGGCACCGGAAGCACCCGCGATGAGCATGCCGCAGATGTCGCAGTAGTCATCGCTGATCGAGTCGTGACCATCCGGACAGCGGGCCACCGTTATGCCTGCTCTTTCTTTACCCGGACGGTCTTGGTGGACCTGGTATCCAGGGCCATCTCGTCCGCGTCGTTGACGGCCTTCTTCAGCCGGACGGTGCCGGTCGCCAGGTCCACCACGTCGACGACCTTCGCGAGCAGCTTCGCGGTGTCCTCGTTACCTGATTCCTGTGCGAGCTTCACGGCCTTGCCGAGCTTGGCGGTCGCGGTCTCCTCGTCGCCGGCCTTGCGTGCCTCGAGCCCGTCCTGGATGGCCGAGGCGAGCTCGGCCTGGCCGGTGTAGTGCGCGACCCTGCCGTTGATCTTGGTGGACAGCGCCTCGTCGTCGGTCCATACCGCGCGGACGAGCCCTTGCCCCAGCACCTCTGAGCCAGAGCCGGCACTAGAGGATGCAACAAGGCTCACCCGCGCGGCTAGCATCTCCTGCCCCACTCCGGCCGGGTTAACCGAAACGGCGACGTGATAATCGCGGCTCTCCCCCGGCGCCCAGGCGCCGGTCGGGTAGTCCCCCGCCTGCGGCCCGGTCTGCGTCCGCCGCGATGTGAGGTCGACCATGTCCGGTGCGACCTGCTTGACCAGCTGCACCTGTGCGCTCTGCGGTGTCCACACGCGCAGGGCGACGTCCGCGACCTGCTTGCCCATGGCGTTCTCCATCATCGCGGTGAAGTCCGCGGCCAGGCCCGCCGGGTCCGCCACGATATCGACGGTGCCGAGCAGCGCGGTGGACACCCGGCGCAGCTCCGCGACCTCCCAGTCGGTGCCGACGCCGCGGCAGTCGCAGCTGAACAGGCCCTCGGACCGTGCTATCGCGGCGTCGAGCTGCTGCGGGGTCTCGTGCTGGTTCTTCCCGTCGGTGAGCAGGATCGCGTGCCGCAGCTGGGCCGGGTAGGTCTCGAAGATCGAGCATGCGAGCCGCAGCCACTGGCCGATCGCGGTGCCGCCGCTGGCCCGCAGCCCGGCCGCCGCCTGCTTGGCCGCGGCCCTGGTACCGGGGCCGGCGAGCGCCATGGTCCCGTCGGTGGGGAACACCGGCCAGGCCGTGTTCGTGCCGGCCACCACGGCAAACGCGGTGCCGTCGTGCAGCACGTCGATCGCGGCGGTGACCGCCGCGCGGGCCGACGCCATCTTGAACGACGGCACGTCCATCGAGCCTGAGCAGTCCACGATGATGATCTCGGCAGCGGCCGTCGGGGAGGCAGAAGCCGCGGGCGAGCCTGCCGCGGCGGTCACCGTGACGATGGCGCTGACGCTGCGCCCGCCCTCCGGCAGATACTGGTTCTGGTCTACCTCAACGGTGAAGCCAGATCCAAGGTCACTCATGAGACGTCAGCACTCCTTGAGCTAGAGAGCGGGTAAGGCACCAGCACGACGGTGATGTTGTCCATGCCGCCGGCGTCGAGCGCGAACTTCAGCAGCACGTCGGCCGCGCCCGCCGGGTTCGCCAGCGCATCCGGCATGATGAGCGAGGCCAGGTCAGCGGCCTCGGCCTGGTAGTTCCACAGCCCGTCGGTGCACAGCACCAGCACGCCGGGCCCAGGCGGCACGAACTGAGCCACGTGCGCTTCCGGGGTCTCGTTGTCGGCGCCCAGCCACCTGGTGATGACGTGTGCCTGGGGCGAGGCCATCGCGGTCGCCTCGTCGAACAGGCCGGAGGCGATCATCTCCTGCGCCAGCGAGTCGTCGGTGGTCAGCAGCTGGGGTTCCGCCTCCGAGATCCAGTACACCCGGCTGTCCCCGAGCCAGGACAGGGTCACGGCCGTCTCGCAGGCCACCGCGGCCACGTAGGTCGCCGAGGGGGCACCGCCCGGTCCCGCCAGGGCGTTCAGCGCCTCGGCCGCGTCCGCCACCGCATCCCGCGATGCCTCGGAAAGGTCATCGCCCATCCGCACCGCTTCGAGCAGTACCCGCACCGCTGTCTCGGCACCGGCCAGCGATGCCTCATCCGGCCGCGGGGAGCTGGATACCCCGTCGCAGACGACGGCGATCGCCACCTGGCCCGCCGACGTCGTCGCGGTGGCCAGCGCCATCGCGTCCTCGTTGCGCGGGTGACGAAGCCCCTTGTCGGTCACGCCGACCAGCAGTCCGAGGTCAAGCTCGATGTGGTCCCGGCCGGTGGGCACCTTCCGGCCGCACGATTCGCAGTACCCGTCCGCCGTCACCTCCGCCGAGATCCCGGCGACCGAGCACACCGGGCACGACGGCACGAACCCGGGCGCGGCGTCACTGACGACGGCCGGGGCCAGCTCCGCGCCGCAGTACTCGCAGAAGGCGTCTCCCGTCGCGGCTGGCTCCCCGCAGGACGGGCACTCGGTAACGGTCACGTCCATGTCCGCGGCCGGACGGTGTTGGCCAGATCGACCAGCTCGATCTTGCGCTGATGATCCGAGGTCAGCTTGGCCAGGGCCCGGTAGCCGCGTTCCAGCCCGAACCGCAGTGCCCGCTCGTTCGGCTCGCAGCCGAGGATCGGTCCCGCGACGCCGCCCTGCCCAGGCACCCGGCTGCCGGTGGCGGTCCACTCCAGCGCTGCCCGGAGCACCTCCACGGTCAGCTCCTGCCTGCGCATCTCGTCCAGCGACAGCTTGCCGAGCGTCCCGTCGGCACGCCGCAGGTCATCCCCCGACAGGCCAGGCGAGACCAGGATCCGCACCGCGGCGATCTGCGCGGCGGCGTGATGGCTGGAGCTGTCAGGCACCGCCGCGAGCGCCGCGATCGCGCCTGGCCGGTCACCGGCGGCCAGCGCCGTCCGCGCCAGCCCGAACGCGGCACTGATGAACGACCGGTCCACCGTCCACACCAGCCGGAAGTACCGCTGTGCTCCGGCGGCGTCTCCCGCTGCCTCCAGGGCGAAGGCCAGCGCCAGCTTCGGTGCGAGCTCGCCTGGCAGCTCGTCATAAACAGCGTCGAGGGCCCCGCACGCCGCGCGGGCATCCCCGGCGAGCAGCCGGCTCAGCCCGTCATACCAGGCGATCCGCCAGTCCAGCGGATCCTCCGCGGCCAGATCGGCGAGCACCCCGCCGGCGGATGCTGGATCTCCGGCTTCCAGTAGCGACGCGGCGAGCGCCAGCCGGGTCTCCGCCGAGGTGGCGACCTGCGGCGGCACCGAACCATCGCCGGACACGGCCCGGGACAGCGCGTCGGCCCGCTGCCGTGCGTCGAGCCCGGCGAAGGTGGCCAGGTAACCCGCCGCGGGGTCGGCCCGGTCCACCTGCGGCATCGGCAGCCCGGTGACGATCTCGGCGGCGGCCGGAGCGGCGAGCGCCACGCCGTTGCCGTCGCCGGTGCCCACGCCCACCAGCTCGGGGCTGAACACGGTGGAGAACGCCGGCCGCGGCGTGCCGTCGGCGAGCGCGAGCACCTCGCGCAGCACGCCGGTGAGCTGATCGGCCATCTCCCCCGCCGACACGAACC